>LNFM01000872.1_pt1 | contig 114678 bp, 115 predicted proteins | sample 596031 | NCBI WGS metagenome assembly LNFM01 (sample SAMN04254537, study PRJNA301005) | activated carbon metagenome | isolation source: dual media filters at the Ann Arbor, Michigan drinking water treatment plant | place: USA: Ann Arbor | reverse complement strand
CGTTGGAAGCGAGCACCGGCGGAACAATTCGAAAGCTTTGCCAACTCAAAGACGACTTCTAGAGAAAAACTGCAGTCAAAAATAGAAGACAGGAAAAATAGAAGACAGGAAAAATAGAAGGCAGGAAAAAATCAGAAGACAGACAAACCTTTAAGACAGGTCTCGAAGAGCAAACGGAAGCATATCGAAATGTTGAGTCACCGGCTTGAGCTATAGATTGGGGGCTTGAGCTATTGAGATGTTGGTGTTCGGGCGCCAGAGGAATGGAGCCAAATGTGATGAGCTCTTTGTTAGGGGAGACGCGATAGACTGTGAAATCGGGGTGAGGAGCTTGTCTGGCAAACTTGGACACTCAGGATAGAAGGACACTCAGGATATAAGGACACTCAGGATATAAGGACACTCAGTATGAAATGACCTACAGGGAAAAAGGGCAGTGAGAGTGAAGGGGCGGTTAGGAGTTACGTCAGGCGAAAGCGGTCGGTGACGGCGAAGTCGCCGCGGTCGGCGATGACTTGGGCGGCGTCGAGGTAGGGATCGTGTTCAAAAAACAGGTAGGCCTTTTCTTTCGCCGCGGCTTCGAGAAGTTTTGCTTTTTCTTCGATCAGATCCAGCGGTCGTAAGTCATATCCCATCACCCACGGAAGACGCACATGGCTTGATGTCGGAATTACGTCGCCGCAGTAGTAAAGCGTGGTTGTGCCATCAGAAATCCGCACATACTGATGCCCTTGAGTGTGCCCATGGCTAAGGCCGACCGACACACAGGGAAGAAGATTTTCGACAGCACCATCTAAAACTTCAAGAACTCCGGCCGAAACCAGAGGTTCAAAATTATTGGCGTAGTAACTGGCGCGCTCGCGGCGATTTGGATTTCGAGCCGTTTCAAGATTCTGTTTCTGAACATAATATTTCGCATTCGGGAACGTCGGACGAAGGGCGCCGTCGCGCCACGAAACGGCAGCGCCTGCGTGATCGAAATGAAGATGAGTCAAAACCACGTCGGTGATATCGGACGCACTCAGGTTTAAGGCCGCCAATGATTTCTCAAGCGACGTCGCACCACTATCGACGGCATAAATTTCGGCAAACTTAGGGCCGATTTTTTCGCCGTACTTTTCAATGAAGTCGCCGCCAATACCCGTGTCGATTAAGATCACCCTTGGGCGACCTGCGGAATTTTTCGCCGATTTCGCCTGCAGTAAAAGCGCGCGAGCTTCCATCGCAATTCGATTCTCGGTATCGGCAGGGTTCGACTTTTGCCACAGAACTTTGGGAACAGTTCCAAACATCGCGCCGCCGTCGAGGCCAAAGAGTCCCGTTGGCACGGCATGAACGCGGTAATCACCGATAGTGAGATCTAGATTTTTCAGCGTCGCTGCAAAAGGATTTTCAAGATTATGAAACGACGTCATGGGTCTCCTCATCGCGAAACGCGTTGGGATTTATGCCCATCACCCAGTCGCGGTAGCGTTCGTAAATAAGCTCAATCGGTGCCGGTGGATGGACGGGGCCAATGTGGATCGTCAAGGGACCTGGCACAGCGAAGATTCTTCCCTTGGGCCAAAGCTCTGCGTTGCCTTCAAGATACAAAAACAAAAGAGGCGTCGTTGTTCGTTCGCTGAAAAGACTTACTCCGCGTTTAAACTGACCAATGAATCCGTCCTTTGAGCGTGTGCCCTCTGGAAAAATAATAAGCCATATCGCCTCAAGCCGCGAAAGCAGTGTGAGGCAAAGTTCAACCGCTTCGCCCTTTTTATCTTTTCGATCGATCGGAATCGCCCCCAAGCAGTGCTTGGAAAAAAATGTGAAGAGGGGGTTTGAAAAGAAGTAGTCTTTCGCGGCAGCAATGTAGAGATCCATCCAGTAGCGAAATGGAATGGCGGCCGCAATCGATACGGCATCAAGATGGCTCGCGTGGTTGGAGATCACTAAGAGTTTGGGATAATTTTTTCTGACTTCGTGAAAGTCGCCGACCACTTTTAGGCGAATGTAGAATCTAAAAAACCAATATTTTAAAAGTAGCGACCAGGCCGAGCGAAACATGAAACTTACCAGGTCATAGTGGCGCGTAAATAACGGGAGATGTTTCAGGTAGCCGGGAAGCCTTGTCCACTGTTCATTTTCATAATCCCAATCTCGCATCACATCACCGGTCGAGTTTCAAGATACCACATGAGGTAATAAAAAATCGGAGCGACGAAAATCAAACGATCGATGACGGAAAGAAAGTCTCCACGGCCGATAATGAAAACTCCGACGTCTTTAATGCCCAGATCGCGGCGGATGACCGACAGCACCAAGTCCCCGAGGCTTCCGCCAAGCACAGCGGCAACGCCTGAAGTGAGCCAAAAAGCCTCGGATCTTTCAGGAAGCAAGTGGCGAAAGCTGAAAGCGAGAAAGATTGTGAGTGGGGCTGCGATCGCAAAAGCCTCCCAGTTTCGGCGGGGAGTAATCCGAGAAAACATTTTGTGTTTGCCGATGAAGCGAGACAGCGCCAAGGAAAGGTTGTCGAACACTTCCGTCAGGATCGTGATGTAGATCAACAAATAGGGGCCGCGGTCGAGTTTCAAAATCCAACCCATGTGAAGAAACGACCATCCCAAAAACATGAACGCCATCAGTGCGAGCGCCATGTATTGGATCATCTGTTTGTGGGAATTTCTGATGATTGGAATCAGGCAAATGGATCCGAAGAAAATCATCGGCATCATATTGAAAAGTTCACGACTGCCGATGTGAACGGCGTAGCAAAGAGCGGCCACACCAAAGTACGAAGCCCAAATAAAATAGGAGCGATGATACATTCCGGTCAGCTGAAAAAAGATCTTAAGACCTGAAGTCGCAACGATACCAAGACCGATCAGCGCCCACGGCCACGGCGCTGAAATCAGAGCGAAAATAATCGGAGTGGCAATCGACCAGCTGACGAGACTCGCCCAGCCCGCCTGGGCGTGAGTGTTTCGATTGCGGAGGAAAAAAAACACAGCTGTGAGAAAGAGAAGAACACCCATGACGAGCGCGAACGTCTGCACGTAGACGGGGTCTCTCCACATTTCCCACATTTTCATTTAGCTCCCCTGCGAATTACTTTCGGTCCAGACCGAAGTCTTTCATCTTCTTATACATACTCGATCGAGAAATTCCTATGCGTTCAGCGGCTTGATCGACATCGGATGTCACACGAAGTGCTTCGCGAACCACGCGGGCTTCGAACCTGGCCAGAAGTTCATTGAGACCTATTGACAAGTCGATCTCGTTGCCTGCGGAAATCGAACCATCACTAGAGACGAGTGCACCGGCACGTGCGATCTGTGGGAGACCCGTCACTACATCTTCGCGTCGCACCAGCGGGAGGGGGGCATAAAGAGCAATCTGCTCACAAACGCGCTTTAGCTCGCGCACATTGCCGCTCCAGTCATGCTGCTGCAAAGTTTCAATCGCTTCTTCCGTAAGTTGCTTGTTTCGGCGAGGCCGCTCGAGATCGAAGAAGTATTTCGCTAAAGCGCCAATATCATCTTTGCGTTTCCGAAGCGGAGGCAGAGTGAGCCTTTTCCCGCTCACTCTCCACATAAGGTCCTCGCGGAATTCTCCGGCCGAAACCATGTCGCTCAGTGAGCGGTTGGTGGCTACGATCACACGTGTCTGCACGCGAATCGTTTCTCGCGCACCGACGCGGCGAACTTCGCCATTTTCTAAAAACCGAAGAAGTTTCGCCTGGCTCGTCAGCGGCAAGGCTTCAATTTCGTCCAAGAACAGATCCCCGCCGTGGGCCGCTTCACAGAGACCCATTTTGTTTTGATCGGCGCCCGTGAACGCTCCTTTTACATGCCCGAATAGTTCAGATTCAAAGACGCTCTCGGGAATTGCGCCGAGGTTCACTTGAACGAAAGGTCTTGGAGGACTTCCTGGACGCAAGTTCGACCTTTTCTCTTGTGAGTGCAGGAGCCAAGCTGCAACTTCTTTTCCGGTTCCCGATTCACCTTCGATAAGAATCGGTCCCGATTCGCCGCGAAGACTTGCGATTTTTCGTGTCACTTCAAGAGATGTTGCTGAATCACCCACCCAGCGCGGCTCGCGTTCGTGGGACGATGTTTCCACCTGAGCCGACGCAAACTCTTTCAGCGTTAAAAGAGCTTCAATTTTTTCAAGTGTCAGACGAAGTTCTTCGGTGCCGATGGGCTTAGCAAGAAAACGTGAAGCGCCAGCTTTGAGTCCCTGCTCCATGAGATGCCTATCGAAGTCACCAGACATCGCAACGATCTCAAGCTGAGGCTCGGCACGATGAAGCGACCTCACGACGTCCAGCCCTTCAGCCTTTTTGAGATCTCCGGTCAGATGCATATCGACGAAAGCCGCGACAAAACCTGATTCCGGAATTTCTGAAACCTTTGAGGCTTCGATCATTGTCCAATTCGCCGGCAATGCAACCCGAAGACTGGCGGCGACCAATTCATCATCGTCGATAACCAGGAGCCGGCGCTTTTCCACGGCACGAGGCGGCGCCGTGTCAGTCTCCGGAATAGTGTCTTGGCTCTTGGTCATTTTGCATCCTCTCGGCAGTCGGTCCTTGCACAGTGTGGCCGTTTTCTGGGTGTTCAGCCAAGCATGTCTGTGCCATCATGGCATCATGCGAAAAACAAGAGTCCTTCTTCTTGAGGCAATTCATCCCGGTGCAAAAGAAATGTTGGAGCGCGAGGGTTTGATGGTTGAACTTCATCCCCACTCGCCCAGCGGAGCTGAGCTGGATGAGCTCTTGTCAAAAGCGAATATTGTGGGGATTCGGTCAAAGACTCAACTGACCGCCAGCGTCCTTGAAAAGCATCGACACCTTGAAATGATCGGCTGCTTTTGTATCGGCACGGATCAGGTCGACACGAAAAAAGCGAACTCGATTGGAATTCCCGTTTTCAATGCACCTCATTCGAATACACGAAGCGTCGCTGAGTTGGTGATTGCCGAAATCGTGGCCTTGTCTCGGCAGCTGGGAGACCGAAATTCCAACGCCCACAAAGGTGTGTGGATGAAGTCGGCCGATGGTGCGCGAGAAGTCCGCGGAAAAACATTGGGCCTCATCGGCTATGGTCACATTGGAAGCCAGGTCAGTGTTTTGGCGGAAGCGTTCGGTATGCGCGTGATTTTTAGCGACATCATTAAAAAACTGCCCCTTGGGAATTCTCAACGCGCCGATAGCCTCGACGAACTGCTGAAGGTTTCGGACTTCGTGAGTCTTCATGTTCCTGATACGGCTCAAACGCGCGGTTTAATTTCGAAGCGCGAAATTAAGATCATGAAACGCGGAGCCTCTCTCATCAATGCCAGCCGCGGTTCCGTTGTCGACATTGAAGCCTTAGCTGAGGCCATCAAAGTAGGGGATCTTGCCGGGGCGGCGATTGATGTATTTCCGGAAGAGCCTGCCAGCAATAAGCAGAAGTTTGAAAGTCCACTTCAAGGTCTTCCGAACGTGATTCTCACTCCTCACATCGGCGGAAGCACGATCGAGGCGCAAGAAGCGATCGGCCTTGAAGTCGCTCAAAGTTTTTTGAGCTTCCTTGCGCGTGGGACGACGTCGGGTGCCGTGAACTTTCCGCAAATCGATCTCGCACTTCTACAAACCGAGGAAACTCGTCGCGCCGAGCGACGTCGTGTGATGAATGTTCACCGCAATGTTCCCGGTGTCTTGGGTGAGATCAACTCGATTGTCTCTGACCTTGGCGCGAACATTCAGGCGCAGGGACTTGCGACAGATTCGACGATTGGTTACCTCGTCATGGACGTCGAGAGCGTCGACGGCGTTGAACTTTGCAAACGGATCCAAGCTCTGTCGACAAGTCTTCGTACGCAGCTTCTCGTTTAAAGTCGCTAGACCTTTGGCGGGGCTGCGTCTTGAATTGCGATAAGCCTGGGACGGCGTTCGGCGAGAAGCGCCCCGATGCGTTCAATGGCTGCCTCGAGTTTGGTAAGTTTTCTCTCCAGGGGCTCGGACAAATTCGTCTCAGATCGAGCGAGCTCATCACGGTACGCCTCAACAAGGCCCGCAGCGGCGGCAAGAGGGTTTGCAAGATCGTGAAGAAATTGGCGCTCTTCAGCCGCAAGTTCGAAAACATTTTTTGGCAGTGAAGGCTTATTGGTCGTGACGTTCATCCCATCATTTTAAACGCGGTTTCCAAAAAGGTTCAACTGGCGTGTCGACCGTCTCAAATCTAGACCTCAAATTGGTCTGCGAATGATTGGGTGCTTTGACCGATAAGAAGATATGACCGGTCAACCACTGCTTCGGGTCCTTATCGTCGACGATGAACCCGATATTTTAGACGTGCTCTCGCAAAACTTTGCCGATCTCGAAATTGAGATTGGCTCTGCAATGTATCCTGTCGAAATTGTAACGGCCCTTCGTGGCGCCGAAGCGCTGATGCGGGTTGAGGCCGGCTGGTTTGATGTCATTATCGCTGATATTCAGATGCCGAAAATGACGGGGCTTGAATTTTTGGCGGCCCTTCGTGGCGGTGGTCACGACAATCCAGTTATCATTCTGACGGCCTTCGGCGACGCGAAAAATTCGGCCGAAGCTTTGCGCCTCGGGTGTTACGCCTTCGTCGACAAACCCTGCGCGATCGAAAAACTTAGAAAAGTTCTGGTGAGCGCTGCAATCCACGGTTTTGCGCTTCGCTCTCGAGCGATGGAAGTTGAAAAAGGCCTTAAGAAATTTACCCCTGACCAATCCGCGCGAAAATCACAGCTGCGAACGGTCCTCCGTTCCGTGGCCATCGGCAACGATGGAAGTCATCGCGCCGATGTCTGTCCCGTTCCGGCGGCCCATGAGCTCAAGAAAAAATTTTCCCGGGGTTCATGATCCCATCGGGATCGAACATACTTTTCACAGCTTTCATGAGTGTGACCTCCTCGAGACTTCGCGTTCTTAAAAGATCGTCTCGTTTCACAAGGCCCACGCCATGCTCGGCCGAGATCGATCCTTCAAGTCGCTCTATAATTTCGAAGAGAACTTCATTGACGCCTTTGCAGCGTTTTAAGAACTGATCGTCGCCCAGCCCCTCGGGTTTTAGAATATTGATGTGCATGTTTCCATCGCCAATATGGCCAAACCAAACGACCTGAAAATCGGGGTAGCCTTTTTTCAGGGCTGCATCTGTCAGCGCCAAAAATTCCGGGACCTTGGAAACCGTAACAGAGACGTCGTTTTTGTAGGGCTTAAATGGCGATGTCGCCTCTGAGATATCCTCGCGGAGTCGCCAGAAGTCTCGCGCTTGCGCGTCGCTGGAGGCAATGGCTCCATCCGTCACCCAACCTGCGCCCACGCAAGCTTCAAAGGTTTCAAGAATTTCGGCCTCAGTTGAATCATCTGTGTTTTCAACTTCAATCAAAAGATAGCTTTCGCAATCCTGAGACAGAGGCTTTGGCAGGTGAGTGTGCGACGTCACGATTTTTAATGCCACATCCGAGAAAAATTCAAACGCCGTCAGCGGCAGTTTCGCGCGAAACTGCGCGAAAACTTTCATGACCGAAGCAAGATCTGGAACGCCAAGAATTAAAACGGTGAGCGGCTTCGGAGGTGATGTGAGTCGCACAGTAGCCTCAGTCACAAATCCAAGAGTCCCTTCGCTTCCGATCATGAGGTGGCGAAGGTCAAGGCCCGTCGCATTTTTTACGAGGCCTTTGTTTAACTCTAAGACATCGCCCGCTCCGGTCACGACTTTAAGACTCGCAATCCAATCCCGCGTGAGGCCATAGCGCAGAACTTTGACCCCTCCGGCATTGGTCGCGATGTTTCCACCCATCTGACTTGAGCCCCGCGCGGCGAAGTCGACGGGGTAGTAAGCGCCTTTGTCTTTGGCAAAGTTTTGAAGAGTTTCAGTCACTACGCCGGGCTCGATGCGCACAGTCCGGTCCATCTCGTTGTATTCAAGAACGCGGTTCATCTTTTCGAAACTGACAACCACTTCCCCGTTCAAGGCGCAGGCTCCGCCGCTCAGGCCGGTGCGACCGCCTGAAGGGACCAAACCAAGCTTTTCAGAGCGCGCAAGTTTCACAAGAGAGACAACGTCGTCGGTTGTCATTGGGAATACAATTGCCGACGGATCGGTTTTAAAATGCTTTGTCCAGTCTCTTCCGTAATGCTCGAGGGACGCGGGATCGATGAGGCATCGATCTTTCGAGAAAATAGAATAGAGTTTCTGAAGTGTAGATTCGCTGAGAAGTGCCATGCGAATCATTGTAGTCAATGTGACCTATGAAGGGAAGCCTGTGGTTAGGCCTTCTTCTTCTGGCCGCCACCAGTATCGTGGATTTCGCGGGCCAGTTCACTTAAGTACAGAAAATCTGGATCGCTGGTGAGGTCGAGGGGCGAGCCGGCGTCGCGGGCCGTGCGGACTTTGCGCAAAGCATTGAGTGCGGCGGGCACTGATTCCTCAGCCGATGTTGATCCGTGCTCAACAAGCCGTTCGGCCACTTCGCCAATCGCCGAAACTTCTGGCAGCCCATAGGTTTTTCCGGTGCCTTTGAGTTTGTGGAATTCGGTTTCAACATCGTCGTACTTTTGCTCGGTCATCAGCTTTTCAATGAGGTCCGCGCGCGCTGGCAGCGCCTCGAGATAAGTTTTTCTGAGTTCAGACAAAACATCGTCAAGGCTCATGCAACTCTCGCGACTTCGTTTTCGCGCCACTTCGGAAGCGAGAACCAAAACGTAGAGCCAACGCCCACAGTGCTCTCAACCCCGATGGAACCTCCGTGCTCGGCGACCAGAGCTTTGGCGATGGCAAGTCCAAGACCGGTCCCTTTGACCAGAGGATTGGCTGCGCTGGTGCCTTGACGGAATTTTTCAAAAATCATTTCACGATCTTCTGTTTTTATACCGGGGCCTGAGTCCGTGACGCTCACGACAAGTTCGCCTGTTTTCGCGCGGCTCAAAGTCACTCGTACAGCGCCGCCTTTGGGGCTAAACTTGACGGCATTAGAAACAAGATTTGTGAGTACTTGCTGCAGGCGATCGCGATCGATATTCACTTCGACGGCGGGGAGGCTAACCAGCTCAAGACGGACGTCGGCTTTGTGAGCAAGACCCGAAAGGCCATCCAAGGTTTTGCCGCAAAATTCGTCCCACTGAACCCAATTCAAATGAAGTGGCAAACCGCCAGATTCAATTTTGGCAAGATCAAGCAAGTCATTGATGAGGCGTATCAGTCGATCTGTTTCGCCTTCGGCAATTTTGATGAGACGTAAGGACCCTACGTCCAATTGACCGATGACGCCCGAAGCGAGAAGCGACAGCGATCCCTTGATCGATGTCATCGGCGTTCGAAGTTCGTGACTTGCGATCGACAAAAATTCTGACTTCGCCGAATCAAGTCTCTTGAGCTCGTCGGTCGTATTGATAACTCGCTGGGCGAGCGAGTTGAATGTTCTCTGAAGATCTCCTAGCTCGCTCTCGTCGGGTTGCGAGAACTGAAACGAGTAGCGATCGACAAGGAAATCCAGCATTCGTCGAGACAGTCGTTGGAGACCTTTGAATATCGTCGCGTGCACAGTGGCCATCACGAGTAAAAGTCCCATTGTCAAAATGCCGATCGCGACCAGTGCGAGCTTTTCAAATCTTGCTTGGATCGCAGCCCGTTGGCCGCGGTTTTTGTTGTAATGCTCGGCCTCAACTTTGAGACCCTTTCGAATCGCGCGTCGAAGTTCCATGGGATTTTTCGCTGCGTAAAGTGTGACAGCTTTTCCGAACGCCGCTTTTCTGTCGGGCTCTTTCAACCGGTCTTTTTCAAGCTGAAGGCGACGAAATGTATCGTCGTGGTAGGGAAGATCTTCGATCATGAGTAAGACGGACCGAGTTTCCATCGAGTCATTCATGACCTGATCGTAGGATTCAAGTTCTTGACGAGTTTCATAGGCGCTATAGGCGGCAAAGCCAGAGCCGCCAAGAACAAGGGCTGTAATCATATTCAGCTGCGCACGTAGGGTCAACTCGCCCCCTGTGCGCGTGCCGCTGCGAGAATAGCTTCGATCTTTGCGCAGATTTGAGTGGGTTCAAATGGTTTGGGAATAAAGCCAACGCCCAAAGAGAGAAACGCCTGAATATCGCGCTCGTCATTTTTGGCACTCAGAAAAATAATGGGTGTCGAGACAATCCCAGAAGACCTAATTTCAGTGGCCGCCTGAAGACCGGACTTATAAGGCATCATACCATCAAGAACGATCAAGTCGAATGACTCCCGTTGTGCAAGACTCACGGCCGCAGCACCGTCGGTGACAAGTTGAACCGTGTGGCCACCGATTTTCTCAAGGCAAATCTGGATCACGATGGACACGGCAGGATCATCTTCGGCGAGCAAAATGTGCATGGACTGTGGACTCCTTGTCATGATGCTTTTTGGGACCGTTGATTTTGCAGAACGCGCGCTTGCACGTAATGGCGAATTTTAGCTTTTTGTTTCTCGTCGATGGCATGAAACGTTGCTCGCACTTCGTAGGAACCCACCGTCGTGCCAGGCGATGTCCCAGTGACTCTGAACTGCGGGTGGGGAACGCCGATGCTTGTGAAAAGGTCCGATGACAAAGTCACGATACTTCCGGTGTGAAGATTTTGATCGGAGTCGAGAAGAACTCCATTTTCGTTCAAACCAACGACCACCAAAGAGAATTCACATTTCGCAGTGTCCTTTGTTTTTAGCTCTGCAAAACGAGCAATCCTTCGGCTGTTTTCGCTGGTGGCGACAAGTTCAGAAACCTTCTTTAGAAAAAGATCCGGATCGAGCGGTTTTACAATGTAGTCTTGCGCGCCGGCGGCGAGAGCTCGTTCGACATCTCGTTTTTCACGGCGCCCAGTGAGCATCGCGATCGGAATAAGTTCAGAGTCGGGAAGAAGCCGGATCGAACGAATTAAGTCGAACCCCGAGTGCGGCGTCATATTGGCATCTGTGATGACTACATCGACCTGCTGGCGACGCAAAACCTCAAGCGCGTCCGCAGCACTGTCGCATGCGAGCACATCGTGCTTGGCATACGTCAGAAGCGCCGACGCTATCTGTAAAAGTTCGCGGTCGTCATCGACCAATAAAATACGCGCCATAGCTCCTCTGATTATTCCCCTAAGGGAATTTCGGAAAACGGCGACGGTTTCAGGAGTCCTGATCGACGGAACGAACGCCCAGAGCCAAGAGGATAGGACATAGGCGCCATGCGCCGGTGGCGATAATTAGAAGCCCGACCCAGGTCCAGCCGGGTCCACCGGCGACGGCCCAGGCCACCAGAAGAATTCCGACGGTGATGCGAAGACCTCGACCTGTTTTCGACACATTGCACTTCATGAGGCTTCGACCTTAGCTTTAATGTCTGTAAAACTTCAAGTCATGACTGAAAACTCCGTTTCTACCGTAGTCTCAAATGGCGTCTCCACCTCCGTCCCAACTGGCATGACTCGTCTTCTAGGAATTAATTTACCGATCATCGGCGCGCCCATGTTTTTGGTTTCAAATGTCGAAATGGTTGTCGCAATTTCTGAAGCCGGCGGTATTGGAACTTTCCCGGCTTTGAACTATCGGCCCATCGAAAAGTATCGTGAAGCGCTTTCAGAAATGAAGAAGCGCACAAAGAAGCCCATCGGTGTGAATGTCATCGTGAATAAGTCCAACACGCGACAAAATGAAGACATAAAAATCGCACTGGATCATGGCGTAGAACTTTTCATAACAAGCCTTGGAAGTCCTGCCTCGGTCATTCGCGACGCGCACAAAAATGGCGCCAAAGTTTTCTGCGATGTCACCAATCTCGAGCACGCGAAAAAAGTAGCTGATCTTGGAGCCGATGGTCTTGTGGCCGTCGGTACCGGAGCAGGAGGACACGCTGGCCCGATTTCTCCCTTAGTGTTGGTTCCGTGGCTTGCGCGCGAGATGAAAATTCCTGTGATCCTTGCCGGCGGCGTCGCACACGGGTCACAGATTGCCGCGGCTCTGGCCTTGGGTGCCTCCGGCGTTCATATTGGAACACGTTTTATAGCGTCGACAGAAGCTGGTGTGGATCAAGCTTATAAGCGAGCGGTCGTCGATGCGACACCCGAAGATATCGTAATGACAACGCGAGTGTCTGGAACTCCGGCCGCGGTGATAAATACTGATTACGTAAAAAAAATCGGAACGGACCTTCCGCTGGCTTTAAGAATTTTAAAAGAGCATCCGCTCACAAAAAAATACGCTGTCCCGTTGATTCATTTGTTGGGAATGAAATCTCTTGAAGCAGCGGCGGTGTCGGCCGCAGGCGAAAAACCGACGTGGAAGACGGTCTGGAGTGCGGGGCAGTCGGTCGGCCTGATCGATGAGATTATGGACTGTCGCTTGATCGTCGAGCGCCTCATGGCCGAGTACGAAGCGGCCGTCCAATCACTGCCGCGCGCGGGTCGCCTCTAGCGCCTTCAGCAGTTCGCTCTACGAAGCTACTTTACGAGACCCTGTAGTTCTCCGGCTTCGTACATCTCCATCATGATGTCGCTTCCGCCGACGAGCTCTCTATTGACGTAAAGCTGAGGAACCGTTGGCCAGTTTCCGTAAGCTTTAATGCCCTCACGAATTTCGCCGTCCTGAAGAACATCGACAGAATGAAACTTAGCGCCGCACTCGTTCAAAATCGCCGTTGCACGCGCAGAGAATCCACACTGAGGAAACTGAGGACTTCCTTTCATGAACAAGACGATTTTGTTTTCGTTGAGGATTTTTTCGATGCGAGAAGTAACGTCAGACATGGTGGCTCCTTGAGCTTTGGGAATTTAATTCTTCTGAAGAGGCTTGGTTTGAATCGTAAGAGCGTGCACTTCGCCCGTTTTGAGTTCGGCGGCGAACACATCCATAACGTGTTTGTGTTGCTGAATTCGCGAAAGTCCGTCGAAAGCGGCCGACGCGATAACCACCTGGTAGTGGTCGTGAGTCCCCGTGAGATCGACAACTTCGACGGTTCCGTCGGTATACGTTTGTTCGAGCCGTGTTTTCATTTGATCGGGCGTCATGAGACCTCATCGTGTAAATCCGCTAATGTCGAGCGGTAGAGGTACCAAATTGCTCGGCCAAGAGCAACCTGGACGGCGACTTCTCGAAGCTCGCATGATAGCCCTGCGCTTATGTCAGATGATAGCTTTATAAAGCGTGAGCGCGCTCGTGCCCGCGAACTGCGAGCTTCCCAGTGGTGGAAGCAGCAAGTGGGGCCTGGGGTCTGCTATCACTGCGGTAAGAAATTTGTGAAATCAGAAATTACGATGGACCACCTGATCCCTGTCTCTCGCGGCGGTAAGTCGTCGAAAAACAACGTCGTTCCTTCGTGCAAACCCTGCAACCGTGACCGCGGCCATAAACTTGATATCGAACGAACATTTGAACGCCTCGAGCTTCCTCTCGACGGTTTCGATGACGATGATGATTAGCGGCGCGCTGTCATGAGCTGCTCAGCGCGGTTTAAAATCTCCGCGGCTACTCGACGTCGACCAACTGCACTTCGTACATTAGCGTCGCCCCAGGAGGAATGACGGGGCCCGCGCCGTTTTGGCCATACCCAAGTTCAGGTGGAATAATGAGTCGGCGCTTTCCGCCGACTTTCATTTCAAGAAGGCCCTCTTCCCAACCTTTGATGTGCGGAGTTTCCGGATTCTGCAGCGTGAATTTGTAAGGAGCTTTCCCGACCGTCGACTCAAACTGCGGTCCGCGCCCAAGCGGCTGCGTTGGATCGTACAGCCATGCTTGAAAGTGAAGAACCATGCGCGAGCCCGCTTTCGAAGCTCGTCCTCTTCCCTTTTGTAAGTCGTCGACAATCAATTTACTGACGGACTTAGGAAACTTCCGACTTCCCTCAAGCACCACCGGCGTTGGTGAAGGTTTTGGCGGCGTCGGTTTTGCCGATGGGCGTGGCGAGGGGGAGGCCTCAGTGGGCGTGGTGGTCTGCGACTGAGCCTGCGGTGGCATCGCAAAACTGCCCGAGATAAAGGCAAAAGATATAAGAATTAGTGGATGGACCCGAAACGGCGAAATTTTTCTTAGGGAGCAATTTTGTGTGAGCATCGTGCGAAGAACCTCTCGCGCTATACTATGAAACCGACGCCTTGAATGACGAGTGCTTTGTCGGTCTTGAGTTGCGGTGCGGCAAAAAACCAAAGCTTAGAACCTTGATTGACAAGCCCGTCTATTGAAATGATGGCGGCTCGCACAAAGTTTAGATGCGTTGTTGAGATACTCAGATGGGGTAGAGATGGCGAAAGCGATCACGTCCAGCAGTACCGCCGAATATTTTGCCAAGAACCTTCAGCAGGTTGGTTTTTCGTCGCCTTTAAAGGCGGTTCTCACGACTTTAAAAGAAGCCGTAGATAACTCATTGGACGCTTGCGAAGAGAATTCGATTTTGCCTGAGATCTCGGTGGAAGTTCGAAAGATCGGACAGGGTTCTGGGAAATCTGCGGATCTTGTTGAAATCATTGTTGAAGACAACGGTCCCGGTCTTGATCCCGAAGATCTTCCAAAAGTTTACGGCGAGTATTTGGCGTCGTCGAAATTCGGTCGTGGCCAGGCGACGCGCGGCCAACAGGGCATCGGTATTTCTGCGGCCGTGACGTGGGCGCAGCTCACCAATGCGTCGGGTGTTTTGGTCACGTCAAAAACGTCTCGCATGAGAAAGGCCTTTCACGGTTCGATCGATGTCGACATCAAACAAAACAAAGGCGTGATCAAAACTAAAGAGATGATCGATTGGGATCGTCCCCACGGTGTTCGTGTCGAGTTTCGGATTGACGGTCGCATTCAGCTCAACGGCGACGGCGGAATTCTGACTTATCTTGAAGGCACAACGCTTGTGAATCCGCATTTGAAGCTCAGCTACAAGCTGGGGGATGCCGACTGGGTTAAAATCGCGCGCGTGAGCGATGTGGTTCCTGAAGTTCCTCCTTCGACATTGCCGCATCCTCACACGATGAAGCTTGGCGAATTCATCACTCATGCTGGGATTTTTGGAAAGACCGAGTTCGGGAAGTTTCTGAAAACTGGTTTTTCTCGCGTGAACGACGTTACGTTAAAAGATCTCACGAAAAATGGACTGCCTAAGGCGATGCTTGCCCAGCCCGTCGGAAAAATGAATGAAGCGCAGTTTAAACAAGCGTTTCAGGTTATCGGGAAAACCGAGCTTCAGTCGCCGTCGACCCGCTCTGTTTTGACGGTTGGCGAAGAGGCGATGGCGAAGTCGATCTTGCGTCTTGGTGATGTGGATTTTTTCTCTGTCGTGACTCGTAAGCCAAAAATTTGTGATTTCAAACCTGTCGTCGTTGAAGTTGCGCTGGCGAGATTTTTAAATCGTGGAGGCGAAGATCAATCGATTCAGCTTTTGCGTTTCGCCAACCGAGTTCCACTTCAGTTCGATAAGAGCGCATGCGCGATTACGAATGCGGTGGAGAGTGTGAACTGGCGTTCGTATGGCCTTCAGCAGTCCAAAGATTCTCTTCCGAATGGTCCTTACGTTTTCGCCGTTTCGATCGTGTCGCCATTTATCAAGTTTAAGAACGCATCGAAGGAAACAATTGATGCTTCGGATGAGCTTGTCGAAGAAATCCGTCGCGCACTGATGCAGGCGGGGCAAAAGCTTTCGCGCCATATTCGTCGTGAAAACAAAGAGGCCGATCTTGAGCGAAAGCTTTCTCACATCGAATCGTTCGGGCCCATTTTGGTCGAAGGATTGATGCGTATTTCGGGCGCCAAAGAAGGGCGCCGAATTAAGGCGCAAGAAGGCCTTAAAAAACTTTTGGGTCGCGATACGAAAGATGCACAAAAAGAACTTTCGGAAGCCGACGTTCGTTTGAACGCACTTCGCGAGCGCCAAGAAAAGGCCGGCATGTTCTTCACTTCGTCTTCGCGCAATGAAAAGGCGATGGAAGCTAGTACGGATGAAGTTCTTGAAACTGAAAACGAAGGCCGAAACGACGACGACGCCGATTCCGGCGAGTCTCGGGGCACTGGAAAATCGGCTCAAGGAACGGCGAAAGGAACGACTGCAAAAGTCGTCGAGACAAAAGGTATAACCAAAGGCACCGAAAAAGCTGCCACAACTGGTAAAGCTGCTTCTGAGGCGACCGCGAAAAGCACCGGCAAGACCACGGGTAAAATTGCCGGCAAAACGACCGACAAAGCGGCGAGGAAATAATAATGGATAAAATTATCCGCATTCGAAAGCTCACCAAAGATATTCCAAAAGAAGTTCGCATGATGTGCGACTCCATGCTTGAGGAACTTGAACGCGCGAATCGGCCTGTGCTTGAAGCGGTGAAATGTTCGCTCGACAACGCGTTCTACAATCAAAAAGTCGGTTACCTGACACCAGGAGACAAGCGGGTTCGCACCGAACTCAACGTTTCCTCAGTTCAAAAAATGGCGCGCGTGGTTTTCATGCTCGAGATTATTCTTCAAAATCTCGAATCGGGCGCTGTGAACACGAAGCGTGAATTGTACTACATGTCGAAAGGTAAAATTAAGCGCGACAAGGCGCTAAAGGCTCTCGATTTTGCGGCTCAAGACGAGAGTGACTCGATTATCGATTTTATCGGCGATATGCTTGAAGTTTACCGCGAAGAGCTGAACTGTTTCGCCAACGATCGCGGTGGACAGACGTATTCGCAGCAGTTGGTAGTGACGGAAACTTTGCCGGATGGAACAAAAGCCGTCGTCGATTTATCGACTCTCGGTACGACGCCCTTTCAGCCTAAAAACAAGCCTCAGGCGCTGACGTTAAAAGCTAAAAAGAAAATCGATTTCTGCTTGGTCGTTGAGTCCGAAGGTACAGCGGGAACGCTTGTTGCCAACGGCATCACACGTCGAAACAACTGCATTGTCTTAGGTGCTCAAGGGGTTCCATCCAACGGCGTTCGTGGCTGGTGCAAACTGATTCAAGAGCAGCTTCATGTTCCGATGTTCTTCTTCGGAGATCTTGACGCGTACACGATGCAAAATATCTATCGCACGCTAAAGGCCGGATCAGCCGCCTCGCTCATTCGAAATGCAGATTTCTCGGCGCCGGAAGTTCACTTCCTCGGCGTTCTTCCCGAGGACGTAAAGAAGTACGATCTCGATTGCTACAATGTGAATGAGAAGGACGCGGCCGAAGGTCGATCGCTTAAAAAGGCGAAAGATGCCCTTCAAAACGATCCGTTCTTCCACGATAAAAAGAATAAGCGTCTCGCCTCGATTTTAGATTGGCTGATTAAGAACAAGCTTCGTTGCGAACAACAGGCATTTTTTGCCGTTGATCCAAAGGATCCTTTGGCGACTGAAAAAATCATCCTCGATAAAATCAAAACTGGCTCCTACATCTAGGCGAACGTCACGTTCGCAATAGGAGCGAGCGAGACGAACGTAGAAAAAAGCGTCTAGACTTGATCCAGTTTGAATATCGTTTTGAGGACTAATATTGGGAGACAGTAAGGTCTGATTTACACTGATAGCTGTGAAGCTTTCAGTGATTGTCTCAAAATCGAACACATCCATTTCCGTTATTTTTTTGGCCGTTGTTGCGCTGTCGATGACGGCGTGTTCGGATTTGGCGGTCGATACCAGTGCTGGCCAAGTCTGTTCGTCGTCGATTTTGCCGTCGTCAAAAGGCGGATCCACATTTCCTTCGATGGACGGGAAGAGTTTTGGCGCCTCGATAGGCCTTGGCGAAGCCGCTCTCTTCGAGCCTGAGCCTCAGCGAAATGTTTCGGCCTTTGCTGCGTTCACGGTCGCGGGGACCGCGCAGTATGAGTATTACGAACCGACCACAGCCGGTGGTTCACAGATGAATTACGGGGCGAAACAAACCGGACCCATTCGTCGCGCTACAGTGCAAATTATGAACGGAACGACGGTCGTTGCGACGGGCGTGACGAACGACTCTGGCGCGTACTCGATCCCTGTCGACGTCACTCCGGGAACAACACTTTTTGTCCGCGTTCTTTCCAGATCCACGGTCACAAGCAGCGTGGCAGACGGTCTTGGCGGCGCAGCTCTTGAAAACTGCGTCGGTGCTTCGTGGGATGTTCGCGTCGTGGACAATGTGACGGGGAACTCGAATTCACAAAACAATGCTTCTTTGAGGCCGATCTTCGCGTTGGATTCATCAACATTTTCTTCGCCCGCCAGTGGAACACAAAACGTGGATCCGACGGCCGCTATGAATTTCACGGCCGGCGCTTATACGACACGTGCAGGAGCACCGTTTCGAATTTTAGACATTGCTGTCGCGTCGATGGAGACTGCTTGCCAGGGCCGAGCGAACATCGCTTTTCCTCTGGTCTACATCAACTGGAGCGAGAGCAACGTTCCTAGCAGCGGGAACCGCTATCAGGGTTTTATCGGTACCAGTTTTTACACCACTGAAACGACGTCTTCGATTGCCAATCTTTATATTCTTGGCGCCGCAGGTTCCGACACCGACGAGCTTGATAGCCATGTTGTGACCCATGAATTTGGTCACTACTTGGAAAATAAAATTTATCGTTCTGATTCCATCGGCGGCAGCCACAGTCTGACGGATTCTCTGGATCCGCGCTTGGCGTTTGGTGAAGGCTTTGGAAATGCGTTTTCAGGGATCGTGCAGAATGATCCCGTTTACATTGATACCAGCGGCGCCGCTCAAGGATCAGGCTTTAGTATCAACGTCAGCACAGCGCCCGCTTCGACGAACAACCGTGGCTTTTGGTCTGAAACTTCGATGCAGTACATGATCTACACTTTCTGGCAAAATCGCGGATCCTTTGACCGCATTCACAATATTCTTGAAAACTACCAAAAGACGTCAGATGCCGTGACCAGTGGTCTTACGTTTGTCTCTTACTACGCCAGCGTTTACGGCCAAGCAGCGGATAGCCTCACGACAATTTGGACTGGTGCTGGCACCCTTTCGTCGCCGATCAACGCTCTTTGTACGGGAAGTTGTGCGGCAGGAACGCCTGTTTATTCGCCCTACGATCTTGACGGAGATCATGGATCGGCTTTCGCATCGACTCGCGGCTACAATCAGGTGGGAAACAACAGTTTCGCGGCGGCCTTCTGGAACATGTACCGTCCGCTCTCTAGCGGCGCGAATGCGGCGACAGCTCATGATCAGATTGCTCTGGGTGGCTATACGCTCAACTCTTCGAATCTCAACAAGCTTGGTCTTCGGCGCCTCTACACCGTGACAGCAACGGGCTCCTCAACGACCGTGCGCGTCTCATCCGTCACACAATCCGGAGTGACCTGCTCGAATGCGGATCGTCTCGACATGGCCGTTTACCGAAAAGGGGTTCTTCTGGGTCTTGATGAAGCGGCCTCGGGTGCCACGGCGAGTTGTCCGAGCGTGACCTTTTGCTCTACTGCGGGTCAGACTTATATAGTTGAGATAGCCGGCTTCGGAACTGTCGGCGCGTACACACTTTCGGTGAGTCCATGAGGGGCGATATGAAGAAGAAAATGACATGGCGTTGGTGGTCGGGAGGCGGCGTGATTTCAATCGCGGTGGCTCTTGGTTGTGCAACGGCGATTGATTTCAAAGCAAAGACCGACCAGGTCCAAACGAAGCCCGACAACATTAACCACGGTCACACCCACGAACACTCGGGCGGTCATGCTCACGACGGTGCTACACAAAAACCAAAGCGCGGTTTGGCTGGAGCGCAAGGTGAAGAGGCTCCTCACAATGGTGGCAAAGTTCGAATGCCGGTGACGGCTTCGTTTGATGGAGAGCCGTCGATTTCGATTTCAAGAGATTCAGTCGTTCAAGTAATGATCATGGCCGACGCCGATATTCAGAGGATTCAAGGGGGCATTGAGGGCCTTGATGGTTTGTCCGGTCTGATCAGCGAATCCTTAGGATTTACCGAGATCGCGGCTGGTGAGACGAAGATCGTCGAAGTTCGTCTTCCGGCAAAGACCGGTCGAATTGTGATTCGGATTCTGGGAAGGGTCGGATCGCCCGAAGGTGAGACCCGTATGATGTCGACGTCATTAGAACTTCGGGTCGTTAATCCCAAAGACGTCAGCGCCTCTCAGACTCGAAAAAGTTCGGCGGACATGACAAATGGTCCCGTCACCGATTCCACCGGCCAGGTTGTGCGACCGATGGAAGCCGCGGAATGATTTTTTCTCGTGGTTTATTAGCTGTGAACGTGGGTCTGGGGCTTCTTTGCGCGTCGTCCTTTTTTTCAGACGCTTCTGCGGAGTCAGCGCCGTCGTTTGCGCGGGTTGAAGTCGAAACGCCAGGAGAGTTAAAGCTCGGTAAAGTCCTTCAGGCCCGCGTGGCTATCACGTTGGTGGCGGCCACGCCGATTCTTGAAGTGACAGCGCGAGCGACGGGATCCGGGCTGACGCTTCCTCTGAAGCAAAAGTGGCGTTTTGTGAAAGTGCCAGCGGGAACAACAACGACGTTCAATGTGCCCTATCAACTGACAAAGAAGTTTAAAACTGGAACCGTCCAGTTCGACATTTCGACGCTGGATAAATCGGGGTCCAAACGTTTGCCGGCCCAAAAACAGACGGCCACACTGACGCTTCGTCGGTAAGCTTTTATCTAGAGAATCTGTAACGCAAAGTGCCAGCGGTCAAGGTTTTACGTGTTTCAGCGTAGACTCAACTCACTTTCATTTAGCGGCATTCTCTTGCTTCAGTGCAGGAACCCGCAGAACCAGAAAATAGGACGGCAGCATGGCGGGCAAAATCGAAACAACTCCGGAGATGGTAAAAAAAGTTTATGAGAAATCGCGCCAGCGAATCGGCGTGGTTGGAAAACGACTGGGCCGAAAACTCACGCTTGCAGAAAAAATCGTGTTCGGTCACTTGGATGATCCGGAAAACCAAGAGCTGAATCGCGGAAAAAGTTTTTTGCTCCTTCGCCCTGATCGCGTGGCGATGCAAGACGCCACTGCGCAGATGGCCATGCTTCAGTTCATGCTGGCTGGAAAAGATGAAGCGGCCGTTCCTTCGACAGTACATTGTGATCATTTGATTCAGGCTCACATCGACGGATCAAAAGATCTTGCGACGGCCAACAATGAAAACCGAGAAGTTTATGATTTTCTTGCGACGGCTTCGTCGCGCTACAACCTTGGTTTTTGGAAGCCAGGGGCGGGAATCATCCACCAAGTTATTCTTGAAAACTACGCGTTCCCCGGCGGTTTGATGATCGGGACAGATTCGCACACACCCAATGCGGGCGGGCTTGGAATGGTCGCTGTCGGAGTCGGCGGAGCGGACGCTTCGGATGTGATGGCGGGTCTTCCTTGGGAAGTGAAGAATCCAGAAATCATCGGCGTTCACCTCAAAGGAAAAATGAACGGATGGACGTCGGCGAAAGACGTCATTTTGAAACTTTGCGGACTTCTTACGACCAAGGGTGGAACGGACAAAATCGTCGAGTACTTCGGCGAGGGCTGCAGCTCGATTTCTGCCACAGGAAAAGGAACGATCACGAACATGGGTGCGGAGCTTGGTGCGACATGCTCGCTCTTCCCCTTCGATTCGCGAATGGCGGACTATTTAAAAGTCACGGGTCGCGCGGAACTTGCGAAGTTGGCTGAAGAAAACAAAGACCTCTTGTCGGCGGATGCAGAAGTTCTAGCGAATCCAGCGAAGTTCTATGATCAGGTCGTCGAAATAGATCTTACGACTCTTGAGCCGCACTTGGTGGGGCCGCACTCTCCGGACATCGCGCATCCCATTTCTAAAATGGCCGAGCACGCAAAAGCCAACGGCTGGGGAACGAAATTGTCGGCCGCTCTGATTGGGTCGTGCACGAATTCCTCTTACGAAGATATCGGTCGGGCCGCGTTCATCGCACGTCAGGCGCTGGAGGCGGGGATGAAAATGCCTCAGCAGTTCATCGTGACTCCGGGGTCCGAGCAAATCAAACGCACGGTCGAGCGCGACGGTCTTCTAAAAACCTTCAACGACGTTGGCGCGACATTGATGGCCAACGCGTGTGGACCTTGTATCGGTCAGTGGAAGCGAGATGATGTCGCAAAAGGCACGACCAACACGATCGTTACGTCGTTCAATCGCAACTTCCGCGGTCGCCAAGATGAGAACCCAGAAACTTTGGCGTTCATCGGATCTCCAGAGCTCGTCATGGCTCTCGGTATCGCGGGTCGATTGGATTTTAACCCGTTGGTGGATGAGCTGACGACACCAAGCGGAAAGAAATTGAAACTGGCTCCGCCGGTGGCTGACGATCTTCCGAAAAAAGGTTTCTTACCAGATCCCAACGGCTACCAAGCACCAGCAGGAGCAACAGCGAAAGTTGCAGTTTCTCCAGCGTCGGATCGTCTTCAGCTTCTGACGCCGTTTGCGAAGTGGAACGGCTCGGATGAGTATGCGGACTGCTTGGTTTTGGCCAAAGCAAAAGGTAAGTGCACGACCGATCACATTAGCCCTGCAGGAAAATGGCTGAAGTTTCGCGGTCACCTCGACAATATTTCAAACAATATGCTTTTGGGTGCTGTGAATGCATTTACCGGAACACCTGGTAAGGGGAAGAACGTCCTCACTGGAGAAAAAGAACTCGAGTTTTCAAAAGTTGCTCGGGCCTACAAAGCGAGCGGTGCGAAGTGGGTCATCGTCGGTGACGAGAACTACGGTGAAGGTTCCAGCCGTGAACATGCGGCAATGTCACCGCGACACTTGGGTGGCGTTGCGGTTATCACGAAAAGTTTTGCTCGAATCCACGAGACGAATTTGAAAAAGCAGGGCGCGCTTCCGCTCACGTTTGCGAACCCCTTGGATTACGACAAAGTTCGCGAGGATGACCGAATTACGATTAAAGGTTTAAAGTCGTTTGCGCCCGGACAGTCGTTGAGTGCCGTCATTAAGCACAAAGACGGTTCTTCGGACACGATCGAACTCAAGCACTCGTTCAACCTTGAGCAAATCAAGTGGTTCGAATCGGGTAGCGCTTTGAATCTTCTTCGTTCGGTTTAGGCAATACTCTAATTTTAGCGGGCCCTCTTACTTTCGGAGGGTCTCACCGGAATTTATCGCCGGTCGTTTGTCCAGACGTCATAGCGAAACATAAAGAAATTGCCGATCTTCGCTCGAAGATTCATTATGTATTACCTATGCTAGAGAAGAACAAGGCGATGGAACCATCGCCATCGACAAAATGAAACGTTGGGCCGCGCTTTTCGTAGCGCTGATCGTTCCGTCGTTCACATTTTCTCAACAGCGCGAGTCCGCGAACCTTGACGGTTCGATCACGGTAAGACCGGAATTTTCGACCGACGATTTTAAGAGTCCAACTAAGATTCAGTCGGCGGAGCTTGCACTTCACAAACTTGGCGAAGCGAACGCAGCCCTAAAGTCGATGTCCCCCAAAGACGAATGTGCTGAGGGTTCGGTGCCGGTTCTTCGAAATGGCCAAGAGCATATGGTTGCTGTCTGCATGTTGACCGAGGAAGAATTCACGAATTTCAAAAAAAACGTTGGAAAAGAAATCGTCACTTGGGAAGTCAGCACGGGCAATGATGCTGATCCGAAGCTTCTTGGGACTCGCGTGACGATCGACAGTAAGACGGGCGACGTGCCGATGCAAAAGGGCTATAGTGATGATGAGGGACGGACCTTCGATGCGGAAGTAAAGCGGCGTGCGACCAACGACGATGGGTATTCGGAGTTAAGATTTAAGACTCAAGCCTTCGGACAGCGCGACCGAACTCCGCTTCCGGCGGGTTCAGCATCTACTTCGGCAAACACTGGCCCCACTCGGCCGCGGATGAAGCTCTTTAATATCACTTCTTTGACGCTTGAGAAGGGCGAAAAACTTCCGGGTGAGGATTTTGGTGTGACGGACTTTCGTGTGAACGAAGGCTCGATTGAAGTGAGTACGGGGAAAGCGAAAAGTCTTCTAGGAACGGAACTGCAAACTTGGTTTCATGAAACATCAAAGTCAGGTCCGATTTACGATTACGTCGATCATGATAAGACCAGAGTGCGCGCCGTTTTAAAAACGGGGCTACAGCGCTTGGTTGAGGGAGACCTCGGGAAATTTCGCTGCCGCATGGTTGCGACAGGCCTAGTGGGTTTGGGAACAGATGGAAAGCCTCTGGCTGAAGCTCGCTTGGCTGCGGGGATAAACTCTGGATCTCTGGGCGGAAGATCGAAAGATAATCCTTGGATTCAACTGGATGGATACCGAAAGCATCTCATTAGGCCTGGCACACGGGCCGAGACCGAGACGGGCATTCGAGTGACGACGTCGGCTGAAATCTTCGGATCCGTCGTAAAACCATTTATCGGGGTTGCAAGACACGACGGCCCTCTCGATCGCAAGTACGCCGCCGGAAGTAAATTCGGATCGAAAGATCTGTACTACACAGTCGGTGTTTCAGTTCAGTGGAAGTAACTGCGTTTTGCGGTCACTCCTATTTTCCTCGCCGTAGATCCTCGACCGAGAAAATGTACTTTGTGCGGCCTTCGGTCGAACTCAACACTTCATAAATTTCAAAAATGGATCCGGCAGGGCTCATACCAAGCTGCTCCATTCTTTCGAAAACTTCGGGATAGACTTTGCTGGGAGCAATCGCGGGTGAACCATCGAAAATCGCGATCAACGAATTTTCAATCGTGTGCGACGAGAGACTCATTCCTTCTGGAATTTTTCCTTCAAGCGCTTTCACGGCTTCCAGCGATGGCAAGAGGCAGCCACCGCGACTTCGCAAGCGGTCTTCGTCTGTGGTGTCGGGGTTATCTTTGTATTCACCAAAAGTGAGCAAACAAGGTTCGCCGTTGGCCCGCGCCCACGTCTCGACTTCGGAAATGACTTCGGCGATTTTATGATAAGGCCCCAAATGATCCCGCGATAAAAGATGGAATGTTTTGATGGTTTGGTCGTGTTGAATTTCGACGTCTTTAAAACTGCCAAGACGAAACATGATTCCTATGACAACACCTGCGGTGACAAGGACTGCAGTGCCGACAAGTACTGGCCACGAATTCAATTTCATTTCGGATTCGTTTCAGATTTATTTGGTGGTCCACTTGGCGGCGGTTCTTTTCCGGGCTTCCATTTGAGGCTGCAGCCCATCGACGGCTTTTGATCGCGATTGGGATGAAGTCCCTGAAGCAGAGACTCGATGGCGCCCGCAAGATCTCGCGTTGTTACTTTCGATTCATCCTGCCACGAATCATCGAGGCGACCGCGGTAGGCGAGTTTGTGATTTCGATCATAAAGAAAAAAATCAGGCGTACAGACGGCGCCAAAATCTTGCGCGACGTCTTGCGATTCATCAAAGAGGTAAGGAAAGGGATAGTTTTTAAGTTTCATCTTTTCGAACGAGTCGTCTTCATAACGAAGGCTGTCGTTGGAAGAAATCGCAACAATGGAAACCGATCGACCTTTAAACATTTCGTGCAGTTCTATCAACCTGGTTTCGATGGCTTTAACATAGGGGCAGTGATTGCAAATAAACATCACAAGGTTTGCGTCGCTTTTGAGGTCGTCTCTTGAAACGACCTGACCAAGTGTTGAAGTTAGTTTAAAGTCAGGACACGGTGAACCTAAGGCCGGTTCGGGCGTGTAGAGTTTTGCCATAACTCGGTATCGCTCAGGACCTTCATTTCGGTCTATCGGAAATGCAGCGATAGAGCGTAGACACCCTCTGTTGACTCGCCGCCCCCGCGAGTTTCTGGGGTCGAGAGTCCTGGCCAGCTGCGGTTGATTGCGCGAACTTCAAGACCCAGCTGAACTTTTTCACCGAATCGTGCGCCTAAAGCCGCGGTCCGAGTGCTTCCATGAATATCACTGAGCGTGTAGGAAGCCGCGGGACTGAGGCCATCGTTCGAACGGTCGTGGTCGATGGATCCAGAAACTTTTTGGTCCGCATACGAGCCTGCGACATAAAGAAGTGGACCTTCTGGAAAGCGGTAACCGATCGACGTACCAGCCGTTGAAACTAGAGCCCGAGCTTGGGCTTTCCAAGTGTGGCCGCCAGGACCGAAAGTTCCATTTTGATCGCCCGAAACATTTGTCTGTGCTCCAAAGAGTCCGCCGTAGACCGAAAGCTTGAGACCTGGTCCGGGACCCACTCCAACCAGTTGTGCGCGAGCAGTGAGTCCGGCGCCTCCGATGAAAGCACTCTGTACACTTCCGGGCATCAGCCGACCGCCGATCTCGAACCATTCGGTCACCGCATATCCGCCGCGACCAAACAGATAAGCCGATTTTTTGATTTCTGCGGCGTTCAAATTGGGGGGACGCAAGCTCGCGTCCGTCGTGTAGGTAAAACTAGTGGCGTCGTCGACTCCAAGTCCCAACGATAGTTGTCCAGAGGCTGCTCCGATTTCCGGAGATTCGATCAGGGGACCCGGTACATCCAGTTCCAAGGTGTTGCAGCCGCTCAAAGAAAGTAATAGGGCGAATTTTAGGAAGCCTCCCGAGACGTATTGAAGATTTCGTTTCATGAAGTCACCTCGTTAAATTTCAGTGCCGCCGTTTTATTTAAAGGGCCGTCCACGAAATACGGCGACCGTTTTTGAAAATCAGAGAACCATCTGCTTCGACATTAGAAATATCTTTGAACTCCGGATGGCGCGCAAGCGCTGCGGCCAGAGCGTCGCACGATGATTGTTTCAAGTTAGGAACAAGACCTTCGGCCACTCGCTCATGGCACGCCTTAAACCAGTTCGACAAAAAAGAACGCCAATCGGTTTCTTTAATAGCTGAGCCGCCATGAATCGGCTCGCCGGCCTTTTCTAAGGCGCTTGAGAGAGAAATGGCGGGATAGGGTTTGGTCTCGGTGGGTGCGCCCGTAGTGTTCATCCCGAGTCCGACAATGACTGTGTCGGAAACGACTTCGATCAGTAGGCCCGCGACTTTGTGGCACCCCGAGGAACTCACGACGTGAAGATCGTTGGGCGCTTTTAACGCCCAAGAAACTTTCGGCCATGTCGCTTTCGCAGCTTCAAAAAGTGCAAGGCCAACGAGGGCCGAAGTCACCGGCTGCGGCGACTGTGGGCTCAGAGATTTAGTTTTAAAAATCCAAGAAGACAAAAGTGCTTCACCTGGTTTTTCGGACCAAGTATTTGTGCCGCGCCCACGACCTGATGTTTGGTGATTGGCCACAATGAGGTCTGGCCCGTTGGCTCCGAGACTTTCTTTGGCATCGGCATTCGTCGACGCGGTTTCTTCAATCCCGGAAACTTTGAGGCGGGCATTGTGAGCCCAGGTGAGAGTCCAGTGGTAGATGTTCATATTCCCATCACTTCGCTTTGTTGCCAGTCGAAAAGAAGACTGATGTCCGCCGTCGGTGCTGAGTGCGTCAGTGCACCGACAGAAATAAAATCAACGCCGATCTCGGCGACGGATTTAATGCGCGAAAGATTCATATTGCCGCTGGCTTCTGAGAAGACACGTCGGCCTGATGACTGAAAATCTGTCTCGATTAAATTTACAGCCATCGCCAGAGCTTCATTGTCCATATTGTCCAAGAGAACACGGTCAACTTTCAAATCGATGGCTTCGACAACATCTTCTAAAGTTCCACATTCAACTTCGATTTTTTCTTTGGTGTTTTCACGAATGCGTTCAACAGCCTTGCGTAATCCACCGGCCACCATAATGTGATTGTCTTTAATCAAGATCGCATCGCTAAGTCCAAATCGATGGTTTGTTCCACCGCCGTGGGCGACGGCTTTTTTCTCGAGATCACGATAGCCGGGAGTCGTTTTTCGCGTGTCTAGTATTTTTGTTTCTGTGTTGGCAACTTCGTCAACAAAGCGACCTGTCAGCGTCGCGATTCCAGAAAGGCGTCCGACAAAATTCAAAGCCACTCGTTCAGCTTTCAGAATCTGAATAAGATCACCGGTAATGTGGCAGATAATCTGCCGATTCAATACGCGGTCACCTTCTCGGAAATGCCACTGAACTTTACTTGTCGGCTCCAGCATTTCGACGGTTTGCTCGAAGGGTCCTGTTCCCGAAAGTACCAAGTCTTGTTTTGCGATGAGGCGAGCTTGACCAAACCGAGGCGCAAGCCCCAGGCACTCAGTCGTCAGATCCCCATTGGGCATGTCCTCTTTCAGTGCAGCGCGGATAAGATCAGAGAGATTCACGGCCTAACTTTCTTCTAGTAAACGCTCGAGTTCGCGTTTGATGATGCGTTCGGCAATCGGGGGCAAAAGCTCGCCGACTATTTTTTGAATCATCTTTTCGAGGTGAGGTTCGACTTGGCTTCGGACCATTTCCTCGATTTGCTCTCTCGAGACCTCAAAACTGCCGGCGCTGGCAGCAGCGACGCCGACTTTTGAAAAGTCGGGATCCTTCAATAGCTCCCGGATGATATCGGGGCGAGTTTTCTCGAAGGTATCAACGGGCTCAATTTCTAGAGGCGCGGTTTTATCAAAATCGTTCTCGTCAAAACTGAAATTCGGAACATCATCTTCAGCCGAATGACTTTTGGAAGGCTTGCGGTAGGAGGGATCTGGGATGAGGTCGGTTTCATCCGACGAAAGATCAGCGAGTTCATTTTCAAGGTCAACTGATGGGATCCCAACCGAGTGGGCCGCCGCAAAATCTGGAGTTCGGTCATCGACCGCCAAAGACTCATCGGGTTTTAGCGGTGGAAGTCGGTACTTATCGAGAGACTTATTCGCCCATTGATCGGCATCGGCATCGGCATCATCGGAGCCGCTGCTTTCAGAGATATCTTTTTTGCTCTGACGAAGCGATGGTTCGGCCTGGGGAAGTTGCAGCGGCTGAAAGCTTTCTTTGGCGTCATCGTCGTCGTCTTCCAGCGAGAGTGGCGGAAACTCCATCGGCTCAAAGCTATCCATGGACCATTGAGAATCTGGTCGAGACTCGGGCTTAGCCGGCATTCCTTCAAGCTGTAAATCAGGAAGGGCGCCGAGGACTCCGCCCGAAGGGCGGTCGGGGATTACGGGGGTTAGGTCACCGGAAGGATCGGGAACTGCCACACCGTCGTCGCGTTCACTGGCGGCCGGCATTTTGTGAATCATGGGAGACTCTTGCATCGGGGCGCCGAGACTGCTTGCAAACGGATTCTTTACGGGCGACTTCGTCACCAGGGGCGGAGGCATTTTAGGTTTTACAGGTGGCGCCTCTGTTGGAGAAACTGCTTTTGGAGAAGGTGCTTTTGCAGGTGGTGGTGCCACCGGCTTTGCAAATTCCTGCTTGAGGGGAGCCGCAATATTCGAGGGGTACTCAAGAAAATGTGCCAGTCGCTGCGAGCGCGTTCTCGGCACAAGCTCCAGAACAAGTTTCCTTAAGGCTTCAACTTCGAAGGGCTTTTCGAGGCGGCCATCGGCACCGCAGCTGTCGACCTGGCGCTGATCGAGCTCCATAAACGAGCTCCACATAAGCACAACCGGTATCGCCGCGGTCTCGGGATCCTTCTTTAAATCGGCGCATACATCATAGCCCGAGCGCTTTTGCAGAAGGATGTCGGCAAAAACAAGGTCCGGATGAAAACTTTTGGAGACCTCCAGCACGTCAAGCCCGACGGGAACGGCCTTCACTTCGACGGCGAAATCTTGAAGAGCGAGCTGAATCACTTTTTTGATCGTGACGCTTTCGTCGGCGAGTAAGACGCGCAATGCCATGAGTCGAGTCAAGCCGCCCGCGGCAAAACTGTCAAGCGTACGCCCCAAAACCCGGATGGTGTAGTGGCGGCCAGTGCCGGTGTTTGGCGGTGACGAATGGCGCGGCCCGCCGTAAGCTCAAGCGATGATCGGCATTATCGACCGCTACATCGCAAAACTTTTTTTGGGTTTTTTCCTGGGTGGTCTCATCGTTTTCGTCACTTTATTTGTGACGGTCGATTTCATGTCGAACTTTGTTCGCAGCGACGCTCCTTTTCAGAGCATTGTTTCTTATTACCTGCTTTCGCTTCCCGCGCTGATCTACCAAATGATGCCTGTGGCCTGTTTGATGGGCGTTGTTTTCACATTGGGCTCACTTGGGAAGACGAACGAATTGACGGCCCTTTTCGCCAGCGGGATGAGCCTTGCGCGAGTGAGTGTTCCGATTCTGGCATTGGTGATGCTGATATCTTCGGTATCTTTCTTTCTCAATGACCGTGTCGTACCGATCCTCAATCAAAAGAAAAACTACATCTACTTCGTCGAAATTCGAAAACAGCCGGGCCTTTATTCAACCGTGAAAACGGATCGTATCTGGTACCGCTCGGGCAATGCGCTTTACAATATCAAGACGCTTCAAGCGGACACCGCAAAAGCCATGGGCCTTACGATGTATCAATTCGACAGCACGTGGCGGCTGGCGCAGATGATCACTGCTCAATCGGTCAGTCTTCAAGGAGCTAGCTGGGATCTCGCCAACGGAACAGTCACGATTTTCCCAACAGACACGAATGTGCCGCTGACTCAAGCGTTCAAACAAAAACGAATCACGGTTTCTGAAGATGCCAAAGACCTTCAGTCGAGCGGACAAAGCACCGACTCGTTGTCGCTGAAAGAGCTTGCGCGCTTCATTAAAAAAAACAAAGAGTCCGGCCTCGATACGCTCAGATACGAAGTCGATTATCACTCGAAGTTTAGCTTCGCGATGGCGGCCTTCGTCATGTCATTGATTGGAATCCCATTCTCTGTCGGAAAAGCACGCTCCGGTTCGGCCGCCTTCGGTGCCGGTATCACGATCGGACTCGCGTTCGCTTACTGGGCGTTTTATAGCTCGGGATTGACGTTGGGCCGCTACGGAGCGCTGCCACCGCTGCTGGCCGCATGGACACCCAACGTGCTCATGGCGGGCTTTGCGATTTTCTCGCTCATTCGTCTGCGCCGCTAGGCCCAAAGGCCCCTTTTGGTCGGACGAACCGGGTTCTTTTTCGCCGAAACCCAGAAGCGGTGCATTGCAAATGGGCGGGAGCTCGCTTAAAATGGTGCTGTGAAACTTGAAGTCTTGCGCTACCCAGATCCGCGTCTCAGAAAAAAAGGTTTGTCGGTCAAAGAAGTGACGGACGAGCACCGCACGCTTGTCCACAATATGATCGAGACCATGTACGACGAAAATGGGATTGGGCTTGCGGCCCCACAGGTGGGGCAGAGTCTTCGGCTTTTGGTGATCGACACGCGTCCCATCGACGAAGATGAAAAGCCAACGACCGAAGGGCTCACGGAGCTCGAGAAAAAAGTGAAACAACCGATTGCGATCTTCAATCCTGAGATCGTGGTTCAAAAGGATCTCACTGATTACGAAGAAGGTTGCCTCAGCGTTCCGGGTTTTTTCGAAACGGTCGAGCGCGCAAGTTACGTCGAGGTCAAAGGCCTAGATGAAAACGGTAAAGAGATTCTGATCAAGACAGATGGCCTTCTCGCAATTTGCCTTCAGCACGAGATGGATCACTTGGAAGGAAAGCTCTTCATTGATCGTTTGAGCTTCATCAAGTCGAACAAGATCAAAAACAAGATCAAAAAATCGGGCTACCCCACGCCGGAAGAAGTCGTCGAGGAGCGAAAAAAAGTTCGAGAGCTTCGCGCCGAACGTCGCGCCAATACTAGCGCTCCTGACAAGAAAAAATGAGCAAAGTTCGGATTCTCTTTATGGGAACTCCCGACTTCGCTCGGACCGCATTAGCGGCACTTCTTGCGGACCCTCATTTTGAAGTTGCAGGTGTGGTCACGCAGCCAGACCGCCCCGCGGGTCGAAAAATGCAACTGACACCTTCGCCCGTGAAGAAATTCGCCTTGGAAAAAGGCCTCAGGGTTTTTTCACCGGAAACAGTCAACACCGAGAACTTTCGAAATGAAATCACAGCACTTTCGGTCGAGAGCGCTGTCGTTGTCGCCTTCGGGCAGCTTTTGGGCGACGCATTTTTGGCACTGTTTCCGAAGCAGGCCGTCAACGTTCACGGCTCACTCTTACCCAAGTGGCGCGGAGCCGCACCGATCCAGCGTTCATTGATGGCTGGAGATCAAGAGACAGGCGTGGCTCTTCAAATCGTGGTGAAGAAGTTAGACGCTGGCCCCATTCTCGGAATTCGGCGCTTAAAGCTGACCGATGAAATGACCGCCGTCGATGTCTATGAAAAGCTCGCGCACTTGGGCGGCGAACTATTGATGACTGAGTACATGGATTACCTGCGAGGTAACCTCACGCCGATCGCGCAAGATGAAGCCTTAGTGACCATCGCGCCCAAAATAAAAAAGTCCGAGGCGGCCATTGATTGGTCAAAGTCGGCGCGCGAAATTTTAAACCTTTCTCGGGGTCTTGCTTTGGGTCCGGTGCCTTTTGCAATGCGAGCAGATCAGAGTGTGTTTAAGATTCATCGAGGGTTTGTCGCTTCAGAAAAAGCAGGTCTTAGATCAGCGACGTCGCCAAAGAATGAAAATGGCCAAGTCGTTTCGGTGAGCGAGGCGGGCGTTGATGTTCAATGCGGTGACGGAAGTGTGTTGCGACTGCTCGAAGTGCAACCAGCCTCTCGCGCCAGACTTTCGATCAAAGACTATTTGAGTGGGTATCCGATGAAAGTCGGCGAAGTTTTGTTGAACGGAGATGTTTCGCTATGAAGTACCAAGGGCCCTGGCCAAGACAAGCGAAGCTTGGCGGCGTTTTGCTTGCGCCTTCGATTTTAAGTGCAGACTTTGCAAATTTGGCCGCCGACGTTAAATCGGTCGAGGCTTTGGGAGCGGATTGGGTTCATGTCGACGTTATGGACAATCACTTCGTTCCGAATCTTACGATTGGAGCCCCCGTCGTAAAGTCGCTGCGCTCGAAAACGAAAATGCCTTTAGATTGTCATTTGATGGTCGAAAATCCAGAAAAGCTAATTCCTGATTTTTTGAACGCGGGCGCCGACGGAATCACAATTCACGTCGAGAGCACAAAAGACGTCCTCGGATGTTTGAAGATGATTCGAGAGGGCGGAGCGCGGGCAGGGGTGACTTTGCGCCCCGGTACTTCGCTATCGCTGGTGATGCCATTTCTTGAAATGGTGGATCTAGTTTTGGTGATGACTGTGGAGCCTGGCTTTGGCGGTCAAAGCTTCATGATGGATCAGGTCGAGAAAATTAAATTACTTCGGTCCGAGATCGATAAAAGAGGACTTAAGGTTCTGATCCAAGTCGACGGCGGCGTGAACACAGCGACGCGGGGTTTTGTCGACGGGGTCGATTGCATCGTCGCGGGAAGCGCTGTCTTTGGCGCGCCGGACCGTGGGTTGGCTCTAAACGCCCTTCGCTAGAGTTACGGCTTGAGCGGAAGCTCTCTTTCTCGATAGAACCGACAGCCTATGGCACAAGACGCTGAAAAATTTGAAACGATAGAATTGAATGGTCGCGACGTAACATTAGATACACTTTGGCGTGTCGCGAACCTAACACCGGGCCGAGACTACAAAGTCACACTTGCTAGCGACGCAAAATTGAGAATGAAAGCGTCCCGAGATTACATCGAATCACGCATGGGTACGGGCGAAGCCATTTACGGGGTGAACACAGGCTTTGGTGCTTTCTCGTCGGTTCGTATTAGCGACTCAGAAATCGAAGCTCTACAAAGAAACCTCATACGTTCACACTCTGTCGGTGTGGGGGATTTGTTTTCGAAGTCGCAAGCAAAGGCGATTTTGTTTCTTCGCGCCAACGCCTTAGCTCGCGGTCACTCAGGCATTCGCGTCGAGGTCGTAGAAAAGCTTCTTGAATTTTTAAACAGCGACGTCATTCCGGCGATTCCGCAGCAGGGTTCGGTCGGAGCCAGCGGTGACCTTGCGCCACTTTCACACTTAGCGTTGGCTATCATCGGCGAGGGAAAAGTTTTTGGACCAGATTACCTTGAAGGAACATCTGAGACGCGCCGGCAGCATGTGATTCCCGTCGCTGAAGCCCTTGAGAAAAAAGGAATGAAACCTTTAGATCTCAAAGCCAAAGAAGGCCTTTCGATGATCAACGGCTGCCAAGTTATGACGGCAGTAGGTTTGTTGGCGGCGTATGAAGCAAAACGTTTGGCGCTACTGACGGATCTTGCAGGTGCGATGACATTGGAAGCGATGCAGGGAACACGCGACGCTTTTGATCCATTAATTTCGGCGACTCGGCCGCATGAGGGCGAAATTAAAACAGCGAAGAATCTTCGTGTTCTCTTGGGTGAAACGTCACCAATTGCAGAAAGCCACCAAGACTGCGGGCGCGTACAAGATGCCTACTCGCTTCGCTGCATGCCAGCCGTTCACGGCGCGGCCAAAGATGCAATTCGCCGCGGAGTTGAAGTTCTGGAAGTCGAAGCGAATTCGTCGACGGACAATCCTCTGGTTTTTGCTCCGGTGGATTCTCGCACGGAAGGAAAAATTCTTTCTTGCGGAAATTTTCATGGCGAGCCCGTGGCGTTTCAACTCGACTTCATGGCGATCGCGGTTTCGGCAATGGCTTCAATTTCTGAATGCCGCATCGAAAAATTGATCAATCCGGCGATGTCGGGACTTCCGGCTTTCTTAGCGCCGCAGGGAGGTCTCAACAGCGGTCATATGATTGTTCAGGTGGCCGCGGCTTCGTTGGTCAGTGAAAATAAAATTCTCTCGCATCCAGCCAGTGTCGATTCGATTCCGACCTCTGCGGACAAAGAAGATCATGTTTCGATGGGAACGATCGCCGCAAGAAAATTTCAAGCCGTCGTTCGAAACGCAGAATCCATTGTTGCGATGGAGCTTTTATCGGCGACCCAAGCTCTCGACATGCTGAAAGATGAAAAGGGACAAAAACTTGAGTCGTCCGGTGCCGTTCGAAAAGCCCTGGAAATCATCCGCGAAAAAGTTCCGTTCGCTGCTGAAGATCGAATTTTCCACCAAGACATCGAAGCAATTCGAGGTCTCATTCGCGCGGGCGCGTTTCAGTCGATCTGCACGGGCCTAGAGTTCTAAGTGCCAGAAGCTTGCGTTCCGGCGGGCTAAATCGATTTCGTCGATGCGTGGAGTTTTGCCACTTTGAGCGCGTCGACGAATGTTCTAAAATCTTGTGCTTGCTTCTGCATAAGCCCAAGCAAAAGGGGATCTTGCAGGCGGCCTTCGGGGTTAACGTCTGACTTTTTTAAAAGATTCCAAACATTCATCAGAAAAACACGCTGCGGAAAGATATACGCGTTTCGGTAGCCGAAGACTTGTTGCAGGTGCTCGACCGGACGAAGCCCTCCGAACATTCCGCCGAGGCCAATCAGGCAAACAGGCCTTGAATCGAAAGCTTCAGGGTATCGCCAATGGTCGATAAAGTACTTCAGTGCGCCCGGCATGGATCCGTTGTACTCGGGGCACACGATGATCAGGCCGTCCGATTTTTCAATTTTCTCGGTCGCTATTTTAAGCTCTGGGTTCGTTACGTTTCCGTACTGAGCGCTCGCAGCAAGGCCCTTCATCACGTCCTGAAGCTCAATCAGTTCGACGTCTTCGCCAAGTGATTTATAAATTTCTTGAACGAGTACAGCGATTCGTTTTGAGTTCGAGCCGACGCGGTCAGTGCCTACGAGGATGTGTTTCATGGCCACAACCCTAGCCCGACTATGACACGAATCGCAAGCCTCCAAGGTTCCTTGGAACTTACGAACTAGGTGCTTGGCGCCGGGAATATTTCCAGAGTAGCTTCCATAAAAGCGAAGAACGGAATCTCTTTTCGGAGGTCAATGATCGATGGCGCGCACACAAGACACGGTGAACCCAATGACATCCCATCCTACATCTGGCGCAGCTAAAGGCCCACGAACCGTAAGAGCGCCGCGTGGAAGCGAGCTCTCTTGCCGCGGCTGGATGCAGGAAGCCGCTTATCGAATGATTCAGAATAATTTGGACCCGGATGTCGCCGAACGACCACTGGATTTGGTCGTTTACGGAGGCATCGGCAAAGCGGCGCGAAATTGGGATGCTTTTGATAAAATTCTCGCTTCGCTTCGTACACTGGGCGACGACGAAACGTTGCTCGTTCAAAGCGGAAAACCGGTCGGCATCGTAAAAACTCACACGGATGCGCCGCGGGTTTTGATCGCGAATTCAAATCTCGTTGGCAACTGGGCGACCTGGGATGTGTTTCACGAGCTCGATAAAAAGGGACTGATGATGTACGGCCAGATGACGGCGGGCTCATGGATCTACATCGGCACGCAAGGCATCGTTCAGGGAACTTACGAGACATTTGCCGAGTGTGGGCGTCAGCATTTTGCTGACAAGCCCGGCTACGACGCGGAAGCTCCCTTGAAAGGCCGCACCGTTTTGACAGCCGGTCTTGGCGGAATGGGCGGAGCACAACCGCTGGCCGCCGTTTTCGCAGGCGCTGCGAATCTCACGGTGGACGTTGATCGCACGCGCATCGATTTCCGACTGCGCACCAAGTACATCGACGAAGTGGCGACATCGATCGACGATGCGATCGCTCGAGTTGAGAAATATAAATCTCAAGGCATCGCCAAATCGGTCGCACTTCACGGCAATATGGCCGAAGTGATCCACGAACTCATGGCGAAAGGCTTTCAGCCGGATGTTTTGACAGATCAGACCAGCGCGCACGATCCGATCAATGGCTATGTGCCGGTGGGCTACACCTGTGATGAGGCCGAGGCTCTTCGAAAGAGCGATGTGAAGAAGTATGAGGCCCTGTCCATTCAATCGATGGCAAAGCACGTCGACGGCATGCTCAAGATGAAATCGAAAGGTTCGATCACTTTTGATTACGGAAATAACATTCGCGCACGGGCGGTCGAGGGCGGCGTGAAAAACGCTTTCGACATTCCGGGATTTGTTCCTGAGTACATTCGTCCGCTGTTTTGCAAAGGTTCGGGCCCATTTCGTTTTGTGGCTCTTAGTGGCGATGCGAAAGATATCAAAGTTTGCGATGATACGTTGCGCGCACTTTTTCCTCATAAGAAATCACTTCATCGCTGGCTCGATATGGCCCAAGAGCGAATCGCCTTTCAGGGTCTTCCCGCAAGAATTTGCTGGCTCGAATACGGAGAGCGGCATTTGGCAGGACTTGCCATCAATGACCTTGTTAAAAAAGGTCTCGTGAGTGCGCCCATCGTGATTGGCCGCGACCATTTGGATTGCGGGTCCGTAGCTTCACCGAACCGTGAAACCGAGGCAATGAAAGATGGATCTGACATGATCGCCGATTGGCCGATTTTAAACGCTCTCGTTAACACCGCGTGTGGTGCGACGTGGGTCAGCTTTCATCACGGCGGCGGCGTCGGCATGGGATATTCTCTTCATGCAGGCCAAGTGATCGTGGCCGATGGAACTGAATCAGCGGCAAAACGTCTCGAGCGAGTCTTAATGGCGGATCCGGCGATGGGTGTCTTCAGACACGTTGATGCTGGCTACGAGGACGCACTAAAAACCGCGAACGAACGCGGCGTGAAACTGCCCTAGACCGAAGGTCGGAGACGTACATAGACCGAAGGTCGGTCGAAGTTTGGCAGCGCCGGTTCCCCGGCGCGTTCGCAAATTCGGCCTAGCGCTAATTCTTTTAAAGAGCTGAATCGAGCAGTGTTTCGAGTTCTTTCGTCGTCGTCTCGAAGGCTTTCATCAGACCGTCTTGATCATGACTTTCCAAATGCTGTTGAAACTTGATGCGCTCGTGATCTTGAACAAGATCTGTCGGCTTGGTGATCGATCCCTTAGCTCCGTCATGTCTTGAAGCAAATCCAAAGTCGAAGAGCGAATTTCCAGAAAGCTCTTCGTCGGCATTTCTTGCGGCTTCTTCGGCCGCTGCCACTTTGTCTTCAGCGTCAGAAATGATTTTGTTCAAGTCGTCTGTGTGGCCCTGAAGTTGCGTTTTGGTCTCGTCGGCGATGGCGATGACATCATCCCAGAAGTTTTCTTCGGCCGTCTTTCTGATTTTCGCAATCATCGGCGCGTAAGGGCGGAAGTCTTTACTGAACTCATCTCGCGAATACTTCATGTACCAAATCCCGCTTTTCGCGGAAGAGATCGAGACATTTCGAAGTCTACCTTTCGACCACTCGTCCAAAAGAAGACTCTCAATTGCTACTTCCTCGAGAGGCTTTCGAACCATCAACTGATGCCCAATAGCGATCGTCGCGCGAATCGCTTCAGCCGCCTTCAGAAGGTCCTGACGATTCGGAAGATCTTTGAAATCAGCCATCGCTTTTTCGGTCGTCTTAATGAGGCGATCCATCTCGATTTGAAGTTCAGCCGTTGTCGGCATCTTCAAATCCGCTTTGCGAGCGTGGTTGAAATTGTGGTGCATCATCTCGTGAATAAGTGTCCAGCGGTCACTGACTTCGTCGACTAAAATCGTCGGCTGAACAACTCGGCGTGGGCTGCAAGACGCACCGGTCCCGCTTCCGCAAAATTCAAAATAGACACCGGCAAGCGCTCCATTGCCTGTGTTTTTACCTGAGGCTTGCTTCCAAACCTGAGCATACGGTCCTTGGGCGACGGCGAGATTGAAGTAGGTGGGACATTGTTTGGTCGCGTTGGCGCGTGGAACTTTCAAGAGAGTAAGTCCCAAGGCTTGAACGTAGTCAGTGGTCGACGTCGACGACGCGTCCAAGACGGCTTCAAGATCATAGCGATCGTAGGGTTTACTGAAAAAGTCTGAAACAACCCATTCAGTTTTTGTCGCATGACTTTTCAGTGCCGAAGCACCGACATCAGGCTTTGTATCGCAGTTCGAAAAGTCGACGACACGCTCGTTCGAGCCGCCGCCACCAGCACCACACCCCGATGTCGCAAAAGCGAGAACCGGTGTGAGAACCACAGCCGCAAATTTTCTCGATGCGCTAAGTTTTTTCGATGTAACCGACGTTGATTGAACCTGTGATGTACCCATAGCCCCTCCCCCTCGAAATCCGGCGCGCAGTCCCGAAGTGCGCGTCGACCCCTGGTTCCAAAAAGGAACCCGAATGAAAGAAGAGCTACCCGGATTTCACGGTTCAATCACGTGAAATGACGGGTATAAGTTTTTCACGACAGTAAAAGGCGAGGGATGAGGCGAAGTTACAGGCCTCGGGCCGCGAGCTGCGCGTCGAACTGCCCAGAATAGCGGCCGCTGAAGAGACGAGCATCTACCGTTTTGGCTTTCGTTAAAGCTGTGCGGAAATCATCGTTTCCGTCGATGAGGCTTAAGTGCTCAAGAAAAATGCGATCGATCTCGGCACTCTGAGCGCCCGCGGCCGCTCGCATTTGCCACCAAATCGAAGCGTAAATCAGTCCCAAAGCTTGGGCGTGGCCGGCGGAGTCAGTGAAGACTTGCGTCGTCGTATTGCCTGAAAGAGACGCGATGTCGCGCGCAACGCTTGCGATGATCTGAGGATTTCCCGTATTAACGATGGCGTCGCCAATGCGCGGTCGATCGGGGAAGAGGCTTGCGGCAAAATATTCGCCGACACCAAATCGAATCGCCGACGCACAACCGGTCGCGGATGTGCAGCAACCTTTGTCGACGGCATTGCAGGTGCGGTGATTGGCCGCAGACAAAGTTCTCCAACCCGTGGGGTTAGCAAGAATCGCATTCGCAACACCGAACATGTGAACGCCGATATCGCCACTCCACGCAACAGCGCCGGAAGCGTCGGTCATCTTTAAACGAATCGTGTTCGTCGCGGCTTCATAGCCCGTGACGGTGTCGTCAACAATGACTCGAATCGCTCGATTTTTTCCAGGCAGAGCGCCCGAAGTTCTTGCGTCGAAATATTCGGCCGCGCGATTCATCCAGTAGTACATATTCACTTGTTCAAAGGCCGAAGAGCCGGGCGATCCAGGAGCGGACTTTAGATTAGAGGCCGTCGTAGAAATTTGCGAACCGCTGAGGCTTGAAACTGACAGCGTGGCATTTTCAAGGCGACCTGAAGAGCCCAATGAAGTCAGCTTAACGCCGTAGATCGCTTGAGACTGAAGTTGCGAGCGGCGTGTGGTCGCATTCGTCGATAAAATCTGATTTCCCATTGCGATCGGGTTTTGCCGTATCACACAGGCGTCGTACTCTGGCTTTGAAGGGCAGTTGGCGTCGACCTTGTCAGTCTCTGGGACCAGCGTCGCGCCCGCGCTGGGTGAAGATCCCAACGAGGCGAGCTGCCGAAGGCTTGCGCCATCGACAGCGAACTGACCGCAATTTTGGTAGCCAAAAACTAAAATACCCGCGGCCAATCCGAGTCCAATTTTGGTGGGAAGCTGCATCGAGCGCGTCACTACAAACCTTCCGTTCCGCCGTCGCCAGAAAGCACATACCGACTGTAGAAAAGTTTTGCCGCTCGCTCGATATCAAGAGTCGCTCCGCTTCGGAAAAACGTATTGAGCGCTGTCACGGGCCTCGCACTTTCAGTGAGAAGCGAGACAATTTGTTCAGGGGTGTAAGTGATCGACTTTGAGCGAAAGCTTCCAACCAAAAGAGCAGCAGCGCCGGCAACAACCGGAGCGGCCATCGATGTTCCTTGTAAACTTGTGTAGCCGTTTCCTGCGTACGTGGAAAGAATGCCGCCCGAACCCGGAGCAGCGATCCAAACATAGTTCGTTCCGTAATTTGAAAATACAGAGCGAGCTCCGGAGCCAGCATCCACGGATCCGACAGAGAGGGCTCCCGGAATTTCTTTTGAATAGCCCGACGGAGCGTAAAAAAGATCCGCGTCGTCGATGAGAACATTGTCGTTTCCAGCGGCGACGATCACGACGACACCACGAGTGGTTGCGTAGATCATAGCGTCCCGAAGTGCAGGGCTTTGAAACTGACCACCAAGGCTCAAATTTATAACGTGGGCACCGCGGTCTGTAGCAAATCGAATTCCGTTCACGATCTGAGCCTCGGTGCCGGAACCGGTGTTATCCAAAACTTTGACGCCCATAATTTTAACGCGGTTACCGGCGATACCCAAGACTCCGACGCCGTTGTCTGCCCGGGCGCCAACGATGCCAGCGCAGTGTGTTCCGTGGCCGTTGTCGTCCGTAGGATTTGTATCGCGGTTGACGAAATCGTAGCCGCGACTTCCATCCGTATCCATCCACATATTTTGAGCTAAGTCAGGGTGAGTATGTAGGACACCGCTATCGATGATCGCCACAACGACATCGCTATTTAGTCCCACGCCCGAATAGAACCAGTCCCAAGCAAGCAGAGCTTTCGAGAAAATCACATGGCGAGCTTCGCTCGCGCGCGCGTCGTTGGTGACAGCAAGAGACGAAAAGCCGGGGCCCGCAGTGGCTGCCGAGGGATCAAAATTGGGATCGACCAGCTGAAGCCTTCGATTTTCATCGAGTCGAACAAGGCATGGATCAGCTTCAGCTTCGGCTGTCATAGAGGCCAAAGTTTGATTGTCTTTAGGCGAGAATTCCTCGGCTTCAAATTTCAGCGCCGCCGAAGAGCCCGACGAAGATTCGGACGCGCGACCATTTCGCGCGCGACATTCGTTGTCGAAGAGAGCGAGAAGTTTGGTCCCGCGTGGAACCATCGAGTCCGAAGTTGAAGAAAGTTTGGACTGAAAACCAAGTGCGTCGGCCGCAAAACGGACTTTCGCTTCGCCGGCGGGAGCTCCGTCGTCTTCGACAGGTTCTAACGCGCGCACCGTTTGGTCGACGTCATCGGCTCGGGCCGAGCCTTGAGATTCCGAAGGTAAATTTGGCGATTGATCCGTGGGTGCGTGACAGTTGAAACCAAAGGGCATGACAAGCGCTCCGACTCCAAGCCACAGCGCAATCCCACGCCAACGTCTCAAATTAAGACTCACTTGGATGTCCCCCCGGACTTAAGCCGACCCATCGCCTATGATTTATCGGTCAGACGTTAAAACCTCATGACCTGAAATCAGCAATTTCCGACGATTGAACACAATTAGGGAGCAACGAACGAGCCGATTCTAAATGGGCGTCGTTGCTGATGGCGCTGATTGGTGTGTTTGCGATTTGGACATTGTCTAGAACCTGACCAAAGGCAAAACCATTGCCCGGACACAGAGGTCGTGTCTTATTGTGGGACATGGTTGAAAAAAACGCGGACAAATTCCAAGAACTTCATTTCAAACTCAAAAGTCATGTTCACTCGACGCGAAGTCTTCAGTGGCGAGAAAATTCATTGGACAGGCTAGCCGCTGAAATTCAGCGTTCTGAAGTGGCCATCATGGAAGCCTTAAAAAAAGATCTTGGAAAGCCCGAGCTCGAAGCGTTTTCGACGGAAATCGGCGTTGTTCTGGGGGCCATCGCTCACGCGCGCCGCGAGCTTAGAAGCTGGGCTGCTCCAAAAAAAGTTTCAACGCCGATGAAGCTTCTTCCGGGCCAATCAGAAATTCTCTATTCGCCAAAAGGTGCTGTGCTGGTGATTTCGCCGTGGAACTATCCGTTTCAGCTGGCGCTTTCACCGGTGGTTGCTGCGATTTCTGCTGGTAACGCGTGCGCCTTAAAGCTTTCTGAAGCAGCTCCCGAGACGGCCATCGTCATCGAGAAAATCGTCCAGGCTGTTTGGCCTAAAGGCGAAGTAACATGCGTTCTTGGAGACGCAGCTGTGGCTTCGCGCCTCCTTGATCGCCCTTGGGGCCACGTCTTCTTCACGGGCGGAACCGAGATTGGTCGCCAAGTGATGATGACGTGCGCGAAGTATTTGACACCTGTGACGCTTGAGCTGGGTGGAAAGAGTCCGTGCATCGTCGATAGCGATGTCGATATCGAAGTGGCCAGTCGACGCATCATGTGGGGTAAAACTGTCAATGCCGGGCAGACGTGTATTTCACCTGACTTTCTCTTGGTTCATCGCTCGATCGAAGCAGAATTCATCGATGCACTTCGGTCTCGCGCCCTTGAATTTTTCGGTGATCGTCCTCTCGAGTCTTCATCGTACGGCCGAATTGTTTCGGATCGTCATTTTCAAAGACTTGAGGCTCTGCTCGTGAACGCTGAGATTGTTCACGGAGGCGAGCGGGATGCTTTAAGGAAAAAAATGGCACCGACATTGATCAAAGTAAGTTCGGTTGATGATCCCGCGATGGCAGAAGAAATTTTCGGTCCGATTTTACCGATTTTAACGTGGGAAACGAGAGAGGATCTTGATGTAATTTTGGATCGTCATCCAGATCCCTTGGCCTTTTATGTTTTCTCCAACAACTCGACATTTTCTAGAGATCTAATGATCGATAGAAATTTTGGAGGAGGCTGCGTTAACGATACGCTCCTTCACTTTGGGAACGAAGAATTGCCGTTTGGTGGTGTCGGCAAAAGTGGAATTGGCGCGTACCACGGGCGATTCGGATTTGAAACGTTCTCGCACCAGAAGGCATTGCTCACGAGACGTTTTGTTTTAGACGTGAAGTTTCGCTATCCTCCCTATGGCGACACTTGGAAGAAGCTCAAAGGATTTTTACGGTGACACTTTTTACGAAGATTTCAAAACTGCACACTTTTCGCGGTTTCATCGACGCGCGGAGGCCTGAGGTCACGCACATTGAAACAATCAATGATGCGGTTTTGCTGGTGTCCGCGAAGGGGAAAATCGAGTGGTGCGGACGGGCCGAAGATTACAAAATCTACGCCGCAGGAAAGCCCGCGGCTTTTCGGAAAAAAATTAAGACGGTCTCACTGAAAGGCTCGGAAGTTTTACCCGCGTTTGTCGAGTGCCACACGCACTTATTGTATTCAGGCTCGCGCGCCGAGGAATTCGAACGTCGCAACCGCGGTGATTCGTATCTTGATATCGCAAAAGCGGGCGGGGGAATCCGATCGACAGTTCGTTCCACAAAAAATTCGAGTCTAAAAGAACTTGAGACTGCGCTCATCGATCGGCTGAAGCTATTTTCTCGTCAAGGTGTCGCTACGGTCGAAGTGAAAACGGGCTACGCCGACACCATTGAAGAAGAAAATCGGCACCTGGATCTTCTGCTGAAGATCCGCGATCGTTCGGCGAAAGATTTGCCGCGTTTGATTGTCACGTGTCTTGCGGCCCATTCGTTGCCTGACGGCGAGACCGAAGCGTCATGGCTCCTTAAAATCGAGACGCTGTTTCCGAAGCTTCTAAAGAAACGCGTGAGGCTTGATATTTTCATCGAGAAAGGTGCTTTTTCGAAAGCCTCTGGTGAAAAGCTCCTCGGAAAAGCGCGAGCGATGGGGATTGATGTCACAATTCATGCGGACCAGCTCTCGCTGTCGGGCGGAACGGCTTTGGGCGTTCAGCTCAAAGCGCAGTCGGTCGATCATGTGATCGAAATAGGTTCGCGCGAGATCGACGAGCTTGCTCGGTCGAAGACAGTCGCAGTTCTTTTGCCGGTGGCCGATATGTACACGCGGCTTCCCTACCCAAAAGCTCGAGCCCTGATCGACGCAGGGGCGCGGGTGGCGCTGGCAACGGATCACAATCCAGGCACTAGCCCCGCTTTAGATATTGCTCTCGTGGGGGTGTTGGCGCGAACGGTGATGCAGATGACGTTGCCTGAAGTTTTGTCGGCCTACACAGTGACGGCTGCCGCAGCACTGGGGCTCGAGCAGCAGACAGGGGCGCTGACCGTAGGCCGAACTGCGGATTTCATCGTGCTCAAGCGTGGGGCTCTGATTTCGGACCTATTTTATGCGGTTGGGCCCGGATTGAGTCATAGCGCCGTGGCGTCGGTTTGGCGCGACGGTTTTCAGCTCAAACCGCGTTGAATCCAGCTCAGGTCAGGCGTTTTCGACCTTCAAGGCCGATTTCTTAAATGATCTTAAAAAAAATTTGCGTTTGAGGCTCGGGCTTGCCTAGGCTTTGAGAAGACATCCCTCGTGGCAGGATGCCGGAGGGGTGTCGATTTAGTTCAGTTTTTAAATTTCAATGGAGTGAAGATGAACGAGACAGCGACACGGATGCCGCCGAATTCTCTAGAGAACAGCAGCCCAGAAATGCCAGAAATAGAAGGTCGACTTTATATTACCCAGTCGCCATTTTATTCACCGGCTTTTAACGGCGCGATTTTCGATGGGCCCGTTCGACTCTATTTTTCGCAAAGCCAAGAGGCCTTGGCGCTAAAATTTTATTTTGAACTTCGATCCAAGACTCAAGACTTAAGCGACCTCTGGCCCCGAAACGGTGGCCCCAGTCTTTATGTGATGATGTATCCCACTGATGAGACGTTTGATTTGTGCTTTCTGTCGCAAGGTCTTTCGTGGACGCCAGACACTTTACCAATGGGGCGCCTTGGAAAGGATCATGTCGTCGCACTTCAGGCGGCCGACTGTGAAGCCGAGCTTTCCACTGTTGTGAGCCGGGTTCTCGCAATTATTCGCGGAATCGCTCCTAAAAAAGTCGTCTAATTATTTTTCGAGAAGTAGATCTTCAAGCAGTTGTCGCGTTTCCGGAGCCAGCCAATCGTTGGCTCCGTAACTGTTGAAAGCCATTCGTCCTTGGCGGTCGATAACAAACCCACTCGGTACTGTTTCGATCTGGAAAATTTTGGCGACATTGCGCTCGGGATCTAAGTGAGCCGCAAACTCAAAACCACCCTTTGACCACACATCGCTAGCCACGCGCGCGCCGATGTCGGCCGTGTCCAAATTGATGGATAAAACTTCGAGGCCTTCGCTCTCATAGCGTTTGGCGAGTTCCGAGAAAACGGGAAGCTCGAGGATGCAAGTTGAGCAATTCGATGTCCAAAAGCTGACCAAGATGACTTTGCCTTTGTGCTGCGCAAGTTCAAATGTTTCGCCGATCGTACTTGTGACGGTAAAGTTAGCGACGGGTGGGCGGTCGCCGGCCAAGGGATCTGGTTCAAGAGAAGCGTTTGTGAGTGTTGACGGGCTTTGTGCCAAAACGAAATAAGCGGCCACCGCCAAAGTCAAAAGACCCAGAAGAGGCACGCCGATATGGCGCTTCTTAAGAGTTTCGACGATCGCACTCGACGTGAGGCGCGATTTGGTTGAAGCTTGAGGAGATGGATTCTTTTGATCTAAATCAGACATCTCGTAACGGTAACCGTCTCGGACAACGTGGGCAAGTGGTCGTCGAGTATGTTTTGCTTCTTGTCGCCAGCGTGACGCTGGCAATGTTGATAACTCGACTGATGGTGGGGCGCGATCCAGGCAACCCCGGCTTCGTCATCTCCGCCTGGAACACCATCGTCGAAGAAATCGGCGCCGACAAAGCTGACGATATTCGCCGTTGATGCTCTCGAAGGGCTTATCGCGAGGCAGCGTTTGTGCCTGGGTGCAGCTGCGCCAGCGATGTGGCGGCACCCGCTCCTGAGCAAGTGTGCCAACGGGCCCAGCCTATCAGGTCACCACAGAGAACTTCAATCTGGTCACGGGGCTAAAAGCCAACAAGGTGCGCGGCGATCTCCCTAGCGATTAATTTTCGAAAAACTCCGCCAGGTCTTCTCGGTAAAATCTTGTTTCTCTTGCTTGAGAGAGCTGGGGCTCAGCAGACTTTTGCGCATACCATCTCGTTTTTATCGAAACAAATCTCGCTTAAGTCTTGATTTTTACGATGAAAATACATATGCTTCCAATCAATGAAAATTGCGCGAAAAAACCATTATTTTATGGGCGGTCAACAGGCGAAGAGGCCACAAGTTCGCGCGAAAAGGACTTCTATTTCTCCGTCGACGGAGACGTCTACCTCGCCGGCCAAATATCGGGCGAAAGCTCCTTCAAAAACGAAATCGGCGAGGCGGCGGCGCTCGGTTCAAGCCTCATTTCTGCCGTCTTCAAAAGACACTTTTATTGGCAGCGACCGACGCGCCAGTAACAGCAATACGCACGCGAAAATCGCGCGGCCGCTGAGCAGCCAAAAGCCGATGCACGTTTGCTTTCGTTCGAAATTTGCCAAGGGAAAGCGCACCATGCTCGGCGCCAACAAGATCAAAGTGAACAGTCTGGTGATGACGATTTCAAAGCGCTACCGCGTGCGGCTTCAAAAGTACGTGAATGTCGGCAATCACTTGCACTTGGTGGTGAAGCTTTCAGGAAGCCCGATGGCCGCACGTCGCCAGTTCAAATCTTGGATTCGCCTTCTCACGGCGCGCCTCGCCTTTGAGATCGGTGGCTCAAAAAAAGGACATCCGTTCAAAGACGAAAATGGCCAGCGTGTGAAGTTCTGGGATGCTATTCCTTTTTCAAGAGTCGTTCACGGGCTTCGAGGGTGGAAAGACATGGATCGCTATGCTCTGAAGAACCAGTTGGAGTCGCAAGGACTACCGAAAGAACGAGCCGTTGCCTTGGCGCGCGAGCTTTTTGATTCCCGCGAAATTTCCGATTCGAGTCGCATTTATCTAAGGCCGGACGCGAGAGGCGCGGCGCCGTAACGAGGGCCTCGTGAGGGCGGGCCGCGGGACGTTTCGTCGCTCGCGACCCGAAGGCGGATTTGGTCCCGAGAACTACTTCAGCGTCTGCAGAAAAATGATCTTGAGTTGAGCGCGAAGTTCCATCGCTAGTTTCCAGTAAACGTCGTCAATTGGCCGAACAATTCGCGCTGTATCGCACTCGTCGGACGTCAAAACTGTGCGCATTTTGCTGTTGAAAGCATCGGTCGCAGTGTCGAAACCACTCACGGAGAGGTCCAAGAGATCGCGCGGGAAGTAAGCTCTGCAAATAATCGCGCTCGTCTGATCATCAAGTTCCGCGTCCGAAAGATTGCGGGCCGCATTGAGCAGTAACTCTCGGGTTTTCGCAGAAACAATGATCGTATCAACAAGTGTTTTGTTTTTGACCATCTGAACACGACCGTCCGCCAAAAGTGTGACCGAGTTAACACCTTGGTACGCTCCGTTCGGCACAGAAAGTGTCGCAACGACGGCCGTTCTATTGATAGAAGCCGCTTTTGATGGAGATCCAGCAAAAAGAGTGGCGGCGATGAGAACGAGCGCGCCTGCGCGAAAAACCGATTTCGTCATTGAGGTTAATCCCATTTGAATTCTCACTTTCAGTGATCCATTGGATCATTAAATTTAATAAGCCGTATGACGGCCTCAGAAATCACTCACTTCAAAACGTGTCAACGGCGGCAATCATGTTTGAAAGTTCTGTGGCGATTTGAAGGCGAATACGTCGGCCCAGAGGGAGTCCTGCGTAAAGAGTCTAGTAAACAGAGCCCCGTTTCTTCACTTCTTCGGACAGAGCCTTCTGCATTGTCTCGCGGATTTCACTGGCGATTTCACGTACGAGCTCGCGGTCGTGGCGAGCGTCCGCGGTATAAGGGAGATGAATGGCCGGAAGAAACTTTATGACCCACTTCGCCGGTAAGGGAATAATGTTCAGTGGGAGAGGCATCACGGCGCCTGGAAGAAATCTAGAAATCTTAAGCTGCGCTAAATTGATGTGAGTTTCTTCGGCGCCGATAATGAGAACAGGAATGATCGGACATTGCCTCTCTAGCGCTAAGCGGATGAAGCCTCGCTTAAACTCCTGAAGGTGATAACGTTTCGCGGTGGGTTTGAAATTTCCCTGTTCACCCTCGGGAAAAAGAATGACGAGATTATTTTTCGCAAGCTGGTCGAGCCCGTTTTGAGTCGTTGCTTTGACGAAGCCTGTTTTTTCAAACGGGATCGCTGTGTATTTTGTGAGAAACCAAAACCGATGCGTAAGAAGACGCACAACGCGCCCCGTGGAGCGGTTGATTTCATTCGCAAGCAGCAAAGAGTCGAGGCCTGAATATCCAGAATGGTTGGGGGTGATAAGCCCGGCGCCGCGTCGAGGGATGTGTTCAAGACCTTCAACTTCAAGACGAAAATACCGGCGAGCAAGCTCCAGCAAAAATTTGGGGATCGCGCGGTATGCGGTACGTTCAAGAGTGCTTTTGTCGATTTTTTTCTTCATCATGAATCATGGCTTTCTCAAAAGTAAAATCGACGCTGCGCCCGAAGTTTAAGACTCGCCACATTTTGGCGATTGATCAAGGGACAACCGGAACAACGGTCAGTCTCTTCACCGTGGCTGGCGCTGTCGTCGCCCGCGCGGATCTCGACTATCGACAACACTACCCGAAACCGGGCTGGGTCGAACATAAACCTGAAGAAATTTGGAAGAGTGTTACGGATACCATTACCTCGTGCTTAAGAAAAGCACGCGTGAACCCGGAATCGATTGCGGCGATTGGCATTACCAACCAGCGCGAAACCATCGTCGCTTGGGATAAAAAGTCGGGAAAGCCGGTGGGACCGGCTATCGTTTGGCAAGATCGTCGCACGACAGAAACGTGCGAACAGATGAAGGCTGCGGGGCTTGAGCCTCTTGTTAAAGAAAAGACGGGGCTTGTTCTTGATCCTTATTTTTCGGCGACGAAAATGAAGTGGATGCTCGATAATGTTTCGGGACTTCGTGGGCGTGCCGAGCGGGGGGAAATCGCGTTCGGAACCATCGATGCATTTCTTTTGTGGCGGTTGACCGGTGGACACAGTCACAAGACCGACGTCTCGAACGCCTCGCGCACGCTTTTGATGAACTTGAAGACCTGCCAGTGGGACGACGAGCTCTTAAAGATTTTCGAAATCCCTCCGGCGGCTCTACCAACAATTGAATCTTCGTCAGGCCTTTTTGGAACGACACTGGGCCTTCGTGGATTCCCAGATGGAATTCCCGTGACAGGTATTGCTGGCGATCAACAGTCGGCTCTCTTCGGGCAAGCGTGTTTCGATGTTGGCGATGCCAAGTGCACGTTTGGTACGGGAAGTTTTTTATTGATCAATACAGGTTCAAAAGTTTTGACCTCGTCGGCGGGACTTCTGACGACAGTGGCGTGGCGTCTTAAGGGAGATACTTCGGCAACGTACGCTCTTGAGGGTGGAGCGTTCATCTGTGGCGCCGCTGTTCAGTTTTTAAGAGATCAGCTGGGCTTCATCAAAGAAGCGAAAGAGATCGAAAAGCTTGCAGCCCAAGTGAAGGATACGGGCGGTGTTGAATTTGTCCCAGCACTCACGGGACTCGGCGCTCCACACTGGGATCCTCGCGCGCGCGGTATGATTTCGGGCCTCACGCGTGGAAGCACACGCGCCCACATTGCACGCGCCACACTGGATGCGATGGCACTTCAAAACGCGGACATTTTAATTTCTATGGCCGAAGATTTGGCGCGACATAATTCAACACTCAAATCTGTCCGTGTCGATGGCGGCGCCAGTGCAAATTCGCTTTTGATGCAGCTTCAAGCTGATTATTTGGGTGTCGATGTTGTTCGGCCGCGGATTATTGAAACGACATCGGCGGGAGCGGCGTTCATTGCAGGTCACGGCGCTGATTTGTTCTCAGGCCTCGACGCGATTAAATCTATCTGGCGCATCGATAAAACATTTAAACCTAAGATGACCAAGGAAGCGCGCGAGGCACGACGCACGGATTGGTCGACAGCCATTCGTCGCGCCCGTCTCTAAAGCGTCCCTACTGGCCCCGGTGAATTGCTTCGGTTTGATCGCCTCGACCTCCGTCGAGGCATGTTCAATCCAACCCTCCAGAATGCCGAAATAACTCTACCGAGAAGGTCGACGGAGGTTCGTTTGAAATCAGGTATTGAAAACTGGAGTTTGTTTCGACTTTCGGATCGTCAGCAGTTTGATAGCCTCGAGCGAGCGACGGTTGATTTTTTCTTTCGCGCTTCGAGTGATTCGATGCGCGCCGACTGGTTGATGTGGCGTGAAGGCTTCACCGGCTGGCGACCTTTTGGAGAGCTTCCAGAAATCCTCAAGCACTTGCAGATTGAAGAGCCAAAAGCGATCACGCCTCCGCCAATTCCGGAAGCGGTTTTGAAATACGTCGACGATGCTTCGGCCGTGACGAACACTTCGACCATCGCTGATTTTGTCGAAGCGGAAAAAGCTCGTGAAAATACTCACAGTTCAGTTTCCGTTCGCGCCCTTCATGCGGCCACCTCGACGCTTCGTCAGGGAAAGAATCAGAAACCTGAATTGAATATTGCTCCTAAGTCCTTCGCAAAGGCTCCGACAAAGCCTGTCAACGGACCTGCTCAAGCGCCCTATGACAAAGTGCTCACGTTGGCCGAAGAGGCGACGATGTCGCTGATGCTTGAATCGCAAGCGGCTGTTGAAGATCGAAACAACGTTCGGTACCAAAAACGTTTTAAAGTCAGAATTTTTACACCGCGTGGTGTGTTGGCCGTGGTAACGACCGATTGCTCGACGTCGGGCTTTCGTCTGAAAGAGGCGCTCCCTGAGGGGCTTCCACGATTCTTCCATGTCGAAATCGATCTTGGGCCGGATGGAAAAATTCCGTTGGTGTGTTCAGAGATACGAGAGTCCGACGGGAACGGTTCGACGCGAGTTCGAATTCAGGTGAACGACCATTTGAACACGTTAAAGTCCGCGCTGGTCCGCGCCGCCTAAGGCCTTTAAAGGCCGAACACGTCATCAACCTTTAAAGGTCGAAATCCTCTTCTTTGGCGCGGCGAACTTTAGGGCCCGAGGGTTTGTAAGATCCCACGGCGGCTTCCGCAAGCTCGGCGGCATTCTTCACAAACGTCACTCCGCGAAGTGCCTCTTTTCCCAGGGGCATCAGTTGCTTTTTGCTGCTGAACGGAACAATCAGTTTCTCAAACCCAAGCTTTTTCGCCTCTCGAAGCCGGCTCTCTGCAAACGGTACGGCCCGGGCTTCACCCGTGAGTCCCAATTCTCCAAAGAAGCAGGTCTTTGCATCAAGCTCTTGCCCCGTTTCGCTCGAGATAAGTGCTGCGGCCACTGCGAAGTCCGCCGCCGGCTCATCAAGCCTTAGGCCTCCAACAACGTTGATAAAAAGATCGCTTTGCGCGAGTCGCAAATTTAAGTGTCGGTTGAGAACAGCTGCCAGCAGGTGAACGCGATTGGTGTCGAAACCTATAGAAGTTCGGCGGGGCATCGCCATCGTGGTCGAAATCGTCAGCGCTTGAACTTCGCAAAGAAGTGGGCGACTGCCTTCCATCGAGCAGTGAACGGCGGATCCGATCAATCGATCGCCGCGTTCTTCTAAAAAAAGTTCCGAAGGATTCGCGACTTCGACAAGCCCACGAGAATCCATCGAAAAAACACCAAGCTCGTGAGTCGCGCCGAACCGATTCTTCAAAGCGCGAAGCAGGCGAAATGCGTGAGTTTTATCACCCTCGAAACTAAGAACAGTGTCGACCATATGTTCTAAAACCTTGGGTCCGGCGATCTGACCTTCTTTGGTGACATGTCCAATGACGAAAACTGAAATCCCGTGGCCTTTGGCAAGATTCATGAGGGCCGCCGCACACTCGCGAACTTGCGCAACAGACCCAGGTGCCGATGATAAGTCAGAGAGAAAAACAGTTTGGATCGAGTCCACGACAAGAACATCTGGTTTGTCGCTCAAGGCCATGTCGCGAATGACTTCGAGCTGGCTCTCTGCCGACAGCGTCACTAGCTCTGCGGCTGGACCATCAAGAAGTCCCAACCGCTCGGCCCGAAGGCCCGTTTGATCAATCGATTCTTCGCCGGACACATAGAGAACACGCGCCTTCTGACCAGCAAGACCACCGGCCATCTGAAGCAGCAATGTCGATTTTCCAATTCCAGGATCTCCGCCGACAAGAACGAAAGATCCTCGCACAAGTCCGCCGCCAAGTACGCGATCGAGTTCTGAATATCCCGTCTCAAGTCGAGCGTCGGAGGCCAGTGTTCGTTCCGATCTTGTTTTAGAGACATCGCCAAGTTTAATGGCGCCACTTGCGGCACCGACTCCATTTTTTGCCCAGCCTCTTGTCTCAGTGCCCACCGAGGACCTGGCGCTGGAAAGTCCGCGTGCAGGGGCTTCAGATTCGATGCGCTCCTCGACAAAAGTATTCCACTCGTTGCAGTCCGAGCAGCGACCCTCCCAGCGCGATCGTTGCGCTCCGCATGATTGGCAAACGTAGACGGATTTTGACTTCGATTTGGCCATGCCTACCGCTATCATGGAGAATCAGGTTCGACCAGGGTGGGTCGACGATTTTGTTTTTGGGGGGACGGCGATCGGATCCCACACGTCGCCGTGTTCCGCGCATCAAGGATGGGCGAATTATGCATTTTGTTTTCTTACGTCGCTGTGTTTTTTCGCTTCTGAGCGTCGCTCTCATTGTTTCTTTCGTTCTTATTTCCGTCGTTGCACAAGCTGCAGCTGAGGCGCGAGTTGCGAGCAATGTTGCTCCGGCGAATGCTCAACGCGCGCCCGCCATGGCCGTCGATCCTGCAGCCACGACACTGCTCCGTGTTCGTGAGCTTCTGAAGCGCGGCGATCGTGAAACAGCGCTTCAGCGCTTGAACGGCGAATGGGGACAGCAATTGGCGAAAGTCGACGCCGAGCCCATTTCGCGATTTTTAAAAGCAAGAATTCTTGAAGATCTCAAACGCGATACCGAAGCGGCCGCCGAGTACACGCGTGCGCTTGAGAAAAAGAACCCACTTGAAATTCAAATTCGCTACGCGGCCGGCCGTCTCTATGCCCGAACAGGGCAAGACGCCCTTGCAAGAGAAAATTTCTCGCGGGTTCTTGAGGCGCCGAAAAAAGAAGTTCCGGCGGCTCTTCGCGCGCGAGCGGTTCTTGAATTGGCGCGGGTCGTAGCGGCCCGTGCGTCCAGCGACACGGTAAGTTCGGCTCCTTGGAAAGAAGTCGTTCGGATTTTGCAGCCGGCGCTAAAGTCTGCGCGCGGACAAGACATCTATCCCTCGTACGTGCATCTTTTGCTGCGGGCGCGGCGCCATCTTGGAGTGTCGGAGTGCCGACTTGCACGCGATCTCTATTCAAAATATCCGGCCGCGCCAGAGATTTCTGATTGGGGTCCGCTTTTACCAAACAATAAAGTCGATGGAAAAAACTTAAGTTGCTCGGCGACAGCAAAGGACATTCAAACACGTCTTCGGCGACTACAGCTTCAGGGGCAAGTCGAACGTTCGATTGGGGAAATTCATAGCCTGAAATCGGTCGGAGTCTTTGATACATGGACTTTGGACTCTTTTGAAATCGGCGCGCTTCTCTCGAATGGTAAAAACGAAGAGGCGATGGTTCTACTTTTAAAGCACGCGGAGGCACAAAAAACTCGTCCGCAATTTTGGAATCACATGGGGCGTATTACGTCCCGCATGGGTGACTTCGCATCCTCCGCCGGAGCTTACAAAAAATCGTACCAGCTGGCACCGCGCGGACGAGCGGCCAGTGACGCACTTTTTAATTCGGCTTTCGCTAGTTATCAAATGCAGGATTACGATGGTGCTGAAGAGGGTTTTGGACTTCTCTCGAAAAAGTACGGCCGGGCTAAAATTGCACGCGATGCTCGCTGGCACCTTGCCTGGATGAGTTACTTGCGCGGTGATTTTGAAACAGCTTTGGCGCGCTGGCAGTCGCTTTTAAAAGAACGGATCGGCCGCCGACAAGCGAGAACCGATTCGACCTCGCGCGACCGCATTCAGTACTGGAGCGGAATGGCCTTTTTAAGACTTGGGCGAGAAAAAGAAGCGACCGAGATGTTTCGTCAGCTGCTTCGTGATCCGTCGATCGATTACTACGCGATTTTGTCCTGGTACCGACTCAAGTCCATTCCCGGCGTCGTCTTGACGGACGCGGAAAACCGATTGGGATTTACAAGAGGCTTGGCCGAGCAAGAGTTAAGAGAAACAATTGCGGCCGAAACTTTTGACGCCAAAGTCGAAGTCGAAAAAGCCAAAGCGGCGGCGGATCCGGTGGTAGCGAACGAACCTCCTGTGAGCGACGTTGCAGCGGAAAGCGAAGACGAAGCGCCGCTGGAAGCGGAAACGGCCGATACAATAACCGACGCGGGCACTGAAGCGGGCGACGAAGCCAAAGACGCTGACGAAGCTGGCAGTGACGTCGACGGGCTTGCGATTGTCGATGGACGCAGCGTTCAAGTTCGCGATCCCGCACTTCGCCCTCGCCTTGACCGCGTCCGACAGCTTTTTGCGGCTGGTTTTTTGGACGAGAGTCGATGGGAGCTTAGAAATCTCGATGCAAGCGTCAGAAACCCCCAAGATCGGCGAATGATGATGGCCGAACTTCACCGCATGGGTCGGTACGATCGCTCAAGCACATTAGGTGAGCTGGCGTTCAGCGGACCGCGCCTTCGCGGGGGCCTTAAAGGAGCCCGCGATCTTTGGGAATTCACGTACCCTCAAGCTTTCTCGGAAGTGGTGCTGTCTTCAGCGAAAACCACGCGCGTGGAAGCTGATCTCATTTGGAGCATCATGCGAGCCGAAAGCCACTACCGGACGGAAGCTCGAAGCCCCGTTGGCGCCTCGGGACTCATGCAGATTATGCCGTTCACGGGCGAAAGAATTTCTTCGCAGCTCCTCAGCGAAAAAGGCTTTAAAGCCGTCGATTTGATGGAGGCCGACTTCAATATTCGATTCGGTGCCCGGTACCTCCAGCGCCTGCAGGAGAAGTTCAATCGAAGTCTTCCTTTGGTCGCCGCCGGCTACAATGCGGGGCCGCATCGGGTCCAATCCTGGCTCAAGGGTTTTGGCGCCCTGCGTATGGATGAGTTCATCGAACATATTCCCTTTGTCGAAACGCGCAACTATGTGAAGAAAGTGACTCGTAACTTTCAGATCTATCGGTTGCTCTACCGCGATGATCGCGGATCTCTTGATTGGCTCGTAAAGCCCGTCGGAGTTTCGCCCGATTCGAGTCCCGAAGCTCTGGAAGTGTGGTAGCGACTCGAGCTTAGTTTTAATACAAGGGGTGTTCGAATGTTGTCATTTCGGGGAACGGCCGATCGTTTTTCCTTTTTGGTTTCGTTGGCCGTAGTCGCCGTTGTTGCGGTCGCCGCGACAAACCTTGGCTGCACCTCAAGATCGAGTTCAACGACAGTCAAGACACCCGATGGTCGATCTCTTGAGCTCACAAAGGCCGATACACTTCGTATTAACTTAGGTTCGGAACCTCCGACACTCGACTGGAATAAAGCGACGGACACGACGTCGTCTCATGTCATCAACAATATTATGGACGGCCTCGTATCGTACGATTTGTCCGATACCGAGCTTGCGTTGATTCCTGCGCTGGCGACCGAGTGGAAGCCCTCTGAAAAAGCGAAAGTCTGGACACTGACTTTGAGAGAGGATGTCGTCTGGTCGGACGGGGTAAAATTCACGGGGCAGCACGTTATCGACGGCTGGCGCCGATTGATGGCGAAAGAAACCGCCAGCGAATATGCTTATTTTCTTTATGGGATTAAGAACGCGAAACTTTTTTCGGAAGGCAAAGTTCCTTGGGAGCAAGTCGGCGTTTCTTTGACGGGGTCGAACACACTTCGTGTCGAGCTTGAAAAGCCCATGGGATATTTCCCTCAGCTTTTGACGCACGCATCGACATTTCCGATTCGCTTGGATTTGATAGCCAAACACGGCGACAAGTGGACCGAAGCCGGAAACATGGTGGGCTTAGGGGCCTACAAGTTGGCATTGTGGCAGCATGACCGAGAAATTGTTATTGAAGCGAACGACACTTATTACGGCTCAAAACCAAAAGTAAAATTCGTCCACGCGCAAATGATCAACGAGCAAGCAACAGCGATAAATCTCTTCGACGCTGGGAAGCTTGATTGTGTTGACGGCATTCCTTCGGTGGAACTTAAAACTCAGCGAAAGCGCAAAGAATATCGATCGACTGGCTCGCTTCAAATTTACTACTACGGCATGAATACGAAAAAGCCGCCGATGGACAATGTCCACTTTCGCCGCGCGGTCGCTCATTCGATCGACCGACAAAAAGTTGTTCAAGTTCTTGATGGGGGCGAAATTCCGCTGACGGGCTGGGTGCCGTCGGGAATGTTCGGCTACTTTGCGGATGTTGGTCTTGAATTTAATCTCGAGAAAGCCAAAGCTGAGCTTTTGAAAGCTGGCTACGGACCCGGAAAAAAACTTCCGAAATTTTCTCTTCACTTCAATACCAATGAAAATCACCAGCGCATTGCCGAAATCGTTCAATCGCAGCTGAAAGAAAATCTTGGTCTTGAAGTTGAACTCAAAAACGAAGAGTGGAAGTCTTATCTAGCCAATATGAAAACGGATCCGCCACATTTGTTCCGTTTCGGATGGCTCGCAGATTATCCGGATCCAGATAACTTCATGAATTTGATGACGTCTTATAGCGATAACAACCGCACTCGTTGGGCCGACACGCGCTATGATAAAATCGTTGAAACGGCTGCCGGCGAAGTCGACCGCGAAAAGCGTCGTGAGCTTTACAGAAAAGCAAGTCAGATGCTTTTAGCCGAAGGAACGCCGGTCATTCCGGTTTTGACGTCGGTCGCGCATCTTCTAGTTTCAAATCGTGTCGAGAACTTTCCCATCAATGCGATGAGACGGTTTGAATATAAGAATGTTGTGATCAAGCCTTAATGCGTTCAGGGTTGCTCGTCTTTGCATTGAAACGAGTTTTAGAAGCGGTCACGACATTGTTCGTGATTGCTTCATTGACGTTTCTGTTACTTCGAATTCTACCGGGCGGTCCTTTCGACAGCGAGAAAGCTTTGCCGGATGAAATCAAAGCCAATATCGAAGCTCGCTATGGCCTCGATCAACCGGTGCTTGTTCAGTATGGCCAGTACTTAAAGGGCCTTGTGACCGGCGATTGGGGCGAGTCCTACAAATACATCGGACGCTCAGTCACGGACATCATCAGCGAGACTTTGCCGGTGTCGGCAGAGCTTGGTCTTTACTCACTTCTACTTTCGCTGATCATTGGAATTCCCTTGGGAGTCATCGCGGCTTCAAAACACAATACCGCGTTTGATACGACAGCGATGCTGATTGCGATTTCTGGCGTCGCACTTCCAAGTTTTGTGGTGGGCCCAGTGCTTGTGATGATCTTTAGCTTTGGCATTCCGTTCTCGTTTCTGCACGGAACTCTTCCGCCAGCTCTGTGGGACGGGTGGGAGTACATGATACTTCCAGTGCTGACGTTGGGCCTAAGGCCCGCAGCGATTTATGCCCGCATGACTCGCGGAACGGTGCTTGAAGCCATTCGCCAAGATTACGTGCGAACGGCGCGCGCAAAAGGTGTTCCCGAGCGCACAGTTCTATTTCACCACGTGTTAAGAAACTCGCTGATTCCTGTTTTGACGATCACCGGACCACTTTTCGCGGGCCTTCTTTCCGGCTCCTTCATTATCGAAGTTATTTTCGCCATTCCCGGCATCGGAAAACATTTGGTGAGCTCTGTCAGTAACCGCGATTATCCGCTGGTGTTGGGGCTCACGCTTTTGTACTCAACCCTTTTGGTTGTTTCAAATTTGGTTGTCGATATTTTGTACTCATTTGTTGATCCACGAATTCGCGTGGAAAAGTAGGAGCTGTCGGAAAATGAAAATTCAAAAACGAGATGAGAAATCTGAAACGAAATCTGGTGCGAACTCTGTTTCGCGGTTCTTTACGCTGGGCCTTTTTGCTTTGCTGGTAGCGACTCAGTCCGGTTGCGCGTCGTACTTTAAACGAAAAGACTGTGAGAGCAAAAACTGGTTCGAATACGGCCAGAGTGTTGCGATGTCGGGTCGCAGGCTGACGGGCGATACTTTTGTCGCCGAATGCCGCGCTGTCGAGGCGGAATTTAGCGAGGTCGAGCTCGACCGTGGATTCAAACAGGGAATGTCGAAATACTGTGAACCGACGCAAGCGTTCGCCACGGGGAAAGCTGGGGACTTTTTCTCGGTCGATATGTGTGACGGTTCAAATCCGCGCGCACTTCAAGAACGTCACAAGGCGGGTGTGCTTGAATACTGTCAGAAGTCGAATGGCTACGGCGCCGGTGCAGGCGGTCGTGTTTACAACGGCATTTGCCCGAAGAATTTGGAACCCGCATTTTTGCCAGAGTATCGCCGCGGACGAAAAAAGTACCTCGCCGTTCTTGTGAACGAAAACGAAAAGAAAATCTTAGATCTCGAGCGCGAAGCCATTGATCTCGAGCGCCAGCGCAATATGAAAACGCTCGAATCTCAGCGGCTTCAGATTCCGTCAGGCTATGTGGTCGAACGATCGATTGATCCAGCCACCGGTACACGCCGCGAACAAGTGATTCAGAGCGTTTCGGAAGAGCAAAAACGAGCCGCCGATAGCATCAGAAACGATATTCAAATGATTGATTCACGAATCAACAGTAAACGCCGTGAGCAGCTGGACCTTCGCGAGAAAAACCGCACGATCCAGCTTGAAGTGGTCGCCCTTGATGAAAAGAGCGAAGGCTGATGCGATCTTCCCGCGCGTATCGACGGTTCGTAAAAAATCGCGCGGCGATCGTGTCGATATTTTTCTTAGCGTTGATTGCGCTGGCGGGTCTTTTCGCCGAGCTCATCGCTCCGTACTCTTACGAAGTGCAGAATATTGACCGAGTTCTCGAAGGGCCTTCGAAGGACCACTGGTTTGGAACCGACAGCCTTGGTCGCGATCTTTACTCGCGAATTATTTTTGGTGCGCGCATGTCGATGGCTGTGGGAATTCTTACCGCCATCGTATCGGTCGTGATCGGCGGCATCTATGGTGCTGTGTCGGGGTGGCTGGGCGGTTGGGTCGATACTTTAATGATGCGGGCGATTGATATCTTAGATGCGATCCCATCCCTCGTTTTGTTGATTCTTGTCGGCATTGTTTTCACTTCCTACCAGCCTTTTGAAAACCCCGAGATCCGAGCACTCACGGGAATTCTGTTCGCTCTGTCGATCGTCGGGTGGGTGAGTCTTGCGCGTCTCGTGCGCGGTCAGGTTTTGCAAGCCAGGGAACTTCTTTTTGTCGAAGGTGCGACCGCCATGGGAGCTTCGCCGGCAAGAATACTTACACGTCACATTGCTCCGAATATTCTTGGTCCCGTGGTCGTGATGCTCACATTTCAAATTCCGGCCAATATTCTTTTTGAATCTTTCTTAAGTTTCGTCGGTCTCGGCCTTCAGCCGCCATTCAGTTCGTGGGGCGTTCTCGCCAACGACGGCTGGCGCGCGAAAAGTTCTCCGCACCTCATCGTCTTCCCGGGCATCGCGCTCTTCTTAACGATGCTCGCCTTCAACCTCTTCGGCGACGGCCTCCGCGACGCCCTGGATCCCAAGACTTAGATTTTGGAACGAGTTCATGTCACGTCCGCTGGCGGAAGCGGTGCGTTTTTTGGACATTCAATTTCCCACTGGACCTCTCGCCTTTTTGAGGATCAACTTGGCTCAACTCATGGGGGATGAATGTTAAAAATCGCAAAACAGATGTTAACTTTTACCGGTCTCGTCATTGCCATCGTTGCCTTCGAATCAATTTCTTTCGCGACATCGAGTGAAATCTTGGATGTTTCGAAGGTTGTCAGATTTGAGTGTGCCGCGGGTGCACCCATCGCAGCCGGCTTTGTCGTCGAGAGCAATCAGGGACCATTTTTGGTGATGGGGCATTGGCCTGTTGTCGAGCCGAGCGACGGCACGATGGTGGCCAATTTTTCATTAGCCTATGTTGTTTTGCCGACCAACTACGAAGAGATCCTATCTTATCGTGGTAAGGTCGAATGTACTCCGGACGGCCTTGGCCAAGAGAAGTTCATGAAGTTTCAGAATCAGAATTTGGAGCAAAGCACTCGCGCGATGAACAGCAAAGTTTTGCCCAAACCGGAGACCCTCAACGAGAAGCTGATGGGCGTATACACACTCACCGAGTATTTTAAGAGTCAGTCGGCTTTTTTCGAGAATCCACCACAAATCCTGTCGATTGAAATCGACAGCAATGGAAGTTTTCAGGTCATTCGTTAGCGAAAAAAAAGCGCCCCGTTTTCTGAAACAGTCCGTTCGTTCTACTTCCGCCAGCGGAAGTAGAACGAACGTCTTGTTCCAAAAATCTCAACGGATCATCGGCATCGATTTAAATATGAAGAATTTGGGCTAGCCGTGTGATCCACAAAGCTTGGGTGTTGAGAGCGGAGCGCGGCCGTCAAACATTTGGTTAGTGATCAATGTTGGCGCCGGTAGTCGAAAATGGAATGAGGCATTGCGGTCCATTCAATTGAACTTCAAGCTAAGTCTAAATTCTATTTGGGAGCCTAAATGAAATCATTAAATAACATCATTCTTATTTCTGTAGTTTTTATGACGACCCAAGCATTTGCAGCCGAAGCTCTTCATTGTGATATTGGCGTTTCTTATCCTGAAGCAAAAGAATTAACACTGATCGAAGAGACTTTTGGCGTGAAGCTTATTTCAGAAACTCTGGACGAAGACTATGGTGACCCTAGTTCTACAAAAGGGAAAAATTTCGAAATTTCTTTAGAAGAAGGCGACCGACGTTCTGTGATCATCAATGCAAATTTGCTTGATCCCAACAATGCACAATTGAGAATAGATTTTTACGTTCCTGAGAAAGACAAGGTCCTCGAGATTCGAATCGATGCTAAATCCAAACTTCAATTTGATAATACCGAAGTGAATGGTTGGCATAGTTCAGATATGTTCTGTACCCAAGATAATCAAACTTGTTACGGGAACTTCTCAAATAACCTTGAAGCCCCATACAATTCCAAAAATTATCGTTATCTCAACTACAGCATAAGTTGTAAGCCGATGCTTTAGTCTCCAAGTTAAGCAAGACTCTGGAATTTGACCATCTGATCACCGGCGCCAATTTCATTCAAAGCCTTGCTCGTTTCGAGCGGGGCTTTATCGTTTTTTGTCGGGCAATCCACCCTCTGTCACAAGCCGCAGCTCAACGACCGCCAAAGCGCGCTCCGGAAGCTGCGCGCGTGTGTGGACGTACTTCGATTGCGTCGACATTGTTTCGTTCTCGGGCTAATTGTCTTGAATGAGCTTATTCAGAATTAGGCAGGCTGATGAAAACGACGTCGAAGCAATTCGAATCGCCCATAGAAGATCAATTCTAGATCTGGCTGCTAAGGATTACCGAATATACTTCATCGCATTCGACATCTCTATCCTCTTTTTTGCATCTGGGTCTGCCTCAAAATTTTTGACCCACCACGTGTTTTACCGTCTAATTCCATTCATGGAATTTGAGCCGAAAGTTTATCGAACTATTATTTTTGTTCGTCATGGTCAGTATTCTCCCAATCCAGAAAAACTTACGGCTCTTGGGCGTCGGCAAGCAAAGTATGCTGCGAAGTCCATCGCTCTTCTAAATCCATCTAAGATTCATTGCAGTTCGATGCCCCGGGCTGTTGAAACCGCCACTTTTATCTCTGGCGCCACCGGGATAAAGTTTAAACCTCGCGAAATTTTTCAAGAGGGCTTGCTGCCGGGGACTGTTGCCTTCGACAGGTTTATTAAAAAGGGAAAGTCTCTTCGCCAGCGGAAGGAGCACAATGCCAAAACAAAAGTCGCAAAAAGAAACGCGGATTTGGCATTCAAAGAACTCTTCAAATTTCCAACACGCGGGCAGAGCACGGAGGTCGTGGTTGCTCACGGAAATGTAATTCGTCATTGGGTCTGCAAGGCTTTAGCGATTTCTGAAGATAAATGGCTAAATTTGGATGTAAGCCACGCCTCTTTAACAACCATACGCATTTCAAAAAAAGGTCATTTCTTACTTTTGGGCTTCGCAGAGAAAGAGCACCTTTCATTGAAAATGCGCACCTACGTTTAACGGCAATTTGCCAAGGAGAGAGACATGGCATTTTCAAAAGAGATCGACGAGCTTGTAAAGTCATACATGACCGAAGAGGGAATGCCGCACGAGTATCGAATATTTAGCTCTGAGCTTGAGTTAAAGATTTGTGAGTCGGGTTTTGTATCCAAGGTTTCGGAAACGTGGACAACGGATCCACATTCTAAATTTATCGGGTTTTACAATTATCGAAGTAGCCAAAGAAGCGAACTCCAGAAAGTATTCAATGGTTTTCTAGCGACCGTGAGCCCTGAACTGCCAAGTGAAATTCATGAATGGTCCACGAAGGATTCGTCCTTGGTTTGCCGATTTGCTGTGTATTCGGATTCGGATCGGAAGTTTATCACGGGTCACCTTTATTTCGCGGGCGTCTAGGCGCGGTCACTTCCGGCGCCGGAAGTAGTGGGAACGGCGTGTTCCAGAAGCTAGCTCCGCCGCGCGGCGGGGACGGCTTTTTCAAAAATTCTGCAAAAGAACTCGGCATGTTGTTCGCATTTACGCAGATTTGTAGACAGTAGTTCGCAACCAACTTAAGCACGTTTGACCCACCGGTCAGTGACTATAAAAGGTTCAGGAGCCCGATTGATATTTCGTCACAGGCGCTTAGCCCTCGTGCTATCGATTTTAGTCCTGGCGGCGTTCCCGCTGTTGGGCACGCCTGCATTTTCGTCCGAAGCCAAGGCCCTTTCGTGTGACACCCTTTTCTCGCCATCAGTTAAAGAAGTCGCAACAGCAGCTGATGGTAGATCTCCAATTCGTGCCGTCAGCCCCGCCAAAGGTAGTCTCGAGGCCCGGCACCCCGGTGTAATCCTCGCGTTCGTCGAAGTGCGGGCCGCAGCGATTGCAGCTCATGAGAGATTTCTGGAATTTGAAAATCGAAACAGGTTGAAGACGGATCTAAAATCGGTCGCTACGAAATTGCGGGATCTTAAGACGCGCTTCGAACTTGGAGCCGTCTTCGGCGAAGGTGTCATCGCGCTCGAGAAAAACATTTTTAAAATGGACCAGTCCTTTCTGTCTTCGGCGAGAAAAACAGCGATTGAAAGTGAACTGATTCAACTCGAATCCCACATTTGGGAGTTGGCAGTTGCGAGTCTGTTTAGCGGCCATCAGCTTCTGCTGAATCAGAAACTCTCAGATTTGTACCCGGTGGAATTCAAGAAGTTGAGTCGGGAAGATCGGCGACGCATCGACCGTGAAATCGACATAGCTATTTTGAAAGAAGATGGGTCGTGGGAGTGGATCGAGGTTAAAGATTGGAGCCTAAAGAGCGCACTGAGCGTCTACCCGCAGGATAAACTCTTTAAACAGAGTCTCAGTCAATCCAGTGCCCGTGAAGCCTTTAGAAACCTCCGAATCAATCTTGTTCTTGTGATGAAGTACTCGCTTCCGGAGGACGTATTTGCCAGCTACCGCCTGAACACCAGATACGATCAGTTCGTTTTTCTATTTCCAGACGCGACCGTCGAACAGCGCATCGCTATGGATGTTCCACCGCGGGCCATCTGGCGGTTGCAAGAACAGCGCAAGGGGCGCATTCCTTGAGCGAAATCTAAAGCCGCTCGATCGAATCAAAGCGCACGCGTGTGGCACCTGGTACAAAGTCATAGGCCGACTTCATTTGGCTGAGGCGAATCGTGAGACGCGCGTTCGCTTTTTCTGACCACGTCATGCCGCCGCGGGCACAGTCGTAGGTGACGGCGCCGTTAAAGACGAGATCGACCGTGGAAGGCGTGGTCGCCTCGCCAGGTTCAGAACCCAAACGTCCAACGAAAAATGCGAAGTCCAAGTTTTGAAGGCGCATGGCGCCGCCTGGCACAAGCGTACCGTCCTCAGCTTGGCATTCTCCGAATTCATCTAGAGAAGAGAACAACAAAGCTTCCGCTTTTTCGTCGGTATTCAAAATGGCGAAGCCGGCGACTGCGTTTTCAGAACGTACTGTCGCCAGCCGTCGTCCGTCAGCCAGCGTGACACTGTATTCCCCGGCGCGCGCACGAATAACTTTTTTGAATTCACTTCGAAAGTCCGAGACACCCGGAGTTCCTTGAAAGAAATGCGGCTCAAGACTGATCCATAAAAAATCGGAAACTTCTTCGAGGCTCATACCTTCAAGGTCGCCTGTCGAAGATTTTACCCACAGTGCATTCTTATTTACTCGCAATAGCCCGGCGGCTTTTTCGACAACGAGCGCTGTTGTTCCAAGAGTCGCTTCGTTTTCGAATTGGACACGAGCGCGGCTCATCCAGTCGGCAGCGGCTTCAATGGCAGGCCAGTCTTTTGAAGCGATCGCCTTCTCGCAAACAGGCTGAGCGCGACACTGAGAAACATAATAGTTCAGCTGTCGCTTCCAGTAGAGAATATTGAATTCTGAAAGCCCGCTACCGTTGCCGACGATAATCGGTCCAGCGGAACTTTTGTCGACGAGGCCTGCCGTGAGGCTCAAAGTGAGAGCCAAAGCGAACGTGAGACATAAAAGACCGCTAGCTACGAAAGTCGAAATTATTTTCTTCATGGAGCTTTCTCCGTTGCAACAACAGCAAGTTCATCACCGGATATATCGACGGACAGAAACTGAAGATCGTCAGTCAAGAATACGACTTTGATCGGAGCCCACATGACGGCTTCTTTTCCTGGAGCGATATTTACGAGATTGACGGGCGATCCGCAGCGAAGATCTGTTTTGATAGGTCCTCGAGCGCAGCCGGTGCCGATTCCCTTTAGCGAAGCCGTGCCGAGCATCATTTTTTTGTCGATCATCTGAGCCTGATATTTCACATAACCATCAATGAGACTTGTGGCGGTCTCGCTTGAAAAAAGAAGATCGAACGAAAAAGTTTCGCCTCTCAGCGTGTAAAATGCATTTTTATATTTTACCGGATCCAGGGGAATAGCTCCGGACGCGGTCGCCTTGACTGTTTGAATTGGTTTCGAACTGACTCTCGAGTTTTCAATTGTGACAGACTTCGCACGTGCCGGAAGGCCGCGAATGAATCCGCCGCCTTTAAGTTTAAGACCGACCGCTTGAATTTTGAGTCTCAGCTGGTCTGGGGCATTCATTGAAATATTTTGTTTGAATTCGACGTTGAACACAGATTTGTCCGTTTGCGAGATCACTTTGCAATCCATGGTGGTTATAGTTTGCGGTGGTTCTGCGGGGGATTCTCGCCACTCATCGGCACCGATCAGTGCGCCGCAACCTTCGACCTCTTGTGGGCTTGGGGTTTCAACAATGGCTGAAACCACGAGGTCGTCTCCGGCCTTCAATTGGTTTGGCATTGAGGTCAACGTGACGTCGATCGAAGCGCTTGCCATTGGATCTATAGGTGTTTTCGTGAACGAAACAGTAGCGATGCCGATGTTGTCATTATCCATCGGATCAAATTCGATGTCTGTCCTGCCATAGCTGATCGCTTCCGGTAGCTTTCCCGGAGGAGTCGAATCATAGCAGCGCGAGACGAATTGAAAGTACGCATTCACTTCGCCCGTTGCTTTGGAAACGCTTGTCACTTTTGCCTGGCTCGACCAAAGAACTTCTTTGGCCGACTCGCAAATATTGCGAGTCTCTTTGGGCATCATGTGAAGTTCTTGAATAACGACCTGCTGTTTTTGTGAAAGATAGATCGTCGGGAAGAGTCCGTTCGGAAACAGTTTCAAGAATTCGATCTGGATGGGCTGCGGATAATTGAAAACGAGAGCCGTCGTATCGCGAAGGCCTAAATTTAAAGGAACAATGTACCTTCGAGCGATCGAAGCGATCCGGGTTCCAAACAAATCGGGGAGGCGAGAGGCGTCGTCGACAATGCCTAAGTGGTGCACGAGTTCGTGGGCGAAGAGACCAATCAGCGTTTCGACCGGGATATCGACGATACGATCCGCGTTGATGTAGATCTTGGATTGAGGAGTCAGACCCGTCAGCATCAGGCGATGAGCATCGCCATTGACCGACGAAAACTGCACATCGGCCTCGGCGACGAATTGGAGGCTATTCGCCGAGTAGCCCGGATCGTTCGCAAGGATTTTAAAAGCGATTTCTACCTCGTCGCTTGTGAGTCCGCATTCGTTGGAAACAAGACACGCTTTGATGAAGGTACGAGACTTTTCCCAAGCGAATTCTACACGCCTCTGAGTTTCTTTGTCGGCGGTCGCTGAAGAGGCCTCGGATATCAGCGTGAGTGCGGTGACGGTGCCGATAAAAAAATGAACAAAAGTTTTGGACGAGAATTTCACTTCGAAATTCCTTTCGGTTCAATGAGGGGAAAAAACTGAACGTTGATGGCATACAAGGAGTCTTTTGCAGATTCTTTTGAGTTTTCCTTTGCGTCTCCCTCGGACAGTTCCCAAGCTTCCTTCAAGAGAGTTTGAATCTTCTCACAGACGTCGCGGTAGCGATCGTTCGGCAGAGCGAAGGTCATCGATTGCACATTTCGTTTCTCCACCGGCGCCTCTTCAACAGCACGAAAAGCTTTTTGCATCATTTGCTTGTGATACTGGCGAATCGCTGTGGCTGGAATCTCAGATTCCGTGACCATCAGTTCAGGGTGCTGTTTCCATTGACCCGTCTCTGCGTCTTCAAAAAGAAGTCCAAGATCGAAGAGTCTTTCGACAGCACGCCGAGCTCGTTCAGGTGGGATCTCCAATTTTTTAGCGATCCATTCGATGTCTGGTTTGAATTGGTTGAGATCCCTCATTTGCAGAATCGCCGCATGATACCACTCGGCGATGACTTTAAATTTCTCCGTATCGAGTTCTTTGATTTTGGTTCGCTCGCGAGCCTTGCTGAGACTTTTCATGGCGACGTCGCGCGCGCCGCGATTTTTCTTTCCTTCGACCAAATAAAGATCGCGCAAAAACCCACGTTCCGATTTTGAAAGTTTCAGACGGACCGATATTTTTTCGACCGTGGGAAGCGAAACGCCGGTTTTTAAATTCATTGTTTCGCTAAGACGCGAAGGGCTTAGGTTCAAGTCGCGTGCAAACGCACGCAGCGAATAGCTCTCGTTGTGTCCCATGCGCCGCAGGAATTCCTTTTTGAGGAAATCGGGAATCGACTCCGCGTGCAGAAGAAGTTTGGGATCATACTTTCTCATGGCACGTCGATACCCGTTAATTTCAGCAAAAGCCAGTAGTTAGTCGTTAGCCGCGGAACATGGCGGAACAGTTGCGAGCCCGTTACTTTGCGAATTTTCAAGGGTTTCTCGTAGGTTGGCTCTGGGTCACGCATGTTTCCTACAAACAACAACAAGGAGAGAAAATGAAAGTAAGTACGGTTCTAAATATTTTAACGCTTAGCGGGCTTCTGACTGTCGTGTCGGGTTGCCAGACATTTCAATATCAAGGCCAAGCGCGCGATGTGAAACGGCGTCCAAACGATGGCGGTATCATCGCGATGCGCGTGAATTTTAACGACTTGGACCGCGCTGTCGCCGAACAAAAGATGAAAGCAAATTGCTCGTCGTCAGAAGTAAAAATCGAATCCGAAGAAGAAGTGGTTGTCGGTCAAAAAACAGAAGCCAACAGTCGCGACACCAACCGCGAATCCAATCAGCAACAAGTGGGATCATTGTTTGGTGTTCCACTCGTCAGCGGCGATGCCGGTGGAAAAGACACTTCGGTTTCCAGCACGACCACGCAAGTGAAAGAATGGCAGATCGTCTACAAATGCGAGATCGCTCCACTTCCAACAGCGAAAAAAGTGAAATGAGGTCTGTCATGAAATTAAATCGAAAACTTAAGTTTCATGTTTCGACTTTTGCGGCTCTCATTGGTCTTGCGATGGTCGTCGTACTCACGGCGTGCGAAGGTGTGAAGCCTTACGAAGATCCGATTGCTGTTTCAAAAGCGGCCGCTGGATTTAACGGTGAATGGAAGACGGATCTTCTGTCCTTTGACAAGGACCAGTGTGCCCTTCGCGTCGTAGCAACGTCCGACGCTTCGGACTTTTCGCTTGATGCGCTTGTGGTGGCGTGCGCTGCGGGAGGTACCGAGGGTCTTTATCTTCCACTCAAGATGAAGATTGTCGATCGTTCGACGGTGACGGCCGATGTCTTAAACCGCATCGGCGGACCCGAAAGTGCTCAGATTCTTGCGTTGGAAGGTCCGAAGGATAAGGCCCCGCGGGGGTGGATCGATTCATCAAACCTGAGCCTTCGAACCTTTTTGGTGAAAATCGAATCGTGGGACAATCCAATGTACAATCAGCTTGAGGTGCAGGGAGTTCTTCGCGTCGATGGATCTCTGGCGGTATCAGGCTTGAAACTTCGCGACGGATGGCATGTGACCGATACCGTGGTCCTCCGAAAGGAACCGGTCGTCGCCAGCGATTTTTTGAACGGGCGCACGCCTTGGAGTCGAATGAATCTTCCATCGGATGCGGTCCTATCGACTTCGCGTGAGAATCAGAATTTCCTATACTGTATGGATAAAAAGGATCCTCGAACACCCGGCCTCGTGGACTTAAAGACACCGCGCTATCAGCTTTATGGTGGCTCCATTGGTGAGATTGGTTTTTATAATCCCGACGACAATCGCGTGTATCCGTGGGGATCCTACAGCGGTTCGGTCACCATAGATTCATCATCAATGACGGAATATTTCGTCTCGGTCACAGGAGTTGGTGGGCGCACGTCGACGTTCAAAATCTTTATCGCGGAAGACGGTTACGGATTCTTGATGAGTGGCAATGGCTTTAGCCGTCTCATGTGCCGTGCGGTCCAGAATGATGTCTTCTCCCGCTACTACGGCTGGGACCCCTAATAGAGTTCTCTCCGTTCATCGTCGTGCTTGCTGACCCCTTGCACGGCGATGATTTTTCCCGCCTGGTCTCATTTCGGTACGGTCGATTCATCAGCTTTTGACAAATGTATTCTAATGTAATACACTAGAATACAAAGTAGTCAGAGGTGAAAAGTGGCGAAGAATAATCCTATTAGTTTTAGAATTTCGAAGCCCGAGGTTTTAGAGGCGTTGGATAGTATCGGCGAAACTTTGGATCGCGACCGAAGCTATATGATCAATGAGGCGATGGAGACGTATATTGAGCTTAACGATTGGCAAGTTGCTCAAATCAAAGCCGGCTTAAAAGAGGCCGACGAAGGTAAATTCGCAAAGCCGTCTGATATTGATAAAATGCTCGGTCGAAAAAGAAAAAAGTAGATGGCATCGTATCGATGGACGCTTCGTGCGCAAAAACATCTTGCCGCCGCAATCGCGTATACAGAAAAAAAACATCCTCCAGATTGGACTGAGCGGCTGAAAGACGCCGTTAAACGCCTCGAGGACACTGTCGTTGCAAATGGCTTAATCCCAAAGCGAACGGGACGAGTTAAAGGAACACAAGAAATCGACCTGACTCCACTGCCTTATTTTATGTCGGTAAGAATTAGGCCCAACGGCGACTACGATTTTCTGGCGCTGCTACACAAACGCCGCAAGTATCCATAGTCGACTTGTTTAGAAGAACAGAGCGCGGCACATGAAAGCGTTGCGCTCTTCGGTCCAAATTTTGGAGTGGCCTTTTTCCTTGGTCGTCGAATCGAGGCTTTCGTGAAGTAGCTCTTCCAAAGTAAGAGCCGGTGCCGAAGCGGATAGCTGATTTTGGCTTTGGCTCTGCCGCGCGGCGGAGTTCCCGCTCGAGGCAAGACGATCAAGATCGACCAACCGAGAAGGTTCGCCCTCGCGAGTCCAAATAAGCCAGACTTGAATCGGGCGGGGAACTGCCGCAAGCGCCGCAGCCGCACGGCGAATATTCATTACGTCGTCATCGGGAAATGCAAAGAGGTCATAGCCACTGCGAGCGGCTTCATTCATTTGCTCAATCAACTTTGTAGCTTTGAGTTCATGGGCAGGGCCAAGTCCGCCCACCAAGGTTAAGTACTGTGGTGCGGTCGGCTTGTAGCCTCGCTCAGCGACTTCCGGGACCTTGGCTAAAAGTTCAAGAGCCTCTCTAAATTCGGTGCGAGTTTGACCGCGTCCCGTAAGAATCCGGTTCGCGATTCGCGTGTCGGGATGTGATTCTCGATCGATGTAGAGATCAAAAAACGGCGCTTTGTACTTTTCAGGAATTTTTCTGACAAGAGTCTCGGGCGTCGGCGCGACAGCTCGCTGCATATCTTCCAACATATAGTTCCGGCCATCCGCACCAGGTCGCGAGAATCGAAATGTTCCATTCAGCGGATCAATCGCGTCGCCGATGATTTCAAATCTTGAAAGTGGAGTTCCTTCTATGCCGAATTCCGCGCGGTAGTTGGAAAACTCGGTCGAGGAAATGAGGAATTCGCGAGGCGCCGACGTTGTTCCGAATTCACCTTTCACAAAAAGAACATTCAAGCTTGGAAGCTTAAAAATATTGTCGTCCCAATCGAAGACGATGAACGTGCTCGGCGAGTAAAGCCGTCTCATCTCTTCGGGAGGGAGCGGGCTGTGACCGGCGGAGGGATCCGTTGTTGACGACAGAGACTGAGAAGCTCCGCCAAGGAGAACGATGAACATAGAGATGAACATAGAAAAGAGCAGCGGCGCGAAGACCGTGGGGACCTGTTGCTTTCTAGACATGCCGCAAGATAACAGAGCGCCGCAAAACCTCTGAGTAAGGTTTTTGCGAAGGCCCTGTAAAGGTAAACGTTCCTCGGTGTGGTTCCAACGCGGAGGTGCTCGAGGGGAGTCGCACCGGAGGTGCTCGAGGGGAGTCGCACCGGAGGTGCTCGAGGGGGGTGGCTAGTATATTGCTCCCTCTGAACACCATCATGGCCAAACTATTGCCAATCGTTTCTGGAATCTGCCTTCTTGCAGTTCTTGGATTTCAGCGTGAAAGCTTTGCCTCGGCGACGTGCAAATCGCTGTTTCAAGCCGATACGAAAAGCTTTGGCGAAAATCAGCCGCTCTTTTCATTGGCCACGAATATTGAGCCGAACCTGGTGAGTACGCGCTCGCGAATTGCGATATCCAGAATGAAGGACGTCCTTCAGAAAACACGGTTGGACGAATACTTGGAGCTGACGGGAAACAGCTCCGCTCTTTCGATAAGCGCGGTCCGTCAGGGCATCTCCTGAGATTGCCTATTTAATGAAGCCGACTCACTTCACGTTCGATAGTTGAAGAGCTAAAGGTTTGCAAATCGAAGCTTAGATTTTCTTAAGCCATCCGTTGGGAGCTAGGGTTACGTTGTACCCAAATGCGTCCGTGTATTTTGTGTCAACGACCAAGCCGGACTTATCAATGACAGCCGTCAATTCATGAATATTATCAATGTGTGTATAAAACGAGTGAAGAAAGATGTCCTCTAAAACGTAGTAGTCCCCGGTCTTTAGAAGCTTGGAAATTTTTGGTATTAAGTTTTTCAAATTAACATGAGCATCATCAATAACAAGCCACGGGCGAGGCAACGTGAGAAGAAACTCTTCGTTAATTTCATCGACATTGTTTAGATCGATATTATGAAATGAGATCCGATTGTCGTTCTTTGCGGTTTCATGAACAGCGCTGCTAACTAAATCAAAGCTATGCACAAAACCGTCAATGCCTGCGGACTTTAATTGGTCCGAAAACCAAAGTGCACTTCCGCCCTGCATGGATCCAAATTCGATGATTGTCGCCGGCCGAAGTTCCCAGATCAAACTCGAGTAGAGCTGAAGATCGAAGGGAGTTTTAAAGTTTAATAACCCCTTATAGGTTTGAGAAGCGCTTTGCCATTCTAACCCGGCATTTCGAGTCATTCGGGTCACATTGAAATTCGAAGAAAAGCCGCGTTTTTTAATTGAACAAAATCGTTCAGGATCGGAATCAAGTTTCATCGTCGCGAACCACTTCGATAACATCAGTATGTAATGTAGGGGGCTATCACTTTTCGAAGACAAATCAGGATAGTTCGATTTCATGTAATTAAAATACTCGAAGCCTAAAAATTTGCTTTTCATTTTGAGAGTGGACTGCGTAGGAAAAAGGGCGTCAATCTTAAATTTCCATGACAAATTGCGCCCGCCGCGAACAAATTAGGTCTCCCCTACACAAGGTTTCCTATTCCTAAGGTAACCTACAAACTTTCTACGGAGGCGCCCAATGGCACAATGGGTGCACCAGACGGCTGGTCTTTTCTATGCCGTCTTCTCAAACAGTTTAGGAGAACCCATGTCGTCTATCGCGGTGTCCTTAAAGAGTGCTTTATTCGTGACCGCCATGGCGGTTTTTGCTGGAGTTCCGATGGCGCACGCAGAACCGAAACCGGTGCCGCATGTTTTCTTGTATGAAATGGGCGTTCCCGGAAGTGACGAAGCGATTCGCGCAGGATCGGCACTCCACCAATTCACGCGAAAGGCCAACATCGAAGGCTGGGATGTGCAGACCGAAGTCATGACGTCCACCAAGCACATTGAAGTTTATAAAGCGAAGGGCGCGAGCATCGAGAACATGGTCGTGAACCGTCTCAAGGGCTGCGAGTCGTTTAATGACGAATGTAAGCGATATGTTGGAAATCTGAACCGTCGCAAAGTGGATAGTATTGCCGAGTTAGACGCTTACGAAGGAGAGGTTCTTCTTCCCGCACGAACGCTTCGCTACAAGGTTACCGTCGATGCTAAAAATCACTACAAAGAAGAGTACGTTGCAGTCGCGGGTCAAAAACAATTGAAGCAAGTTGCAACCATATCTGTAGAGTTCGACAAAGCACTCGCACCTCTACGGCCTCAGACCATTGCTGGTTGGTCCTCGTACTGTAACGAAAATGGCTGCGTTGAACTCTACGAGCTAAAAGTTCGATAGAAGCCCTTCAGTGTTTTGTTGCAGCAGGGAGGGTGCTCTCTTTGAAAAAGCTTTTTTGGATGACTCACATTGTAGCTCGTCGCTTGTGGTTATTAAAGTTGGGTACAGTGCTGTGCTTTATTTGCACTCCTGCTAAAGCGACGTCCAGTGCTTGCCTCGATCTCTTCCGTGAAAACGCGATTAACAGCGGGCAATTCGAATCTTCTGCGTTCGGATTGATTCATGCCAAACGACCCGGCGACGCGCGCTATTCTGAATGGTCCGCAAAAACAGCGAACGAAGTGCTCGTGAAAATTAGAGATGGCAAAAAACCATCAGAACTCTTTCAAGTTGGAATTAAAGCTCGTCAGGATTTTGCTCGCCGCTACGAAGGCATTGAAAACCCAGAACAAGATTTTGGGAGTCCACGAATCGCGAGAAGCCGTTTTGATGTCGGCGAAGACATGCTCGGCGTAAGTTCCATAAATCTCGCTTTGAAAAAGGCAAGAGCACTGCCGTCAGACTTTGAAGCCTTCCCCAACCCATGGTGGAAAAACATTGCGTCCCACAAAAGCAGATCTCAGCTGGCGGATCAGGTTATGCAGCAGCTAAGAGAGGGCCAAAAACACTTCAGTACTTTCGATTATGACGTTTTGATTACAGATCGCCACTACCTTGCATCGACAGGGAGTGTGTTGAAAGCCTCGAGCACGAAAATCGAGCGCGCCTCACCAGGTCGCGAGGACAGTCCATACTTTGTCAGCACACTGAATTCGCCCAAACCTGAAATAGATTTATTAATGAACGACGTTTACCGACGAATCAGTTTGGCTCTTGCCACTAAAAATAAAAATGTGGCTCGGGAACACCTCGGTCATGCGATGTATGGGTTTTTCAATGCGATGCCGTACTATCGTGGCTCGGCTGCCATTGGCCGCATCGTCTTCACGGCGCTTTTTACGCACGTCGAAGGAAAGCCCGTTACGATTCATCCCGAAGTGGACGTGAAGGCCCTCGTTCAGTTGCAACACGCTTTCTCCGCTAATCTTGATGTTTTAGTTCAAGTCCAAAATTAGCCGCAATACTAGGACCATAGGCAACTAGGCTCGGTCGGACATAATTGTTTTTTGTTCACGACCGTCAGGATCATTACAGGCGAAATCAAACGGACTTTGAACTATGGTCACGGCTTTGTTGAAATGGAGTCGGGATGAAAACGCTGAGCGGTTTAATCTGTGGTTTGATCATAGCGCTGACAAGTCATGGATATGCCGCGGGAGAAAGGCAGTGCGCTGATCTCTTCGGACGTCGGGTAGAGTCGCACGTACACTCTGTGGCTCTTACGAACGTTTCGGAGCCAGCAAAACTTCGCACGGTCGAAACGGCTCGTGCCGGAGACTATTCGCTCGCTCAGCGCGCCTTTGGGTCGCTACCAAAATTAATACGGAAACCGCTTGCGAAGGCTCTTTCTCCGGCGAAGACACTTGAGATTGAAACTCTTCAAAGAGAAATCGCAGACTTGATGCCGCCCGAAGCAGTAAACCAACTTAATAATCTCTATCAGCCATCTTATGACTATTTGCTTGAGCCATTGCCCGCTAAACAGACGTCGCAATTGCGCTTGATGCTTGGTCTTAAAATCGGAAATGATTCGGCCAGCAGAAACGAAGGTAGCGACGCCAATATAGAGTATTGGCTTTCGCGTTTTCAGAAAACGAATCAGCTATTGAAAGAGCTTGTAGCGCTTCAAGATCAGCGCGGAAGCAGTGACCAAGATTTGGCAGCGACCTACCTGAGTCTAGGAATGTTGCATGCTTACAGCTATGGCTTCGAAGCGCGAATTGCCGGTAGGAAGGTCACTCAACAACTCAACGGCTTTGATAAATCGCGCGGCCGCGGGTCGATGGTGTTTTCTGCGGTCGATCACTATTTGAAAGCGATTGAGCTTTTCGAAAAAGATGACGGTCTTGATAGTTTTAAAGCCCAAAAAATTCGCTACTTGCTTTTGCGCCATGCCAATAACGGAATGAGGGCTTTCAATAACTCGCACAGTTCATCGATGGATACGGGACTCCGAACGCCGCCCGCGCCGGAGTACCTTCAGTTCGAAACTGTGGCAGAGACCCAAGGGCAAATTTTGGCGAAATTCTTTGGTGCGAAAGACATCTCGCGAGAATCTGTAGAAAACCGTATTCTTTCGCTTCAGGTGCAGTACGAGACTCAGCAGATGGCTTTGTTGAAGGCGGAGTCGTATTCACCGATCGTAGCACCGCTCAACAGTAATTTGAAAAAGCGGTACGAAACAGAATCGATAAAGTTGCTCCTGAAAATTGTGACCATCGCCCCGCCGGGGTGGATCACGACGCAATTGCAAATCCCAAGGCTTGAGAGAACGAGTTTTCTCCAAGCGGTGATGGGCGACGCACTCACTTCGCTTAGGCACGACAAGACGTATCCGTATCATCAAGTACTTTACGACATGTATTGGAACCCTGAAAAGTACGACGCCACAGCATTGATCGAAGCTCTGAGACCGTTGGCCGCTCAAGACGCACTCAACTAAGGATCGCGGTGCCTCCGTAGGGCGCATTGAAGCGCTTAGCGCGCCAAATCATTTTGGCTATCATTCGGCCAACTTACGGTCTCAGTCGGCTCACCGGAACGCAAAGCAGTCGTGCATCAGCGTCGGCGGCGAGTGGGCTTTGCTCCGCGCTTTTTGTTATCCTTTAGACTTTTTCTAGGTTCATAGATGTCCGAAAGTGCCGAGCTCCAGCAGGTAACTCTCTCCTTTCCGCTTCGATATAAATTTTTTTGAGAGCGCGGAATCAGTCGAAAAGCTCAGCCACTATATGGCCGAGCTTTTCGTTTCCGGCGCCGGAAACGATCAGCATGAATTGCGACGTGCGGTCGGCAGAAGACCGGACGACCTAGAGTCCGTTCGAGCTATTTCATGATTCACTTTGGCAAATTGAAACTTCGATTGACATAGGTTTCCGGTGGAATCGATCGAAGTCTTGAGATCAAACACTGAGGCTCTCTTTATATCTTTATTGAAGCCATAAAGCGGCCGGTGGCACGCTTCAGTGTTCGACGATCGAGACCGCGCCGATACCTGCGTGCGCTTCGCAGTGAGCCATCTCGTGCGAAAAAATTAGATCGAAAACCAGTGTTAAAGCATCTTTGTGAACCCGAACTTTCGGAACAGGAGAGAAGCCATGCAAAACTTCAAATCGCGACCGGATCAAACTATTATTTCTGAACTTCGCCTTGCGATTCAGGAAGAACGAAAGATCACGCTTCAGATTCTTCATCTCATCAACGAAGCGCATGATCGCAGACTTTACGCTTCAGCCGGATTTTCGACACCCTTCGAATGGCTCACCAAAGAGTTTGGCTATTCGGCAGCCGCCGCGATGAGGCGGCTTGATTCAGCTCGCGCCCTTCGCGAAGTTCCATCGATCGAAAAGAAAATTAAAACGGGCGAAGTGAATTTGACGAACTTAGCAAAAGTTCAAAGTGTGATTCGTTCAGAAGAAAAAAGAACCGGCGAACGAATGGGTCTTCTAGAAAAATCAAAAGCGTTTGAAATGATTGAAAATAAATCTTCGCGCGAGGCCGAGGTTTTACTAGCGACCGCGTATCCCGAGGCCGCACCGGTAAAGTCCGAATCGATTCGCACCATCAATGAAAATGAAGTTCGCGTTCAGGTGACTTTGACGAAACAGCAATTGGCTGCCCTTGAACGCGTTCGTGAAGTCGCTTCGCACTCGAGGCTCGGTAGCTCACTTTCTGAAATCATCGATATGCTCGCAAACACCTATCTCGAAAAGAACGACCCACTTCGGCGCGAAGTAAAACCTCGGAAACCTAAAGTCGATCCCACTGACGAAAGCGCAATCACTCCGGCGCCGGAAGCTGCGGCGCAGAAGGACTCTCGTCCACGAAAGCCCATAGAGCCGGCGCTAAGAAACGCCTTATTCCGCAAGGCTCGCGCCAAATGTGAATTCATCGACCCAAGAACAGGTCATCGGTGCGAAAGCCGAAGTTTGCTTCAGATCGATCACATCGTTCCCGTTTCTCTTGGCGGAACGAACGATCCACGCAATCTTCGAGTCCTTTGTCGAACACACAATTTGGCGGCGGCCGAAACCATTTTGGGAAAAGAAAAGATGCGGCCCTTTCGCCGGGTGTGAATAAGCTGCATCTAATTGAGTGATCTGAGCCCCAAAAGCCGTCCGGGACCACAAATTCGAACATTTTCTGTGTCGGTTGACAGAGGCGATCGCGGCTGCGGCACTGCCATGCTTTATTCGTTTGTTGACCTGCTTTTCATTCGCGCCATATTCTTTATTAATGCGCAAATCAACTGCTTGGCCGTACATTCGAATTTTGTGTGCACTTCCTTTCACTGCTGGTGCTGCCTTGGTTTTCTTTGCATTCATCCCGCTTACAGATGATTTCGGCAATCCGGTTTATCAATCGGTGTTGAGTCGGGCTGGTTTATTTGTTGTAGGGATATTCATGTTAGTCGCATCAATTTACGTTGCCGTTCCCGGATTGTGGAAAAAGAAACGTAGTTCGCCGTCTTTAAATTCTTGAATAGAACACGATGTTCCAGGCCAAAAATGCAGCGTGGTCACGTTTCATTTCTTTTCTGGAAAGACTTTAGAGACTGTCTTAACGGTGAGAATTAATGAATGACACAACGTCACTCCTACTTGGAGCCAGCATCTCATTTATTTTAGCTGCATCCATGGGCTTCTTCGGGAAAAGAGCCTTGGTCACCGATATTCTGATGATGTTCGGAGCCGGTCTTGCGGTTGTTGTTGGCTACCTAATGGTATTTGGGAGCTGGTCTGAACCTAAGGATATTGAGCTATTGCCTTTCTCTCTGCTCTACGCTGCTCCCGGTTTATTTATCTATTTTTTCCTACCGCTGACTCCTGGATATATCCTTGGAGTTTTACTTAAAAAACCCAAGCGTGTGTCTGATCCCTCCTAGAGCCGTCGCGGCTGGCAAAAGTAGGGTCGGGGTATTATTTGCAGAGACAATTGCGACCGCGACGCGGTGACGGATCGTTGGGTTTGGAACAAAGAATGCACCGGTCTCTCGAATGACCGTCACTTTGCACATGCCACAGTTCGTGCTCGTCCGGCGTCGATTTATTTCACGACTGAAACGCTATTTCACCATAGCTAATATATTGGTCTGCACTTCAACGGCGCTGATATTTATTTGCGCCGCGGGCCCGTACGTCGAGGCGAGCCCCGGTCGAAATAGTTGTAGCGCAATCTTTTCTAGCGAAGGAATCGTCGACGCTCTGATCTCGCGAGTTTCAGCTGGCGGAGTTGACGCGGCTATCGTCAGTGAGAAGTTAGAATTCCAAACGACTGATTTACCTCGTGTCAGATCTTTTGAATCGGACGACAAACGCCGGATTGAGAAGGCGTTGCAAGTTCGGGCATTGTTAGAAAATGTTCCGAAAAGTGCGGGGGTACGGACCGTCGTCTACATGGCATCTGGCTATGATTCCACGTCTCCCTACCATGTCTTCAAAAACGCAATACAGGTCATTGCAATTGATCAGCACCCATTTTCTCTTAACCCGTTAAAACCCCTGGAGTTAAAGAGGCCCTTAGATAGGAGCTATGCGTGGACTGTTTGGGGGGAAGTCGATGATGCTGGGTCACTCGCCCCGTCGATCATTGGGCGATTGAAATCTGAGCTGCCGAATTTCAGACTAAAAAAAGTGCTAGCCTTCAACGAACCCGCTCAGGATGTGCTCCGAGCGCCAGGGGACATGTATAACCGCACGTTTGAAACTGAACATCGCGTTGTAAGTCACGGACTCATCGAATTTGATACGGGCCCTGGCTCAACGGTTCGTCAGTATATACACATCGATAGCGCAATACCGGCGGACAATAGGGAGGCCCCTAGGCCGTGGTGGACTGATATGTTGGTTCGGTCGCCACCGGACGCAATTCTAGCCAAAGGCGCGATGAACACTTACGGAACTGATTTTATTTTTAACGATCATTCATCGGCGGCGGAGGTAACTGAGGCATTGGCGCGACGTGGTGGAATCATCGTCGACGGCGATGGGATCCTCTGGCCTTGGACCAGGCAAATGGCACATCTACATCCGAACCGAGATTTTCCAAAAATCATTCGCCACCAAACGAGTTTATTTAATTTCGGATATGGGTCTTTGACCATTTACGAGATCATCGGTGATTCAAACTGACGCGAGTGTATTCAGCGTCGTTTGTCGAAAAGCAGTCAGCAACCGCCTCGACCGGAAACATTGAAACGCTGGAAACGATCAACTGAGGATCGCGGCGTCTTCGCATTTCCCGCGACCTCCGAATCGGAAAGGTCGCGTAAGCGCGATCCGAGGGCCTGGATGGCCCGAGCCGATGCGGCAGAGGGCACGATGTCCGTGTCGCGGGAAATGGGAAGACGCCGCGAGACCACGGGCGTCTGTTTAAAGCGTTTTTAAACGTTCCGCCAAAGGCGGACCCTAGACATTGAAGCGGAAGAACAAAACATCACCGTCTTTTACGTCATAGTCCTTACCCTCAAGACGATATTTGCCAGCCTCTTTAACAGCTGCTTCCGTTTTGAAAGCGAAAAGATCTTCGCAGTTGTAAGTCTCGGCGCGGATGAAGCCTTTTTCGAAGTCGGTGTGAATCACGCCCGCAGCTCCGGGAGCTTTCGTGCCTTTTCGGATCGTCCACGCGCGAACTTCTTTTTCGCCGGCGGTGAAGTACGTGTAGAGGCCCAAAAGTTTGTAAGCTTCAAAGATCAAGCGGTTAAGACCAGGCTCGGTCGCATTCATCGATGCCAAAAATTCGGCGCGCTCTTCGGGCGGGAGAAGAGCGATTTCGGCTTCCATCGACGAGCAAATCAGAATCGCGTTATTGTTTTCGGACTTTGCGAATTCTTCGACAGAGCGCGACCAATCATTTCCGCCGGCGGCCATATCAGTCTCGTTCACGTTGCACGCATAAAGAACGGGCTTCATCGACAACAGATGAAGATCGTTCACCACGGGCTTTTCGAATTCGTTGAGTTCCACAGTGCGAGCCGCGCGGCCGTTGTTCAAAGCCTCAGACACACGTTTCAAAGCATCGTAGTCGCGCTTCGCATTTTTATCGGCGCCCGATTTCGCGAGCTTCTCGATTTTTTGAATGCGCTTATCGACCGAATCAAGGTCCGCAAGCATAAGTTCCGTGTTGATGACGCCGATATCACGCAATGGATCGACGCTCCCCGAAACGTGAATGATATTTGGATCGTCAAAGCAGCGAACGACGTGCGTTATCGCGTCGGTCGATCGGATGTGACCCAAGAATTGGTTACCAAGACCTTCACCTTTTGAAGCTCCGGCGACAAGACCTGCGATATCCACAAATTCCATCGTTGTTGGAATTAAAGATTTTGGTTTGATAAGTTCACTGATCTTTCGAAGACGCTCATCGGGCACCGTCACAACGCCGACGTTGGGATCGATCGTACAGAAGGGGTAGTTTGCAGCTTCGGCTTTCGCGGAAGTCAGTGCATTGAAGAGAGTCGATTTTCCGACGTTGGGAAGTCCGACAATTCCGACTTGCAAGCTCATGTGGTGGGGTCCTTCTTCTCAGGTTTATTCTTTTTCAATTCATTTTTAGCGGCCAAAGCCACCGCTGCGGCCTCGGCTTCGACGAACGAAGGCCGCGTGAAGCCGGTCGCCGTCTTCTGGTATCCGTCTATCACAAAACTCTCGATGGCGTCGCCGACGGTGTCGAGAAATTCGGGAAGTCGATCGGTTTCGGTGTCGAAGAAATTGGACAGAACCCAGTTAGCGATGTCCCAACGACCATCGGGAGGCTTGCCAACACCAAGCTTGATACGTGTGTAGTCTTGGCTACCCAGATGCTCGTTGATCGATTTTAAACCGTTGTGGCCCCCAGGGCCCCGATTGCGCTGGATTTTGATCGCGCCAAACCCGATGTCGAGTTCGTCGTGAAGAACGAGGATGTGATCCAGATCGATTTTGTAGAAATCCATGAACGAACGAACCGATTCGCCGCTCAAATTCATATAGGTCTGAGGTTTAATGAAGACGACATCGTGGTTATTGATTTTGGCTTTGCACGAAAGGGCTTTGCGGTCCTCTTTCCACACCGGTTTTGCTCCGGCCGATTCGAAGTAGCGGTCAAGAGCCATGAAGCCGATATTGTGTCGGTTTAGCTGGTACTTTGAGCCGGGATTCCCGAGGCCAACGATCAGAAACATATCCAAAATCCTTTGAGCTTTTCCCTAATCTTTTACCTACAAGAAAAAATCCGCGGGGATACGTCCTCCGCGGATTTTTAAATCTCAAGATGCTTTCAGGACGCTTGAGAAGAATTACTTCTTCTTGTCGTCTTTCTTTGCTGCCGCAGGAGCCGCCGCCGCTGCCGGAGCTGCTTTTCCGCCAGCCGCAGGAGCTGCCGCCGCTGCTGCCGGAGCTGCTTCCGCAACCGCTGCAACTGCCTCTTCGCGAGGAACTGCGACCGTCGCGAGAGTCAAAGTTGGAAGAGATTTAATCTTCATGCTGCCCGGAACTTTTACGTCGGACACGTGAATCGCATCGCCAACGTTCATTCCAGAAACATCGACAACGATTTCGTCTGGGATTTCGTTCGGTCGGCACTCGATCTCGATTTCACGAACGATGAGCTCAAGAACGCCACCTTCCGAAAGACCGATCGGTTTTCCGTCGAAACGGAGTCCGATGCTAACTGTGATGTTCGCGTTCATATCGAGAGCGTAGAAGTCGATGTGAACAGGACGACGCGAAAGCGGGTGAACTTGAACGTCGCGAAGAAGAACCGACACGCCGTTAAGATCGGAAGTCTCAGATTTCAAATTGAAAATGGTCGCTTCGAATTTGCGACCCATGTACTTTGTGAGCGTTTTTTCGTCGGTCAAAACATTGAGTGGTTTTGTCTTTGGACCGTAGATGACTCCGGGAATCATTCCGCCAACGCGGCTCGAGCGCGAAGCATGTTTTCCAGTTTCTCGAGTGGTAACGGTGAGATCGATCTTGCTGCCTGAAGCCATGGTCCAATTCCTTTCGGGGGCGTTTCCCAGTGATCATGATTTTCAGTCAAAGGCCGAAGCTTTTTGATGAAAACCGCGAGATCGCTCTATCCGCCTGATCCGTTGCAGGGTCATCGGTTTTTCGCGTGAACCGATGCCGTGAGTTTTATGAGGGACAAGGATTCCCATAGGAGAATTGAAAAGGCAAGGGAACGGTGGGTTGGGGCGCTTAGGGCCGACGAAGCTGGATGGTTTCGGCTTGAAGTAAATTGCCGTGTAAAATCAAATAGTTGCGAATTGGCCGCTGAATACGCCACGGGGCCACGGACCGATTCTATGCGGCCTTAATCGAAGAGCGAGCTGACCGAGGCGTTGCCATAGATGCGCTGAATGGCTTCGGCAACAACGGGAGCAACCGAGATGATCTCGATTTTTCCGCAGGCGAGGGCTTTTTCAGAGAGAGGAATTGAATCTGTCACGATGACTTTTTCAATGGCACATTCGCTCAAGCGAGAGATTGCTGGGCCCGATAGAACCGCGTGGCTTGCGACCGCGTACACGTGACGAGCGCCATTTTTAATCAAAGTGTCGACGGCCTGAGTGAGAGTGCCCGCCGTGTCGATCATGTCGTCGACGATGATTGCAGTTTTATCTTTTACTTCGCCAATGAGGTGCAGAGCTTTTGCTTCATTGGGACCGGTTCGGCGTTTGTCGATGATCGCAAGCGAAGCTTCAATACGCTTCGCAAACGCACGGGTTCGTTCAACGCCCCCAGCGTCCGGAGAAACGGCGACGTATTCTGAACCGACGCCGTGCTGCTCACGAAAAGCTCGGGCGAGAGTCGGGATCGCAAACAAGTGATCCACTGGAACATTAAAGAAGCCTTGAATTTGCGCCGCGTGAAGATCGACACAGACGACGCGTGTGGCGCCGGCCGCGGTCAAAAGATCGGCCATACACTTTGCAGAGATCGGCGCGCGTGGTGCAACTTTACGATCTTGTCTTGCGTAGCCGTAGTAGGGAAGAACGGCTGTGATTTGACGAGCCGACGCTCGTTTCAGAGCATCTAGAATCAAAAATAATTCCATGTAAGATTCGTTCACGGGTGGGCATGTGCTTTGAACGACGAACACACTTTCGCCGCGAACGGATTCGTGAATTTCGATTTGAACTTCGCCATCGGCGAAGCGTTTCATTTCGCAGTACCCCAGCTGAACTCCGGCCGAAGCCGCGACTTTTTCCGCGAAGGGGCGATTGGATGTACCTGAGAAAATCTTAAGACCCGGCATTGCTTTTCGTTGTAGCGAAGGCCTGTGGCAATGTCTAGGGCGCGGCCACATTTGGTGGAGTCTTAACTTCGAGAGCTCGCTCTAGAGAATTCGGCTCTCGATGAGGACGGCGAGCTGTTCGACGGCGCGTGCGCGATGCGACACCTTGTTTTTGAACGCTAAACCAAGCTCCGCCAGCGTTTTGGGACGCTCGGCCGGCGTCCCGCCTGTTGAGACGGGCGCGCTGCCTGATTCGACGTCGGGCGGAATCTGGGGCGCAAAAACGCTGTCATAGCCAAAGCCGGCCTTACCGGCCTCTGCCTTTAAGATTGTGCCGGCAAGTTTTCCGTCAAATAAGTGCTCGTGACCCTCGGGGTCGAAGACCACCATTTGGCAAATGAACTCGGCCTTGCGATTGGCCAGCTGCTTAAGGCCCATGATTTTTAGAAGTTTAGCGCGGTTCTCGAAGTCCGTTGCTTTGGGACCTGCGTAGCGAGCCGAGTGAACTCCTGGAAGTCCATTAAGTCCCTCGACAGCGAGCCCCGAATCTTCGGCAGCGATCCAGGTTCCGGGCTTCATTGCTTTGAGCGACTTTGCTTTAATGCGAGCATTGTCCAGAAAAGTCGCACCATTTTCGGCCGGCGGATAATAGGTCTCAAGATCGGCTAAAGTTTTAAGCTTCAAACCTTTTTTGAGGAGCGGCTCGAGAATCATTTCAAATTCGAGAACTTTTCCGCGGTTCGTGGTTGCGATCCAGAGTTCCATCTTAAAATCCCAGCTTCAGCGGCGCGTAGTCTTTTAGAATATTCGCTTGAGCTTCAAACAGTGCGCGGCATCCGCTGGACGCTACGTTCAAAACATCGTTCAGTTCATTTCGCGAGAACGCGACTGTCTCGGCGGTTCCTTGAAGCTCGACGAATTTTCCATCGGCCGTCATTACGACATTCATGTCGGTGCCAATACTTGAATCTTCGTCGTAGTTGAGATCAAGAAGTGGCTGGCCGTCTTTTAGACCAACGCTGATCGCTGCGACGTAGTGGAGTATCGGTTGGGTCGATGCGGGAACAAGGCCTGCCGTTTTTAGTTTTGCAATCGCCAACGTGAGCGCCACAAATCCGCCAGTGATTGCGGCCGTTCGTGTGCCGCCATCGGCTTGAAGAACATCGCAGTCGACTGTGATCGAGCGTTCGCCAAGCGCTTTTAGATCGATGGCTGCTCGGAGGCTTCTGGCGATCAGTCGCGAAATTTCCTGGCTTCGGCCTGAGTTATTAGCTTTCTCGCGCGTGATTCGTGTGTGAGTGGATCGCGGAAGCATTCCGTACTCGGCCGTGACCCAACCTTTTCCGCCGCCCTGAAGCCACTTCGGCACGGTCGGTTCGACCGATGCCGTGCAAATGACTCGCGTTTGCCCCATCTCAATGAGGGCTGAACCTTCGGCGTGTTGAGTAAAGCCGGGCGTGATTTTTACATCGCGCAATTGATCGAACTTGCGATTGTCGAGACGAGTAGTTCCGAGACGAATATTGGATGACATGCCCGAAACCTACTGTCGCGGCGAGGATCTGTCACGGCTGACGATTGAAATAGCGCTGAATTCCGGTCGCAAGAGAGCCTGCAAGCTCGTTTTGGTAGCTCTCATCTTGTAGCTTTTTTCCTTCGGTCTTGTGGGTCAAGAATCCGACCTCGACAAGGACCGACGGCATGGCGACATTGGACACTAAAAAAAACGGGGCTTGGCGAATTCCGCGAAGGGCCGCACGACTTTTTTGTAGTGACGTGGACGCCGAAGAACTTTGCCATGAGTTAAAGAGCGCTTTTGCAAGCTCACTCGATTCGCGAACGCGAGAACTTCGATCCAAATCCTCAAGAATATTTTTGACATCCGCGCGTACGGATCTGTTTTCGATGTCGACGGGAGGAAGGCGCGCAATCTCAGCTTCACGAAGTCGCGCTTTTTCGATGCGGTCGGCTCCTGGTGTCTGTTTTTCATTCTCGTCGTGAGAGTGATTCTCGCGGTTTGCTAAATAGAGAGCTTCTTCGTCGACCGGCAATTGGTTTTGAAAATAAAATTCTTTTCCGTGGGCTCTTGAGTCCGTCGAAGAATTTAAGTGAATGCTAATAAAGAGATCGGCTCCTGAGGTGTTGGCGAACGCCGCGCGACTCTCGAGCGAGATCCACTCATCTTTGTCTCGGGTCAAAAGGACTCTGTGGCCTTGCGACTCGAGTTTTTTCTGTAAGCGTGTCGAGATCGAAAGGGCGAGATGACTTTCGCGGATGGACTCTTGGCTTGCGCCGGTGTCGTGACCACCGTGGCCTGGATCAATGACGATAGTTTTTAGTGCTCCGTGGGCGGCGCTGGTTACAACAGTGCTTATCAAAGCCGTGGTGATTCCGGCGGTTAAACTGCGAAGGAAGGAGCGATTGCGCATATCTTTAGTATTCGCCTGATCCGCTGAGGCCGCCATGGGCGAAAGTCGAAACTTGGGGGCGGGGGATAAAAAAAGCGGCCTGGCTTAAGGGGGGTGCCAGACCGCTCAAAGGGGGTGCTTCACAGTAGAGCAACCTTGATACCGGTTTAAGGTGAGGTCGGGGTTTTCGGTAAGTCGTTGAAACTTCGGGAATTTGCCGACTTTTGACGAGACCAGGGAAGCGTACAAAGTTTATTCAGGGCCGACAAACGTCGTCGTTTGGCATTAATGCGCGGCCGACCGGAATTGCACGGGAGAGGGCGAGATTGCTCGATGTTATCTGTCGCTCCCGCTGCGCGGCGGAACCTGATTGTGCGCACCGATGCTCTGCGGAACTCGGTGTTTTGTAGGGCGCGAGCTATTCTTTTGTCCGCGCGGCGGACGCCGAATTGCAAAGTCATTGTTCTTTCAAAATTTCTCTTGCCACATTTTTTGGCGAACTTTCTTTGCGATCAAAGATGAACGAGAAATTGCAATTGGAGCCTCTTGATGCGCTCCCATCGGCCGATAGAGGCGTTGATTCTTCAGGCGCCGGTCCGGCCGCGAATCAAAATTTCTAACTTCACCGCGAGCATTTTGAGACGAAATTTTCGCTCTGAAAACCGATGTTACGTCGATCTTCGAATTCAACAGGAGATCACTTATGACGAAATTAAAAAATCTTTCTGATGTGGAACTTGATTCTGCAACCCTCGCGGCGGCGAAGAATGAACGCCGAGCTTTGGTCGTCGTCCTTGAACACTTAGCCGAAGTCGACATTCGGAAATCATTTAGTCCGAGATTTGAAAGTCTCGCGGCTTACGCCGTTGGCCACCTTGGCTATGATTCGAAGTCGGCATGGAGGCGAATCAGCGCTTTACGGCTCATGAACGAGCTTCCCGAAATCGCGCCTGCGATCGAGAGCGGGACACTGGATTTAACCAAAATCGTGCTCGCCCAAAATTATTTTCGGAATGAAGCGAGGGCTGCTCGCGCGCCGACGGTGGCAGAAGAAACAATTTCATTTTTCGCTACGGACGTGGCTCCTACGAAGGCCACGCTTACAACGGCAGCAAAAGTCGAAATTCTGACCTGCATGATGACTCAAACATCTCGCGAGGCCGAGCGGAGCCTCGTTTTACAATCTTGCGGGCCAGATAAATTGAAACGACCCGATCTTGTAAAACCACTCGCGGGTCAATCCAATGAAGTGCGCCTGATTTTAACGGATGAAGATCTCGCACTTGTTGGTGAGCTTCGAGGTTTGCTCGCGCATAAGTTACCGAATGCGTCGTTCAGCGAAATCGTGAGTGCGGCGCTGAATGAAGCAGTCTCAACCATCAAAAACCGAAAGTCCGGCCGAGGCGAAAATTCCAGCGTCGGCCAAAAGCGCGGCGCATATCGACAGACCGTGGAAATCAAAAAGCGCCGCGCAGCGTGCGATCCTATGCGAGTTGAGTGTGGTTCGTCGCCGGACTTGGTTGAGAAGCCAGAAAAAGATGGTGCTGTGCCGGCGGTCGGCGCGGCGTTGCCAAATTCTACGGTCGCGCCAGCCGAAAACGTGGCGCTGATGAAGATCGCCAAGGCGGAAAGGACTCGGTGTCCGGGCGCTGCGCTGAAAAGAAATGTTTGGAATCGTGCTGGAGGTAAGTGCGAGATCTGTGGATCGAGGTTTGCGCTTGAGTATGATCACCGAATTCCGTTCGCCATTGGAGGGAAGACCACATTTGGAAATCTTCGGCTTGCGTGTCGAAACTGCAACCAGCGCGAATCGATCAAGATCTTTGGTCCGCGCCTTTCAAATAATGTGGGTTTATGTCCCGAAGTCATGTCAAATAACAATCATAGCGGAACTGCTGAATTGCTAATCGGGAAGTAGAAGTGGCCAAAAAGAAAACAGGTAAAAAGACGACGACTGTTCGCGAACATCCGATGAATGTTCCAATTAGCCCGAGAAACCCGTCGGGCTTAACCCTACGAGATCAACATCTTCGACGCTTGCCAGGAACGTACTTGAAGCGTGAAGAAATGGACGAAATCTTTCAGAACCACGGAAGAAAGAATATTCCTTATCCCACGGCTGGAAAAATTCCAGAACATAAAAACGCAGATAAGTACGATGAGCTCATTGCGGTATGGACGGACTATTTTAATAAAAAGCTTAAAGCCGCACCTCCTCTTGATCCAGATGTATTTAAGGCGCTTCTCGCGAGTGAATCTGGATTTCGGCTCGATACTCCCGAAAATAAGATCGCATTTGGAATAGCCCAAATTACCAAACAAACCTGGGAGATTTCGCAAGATCCAAAGGGCGAAGCAAAGGAATTCATATTCAGTAATATCCGGCAAAAGGACCTGAAGGATCCGAATATAGCTATTCCAATGGGTCTTCGCTGGCTCGTATACAAGTCCGTTCGAGCTGCTGCAAAGCTCGGTCGCCAGCCAACTCATGAAGAAACTATTCTTGAATATAAGGGACTTCTAAAAAGTAAAACTCAGTACAAGGGTAACGCCTTGAGGAGCTATAGGTACTATTATGGACTTCTTAAAAACAGGTCGTAGGTCGGCGTTGGTTCTCATTTGTATATTGGCTACGGGATGCGCGACATCTTCCTTCAGAGTTCTGAATCGGAAAAATTCTGCCGTTGAGTTTTTGGTTACGCCCGACCGGGTGATTGTTGAGTGCGAAAGGGTGGAGACTGACGATCGGGGGATCGTCTACGGCTTTATGATGCACGTTCTTGATCGAGAGAAAACGAGCTTCACATTGGTGCAGACCAATACACTTGATAAGGAAAGCTGTGATTCGCGGATTAGGAAAATTGAGAGAATCTTAAAAAATGGTTCTGAGATCTACATCGTCGGTATTGGAAACTACAGGGAGCAAAAAAAAGCGGGACCGCTTAAGTACAAATTCCCGCGCCTAGGCTCTTTTGAAGCTAACGGGCGTTCGCTTCAATTTATTGCTGTGAAAAACGAGCTAAATCAATGTTTTGGGGCCTTCTCTGCGGAAGAACAGCCGTGTCCGCCAGAGCCCTTTCCGATAGAAAATTGATACAGATCACTCAAAACAGAACGTAACTGCTGCTGGTTCCTGCTTCGTCATGGCTTAGGTTCTGTCGCAGCAGATAGATTGTTCAATCGAAGGATTTAGTCACGCCGAGCAAATGAAGGCGGCGGGGGTGAAGGCGCCAGGAGATGAGAAGTTCGGGGGGGCCGATCCACTGCGTGTCGTGGTCGATCCAGGTTGTGACGGTGGTGTGGTGACACTCTAGAAGATCTTGTGACACTTGCTGAAGCGTCGATTCAAGCAGATCCGCGCTGACGATTGTGTCGGCGGTGGTTTTTGGGCGAAGTTTGAAGTCGGTGTCGAGGGCCGAGGCGAGTTCGGCGGATGCGACGTCGTGCACGCTCATCCATTTGCGATGCTCGAGAGCTTTAAGAAGAAGACTTCGCGCTTTGGCGCGCCCACGGGTCGCATGTTTTTCGTGAAGTTCGATTTGTCCTAAAATACCGTGAAAAAGAATGGCGGCCTTGGGATGTGCTTCGATAAAATTAGAAAACGCAGCTTCATCGCGACTTTGAAAAGGCAAGAGGTCCGTTCGTGCGTGCCAATCTAAGTGATGATTTCGAAAACGATAACTAAAAATAATTTTGGCGACTCGGTCGGGCTCGACGACAATGAGGCTTCGTGGATTCAAAAGTTTAGAGAATGAATCTGAATCAAGTAGGTACGCTGCGCTCGGCCCAAAGATGATAAGTTCGTCTGTCGTCGCCGTTTCGATCCATTTTTTTACAACCTCTGAGACCGACTCGCGAGTGCTGCGCCACGCTTTATTGCCCAGAGCTGCGCGAGCGTGGTAGATGAGACCGCCGGAGGAGGATAGAATCATGATTTTCACATTAGGCACTGGCGAGAAGCGATGAGCAAGGCCTTCATGAAAGACGAATCTCAAGATGATGGCGCCGATGAGTCCGCTTTTGACGATGCACTGGTCGGCTCAAAAGCGATGCAAGAGGCTATGGTCGATGAAGAAGCGATGGATGATCTCGATTCGGAAGAGGCCGCAAAGTTTTCGGCTTTGACCGGCGGGAAGAACTACATCACTCAAAAGGGTTTTGATCGTTTAAAGGCCGAGGTGCACGAGCTTATGAACGTCGAGCGGCCCAAAGTCGTGGAGGTCGTAGCATGGGCGGCCAGCAACGGTGATCGTTCTGAAAATGCCGACTACACGTACGGGAAGAAACGTCTTCGCGAGATCGATCGTAAACTGAGATTTCTCCAAAAGCGGCTGGACCGAGCCGTTGTGGTGCAGCCCGAACTTCAAAAAGGGGATCGGGTTCTTTTTGGTGCCACAGTGACGGTGGAGGATGAAAACGGTGCGCTTCGCATTTTTAAGATTGTCGGCATCGACGAGACCGACGCTAAGGAGGGTAAAATCAGTTGGATTTCGCCCATTGGAAAGTCTCTACTTCAGGCTCGAGTTGGGGATACAGTGCTTCTGCACACGCCCAAAGGCGAGGACGAGCTTGAGGTGAAAAAGATCGAGTTTCTTCCAATCGACTAGTTGCGCTTTCACTGGGCTGTTAAGCTCTAAATCGCAATGGCAAATTTCAATATCAAATTTTGGGGCGTGCGCGGATCACTGCCAGCGCCGAAATCTCCGGAAGCGCTTCGTACCCATCTTCGCGATGTTCTTTTGCGCTATGATTCTGAAATTGAGAAATCTCAAACACCCTCTGAAACACCCTCTGAAAAAACCTTTGAGACTTCCAAAAGCTCGGTCGAGCGCGTCGATGCTTTTGTCGAATCCTTGCCACCCTGGATGTCGGGTGGCTACGGCGGCGAAACTTCCTGCGCGGAAATCGAAGGTGGCGCCTCGCGAATCATCATCGACGCGGGCTCGGGTCTGCGGCATTTGGGAGAAAAGTTGATGAAGGGACCCTGTGGACAGGGACAGGGGGAAGTGCATTTGTTTTTTACGCACTTTCACTGGGACCATCTCATTGGGCTTCCTTTTTTCGCACCGATTTTTGTAGCTGGAAATGTCATTCGCCTTTACGCCGTTCAGCCCGAACTTGAACTCTGCGTGCGGCGCCTGTTCGAACGACCGTTTTTTCCGGTGTCCTTTGAGAGTTTAGGAGCCGCGGTCTCGTTTCACACTTTGCAGCCACGAAGAGCGATGAAACTTGGTGCATTTGAAATCACTCCGTACCAGCTTGATCATCCAGATCCATGCTGGGGTTACCGCATCGAGGCAGAAACAACAGCGGGCCGAAAGAGTTATGCTCATTGCGTCGACAGCGAAACGACGCGCGTTTCCCGTGAGGAGCTTGGCGAGGATCTAAAGCTCTACCAGAAAGCCAGTCTTTGTTTTTTTGACGCCCAGTACACATTAGGTGAATTCCTAACGCACATGAATTGGGGACACTCCGCAGCGCCGTTGGGTCTTGAGATCGGGCTGAGGGAAGGTGTCGAAAGAATCCTCTTCGCGCACCATGATCCGGGAGCTGGTGATCGAAAAATCGCAGATGCTGAACGTCAGACCCGCGATTTTCTCGACGCGTACCGGGCCAAATCCAAGCAGACCGGTCGACATCTTCCTGAAATCGAGTGGCAGTTTGCGCGCGATGGTGACTCTTTTGATCTTGGTGAATTAAGATCTTCGTAAGTCTCGCGCGGCTTTTGCCAGGGGTGAACTTTGAAAACGTTTTTTAAAAGCATGTTCTCGTCTTTTTTCGGAATCGTCGCTGGCGTCCTCATAGCGATTTTTGTCGTTCCCCTCTTGATTGGACTCCTTTTAGGAAAAATGAGCTGGTCCACGCGGCCACCGGTTGAACCAAATTCTGTACTTCATATTTTGCTGGACGGAGAAATCGTCGACAGTGCTCCGACCATGGATTGGATTTTTGACGACGGCCTTCCGAAGACGCGTCTTCAGAAAATGATCAAAGCGATTCGAAACGCGCGTGACGATGCGCGGATCACGGGTGTTGTTTTAGATATTCGAAGTCCTTCGATCGGTTGGTCTTCTGCTACAGCTTTGCGCCGTGAGATTTTGGCATTCAAGGAGTCTAAGAAGTTTGTTTTTGCCTATGCGGATCGGCTCAATGAAATGGGATTTTACTTGGCCAGTTCCGCCGAGAAAACATATATGCAACCCTACGGTGATGTGGAGCTTGACGGGATCGCCTCGGAAAATCCCTTCTTGAAAGGACTATTTGCCAAGCTAGAAGTGAAGCCCGTCATTTTTCGAGTTGGAAAGTTTAAAGCTGCGGTGGAACCGTTTCTCCTTGAAAAAATGAGCCCTGAAAATCGCGAGCAGACCTCGGTTCTTCTGCAGGACATTTGGGGCGAGGCGCGAAAAGGAATTTCAGAGCGTGCGGGGTTAAAAACCGAACAGCTTGATCAGTGGATGTCTGCACTCTCTGTTTCTTCGGTCTCTGAGGCGAAGAAGGCAGGACTTATTACGGACGTCATGTTCACCGACGAATTTGATGTGCTGATGCGGAAGACCGCTGGATGGCCGGCCGAGGGCGATACGAAGTACGTTTCGATTTCCCAGATGGCAGGTGAGTCGAAGAAAAAGTCTGGCGAAAAAAGGCGAATTGCGCTTTTGATCGCAGAAGGTGAAATCGTTAAAGGCGAAGGCGGTCGTGGTCAAATTGGCGACGACACCTATATGCAGGCCCTCTATGAGATCGCTGACGATCCCGATGTTGCAGCTGTTGTTGTTCGGATCAACAGTCCCGGTGGTGATGCCTTGGCGAGCGATATCCTTTGGCGCGAGCTGACGGTGATGGACGAAAAGAGACCGGTTGTTGCGTCGATGGGTGATGTTGCTGCTTCGGGTGGATACTACATGGCCGTCGGTGCGCGCCACATTTTGGCCGAGTCGACTACCATCACAGGTTCGATCGGTGTTTTCGGACTTATGTTCAATGCTCAGGATCTTTTCAAAAATAAAATGGGTGTCGTCTTTGACCGCGTTGCGACTCACGATCACTCAGACTATGGATCCTTCACGCGACCTTTGGATGAAAAAGAAAGCGCAACGATTCAGACAAGCGTTGAACGAACCTACAAAAGATTTGTGGATGTCGTCGCGCAAAGCCGTCGTTTCGAGAAAATCGAAGACGTCGAAGCTTTGGCCGAAGGAAGAGTTTGGTCGGGATCCCGCGCGCTGGAGCTTGGGTTGGTCGATGAACTTGGCGGCCTTGATCGAGCTTTGGCGAAAGCAGCAGAACTCGCGGGGTTGGGCGATGGGTACGAAATCGATATGTATCCACGAAAGATCGATCAGTTTTCAAAATTCATCGAGCAGCTGACGGAAGGTTCTGAGACGGAAGGGCGAAGTGCCAAAGCAGCATCTTGGCTTGGAGCTACCTTGAAGCACGTAGCATCGGCCATCAATGATTCCGCCAAAGCGCTGTCTGTAAATCCTTGGGTGGATGTGGTCTCGCTGGCGAGACCTTTGGAATCAGAGCTTCGCCTCATCGAGCGCGTTCGCGAGTCCGGACGCCCGGCGGTGTTGGCACGCGAGCCTTTGTCGTCGAAGTCCATTCGCTAGTTTTTGAAGAATTCCAAAAGTTCGACAGTCTGGTGCTTTGAACGCACTTGCTGTCGAAACCTTCGACGGGGGAAGCCAAAAAATTTGTCGTGAACCTCGACAATGTCCCGCAGTTTCCAGGCCCTGCGGGCGTCTATTTTAACTTTGAACGAGATGTCTCAAATTAGAACGTAAATTCCTAATTCTATTCGCTCGTGATGTTTACCCACCCGAGATATGCCCCGATAAAGAGACTGTCAGACGTTTTTAGTTTGTCGATGGTCGGGGGTATTCAATGACTGGTAGTCGCTCAAGCATTATGCGTCGCTCGGGACTTCTTTATGGAGCTCTCGCATTCGTCATGACCCTCCTCTTTCAAAACTGTGACGGTGGTTTCACCTATGATCCACAATCTGGTTTGCTTTCTAGCGCCGGAACTTCAGGTGTTGGTGGAACGCAGTTCCGCATCACCACTTTTAATTCGGCAGGACTGGTTGTTCCCGAGGGTCAATCCTTTCAAGGTGGAATCGAATATCGGATTGTGGCGTCGGGGCAAAATGTAAGTTCAGCAGCGATACAGTGGCAGCTTCTCAACAACACCGGCGCTTGCATGTTGCGTCCGGGATCGGCTCCTGAAACTCGTTTCGTTCAATGTACGGCGAGCGGGCGAGTTTCTATCCAGTCGACGGCGATATGGGATGATGGATCGACGACGGTTCTTGTTTCCGAACGAACGACGTCAGAGCTTATTGTCGATGCGTGCGGTGCGAGTTCCTCGAATCGAGTCGTCTTCCGAATTCCCAACGGAACAGGTGCATCGGCTTGGAATTCAACGACGTCACCGGTGGTTGTTTATGTCGGGCAGACGCTTCGTGTTTGTAATGACGATGCGACAGCGCACCAGATGCGAACGCTGGGTTCGCCATGCGCAAGTCAGCCGGCGTCGATGGCGCGTGGAGCCTTCTATGATTGCTCGATTGCCAATACGATGAACGTGAACGGAGCTACGGCCGTCTACAACGGAATTTACGATCAGATCGCTGGAGTCAACGCGGCCTTTTATGTACGCCCCTTCGATGGTCAAGCTCTGTATGCGGACACGACGAAAACATCGAACGGACAATCGTGTGCATCGTGCCACAATGCGTTCACAAACTCAGCCAAGCGTGGGTCCTCGTTTACGGGTATCAAGAACGCAATCATGAACAACACAGGCAATATGGGAATCTATAACGGTCGCATCACTGACGACGAGATCCGCGCTATCGCATTCTCACTCAACCAATAGTTTTGGCAGGAGTCTGAATTGGGGCCTGGTCGGGCCCCAATGATTTTGACCTTGGCTCGATAATCCAGGACCATCTTTGGATGGCAGACGTCTCAAACTCTAGAAAAAATCTTTTTAAACCAAAGAGCTGGTGGTCGCGCGGTCTTATTATCGCGATTCTGGCCTCATTTCTTGTTCCTCTTTTTGCTGACGATGCCGAGGCCCGCCGCAAACGCCGTCGTCGAAGTGCGAAACGACCCAAAATCATCAATGAGAAAAAACTTTTCGAACGAATGGGTGGACGAGACTCAATCACTGGCACAGTGGATGAGTGGATTAGGCTTTCATTGGCCGACGCAGTTTTGGCAGTGAAACTTAAAGACCTCGCTAGCCAACCAAAGGATCTAGCGAAGAGCCGCAAACTTCTGGCCGATGAAATATGTGAAATAGCGGACGGTCCTTGCACGACAGAAGATAGTGAATGGGTGAAGATTCGAACGAGATACAAAATGGATGAAGTCACCACGGTGGCCTTTGCGTCGTTGCTCTCGGAAGCTCTTTTGAGCCGCGGTGTCGGCGAGCGCGAACGCAATGAAGTGCTTGGTCGCTTGGGCTCGATTGAACCTCTGGCTGTCAGTGAAGCGACTGGACCAGCGTCCGAGCGTCGCGGAGGAAACCGTTAGTGCGTATCTTCGAGTCTGAAATTCTCATTCGTGAATCATTGATCGATAGTTTCGGACATGTGAACAACGCAAAGTATCTCGAGCTTTTTGAGCAGGCTCGGTGGGACATTATTCACGATCGCGGTTTCAGCGTCGCAGAGATCGTAAAAAATGGTTTGGGACCGGTCGTGTTGGAAGTGAACTTACGGTTTACGAAAGAAGTTCGCTTGCGTGAAAAAATAAAAATCGTCTCGCAAGTCGAGCCTGACGAAAATCCGAAGAAAACAATGGTCATGGTTCAGGCGATGAAAAATGAGCGGGGCGAAATCTGTTGTCAGGCTCGGTTCGTTTTTGGACTGTTTGATCTCAAGGCGAGGAAGCTTGTAAACCCCACGCCAGAGTGGTCCCGAGCCATCGGTCTCATCGACTAAGTCGCCGCGCGTCAGCGGCCTCATCATTCGTTTAGCGCATAATTCATATCCGTTTACGAATTGGTGAATAACAACTCTGGCGCGTACAACTATTCACATGAAGAACACAAACAAGCTGACACTCTCTACCGACAAACACCGCCAGGGCTTCTCACCAGCTCTTTCGTTAGTTTTTTCTTTGGCTGCTCTGGTCGTTAGTTTGATGCCTTTGTCGCTGGCTCTAGCTAGCTCGCAAATGAGCCAACAAGCCCCTGCGGGGAGCGAATGGATTGAAAAAATCCAAGGTGCAATGGCCGCTGATGTTGCTGTGATTCGACCTTTGGATTTGGAGACGAACGTTATTCCATCGGCGGTGCGCGTGCGTCTGTCGGCGATTGCCGACGATCAGGCGCAAATCTGGGGCGATACAATTCTTGAAGGCGATTATTACGCTGAAGAAGCGGTCCAACTGGATGCTGTCGAAGCTATTTTGATCGACGGCGCGTTGGTCGGTTACCGAATCACTTATTCATCGGTCGCCTATGAAACATCAGCTTGCGAAGTTTCGATGAACCAAGATCTTGCGGCGAGCGGCTGCTGCCCAGGGCGAATTTTTGAATCATCCTTTGTGGCTCCAGGTCTCGATAGCTGGACTCGCGATAGCGACGCTTATGCAGAGTTCGTAGCCGACGAAGCTTAAAAAACTTTCCCCGTTCTTCTTGCGACTGCACCTTCGCTTTGGTACCTGGGTGTAGGAGCGAAATGAAAAATTGGACGCGGATTCCTCACGGTAGCGACATCATTACTTTTCAAGATATCGATGTATGGACGAGCGAAGGCGTTCGTTCACATCAAGATGTCTCTGTAAGAGAAGGGCGACTGGTCGACATTCGACCCGCCGCCGTTCGAATTCAGCGAAAGTCGCGGGTCGCCCTCATGCCTGCGGCCGTCGACACACAAGTTCACATGCGAACTCCAGGACAATGGGAAAAAGAAACTCCCGACACAGCTCTCATGGCGGCATTAAAAGGCGGCGTCGGGGCGCTTTTAACAATGCCTAATACGAAGCCCGTTTTGGATTCTGTCGACGCTTTGGCGCTTGCGAAGTCACAGGTCGAAGGGGCGGAAAGAAAACTCGGAGTTCAAGTTCTCTACTCCGTCGCTGGAACTGAAGGTCAGCGCGGGGAGAAGGTCGTACCACTTGAAAATCTCGTTTTGGCGGGAGCGGCCGCCGTGACGGATGATGGAAAGGGTGTTTCCGACGACGCCGTCCAGCTTGAGATATTTATGCGACTAGAACCTCTTGGCATTCCGTTTCTGCAACATGCGGAAACTTTGGGGGCCGAGGGCCCTCTGGCTGACGGACCAGTTCCAAGAAAACAAGGTTTGAAGCCTTACGGGGCTCATCACGAAACCGACATGGTTTCGAGAGACCTTAAACTCCTCGAGAAAACTCCGAAAGCTCGCTATCACTTGCTTCACACGTCGTCGGGGGATTCGATCCCATTGATCAACGAGGCCAAGCTTCGCGGTTTAAAAGTGACGGCCGAGGTGTCGCCTCATCACCTTTATTTCTCGAGTGACGATATCGACGAAGGAAATACGTCTTTTAAAATGAATCCGCCGATTCGGTCGGTGAAGGACCGAGAAGCTTTGATCCAAGGCCTTTCCGACGGATCTATTGATTGGGTTGCGACGGATCATGCGCCCCACGAAATATCGTCGAAAACGAAACCCTTTTCAGAGGCTTCGTTCGGGACACTGGGTCTTGAGACCATGGTGCCTGTCGTGCTCGACTTGGTTTCAAAGGGACGATTGACGCCAGCGCGAGCGGTGCAGGTTTTATCAAAAGCCCCGGCGAAGTTTTTAGGTCTCGATGAGAGTTTTGGTGACTTAAAAAAGGGGTCGCTGCTTCGAGCGATTTTGGTAGAGCTCGACACGGCGTGGACGGTTCGAGCCAGCGATCACGCGAGCCTTTCGAAGAACACTTGTTTTGATGGAGTTCGATTGAAGGGAAAGGTCGTAGCCCACGTAACGCCGGCCGGAGTTTGGACCTCAGAAGACCTGAACCAGAACGATTTTTAGCAAAAAACCTGACCCAAAAATCTGACCCAAAAACCTAACAGAGGAGCAGCGGTGACTAGCGACAAAAAAACAAACGGTAAATTGGATTTGAAAGCAGTGGTCGATGCGCTCAATGCCATTCTCGAAGGCGAGCTCGCGGGCGTCGTTCGCTACACTCACTATTCGCTGATGGTGTTCGGACATAACCGCATACCGATCGTGAGCTGGCTCCGCGAGCAGGCTTCCGAATCGTTGGCCCACGCGGCCACGGCCGGCGAGCACATCACTACGCTGGATGGTCATCCGTCGCTTAAGATTGCCAAGCTCCTCGAAACCCATAAGCACTCGATCAGCGATATTCTGCGTGAATCGTTGGTTCATGAAACCGAGCAGCTTGAAAACTACCATGCACTTTTGCGTCTGGTGGAGGGGAAGTCGGTCTTTCTTGAAGAGTACGCTCGTACGATGATTCATGACGAAGAAATCCACGTCTCTGAAGTTCAAAAAATGCTTCGAAAGCCCGAGTAAAATATTTTCGGCCTCAAGAATTTTCTTTAGAGGGAAAAGTCTCCCGAGGTCGCTAAAGTTCACCAAAGGTCATTGTGGTGTCCCCTGTTTTGGAAAACATGGCCTAGGGATTGCGTACCGAAGCGACAACCAAGGATAGAGCGATCCACCAATAGTGGTGAAGACTCGTTCGGCTACTATCCTGGCTCTAGGGAGTCACTCGTGGCGCAGTCGGTTTCAAAGTATGGACTTGGTTTTGTCTTTTTGCTCACTTTGACTCTCGGGATTCCGGCAGCCTGGTCGCAGAATCCCGCGACTGGGGCGGTGGGCGCTCAGCCTCACCCGGACAGTGCTGTTGCTAAAAGTTTGGCACCTCCAGCACCGAAAAAAGGCTTCTTCGATAAGGCATGGGACCGCCTTGCTTCGCTCGATATCAAGTGGAAAGCGAACGTTCTTGATATTGAAATCATCGAGGGTCTGCGTGCGGCGGTCGACTATCGTTACAATGTCGAACCTTCATACGATGGTGAGTTTCATCTTCGATATGATCGCGCCACGGTTCCGCTCACTGTCAATGTTGGCCAGTTGTTCGGTAAAACGAGTCAGTACTTCGGCGTTACGCTGTCACACTCAACCGAAATACTTTACGTCCGTCCATTTAAGAGTAAATCAAAAGCGATTCTCGCGGTTCCATTTGGCTACGACAGCGTTCCGACGTCCGTCGGCCAAATTCTTGAGCGTCTGCCTCTGAGTGCGGACAACGCGATTAAGAATCTCGCGGTTGGCGACTTCTTCTCTGTGTCGGCGTACCTGAACCTGATTGTCAGCGCGGCGTCTTTACCTCTGTCGGCCACGACTCGCGGTTTTATTGCCACTCACTATCTCATAAGCGGTCAATTTCAAATCCACTTGGTTAAGGCGGAAGATCAGAAGCTTGAAATAAAAATTATCGCTCTTCGAAAAACCGACACCGGTGTCTCAGCCGTCGCGGGCTTTGGAAGCGGCCACAAAGTGTTCGGGCTTAGCGTTGTCGATCGCCGTATCGAAAAATGGCTGAACCTCACCGACGTTTTTCAAATTTCTTATGGGAAGCTCAAGTCCAATCTCATGATGGTGAACTACATGCTGGACATGAAAGATCCGCGAGTTCGCGATGCGTACGATGGGATCGCGGCAAAGCTCACAGAGCTTGCGACTTTGGAAACGGTCAAGATTCTTGATCCAAGAAACTCAAACAGTGAACTCACATCAAAACTGATCTCTGACATCACGCCTTTTGAAACAATTTATGCCAGCGAAAAATACCGTATCGCTTCAGTTCGCACCGTTGATCGTCGCTTCAAAGGGAAAAACGATGTCGACGTTGCCGATCGATCGGGGTTCAGATTTGCTCCGGTAATAATGAAGTTCACTAAAGACACTGAATATTTCGAGAACGTACTCACATCCAGCGACGCCGATGAAAAGTTAGAGTATTACCGTCTTCACACTTTCGTTCGAACAAATGCCATCAGCTGGTGGGGTACTTTGTTTAAAGCGACAAGTTTGTCGCGCGCATCGATTTTGTTCGATTCCGACGTAAACGGTGGGTTTGACGAGCGTCCCAATGATCCGCGTGAGAATGGGAGTCTGCGCGACATCGTGTTCGAATGGGATTACCGAGACAAAGTTCTAACGGCTGCCGAAATGAAAATGATCAAAGACGGCGTCCGACAAGCTGTTCCGGAAAGTGTGCACAAGGGCATCGATTGGGGCTCGTTTGTCGATGGAGCTGACTTTGAAAATGCTCGATTTAATTACAAGATGGTTCTGCATCCATCGTCGCTGAAAAGTGTCGCTGCGGCCGGTGAAGGAAACATCTACGGAGCCTTGTTGGAATACTTGAAGACGATTCCAGAGCCGTCGTCGGACCCTCAGGAGTCTTCTGCGGCACCGGACAGTGCGATGAATTCCTATAACCCTTACGTGAACAAGGTTGAAGAGAAGTACAAGTCGAGCCTTCAGTCGATTGCTCACTACCTTGCAAAAGTCGCCAATCCGAATTCGACGATGAAGCAGAAGGCAGATGCCTTTGCAGAACTTCGATTCAACAATCTCTTTATCGAAATTGGCCCTGGGTTTTTGGTTTCGGTTCTGCCACAAGCTAATTTAAAGAAGCTCGTCTACTTTGAAATCGTAATGACGGCTGATGATGTTCCGCCAATGACGCCTTTTAAATTTGGTCAGATTCAAGACCGCAAAGTCTACGATGCCGCTAATTACATCCAGGCTATTTTAACGACCGATGAATTCAGCATCATCACGGAGATGATGAAATCGGCCAAGAAAAAGTAGAAGTGGGGCCGGAAACGGCCTCTTTTTGTTCGATCGCTTTCATCCACTCGCTAAAGAAAAGCCCAGCCTCGTTGGGCTTTAAGTTCACCGATTCGTCAGGAACCATCGAAGGCTTTTCGAAAAGTGTTGGCTCCCAACTTTCGGAAAAATTCCAGGCAAAAAATGAAAGCTCCAGCTGGTCAGCATAGCTTTGAATTTCTAGTTCCCAATCTCTGAAACCGCGGTGGTGATGGCGTCCAAAAAAACCGCCGGCAGCAAAGCCGATCTCCGTCAGGATCACGGGATGAAGTTTGGCCAGCGCGCCGAAGGCAGGCCCCCAGGCTTTTGCCTGACTGTGGTGGGGATAAGGATGGCTCGCGTAGGCCACATTGGTATCCCGAACGGGGCGCGCCAGTGCGAACTCAAGGTCATATCCAAAGTGAAGTCCACCCACGATCACCAAAGTTTCAAGTTTTGCTCGACGAATTATATCCGCAATTAGATTTTCAGCCCACGTGGCGTGGATGTTCCAATCTGCGGCGGTCCCGAAGGATGAATCGCGTGTTGCTTCATTGAAAATTTCAAAGGCCGCTAAGGCCTCGTACCCGGACTCAGATCTGGTCAGTTGAAATGCGGAATGCTGCGAAACTTGGCGCCAAAAAGATTCAAGTTCGTACAAATTCGCTTCGTAAAGATTCTCAAAGGGCTCATCGTCAAACTCGAACGTTAGCTCTTCAGCGGGAAAACCGATCGAATGAAAATCGACAATCACCCAGAGGTTCAAAGCGTGCGCGGCCATCAGAATCCAGTCGAGTTCACTCAAGACGGCAACAAGGCCCTTGTCCCAATCGCCTCCGCCTGCATGTCGAATCGTCACGGGGTGAAACGGAATTCGTACGGCATTGGCACCGAAGGCTTTTGCCTGTTCCAAATTGTAAGGTCCATGCGGAAGCAGGCGGGGCCCTGGCGCGAGTCTCTGCCACAGCGGATCTTGCAAACTCACGCCGCGAAGTCGCACGGCGCGACCTGATTTCGTATCTATGAGCTGATTTTTTTTGCTACGAAGGGCCACGACGGCAGTCTGCCACCGGAGTTATCGACTGGTAAAGTGTTTCTCGCAGCTCGCTTCAATTTCAAAAGCGTAAAGTTTTTCGCCCGACTTCAATGGGCAGACGACGTGATCGTCTTCGGGGTCGCAGTGAATGAGGCGCCCGAGACTTCGGATTTCTTTTGCATTCAGTTTCTTGCAGTTTTTCGCCGAGTCAGTTTTCTTACTTGTGCTGAGGTAGAAAAAAGAATTTCGCAAGTCTTTGAGTTGAACATCAAGCCCCGATGCGAATGAGCTTTGAGGTGAAAGTAAGCCTGAGCTTAGAAAAGCAGCGGCGGAAAAAGCTAGGTAGTGGGTCAAAGTTTTTTTTGTGTGTCTCTTCATGGAACTCCCCAAGCAGTCAGTACTTTTCGGAGCGCCTCAATCTGCGGTGCTGCGCGAGTTGTGTAGCCGGCGCCGGTAAAACCGAACCAGTCCCAACAGCCATAGGGGTTTCCGAGGCCCTTGGCCGACTGGGGATAAACGATCACAAGGTTCGAAGTTTCCGCCCATTCGTTGTAGCCCGCGAATTCGATAAATTTTCGATCTGCGAAATCTGGATTCATTTGGCACCCATGAAGAGCCACGTGAAGGCCGCAACGAGCGCCGGGAGCAAGACAGGCTTTGGGAATATAGGCGGCACCCCAAGGATACATCCGTGCGTTTGTTCCGACGATTTTAGTTTGATCAAAGTAAAGTACGGAGGTGAGGTCTTGCTGACCTCGAACCGCGGAGGCACGCGGGCCCGGCTCGGTGGCGGCAAGAATTTTTCCTGCGAGATCCTCGTCACAGTCAAGAATCCACGGCTTACCAAAAGCGCCGCAGATGTTTCCGAAATCCAGAGTTGGAAAACCGTGACCCGCTGTCGGGTGACTGAGCCGAGTGATCGAGGGAGCGGGGATGAAGGCCGCGTAAAAATCGGCCAGTTTGTCGGAACCCTCTGCTTTGATGACAAGATCTTTCGGGCTCGCAAAAATCGCAATGCGTGCGCGGCTTAAGTTCGAGAGGTCGTCAATTTCGCCATCGGCCGCACGTCTTTTCGCAAGATCGATATGATCCGCGGTGATGACATTTTTTGGATTCATCATGCACACAGATTGGCTTCGCGTGACTCGGCCAAGGGCGCATTCCCACACGCCGCCAGCGACACTTCCAACACCATGAATGACCGACGAGTGGGCGAGGTGAAGTTGCACAGCCATAAACGCCCCGGACGAAACGCCCGACACGGTAACTCTATTTTTATCAATGTCGAGAGTGGGGAGTTCTTGAAGAGCGGGTGTCGCACTTAAGGCGTTAAAGCCAATGAACGATGAGAAAAAGAAAATCAAAACACCGGTCCATTTTTTTTGAGAGCAGCGTTCGCCGTTGGGCATTCGATCACCTCGGGCGATAGGCTAGAAATTTGCGACCGGTTCCGTCACGCGAAAATGCGCTTGGCTAAGAGTCTTTAAAGAACCGAGAAGACTCCTGACACATTAATGGTCGTTGTGTTGAGAGCAAGTTGAGTAACAAAGCTTTGGAAGTAGGGAGCAAAATAGATGTCTCGAGTAAAAGCGTAACCGAAACCCAGGCGCAGGCTCACCGTGCGGTTCAAGAGCGACGTGCTGTCAGAGGCAGAGCGCGGATTTTGAAGTGAGAAGCCCGCCGACGTATTGATATTGAATCGATCGTTGACGTTGTATTTTAAGCCTGGATACCAGGAGAGGCTGTACTGAGAGGCATTTCCGTCACCTCCACGCCGTGTCGAACCCGCACGGTAACCGCGGTTAAAGATCCAGTAGTTGATTCCGGACTCGAACGAAATCGCCAGACCGCCACCGAGACCGTAAATCAAAGAATTGTCCCAGCTGACGCCGCCGATTTGGCCGATGTCTGTGTAGTTGGGAACGGTAGAGATCGTTAGGCCGGCCGAGTTTCGCATTTGGAGTTTTCCGAAGCGATCCGAAAAGTCGTAACTGATAAATGGATTATTAACATCAGTTCGGTCCCAACCATGAAATGGTTTGATAAACGAAATGCCTGTCCCGGCGCTGACCGTGGAATCAGAGGTCAGCCGGTAGCGAGCCGAGACGGATCCGCGCATGGCTTGAGAATAGTTGCCAATCGAGCCATCGGGATTTGGTTGTTCCGGCGACTCAAGGTCACCGAAGGTCGGTCCGTAATAAGAGATCGATGCTTTTGCGCTGAGCTTTGAAAGAGAGCCGGCTTCAGCTCTGAGTTTAGCGTCCGTGAGAGTTTGGCTGTCTTCAAATCGCTTGTTGAGAAGCGTCGAGCCGGAAGTCGCAGTCGATGTTGCTTCTGCCGGAGCCGCCGAAACTGTCGGAGCGTTGACGGTCGAGGTCGCCGTGCTTTGCGCCTGAGCTTCTGAAAATCCAAGTCCGGTAAAAACACCGGCAAAAACAAAGAGCATCGCAAACAAGCAAAGTTTTTTCGTCATGGGAAAGGAAGTAGGCGCACATTTCTAAATTCGCAACGTGAAATGCCAGGAGTCGGCGTCAGAATTCCGTTAGCTTCCATGAGCCTCAGTTTTATCGATCTGAGCGCGATTTTAGCCGGTCTTTGTAAAGTTCGAAGTACATATCATTTTCGATGGTGGGTCGAAGTTCCTGGGGGTCCGTCGTCACCGTAAACTCAACGGTGGCGCCCTGGATGACCGCCAAAGGTGAGGACTCGTCGGATTCCCCCATGGTCAGCACGGCCGCCGCGGCCAGGGCATCAGCGATATTGATTTGAGTCATGCGAAGTGGGCGACCAAACAGATCGTTTGCACCGACTTTGCTTTTCAGGCCGCAAAAGCCCCAATGGGCGATTGAGACTCCGGTCACGCCGAACCTTAAGGGGCTTGTGCGCGAGTCCGTCAGAAGAACTCCGAAATTTTTTAGCTTAAGAATAAAGGCGAGTTTTTTGTGGAGTCGTTCGGCGCTTAAAAACGGATTTTTCGGAAGCAGTATGTAGCTTTCATCTTTGGAATTTGATTCGTCGACGCCCGCCGACGGAAGGAGAAGATTCTCTTTGATCGTAAGAATGCTCCCGTAACCAATGGGACCAAGATTTAAATCAGCCTCTTGGTCAATCAGACGGGCCTTGTCGATTCCCGATTTCGGAATCGTTCGATGCTCCGAGAGGCTTACGATTTTCGAAGATACGGCCAGGACCATGCCCTCTTGAATAAGATCTGAGGGTAAGTGGTTAGCGATAAATTCAGAGAGCGAGCTTTCATTGGCGGCCGAATCCGGTTCAAAAATGGGCGTTTTGATCGGTGAAATTTTTAGCATCTTAAACGACCTCTCTTGCTCCAATCTCTACTCTAGTCTCAGGTCGAGGTCCAAGCTGTCTTAGTCAGCAATCTTCTGTACAGTCAGAATTCATGATTAAGACGTGGGTCGTTGTTGTAAATCTTCTGATGTTTTTGGCCGCTCCGAGTCCGGCGTCGACAAAGAGCTTGGCGCAAGATCTTCCGGTCGTCATCGTCGACAAGGCAAAGTTTCAGCTTCATCTTGCGAATTACAAAAACGGCCTCGAAATTTTTAAAACCTACAGTCTGACTTTGGGGAAAAATTCCGGCGACAAAATGCTGGAAGGTGACCAGAAAACGCCCGAGGGAATTTATCGTTTTACAGCTAAGTACCTTCCGCCAACGATCAAAAAGAAGTTTGGCGCCATGGCTTTCTATGTCGACTACCCAAACAGTCTTGATCGCCGCGAGAAAAAAACTGGGTTCGATATCATGCTTCATTCAACCGATGACCCAAAGCGCCTGGAGCAGCCACAAGATTCCGATGGGTGCTTGGTTGTTGACGATGCAAAGATCACTGAGATCAGTGCCTACATAGCGCCGCCGTACACGACGCTACTGATCTACGATGTGATGAAGCCCGAATATTTAAAGCCCGAGTCGTCGGAAGAACTGAAAGCGGCCTTCAACGGTTGGCTTCAGGCGTGGTCGTCGAAAAATATCGATGCCTATATTGGATCCTACGCGTCGGACTTTCGTTATGAACAGATGAGTCGCGATCAGTACCGAGCGTACAAAGAGTCACTCAATAAGAAGTACGAAACTATTCAAGTTTCCGCTCGCGAACCGAGGTACTTTCGACATCCTAAGTACGACATGGTCGCCTTCACACAAGAGTACTCATCGACCTTCAAAGGTGGACGCAAAGCCTTCGTCGCCCGCGGTCAAAAACGCATCTATTTCGTGCGTGAAAACGGTCAACTAAAAATCTTCGCCGAAGAATTTTCCCGCCGCTAGCGCCATGTCGCTTGGTACACAAAGCGCCGCGCAGCGCACGAATCTGTTCACTCTGAGAACGGCCAACCGCTAGTGAGAACGTGCTGAGACGAAAAAAAATTGAAATGGGCGTCTTCCCAAGTTCCGCGACCTCCGAATCGGGAAGCTCGCGTACCCGCGAGCCGAGGGCCTGGACGGCCCGAGCCGATGCGGCAGAGGGCTGGAGGCCCGTGTCGCGGAACTTGGGAAGACGCCGAGGTCCCCGTAGGATCCGGCCGTTTCAATTTTTTGAACGCGGCACAGATTTCGAGATTTTCACTAGACCGCCGAAGACATAAGACGAAGTATAGCGGCATGAAATCAATAAAAGCTTTTGCAGCAATGACCGCCACAGAGCCACTCAAACCATTTTCCATCGAGCGCCGGGATCCTCGGCCAAATGATGTCGCGATCGACATTCAGTTTTGTGGAATTTGTCATTCCGATATTCATCAAGCGCGCGATGAGTGGGGTGGATCGGCCTTTCCTATGGTGCCGGGCCATGAAATTGCGGGCGTCGTGACTCAAGTCGGATCAAAAGTAACAAAATTTAAAGTTGGCGACGCGGTCGGCGTTGGGTGTTTTGTCGATTCCTGCCGAACATGCCAACCGTGCCGCGAAGGTCTTGAGCAGTATTGTGATTTGGGAATGACCGGCACTTACAATTCAAAAGAACGCGATACTGGCAAGGCCACTCAGGGCGGCTATTCGAAGCACATCGTCGTCGATGAAAGTTACGTTTTGCGGATGCCAAAAAATCTACCTCTCGATGCCGCCGCGCCGCTTTTGTGTGCCGGCATCACGTTGTACTCGCCGTTAGTTCATTGGAAAGCGGGACCGGGAAAAAAAGTAGCGATCGTGGGCCTCGGTGGTCTTGGACACATGGGCGTAAAAATCGCTGCAGCGTTGGGGGCCGAAGTGACCGTGCTCAGTCAGTCTCTGAAGAAAAAAGATGATGGTCTTCGCATGGGTGCGAAGCACTACTACTCGACGGCAGAAGAAGCGACTTTCGAAAAGCTTGCTGGAAGGTTTGATCTCATTATCAATACAGTCTCGGCCGATTTGGATTGGAACAAGTACCTTTCACTTTTGAAGCTTGATGGCGCTTTGGTACTGGTGGGAATTCCTTCTGGCGATGTGCCGCCCGTGGGAGCTTTCTCTTTGATTGGTAAGCGACGATCGCTGGCGGGATCATTGATCGGTGGAATCAAAGAGACCCAAGAGATGCTCGATTTTTGCGGCAAACATGAAATCGTTTGCGATATCGAAAAGATCCCCATGGAAGACGTCAATAAAGCGTACGAGCGCATTCTTAAAAGTGATGTTCGCTACCGCTTTGTCATCGATCTGGCGACCCTTTAGGGTCCAAAGACGGCGACCGAGCGTTTCCGGCAGTGCGACAAAGTTCTAAACAAGGCTGCAGGCACTTGAGCTATGAATTCAATTGTGGTCTGACTTTGGTGCTTACGCGTACCTGTCGGGCCCCCACGGAGGATTTCAGTGAACAGAACAAAACCACCTTTTATGAATTTTGCGGTCGACCATATGACTTTGTGTCTTCAGCCGCAGCTTTACACGGTGATGTATGCGACCTTCCAAATTCTGTTCGGGCTTACTCCTGAAGAGCTGCTCTATGAGAAAAGACGCAAGCACAAATCGGGGAAAGAAGTTTCCATGACCTTTGCCAACCGAATTGGGCGGTGGGAGTCAAAACCAGGGAATGAACTCGACACAATCATTGCTGTGGTTCAACCCTCAGAACCCGACGATGAGCCATCGCACGTTCGGGAAATGTTGGATGGTCACGACCTTGCGTCGCACTGGCAGCACATTGCTCTTCGCACGCCGGACCTTATTGGATTTCATAAGTTCGCGCTCGAACGCGGCATTCAGTTTGTGACGCCGATTCTTCGCGACGAACATGACAACCTCATTCAGATTTTCTCTGGAGAACTTTTCTATCCAGGAAGCCGCGCCTCGGGGTTGTTTTTCGAGTTCCTTCAGCGTGAACCGAGCGATGGTGAACTGGCCGAGATTCAGAAAGCCAATAAGCAGACGTGGTTTCGGGATGAGACTTTCTTGGGTCTCTACGACGAAAAAGAGCGCGAATATCAGTCGGGAAAAGTGCGTCCGCTATTGAGCGAATCTCTTTTTATGGAGATGTCGGAAAAAATCGGAAAACGTCAGGTTTGGGAGCTCGATCAAAAAGCTCTTGTTGAGCTCGAAGCGATTATGCTGAAGCACGGGAAAAAATCCTAGCGCCTTCGGCGTTGGTAATGTTCAAACGCCTTCGGCGTTATGACCGTCCAATGGCGGTCATGCCTTCGACGCAGACCCAGGGTATTGTTGTCATGCCGTCGGAAAGTCGTTCGCGCGAAACGGCTGTGATGGCATTTAGAATTTGAAATAAATTTCCCGACACAATGACTTCTGAAATCGGTCGATGGATGAAGCCGGATTCAATGAGAAATGAATTTTTCGCGACGATGGCAAAGTCACCATTGGCGGCGGGAAGTCCGCCAGAGAGACGGCCAAGATAAAGCCCCTGCTCAATATCTCCGAAGAGGTCGACAAGATTTTTTGACCCGCCGCTGATGACCCAGTTTCGTCCGGAATTTTCCGCACGTGGTAGCCCCGTTTTTCGCGCGCCGTAGTCGGAAAGCATAAAGGATTTTAGAATTCCATTTTGAATGATCGTCGAAGGCTCCGAACCGTAGCCGTCTTCTGTCGTGAACTCTTGGCGGGCGAAGGCTGGATTTCTGGGCTCAATCGCAAGGCTCAAAAAGGGCGACGCTACAGGTTTATCCAACGAGTTTCTAAATTTGCTGGTCCCGGAAATAAGGCGATCGTCTTTTAAATGCGCAAGCCAGAAGTTAAGTAGAACCGCAAGCGCATCGGGCGCGATAACGATCGGCCCCTCGAGACGACCCTCAAACGGAGCAACGGCAATTTCGCGACTCGAGCTCTCGATAGCGCGACGAAGTCCGCCCCATTCCAAAAGCTCGACGTCGAGATTCGATGCATAGGCTCCGCTGTAGTTGATGGAACTTGTTTTTCCGTTTCTCTTCGACAGAAATCTTACACCATGATTGTAGCAAGCTTCGGTTGAGTCCGTCTCAAGCCCCATCGTATTAAAGCGAAGCGAGCGAGTTCGAATGTAGCGGAGGAGAGATTGTTTTAAGAGGCACTCGGGGTAGGCATCTCGAACATCTTTAAGAAACTGAGAAACACGCTCGTGCATCTGATAATGAAGCGGCTCCAGCGGTCCCATTTCGTTCATCGGTACTAACTGGTTCGGTGCAAAGGCGCGTGCAGGATCAACAGGTGCAGCTTGCGCGGCCTCTTGAAGCAGAGCCACTCCCGTCTGAAGACTGACATCATCGAGTTGGTTGAGTGTGACCGTTCCGTAGCGGCCGCCCATTATTCCTCGAAGAGTCACCTGATCGCTTTCAGTATTTCTAAGAAGTGAGAAATCGCTAAAATCGACCTGCATCTCCGTCATGTGCTCATTGACGATGCTCACTTCGGCTTGATCGAAGCCTGCGCTGACGATGCGACTTGCAAGTCGTTTTAAAAAATCAAGATGCAAGTGCTCCACTAACCGCCACCCACTCGAACACGGCACTTGATTGATGCGCTTCCGACTCCGACGGGCATCAATTGTTTTTTTGTGCAGTAGTAGCCTGACGTATCCCACTTAAATTCATCTGAGACCATGGTTACGGATTTCAAGACATCAAAGGCGAGTCCTGAGATCGAGGTATCTCGAAGAACGCGTCCGATTTTTCCGTCCTTGATTTCGAAACCAGTTCCTACGGCAAACATGAATTCACCGGTTGTATCGGCTTGGCCCTTTCCGGCCTTCATCAGGTAGTAGCCGTTTTCGATCGATTCGATCATGTTTTCGATTTTCGACTCACCGGGCATGACAATTGTGTTTCGCATCCGAATTAGAGGTTCGTCGGCGTGCGTGAAGGCTCTTGCATGACCCGTCGGCTTTTGTTCGAAGTAGGCCGCGGTCTCTCGGTTATTCATGTAGGACTTCAGAACACCTTTTTGAATGATCGTCGTGTTCTCGGCTGGGATACCTTCATCGTCGACGTGGACGGGCTGTGGGCACGTGTTTCCATCGTAGGTATGAGCATAATCGATCAATGTAATCAGCGGACTTGCGACAATGCGCTCGATCTGCGACTCGGCGACAGAGCCAGCGAGGACAAGATCCGCTTCAGCGGCGTGGCCTACCGCTTCGTGGACCACGATTCCGGCAAGGTCCGGCGATAGGATGACATCGTGGGGGCCGGCCGTCGCGGCAACGCCGTCAGCTTTTCGAATCGTCATGTTGTAGATTTCATCGATCCAATCGTCGAAGGACTCGGGCAAGACGAGAAAGTGATCTTGAAGCTGCCCAAGGCCACCGCGGGTATCTTGAAATGAAATCGGTCCGTGTTTAGTCTGCTTTGTCATGGAAATCGTAAAATGCGCACGGGGAACAGTCGTGTGAATGTCTTGGCCGTCGGAGGTCAGAAGGTGTTTTTCGATGTCGAGTGAATGAAGCGTGAGCTTGCGAGATTTGAGATCGGGATACTTTTTCACAATCCTAGCATCGAGGAATTTTAGAAACTCGAGCCAGATGGCGGTCGAGACAGAGCTCTTGCCACTCAAGTAACTTTTTTCGAACTTTCCAAACTGACTGTAGGCCAAAGTGGCGTCACTTTTGTTCGACCGGCCGGCAAGAAATTTTGCGTTTCGCATCGACTCGCGCACGGTCGATACCGCCGAATCCTTTGACGGATTTGAGTACGAAGAAAATCCCCAATAGCCGCCGGTGAAAGATCGGGACGAAACACCTCGTGTCGTTTCATTCGTGTTTGTCTCAAGCTCGCCATTGTTCAGCGTGAGCAGAATTTTTCGATTCTGTTGATATCGGATTTCGCTGTAGATCCGGTAGATTCCCGATGTTGTGGAAAATTCAGATTTGAGCGAGTGCAGATCAAGCATGATTCTTAGGATGGCGCCGCTGAACCTGCCGGTCAATCTTTGGTAGAGCGGCTTTGGTAGAGTGGCTTTGGTAAAGCGGCTTTGAGAGTGCGGGACTTGCGGTAGCTCTTGAGGCTGGTTTTGCGAAAAACCGGGGCTGTCCTCAGGACCTTTTTTTAAGAGAATTTGGCTCGACTTTTGGTGGAAAAAAAAGGACCGGTCAAAGTGACCAGTCCTACTTGAGATCAAAAAGATCTTCGAAACGTTACTTCTGGGCTGCTTTTTTTGCAGCCAATGCTGCTTGGCTAGCCTGTGATTTTGCGAGCTTCGCCGCTTTCTCCTCGGGAGACATTCCCCAAGGTGAGGACTTCGTATCGCTTTTGCCACCGCGGCCTCCGCCACGACCGCCGCGCTTGCCGTCGTCCTTTGGTTTGTCGGGTCGAACCTGTACGCGAGCTTCGGGATAAATTGCGATGTCTTCAGTTTGGAGTGCTTTCGCGGGTGCTTTCTCGCCCTCTGAGAGTCGAACAACAAGAACGCGCTTCAAATCGTCCGCATTAGCGGCAGCGACTTCGAGAGCTGTGATGAAATAACCCAGCTTCTCGCCTTCGAGTTTGTAAGTTGCACCGAGCGATTCTTGAATCTCTTCAGGAGATTTTCCTTCAGCCATTAATGCGGCTTTAGCTTTCAAGGCTGCGTTCAAAGTGAAGCTTGCGAATTCTGTAACGGCTTTCATCGGCCACTCCTCGTGGGTCATTTTCTAAAATTTCAGATCCGCGCCACTCTCAATCGAAACAGGACGGGCGTCAAGAAGCGACAACCGAAGTGGGCCTCAAATAGCGGCATTTTTTAGGGCTTCGCCCGTAAGTCGTTGAACCGTCCACTGATCCATCGGTTGGGCTCCGATCCGTCTGTAAAGCTTTAGGGCCGACTCGTTCCAATCGAGGACTGACCATTCAAGGCGACCGTAGCCGCGCTGGACGGTTTCTTGTGCGAGAAATCGCAAAAGTTCAGACCCAAAGCCGCGCCCACGATGTTCTGGCAGGACGAAAAGGTCTTCCAAATAAAGGCCGGGTCTTCCCAAAAAAGTCGAAAAGCTTGTGAAAAAAAGAGCGAAACCAGCCTTCACTCCAACATCCGAGGGCCCCTGAAATGTTTCGAGAAATACGACTTCAGCCGCTGGTGTCTGAGAAAAGAGCCAGGTGCTTAGGAGCTCGGAGGTGGCACTCACTTCGTGCTCGAGCCGTTCAAACTTCGCGAGCTCGTGTATGAAATGGAGAATTATGTCGAGATCATCGGGAGTTGCTTTCACGATTCGGATATTTGCAGTTTTTGTCATGAGCCTGGGAAACTAGTCGCGTGGATCTGGTTCGGCAATGAAGAGAATCATGGGTTATTATACATATTATTGGATAATCTCTTTTGATTTACCCATCTATTAGAACCTCCAAAAAGTAGATAAGGTGAGTTCAGAACAGTAGGAGGCATCAAATGTTTGTAGTGAGGCGGTCCAACGAGCGCGGCGATGCGAATCACGGTTGGCTCAAAAGCCGGCATACGTTTTCGTTCGCCGGATATTACGATCCAAAGCACATGGGGTTCAAGTCCCTGCGAGTGATCAATGAAGATCGGATCGCCGGGGGCACTGGTTTTGGAGCCCATCCTCATCGCGACATGGAGATTATTTCTTACGTCGTAAAAGGTGCCCTTGAGCACAAAGATTCGATGGGCACAAAAGCGATCATTCGGCCCGGCGAAGTTCAGAGAATGAGCGCAGGAAGCGGCATCACGCATTCCGAGCAGAATCATGAGTCGAACAGCGAAACTCATTTTTTTCAAATTTGGATTATGCCCAAAACGGAGGGCGGAGCGCCAGGGTATGGACAAAAATCATTCGAGGATCAGCTGACACCCGGAAAACTTGTTTTGGTAGCTTCTGAAGACTCGCGCGACGGCTCCATCGGAATTCGACAAGATGCCGATTTGTACGTTTCGCGACTTTCAAAAGACGATGTGGTCGACTTTAATATGAGAGCGGGCCGCGGTGTTTGGATTCAAGTCGTGAAAGGTCAAATCGCGGTGGCCCAAATGCCGGGAGCATCGGAACTTTCTCAAGGGGATGCAGTGGCTGTGACCGGTGAATCCAAACTCACTATCCGTGCGAATGAAGCGAGTGAGTTTTTGCTTTTTGATCTCGCTTGATAGAGATCGTTGAAATGTTTTTTGTGAATGATTCTTAGTGGGTGAAGGAGTGACCGTGGTTGATGGTAAGAGACTCGGAAATTTAGCGGCTGCGGTTCGGGCGGGGCACTTTGAGGTCGTATCTGGAGTAAGGCCTGAAAAAGGTGGTGCCGACGAGGGGCCGGATCCTCATGAGCTCGTAGAAGCTGCTCTTGCCGCGTGCACGATCATCACTATTCAGATGTATGCGAATCGGAAAGGGTGGCCCTTGGAGGACACGAAAGTCTCGATTAAAATCGAGTCGGAAACGCCATCGGGCGCAGTGATCGTTCGAGACATTGCGTTTTCTGGACCGCTGACCGAAGACCAGCGCGCAAGACTCTTTGAGATAGCCAATAAATGCCCCATACATCTTCTTCTTGAGCGGGGAATAAAGATTCGCTCGAATCTGACGGCGCCTTAGGTCCAGATCGCCTCGAACGCCGCTTTCGGTAGGGAGTTTTGAGGCCGATAGGAAATCGATGGTTCATCTCGATCAGAATCCTTTGCGTTCAAAAAGACGTTGGAGCCCAATCCTTGTGGCGCTCCTATTCCTTTTTGCAGCGATTGGGATTTCAATTGATCACTTCGCAAATTATTTCCGTGAAATTTCACGCTATAGCGATCGTTTTCCTGCGGGCACTTTTTCTGCGGCCCAAAAAATCGCTGTGAAAGCTTACGAAGCAAGTACGTCAGCGCAGTTTCAGTCGACGTTTGAAAAAGCGTTCGAGCCCGTTCCAAAAGATGAACCCTTGAAGAGTTTTGATGCGAGTCAAAAGCGCGCCCCTGCGGCCGCCGAAGTTTTAACCGACGTTTCGACCGAAGTTTCAATCGAAGCGCCGAAAGAAGATTTGAAAATCAGTCTTGATCCTTCGACCTGGAAGGGCGGGGCCCAGCTTCTTCCAAACCCACTCTACATCTCCAGCGTTGAGAGCCCGCGTGGCCGTGATATCCGTGGTGGGGGATGGGTTGTGATTGACGTCGCAAATTCGAAGATTGAGCCTGTGGAGCTTTTCAAGAATCCCAAGCGCGGCGTTATTGAAGCCAAGTATCTTGACGGTCGAAAAGTCGTAAATCCAACCACGACTGGATTTCCTGTGGTTCGTGGAGTGCCAGGTTTAAATCCGGGAGGCTTTGAAGTTTTCGAAAATCCGCCCTGCGCGGTTCGCTACTCGGGCGTCAGCGAAACAGAGACGTGCGAAGTGCGGTGGAGAAACTCAAAATTGCATTTCAAGTTTGAGGCCCCAGTATTGAATCTTGAAGAGCCGGCCCAAGATTTTATTTTCACGACCGTGTCTATTGACGTCGGACCCGGTGATCTCTCCAGAGCGCGGTGGGAGCCTGTTGTTTCGTTCCACGAGAGCTTTCATCCGAGCGGTGAGGTTAATCGCGATGGCTA
>LNFM01000363.1_pt1 | contig 115067 bp, 103 predicted proteins | sample 596031 | NCBI WGS metagenome assembly LNFM01 (sample SAMN04254537, study PRJNA301005) | activated carbon metagenome | isolation source: dual media filters at the Ann Arbor, Michigan drinking water treatment plant | place: USA: Ann Arbor | reverse complement strand
GGGGGGGGGGGGGGCGACATATCTTCCTTCCGCTCCATTCGCGGGACCGGCTGGGGAAGCCTGAGCGCGCGATGTGCCAGTTGCGCGAGGACGCGCCCTCGGAGGTCAATCTCACGGTCGCACCGTTCTCGAAGGACATGCCCATGGAGCTGCCTTCGACTGCAAACTTCGCATTTCCTGAGAGCGCGAACACGCCTGTAATCGCAACGGCTGTCTTCCGGAGCCGTCAACAGCAGGGCAACTCGCAAAAGGTGAAGTTTCATTCCGTTCTCCAATTATCCAAAAGGGTGGCATGCTCCGAACGATAGCGGCCATTCTGGTCCAGAACGGCCTGAACATCCCGACGAGGGTGGTCTTCGCCATCGGGGGCCGCGTTCACCTCACGATCACGGCTGTTGGGATCATGAGGCAACCCCAACCGAGGAAACACTATCATGTCGGACGTCCACGCCCCCAGCCTAAAGGAGCTGGCGACGCGAGTTGCACTGCCAGTGCGCAACGAGCCGTACTGGAACATCCTTGAGTACGGCAGGCACATCGGCCTTCGCAAGCGCCATACGGACGTCAATTACTGGCTGGCGCGCACCCGCATGAAGTCGGGTCTCTACAAGCAACATACTCTAGGTGTCGCGACGACGAGCACATTCTCCGGCTTGTCATTCGACGACGCTCTGCGTGAGGCAAGGATTTGGTTCGAAACCTTCGCCCCACCCGAAGAACTCTCCGTACCATCGCGGGTCGGCGGAACCACCCACCTCCGATATGTCTCAAAAGGGGGCGCCTACACCGTGGGAGACGCGCTCGCAGATTACGTCTCCTGGAAGCGTTTGGCGGCAGCAAAAACGACATTCGCTGGCAATCTGTCTCTCATCAATCATCACATGATCGACCGGCTTGGAGACGTCCCGATCGAAGAACTCACCGGGAGACACGTCCAGCGGTTCTGCGTCGATGTCCTTGAGACCCCTCCGAAGCGCGGCAACCAGCGCCTCGGTGCCAGGCGGGATATTGGAAGCCTTGAAGGTATCGCTCTCCGAAACAGGAAGGCGACGCTGAACACGCTACTCGGGATCCTCAGAATTGCGGTGCAAGTCGCCTGGGAGAACGGGGAGACAGACTCTGAACGTGCATGGCGCTGTATTCGAAGGGTCCCGAACTCGGAGCCGGTGCGTACAGAATTCCTGACGAGAGACGAATGCCGGCGGCTGCTCGAGCATTGTCGACCGGATTTGCGCCTTCTGGTTCAGGCGGCACTCTACACCGGATGCCGGGCTAAGGAGCTTACGCGCCTGCGCGTAGGCGATGTGGCAACCCATATCTTTGGCATCTTCGTCGCCCCGTCAAAGAATTACCGGTCTCGCTACGTCTACCTCCCTGACGAGGGAATGGCGTTCTTCCTTCGCCAGTGCGAAGGACGTGATCCATCGTCATACGTCTTCTCGAACGCTGCGGGCCGAGAGTGGGCAAGCAACTACCGACACCTGTTCAAGGGGACTGTCCGCGACGCTGGCCTCAATGATCGCATCGTGTTTCACTCGTTACGGCATACGTACGCCAGCCAGCTTGTCCAGGCTGGAACCCCGCTACCGATTGTTGCGCAGCAGCTTGGCCATGCGTCGACGGACACCGTTAGCCGTACCTACGGCCACCTTGCACCGAGTACCTTAGAAGCGGAGATTAGGTCGCGCTTCGCGCCGCTTGATCCTGCCCTTGCGGTAGAGGTGGATCGACGCATGAGGCAACTTTCTTCACTGAGCCGGAGTCTGCAGGAGCACGTGCTTGAGGCTCCAATGGATCAAGCCTGGCCGCGTTCGAACTTCTGCCGAGGCGGTTTTCTCCCTGGCTGGTGGATGACCGATCGTACTGACGACGAAAACGGCAAACGTTAACATCGGCCCATTGCGGCCTGTCAGCGACGGTGCTTTCGCATCGATGCGTCTTGGCAAAGCGGTCTTTCCTTGCGACCTCGGAAGTCGCTGCCGCGAAACCCTTCAACGCGGGACAGTTGAGTCGACTGTTGCCTTCAGGGTGCCAGGCCAAGCAGGCGCAAGACCTCGCGCGGGGCGGGCTTTCTCCAGATGATCTGAAAGCTGTCGGCCACATTGCCGCGAGCCACGGCGACACCGGGCATGGCAATCCAAGCCGGAACCGTGCGACCCAGAAGGGCGAGGATCGTCGTGCGGGCAGCGGCAACGCCTTGCTGAAAGGGCTGCTGGGCGGCCACGCTGACAAACGGCCGGCCTGCGGCCAGCGCGACGGCAACTTCTTCTCCCAGATCGACCGTGGCCATTGCAGGGGCATGACCTTCGGACTCAAGCCGGGTCGCCACCGCATTGGCGGGCGTGTCCCAGACCACGAAGAAGCCCGAGATATCGGGGTGATCCGCGATCATCCGCACGGCCAGATCGGCTGCTTCCTCCATCGCGCTGAACCGCCGAACATGGGTGCGCACGTCGGGCCGGTTGGCCTGCATCCAGTTGGTGAAGGCGATCTCGCGTTCGTTGGTTGCAAAGAAGTCGGCGGCAAAGCCAAGGACACCCACCGCTGCCCCTTCGGCCAGATGCGGAGCAAGTCCGGCGGCGGCCATCTTGCCCAGCCCGAAATTGTCCGACGACACCAGTGAGGTGTAGTGCGAGCCGGGCAGAAGGCCGGTCGGAACATTTTCCAGCAAAACCAGTCGGATGCCTGCCGCCGAAACTCGCCGGAAGGCCGCCACGACCTGTTCGTTGGCCACTGGCAGGGCCACGATCGCATCCGGTGCCGCCGCGATCAGCCGGTCAAGCGCGGCCACCTGCCTGTCGGCTGAAAAGCTGCAATCGACGACCTCGGTCACGACCACGCCGCAATCGCCGAAGATGCCCAGCATGCCGGAAATCTGCAGTCTGGTCCAATCACTGTCCAACGTGTGCAGCACGATGGCGACCCGCAGGGTGGCCGTCTTGGCGGCGGCGACATCCTCGGGCAGCAAGCTGACCCGTTCGGGCGGTGCTGCGCGCTCGCCATGGGGGCCAAGTCCAGCAATCGTCATGATGTGCTCCTTCCCTGCCCGGCTGGCGGCGCGATGGCCGATGGCGGAGCCTCGGTCTTGTCGGCGTGAGCGCGGAAGGCGGCGAAATCGGGGTGCAGGGTCGGCTTGCCCTGAAGGATCCAGTCCTTGAGGAAAGCGGGTGCGAACAGCGCTTCGGAGGCCACGCGCGCCGCCCCCACCAGCCCGGCCGAACTGCCCATTTGCGACCGGATGATCCGCAAGTCGCGCGTCACCAGCGGGTGGGAGGCGCCGTAAACCGCTTCGCGGATCCCCGCCAGAAGGTTGTCGTTGGTCTGTACCAGCGTGCCTGACAGCACGATCATTTCTGGATTCAGAGCGTTGGCAAGCGTCGCCACCACTTGCCCGATCAGATGCCCCGACTTTGACAGGATCGCCGACGCGGCCGGATCGCCGATCTGCGCAGCCTGTGATACTTCGATGGGGGTGATCTCGGCCCCGCGCCGCAACAGATCAGCCAGAACCGGACTGCGGCCGTCTTCCGCCGCCGCGCGCCCCTCGCGCTGGATCATGTCGGACCCGGCCATCATGTCCAGCGTGCCGGACACCCCGTCAGAGACGACCGGCAACGCACCGATCAGCCCCGCCGCCCCCTGCGCGCCGCGGTAAAGCTGGCCCTCGCTTACGATCCCAGCCCCGATCCGGCGCCCGACCTTGATGAACAGCATCGAACGCAGGCCATGTCCCGCCCCAGCGTGTAGTTCGCCCATTGTCATGGTTTCGACGCTGGAGCGGATCCAGACCGGCACGCCGAACTGGCGGGTAAGGGTTTCGACCAGCGGGAAATCTTCCCAGGCTGGCAGGACGGGAGGGGTAGCCGTCATGAAGGCATCATCGCGACCGGCAGGAACCGTGCCGGGGACCGACAGCGAAATGCCCCAGGGCGCCGTCGGGGTGACCTGACGCTCCAGGCACCAGGTAAATAGGGCCGAGAGCCTGCTTGCCAGTTGGGCTGTTGGGGCGGTCAGATCGGCGGCCTCATGGTGTTCGGTCAGAAGGTTCCCCGACAGGTCCGAGACGCCGACCCCGATTGCCGTCTGGTCCAGTGTCGCCACCAGCACCAGTCCGCGCCGGGCCGAGAATCGCACAAGGCGAGGGGCGCGCCCGCCGGTGGCCAGTCCAAGCTCGCTTTCATCGACGAGGCCGAGGTCGGACAAAAGCTGCAGTCGGTCCGCCACCACGGCCCGGCCCAACTCGCTTTCCCGCTCCAGCGCCTGCCGCGTTGTGGCACGTTCGCTGCGGATCAGGTTCAGGATTTCGACCAGAGAGGGCGCAGCCGTCTCGCTGGTACGCGGACGCCCCTTGCCGCGCGAGCGGTTCGATTCGGCAGGGGCGGCGGCGGACAGCGGCAAAAGCGGCTCCTTTGATGTGTTTCCACAGAGATAAATGGCCATCTTCGGCCGTTCAAGTAAATACTTTTGCTGCTAAACAACAAAAGATAGCCTACATACGCCGAAATATAGTTGACCTGTACCGAATCCCGGCGTAATCACTCCTCCACGGTCCAAGGGGGCCAAGAGGAAAGATCGGCCCAGCGGGCAAGGCCGCGCCGGGAACGAGAACGGGAGGGGATCACAGATGGCTGCGTGGAAGCTGGCGTATCACGCCAATTGCTGGGGAGAACTTGGCGGAAGTGCCGTGGGGGTCACCTCGATCACTCAGCTAAGCTACCGGACCTTCGGGGCGATGGACCGCGCATTTGCCGACATCGCTGCGGCTGGATATGAGGGGGTCGAGCTCTTTGACGGCAACCTTCTGGACTATAGCGCTGCCGCGATGCGCAGCCTTCTGGCCGACAACGGACTGTCGCTGGTGGCTGCCTATTCCGGCGCGAACTTCATCTTCGATGACATCCTGCCCGAAGAACTGGCCCGGGTGACACGTGCCGCCGACCGCGCTGCCGAACTGGGCGCCCCGCATCTGGTAGTGGGCGGCGGGGCCAAGCGGTTCGATGGGGTGCGCGAAGCGGACTATCACAAGCTGGGAGCCGCGCTGGACCGGGTTAAGGCGACTGCCGATGCCCGGGGCCTGCGCGCGCACTACCACCCGCACCTGTCCACCATCGTCGAAGGGCCGGCCGAGGTCGCCAAGATCTTCGATCTGACGGAAATCGATTTCTGCCCCGACACGGCGCATCTGGCTGCTGCCGGCGGCGACCCTGCGCAACTGATCCGCGATCACGCGGCACGGATTTCCTATGTGCATCTCAAGGGGTTCCAGAAAGAACCCTTCGCCTTCACCCCGCTGGATCGGGGCGATGTGCCCACCGGCCCCATTCTTCAGGCGATGAAGGACGTGGGCTTTGCCGGCTGGGTTTGTACCGAACTTGACAGTTGGGCCGACCCTGCCGAAGGGGCGCGGATCAGCCGTGAGTATCTGAACCGGGCCATGGCGGTCTGAACCGCACGCCTTTTACCGGGGGTGACCCCTTATCTTCTCTGGGAGGAAGAAATCATGATTACCAGACGTGCTCTTTTGGGCTCGGCCACCGCGCTTGTGCTGGTCATGGGGCTGAACGTCCCTGCCTTTGCCGACCCTGATGCTGCCCTGGCCGCATTGCAGGAAACGGTGCTGTCCAAAGGCCCGAACGGCGAAGAGCCGACCGCGCCGTCGACCGTTGTCCTCAGCGACGAGGAACTGGCCAAGATCAAGGAGATGGGCGCGACCGCCGCCATCGTCATGCATTACGGTGGCAATGACTGGTCCCGCGCCCAGATCAACGGGCTGCAGACCCAGTTCGCCGCGATGGGCATCGAGGTGATCGCGGTCACCGATGCCGGCTTCAAGCCGGAAAAGCAGGTCAGCGACCTGGAAACCATCATGGCGCAGGCCCCCGACATCATCGTATCGATCCCGACCGACCCGACCGCCACCGCCGCCGCCTACCGCGCTGCGGGCGAAGCCGGGGCCAAGCTGGTGTTCATGGACAACGTGCCTGCGGGTTTTGTGGCCGGCACGGATTTCGTCTCGGTCGTCTCGGCGGACAACTACGGCAACGGCGTGGCTGCAGCCCATCTGATGGCCAAGGCTCTGGGGCCGGACGGCGGAGATATCGGACTGGTGTTCCACGCCGCCGACTTCTTTGTGACCAAGCAGCGCTATGACGCCTTCAAGGCGACGATCACCTCTGATTACCCCAACATCAAGATCGTGGACGAACAGGGCATCGGCGGGCCGGACTTTTCGGGCGATGCCGAAAAGGCGGCAGGCGCGATGCTGACCGCGAACCCGTCGATCAAGGGCATCTGGGCAGTCTGGGACGTGCCCGCCGAAGGCGTGATGGCAGCGGCGCGCGCCAACGGTCGCGATGACCTGATCATCACCACCGTGGACCTTGGGGAAAACGTGGCGATCAGCATGGCGCAGGGCGGTTTCATCAAGGGCCTTGGCGCGCAGCGTCCCTATGATGCGGGCGTGGTCGAGGCCAAGCTGGCCGGCTATGCCCTGCTGGGCAAAGAGGCCCCCGCCTTTGTCGCGCTGCCTGCCCTGCCGGTGTCGCAGGACAACCTCCTGGATGCCTGGACGCAGGTCTATTCGACCGAAGCCACCGACAACATCAAGTCGATGATGCAGTGACCATTCCGCGCGGGGGGCGATCCCCCCGCGCGCACCCTTGCGCCTTCCGGGGCCATATCCGCCCCGCCCAAAGGCCCACCTATAGCCCCGGAGACCGAAAATGACCAAAGTGATGAACGTTGCCATGATCGGCGGCGGGTTCATGGGCAAGGCGCATGCCATGGCCTATGCGTCGATGCCGATGTTCTTCTGGCCCGCCCCGGCCATTCCACACCGCAAGGTGGTTGTCGATATCACCGACGGGGCCGCTGAAGAGGCCCGCCGCCGTTTCGGCTTTGAAGAAGCCAGCAGTGACTGGCGGGCAGTTGTGAACCGTCCCGATATCGACGTGGTCGATATCTGCACGCCCAACAACGTCCATGCAGAAATCGCCATTGCGGCGGCCAAGGCGGGCAAGCACATCATCTGCGAAAAACCCCTGGCCCGCACCGTGGAAGAGGCCCGCGCGATGACCGAGGCCGCAAACGCCGCCGGTATCATCCACATGGTAGCCTTCAACTATCGCCGCACGCCCGCCGTGGCGCTGGCGAAGAAGTTCATCGACGAAGGCCGCATCGGCAGGATCCTGAACTTTCGCGGCACCTATCTGCAGGACTGGTCAGCGGATGAGAACGGCCCGCTGTCATGGCGGTTCCAGAAGAAGATCGCAGGGTCCGGCGCGGTGGGCGACATCGGCACGCATGTAGTGGATATGGCGCATTATCTGGTCGGCCCCATTGCCGAGGTAATCGCGATGACAAAGACCTATGTGACAACCCGGCCGCTGCAGCAGGGCGGCGTTGACAAGCTTGGGGCGTCAGAGAAATCTGCGGGTGCCGAACGCGCGCCGGTGGATGTGGATGACGAGGTAATCTCGATGCTGCGCTTTGCCGGGGGCGCCGTCGGCAGCCTTGAGGCCACGCGCAACGCTTGGGGCCGCAACAACTTTATCACGCTGGAAATCCACGGCACCAAGGGGTCGATCCACTTCAACTATGAACGCCGCGACGAACTGCAGGTGATGTTTGCGGATGATCCAGCGGATGCGCGCGGGTTCCGCACGATCTACACTGGCCCCGCCCACCCCTATGGCAACGGCCTGTGGCCGATCCCCGGCCTGGGCATCGGCTATTCGGAGACCAAGATCGTGGAATGCTTCGACTTCTTCAGCGCCATCGCCTCGGGCAAGCAACCCAGCCCGAATTTCGAGGACGGGCTTCAGACCGAACTGGTGGCGGATGCCATGCTGCGGTCGGGCGAAACCGGCAAGTGGGAAACGGTAAAATGACCGCTCCCGCCCCGATGTCCTTGGGCCCAATTCCCGCCGTCCGTATGACCGGGATTTCCAAATCCTTCGGCGGTGTGCGCGCGCTGGACAACGTGGATCTGGAGGTTCTGCCGGGCGAGGTTCATGCCCTGCTTGGCGGCAACGGGGCGGGGAAGTCCACCATTCTCAAGGTGCTGAACGGGGTGCATGTGCCTGATGAGGGCACGGTCGAGGTGGCAGGCCAAAGGCTTGCCGCCTCGACGCCCGAAGCGGCCCGTGCCGCTGGGGTTGCAATGAACTTTCAGGAAATGTCGCTAATCCCCACGCTGACGGTGGCGCAGAACGTGTTCCTGACGCGCGAGGCCCGTGATGCGCGTGGGCTGATCGACGACGAAGATTCCATCCGCCGCGCCGAGGCGATCTTCAAGATGCTGGAGGTCGAGGTGAACCCGCGCGCGCAGGTGGGCGATCTGGGCGCGGGGCAGAAGCAGCTGACCGAGATTGCCAAGGCCATCAGTCAGGACGCCCGCGTGCTGATTCTGGACGAGCCGTCGACCGCGCTGGCGGTGTCGGATGTCGAGCGGCTGTTCGTCTTTCTGCGCAAGCTGACGGCCAAGGGCGTGGCGATCATCTATGTCAGCCACCGGATGGACGAGATTGCCCGCATCGCAGACCGCGCGACGATCCTGCGCGACGGGCGGCATGTGATCACTGCACCGATGTCAGACCTGCCGATCGATACGATGATCGAACACATCGTCGGCAAACGCTCCAAAGGATTTGCCGATGTGGTGCGCGGCGATGCCACTCGGGGTGAGGCGCTGCTGGAGGTCCGGAACCTGACCGGGCCGCACAAGCCCGACCGCGTCAGCTTTACCCTGCACCGGGGCGAGGTGCTGGGGCTGGCCGGGCTTCTGGGTTCTGGCCGCTCGGCCTTGGCGCGGGTCATCGCGGGGATCGAGCCTGCGGTGTCGGGCGAAATCCGCATCAATGGCAAACCGGTGCAGATCCGACGCCCCGCCGATGCGATTGCCGAGGGAGTGGCACTGGTACCCGAGGCCCGCGCGACCCAAGGCATCATCCCGGCGCACAGCGTGGCCGAAAACATGGTGATGGCTGTGCTGGGCCGGATCACCAAAGGCGGGTTGGTGGACCGCGCCCGCGCGACCCAGATCACCGACAAGATGATCCAGCGTCTGGCGGTCAAGACGGCCAGCCGCGACCATGCCGTGTCCACCCTGTCGGGAGGCAATCAGCAGAAGGTGGTGATCGGCAAATGGCTGGCCACCGACCCCGACATCCTGATCCTGGATGAACCCACCGCAGGCATCGACATCGGGTCGAAGTCCGAAATCATCCGGCTGGTGCGCGATCTGGCCATGGCGGGAAAGGGGGTGCTGGTCATCTCGTCCGAACTGTCGGAACTGCTGACTGCCTGCGACCGGATCCTGGTGATGGCCGATGGCCGCGCGCATCAGATGCTTGACCGCTCTGACCTGGACGATCCTGACGAGACCAACCCCGAACACGCCCTGCAAGCCGCCGAGCGCCGCCTGCAGATCGAGATCCAGAAAGCCCTGACCGCAAAGGAGGCCACCCATGGCTAAGCCCGTCACAGCCCCCGGCGGGGCCCTGCTCGCCAATTGGCGGCAGAACATCATCTACATCGGCTTTGTCGTGATCTTCGTGATATTCGCGATCACGCTGAATGACAAGGGGTTCCTGAACCCCAACAACCTGCTGAACATCGTGCGCCAGACCGCGATGATCGCCGTCATGGCAATTGCCATGACCTTTGTGCTGTCGGCAGGCGAGATCGACCTGTCGGTGGGGGCCGTGGCCGGGTTGGCAACCGTCACCGTCGCATTGGCCATCGATGTGGCAGGCCCGTTCGGCGGAGTCGCGGCTGGCATTGCCACCGGACTTGCGGTGGGCATGTTCAACGGCTGGCTGACCACGCGCATCGGCATTCCGTCGTTTCTGACCACGCTGGCCATGATGGGCATCGCCAAGGGTGTGGCGATGTGGATTTCCGACACCGCCGCCGTGCCGATCCTGTCGCCTGGCTATTCCTGGTTGTTCGGTGGCGGGTCCATCGGGCCGATCCCGGTTTTGCTGCTGTGGATCGCGGTGCTGGGCGGAGTGGGTCATATCGTCCTGCGCCGGTCGGGCTTTGGCCGCAGGGTGCTGGCGACGGGCGGCGGCGAGACTGCCGCGCGCTATTCGGGCATCGACACAGCCAACATCAAGATGAAGGTGCTGGTCCTGTCCTCCTGTGCTGCAGCGCTGGCCGGGATGCTTTATGCAGGACGCCTGCAATCGGGCCGCTTCCAGCTGGGCGAGGGCGACGAATTGTCGGTTATCGCTGCGGCGGTATTGGGCGGCACCAGCCTGTTCGGCGGCAAGGGCACCGTCATCGGCACCATCGTCGGCGCGATGATGATCGGGCTGATCAACAACGGACTGATCCTGTTCGGGCTGGAGTTCAGCCAGCAGCTGATCGCGCGGGGCGGGATCATCATTCTTGCCGTCGCCCTTAGCCAGAAGCGGTGAAACCATGGCACATGTGACCATCATCGGGACCGTCATCGCCAAGGCAGACACGCGCGAAGAACTTCTGGGGCTGCTGGCCGCACAGGTGGCATCCACGCGGGCCGAACCGGGTTGCCTCAACTACGACTTCCACGTCGATGCGGGTGATCCATGCTGCTTCGTGTTCTATGAAAACTGGCGCACGCAAGCGGATCTGGATGCGCATCTGGCCATGCCGCACCTTGCACCGCTGTTTTCCCAGCTTGACCGGCTGCTGGCGCGGCCGGTCGATATCCGCCACCTGACGATGCTTTCGGAGATGGGCGGTCAGCCATGAAAACGCCCGCGGGGCAGGCTGGACCTTGGGCGACAGGTATCGCGCCATGCGTCTGAAACTTGGCATGGTGGGCGGGGGCAACGGAGCCTTCATCGGCGCCGTGCATCGCATCGCGGCGCGTCTGGACGGCCATTGGGACTTGGTCGCGGGGGCGTTTTCGTCAGACCCCGAACGGGCGGCGCAGTCGGCAGCAGACCTTGGGGTCGCGGCAGAGCGCAGCTACGACAGCTGGGCCGTGATGGCAAAAGCCGAGGCCGCCCAGCCCGACGGCATTGATGCCGTGGCAATCGTGACGCCCAACCACCTGCACGTCCCGGTCGCCACCGCCTTCTTGCGCGCCGGGATTCCCGTGATCTGCGACAAGCCGCTGGCCACCACCGTCGAAGACGCCGAAGCGCTGGTGCGGCTGGTGTCCGAAACCGGCCTGCCCTTCATCCTGACCCAGACCTACACCGGCTATCCGATGGTCCGCGAAGCGCGAGCGCTGGTCGCGGCGAGCGGCGTCGGGCGGGTGCGCCATGTGCAGGTTGAGTATCTGCAGGACTGGCTGGCAGAACCGATTGAGCATGGGGGCCAGAAGCAGGCCGCTTGGCGAACCGACCTGGCGCAGTCCGGTGCGGGTGGCTGCATTGCCGATATCGGCACCCATGCCTTCAACCTTGCCACCTTCGTGACGGGCCTTGTGCCACAGGCCCTGCTGGCCGATCTGACGGCCTTCGGGCCCGGCCGGGCGCTGGACGACAACGCAGCCATCCTGCTTCGGTTTGAAGGTGGGGCTAAGGGCATGATCTGGGCAAGTCAGGTCGCGCCCGGAACGAAGAATGCCCTGCGCCTCCGCGTGGTGGGCGATGCCGGGGGCTTGCTGTGGGACCAGGAACGCCCCGACGATCTGGAGTTTACGCCCCTTGGCCAGCCCACCCGCACCCTGCGACGTGGCGGCGAGGGGTTGGCCACACCTTCGCGTCTGCCAGCAGGCCACCCAGAGGGGTATCTCGAGGCCTTTGCCACGATTTACGCCGAGGCCGCCGAAACACTCCGCCGCTTTCGCGACAGGGCTGGACCGGACAGGGAATCGGTCGTGCCGACAGTATCGGATGGTCTGGCCGGCATGCGCTTCATCGCTGCCGGAGTTCGGTCGCAACAAGGTGGCGGGGTGTGGATCGGTCTGTGATAGTCAACAGTGCCTATAGGACGCCGCTCTTTCCAAGGCCCAAAACGCTGGCCCCACGATACGAAGGAAGGGACCGAGGATCAGATCTTGAGCTCCCCTTTTCCATACGAAGGTTGTGTTGCCCGACCCCTTGGGACGAAAGGCGGCTTCTCTCCAATCCTTGAGCAGTGAAAGCACTTTCGGAACGTCTGCTTTCCGCCCTCGTTGCGCAACGTCGAGGACCTCCTGCATGAGGGCGGCATCGAGATCGGCCATGAGACCGTGCGGTTCTGGTGGAACGGTTCGGTCCGATGATCGCCGCCGAGATCCGTGGGAAACGCGTCGAGGCTATGCACTCCCATCGTCACTGGCAGTGGCACCTGGACGAGCTTTCGGGGCCGACGACCAGCGGGGCGGTCTGATCGGCGGGACTGAGGGAGGGATGAACACGAAACTGCATCCCGTCTCGGATGCTGATGGCCGCCCGATCCGCTTCTTCAAACCGCAGGCCAGGCCAGCGATTATGCCGGTGCCGCGGACCTGATGGGCAGCTTGCCGAAGGCAGAGTGGCTATTGAGTGATCGGGGCTATGATGCTTGCTGGTTCAGAGAGGCTTTGAAATACGAAGCGATAGAGCCCTGATCCCGGGCAGGAAGCTCGCGGCAAGCCCGTCAAGCATGACAAGAGCCGCTACAAACGCCGCAACAGGATCGACATCATGGATGGCTGGCTGAACCACTGGCAGCGCGTCGCAACCGGCGCACATGTGCTCCAAAGTCTTCCCCTCCGTCGTCGCTCTCGCAGCCACCGTCATGTTCTGGCTAGGATCAGAGAACGTGTCCTGACCCTAGAGGAACACCCGCTCGAACGTCCAGAATGCACCGATCCCGGCGATCAGGCATGAGGCGGGGATGGCAACCACTGAGCGATACCAGGTTTGCCGGCCGAATGGCACGGCGAACAACAGGAGAGCCGCAGCAATTACCGCAAGCTGTCCTAGTTCCACCCCGATGTTGAACCCGATCAGGGAAATGCCAAATCGCCCATCTGGCAGGCCAACGTCGCTGAGGACCGAAGCGAAACCGAGGCCGTGCAGCAGCCCAAAGCCAAATACCACAGCCACCCGCGCCCAACCGACCTTAACGCCCCCGTGTCTGCCACCGAAGATATTCTCGACCGCCACATAGACGATGGAGGCAGCGATCAGGGGCTCGACGATGGAAGCCGGGACACTGACGATCTGCAGGCTAGCGAGCGCCAAGGTGAAAGTATGGGCCAGTGTGAAGGCGGTGATCTGCCACAACAGCGGCCCGAAGCGCAGGGCGAAGAAGAACAGCCCCAGGACGAACAGGATATGATCCAGGCCCTTTGGAATGATGTGTTCGAAGCCTGAAACCACAAACCGCGTGAAGACAGGAAGCGCGCCTTCGGTGGCAAAGTCCTCACGCGGAAGGGCAGTGCTGAGGGTGCCGCCCACAAGGATGGCGGTGTACGCATTTGCACCACTGCCCATCTGGCGCACGACAACGGACCCAAAGCTTGCATCCCAGCCAAACTGAACCGAAGTGCCGTCGTCAGGTAGAGCCGCGGTGATCCGCAATTCACTGTCGCGAGGCAGGCTGATGTCGCCCACGTCGGGCACAGACACGCCGGCGATCTGCGGGTCAAGCCGGGTCTCGCCCGCAAGCAGGGTGATCCGCGCGGCAATTGCAGGCCATGCGGCACGCAAGGCGGCCTCAAGCTCGGTTGGGTTCTCTGCTCGCAGGGCATCGTAGCGGTCAGAGAGGGGGGAAAGGTTTGTATCCTCAAGCCCGGCAAGGTCCATCCCGGCGATCAGCGGCTCAATCGGGGCGCGCAGGATGATCTCAATCCTGTCTGCACCGACGGTCACGTCAGTGATCGCAGGCCGCACCTCGTGCGCGGGGGCGGACAAGGCCGAACCCATTGACAGCAAGGCGCAGAGGGCCAAGTTACGAAGGGGTGTCAAAACGAGGGCTGGCATAATGAGGCTTCCGCTATTGCTGGCTGCGCTAGCCGTTACACTTAGTACGGCTATTGCAAACGCGCATGAATTCTGGCTGGCGCCGGAAGATTATACTGTTGCTCCCCAAGACGTGATGCAAGTTCGGTTGCGGATCGGATCGGAGATGAAGGGGCTGGTCCTGTTCTATCTGCCGCAAGACATTGCCCGGTTCGAAGTGATTCAACGTGACAATGTCCGCCCGGTCGAAGGACGAATGGGTGACACCGCATTGGTATTGAACTCCCGCCTGGATGGGCTGGCCGTGGTTGTGCATGAGACCAACGACACGGTGATGACATATGACGATTTCGCTGCGTTCCAGAAGTTTGTGGCGCACAAGGATGCGCGCACTGCTCTTGCCGAACACAAGGCTAGGGGCCTGCCGGAAACCTTGTTCAGGGAAACCTACCGGCGTCATGCCAAAAGCTTGATCGCTGTCGGATCTGGCACGGGAGCTGATCGGGCGGTGGGACTGAAGATCGAGATCGTGGCTCTGGCAAACCCCTATACCGACGATCTGACGGCCGGGATGCCTTTGCTGGTGCTGCTGGACGGCGTGCCCCGGGCGGACGCTCAGCTTGAGCTGTTTCAGAAGTCACCCGAGGGAACGGTGACAATTGCGCGGCACCGTACCGATGCGGAAGGCCGCGTGACCGTGCCAGTGCTGCCAGGGATGGAGTATCTGGCCGACAGCGTTGATCTGCGGGCCTTGCCCAATGACGATGTCGATGCCGGGCCCGTGTGGCATTCAGATTGGGCCTCGCTAACTTTCCGCACTCCAGACTGATCGTTTCCCCTTGCGGCAGGAAGGATTGTCCCGGTCTCAAAAAGCCAGAGGGCCAGACAGGGTGCCCTAAGAAACTTGACACAATACGCCGCTTATGTCGCTTGTCGGGGAACGGGAACTCTGTCACGAGGCAAGGCCCACAAACTGACCGGGACGGATCATACTCGCGTTTGCATCGATGCGAATTCGAACCCGAGCTGCCGCTTGGGCTAGCTGAGGTTCGGAAAGCAGGCGTTGACAGGGACACCTTGGAACGGCCGGTTTGGGCCGAGGCTGTGTGGAAACTCAATCAGGCAGGGTCGGCCCCGCAATGACGTTTTCCAGAAGGAGAAACTGCAACATTGCGTTCTGACGCGAGCCGCCACAGGCGGGCTTTTGAGGAAACTGTTCTCTTCAGGTTCTCGAAATTGGAGTTTCCACACAGCCTCGGCCGAAACCAACTGAACTGCACAGTTGAGCTATTGCAGCTGAGAGATCGAGGGTACTCGCGGTTTCGACCTAGGATCAGACCGCATGCGCGCATTTCCGCGGACTGTGGACCCTTGGTTTCGTGGTCAGCAGGAACGCAGCGCCATGACGAATTCAGCATGGCGGGATAGACCGCCGAAGCCTCAAAAACTCCGCGAAGACCGTACCGGGGCGATAAGATGCTCGGCACCTTCCAAGGGCTTTTAGGCCGGGGGAAATGGGCGCTGCAAAACGAAGTGGGCGGGCTCTTTCTGACCGCATGACCGACAGAGCCGTTTCGTTTTGGAGCACGGGAATTGTGCGGCCAAAAGCCTCGAGGGAAGCAGCAAATTGATGCAGTCGCTAAGGAGAGAAACGCGAGCCTGCCGCGTGTAGCACACTGGAACAATTAAACTTTTCGGATTATCCGGTCGGCAGGCCAAGGCAGGTCCGGTCCAGGTTCTTCCTTTTTCGCCTTCGCCATGCTTGCCCTCGAACAAAAACGAAATGCGAAAAATTCTCTGAACTTAAGCACATATCGAGCTACGCCACCCTCACAGGATTCGGCCGGCGGAAGGACCCGTCGCCCTTGCGTACCAGAGTTCTCGGGCGTCGTGCCAAGCATTTCGGTCAGGTCCCATCGGCTGCAATGGGCGGTAAGCGGCCCTTAGATCGTGATGAAACAACGTCCGCTTTCCGGTCCGATCAAGACCTGCGGTCCTATCCCCTCTCATGACGGGGAGTCCATAACTGCCTAACCAACGTTACGCAGGTGTGTACAGGGGGCGAATATGGCGGCAGGACCACGGCGCGCCAAGGGGCAAGCGGGCTCGGGCTTGAGGCACAGCGCAGGGTGATCGAGGACTTCGCGGCCTCGCGCGGAGCTGAGGTTCTGGCGCGGTTCACCGAGGTGGAGAGTGGCCGTGGACATGCCGGAGGCGAACGACCTCACCGTTGGGATCATGGCGCTGGTGGCGCAGGCCGAGCGGGAGGCGATCTCCCGGCGGACGAAGGAGGCTCTAGCGGTGGCAAAGGCGCGCGGCGCTAAGCTGGGCAATCCGAACGGCGCCGAGAGCTTGAGACAGGCCGGAAAAGGCGGTGTGGCGCTAAGGGCCGCGGTGTCAGCAAATGCAGCGACCTTCGCGGCGGATCTGGCGCCGGTGCTGGCGGATATCCGGAAGGCCGGGGACACCTCGCTAAGGGCGATCGCTGCGGAACTGACGGCGCGACGCAGCAGGACACGACGAGGGGGTAAGTGGGGTGTCGGGAATGTTTCAGCACTGATGAAGGAGCGATTAGGCTAATATCTACTAAGTTACTGCAACATCGGAACTACTTGAACAGAGGTTGGATCGGTGCCGTCGCGACACCCTCATCTGTCTTCCGTCGTCGCAACTATTCCCCCGATTTTGACTAAAATGGTCAGGGACCAAACACGCTTTCGCCACGTTCTGCAGCGAATGACTAACCAGAGGTTAAGAAGGCTGACCCTCTCCGATCCATTAACGAGTAGCATTTCAAGGACGACCGAACTATGCACCTAGAGGAGGAAATCAACGGCGACGCCGCGATCCTACGGATCGAGGCACCCAGGCTCGATGCGAGCAAGGCGTCGGCGCTTCGCGAGGTTCTGGTCGATCTCATTGAGGGTGGTCAGCAGTCGATCGTCCTTGACCTTGAAATGGTTGAGTTCATGGACAGCGCGGCGCTAAGTGCGCTGATCACCGCGGTCAAGAAACTAGGTCCCCTGGGGACGATTTCTATAGCCTCTGCGCGCTTTCCTGTGGCACGCTTGTTCTCGATAACGAAGATGGATCGGGTATTTCCGATCACGGCAACGGTCGATGAGGCCATCCAGCGCCTGGCCGCATGAATTGAGTGATTGAATGGCGGAAACGCGCTTCCGGGCTGTCTGTCGTGACCTGGAGGCAATCGGACCCGCCGCAGATGCCCTCCGACATGCCCTGCGCGACGTTCTTGACGAAGAAGGCCTAGCCTGTGTCGAGCTGGCTTTTGTGGAAGCCCTGACAAATGCCGTCCTCTTCGGCTCTTCGGCAACCGGAAAGCCGATTGATCTTTATCTGAAAATCGATGACCGCGATGTCGTCATCGAGATCGGGGACGACACACAGCCCGACCCCGGCCTGTTCCACGGCGCAGTGCCCGAGCGGTTGGATTTCGACCCCTCCGACCGGCAGAGCATCGCGGAAAGCGGGCGCGGGTTGTCGCTGATGGTCGTGTCGATGGATGAGATCTCGTTCCGCACCGTGGGCGATCAGCAGCGCCTTCGGATGGTGCGCCACCGCCCCTAGTTGGCGAAGGCCAGCGCGGCCGCGACGATGCCGGGCCGCCAGATCGGGCCAGCCTTGCCCGCAAGCTCCCAGAGTTGGTCGGCACGCCTGCGCCCTACTTCGATGTCCAGCACACCGGCCTGCACGGCATTCGACAGCGCCACCAGCAGCGAAGCCGCCGCCGCAGCGTCTGCGGGAGAGGCCGCCAGCCGTGCCTCGGCCTGCGCAAGCGTCTCGGTTGCCTCGCTGGCGAGCCGCGCATCCGTGGCCGCCACCCTGGCGATCTGGGCTGCTTCCTGCTCTCCTATGCTCAACCGCTCCAGGTGGATGATCGCCACCGTCGATACGGTCAGGGCCGCAATCCAGGCAATCTGGCTGCGCGCTCCGATCAGGGCTTCACTGAACTTCATGCTGGAAGCGTTCCATGATGGGAAGGTCAAACTCCGGGTCAGGCTTCCATACGGCGGCCATGATAATGGGCATCAGCGACAGGATGTTGTTTACACCCCATAGCGTGTTGGCGACCAGTCCACCGATGGAATAGTTGCCGCCGCCGCCCAGATGCATCGTCCAGGCCCAGATCAGCCCGGCGACGGTCAGCCCGACCACCAGGAGCTGCCATTTGACCAGCGACAGGAACCGACCTTCGCTGCGCTGCTTCGGGGTGACGGGGAAGGAAATCTTTCGCTTTCGCACCACCGCCCAGAGTGCCTGGATGTTCAGCGGGAACATAGCCAGATACCAGCGCCGCCCCGACATGGTCTTGGCCCCCCAGAAGCCCGTAAGCTGTGCCAGCTCGTTCAACAGCAGGAAGGGGACGATGTGAAGCAGGAAGTCGAAGGAATAGGTGGCGACCGGCACGAGGCCGGTAAAGAGGAAGGTCACCGGCCATAGCAGGAAGACCACGTTCCATAGGGGCGAGAGATAGGAATAGAACGTCACCCCGTACATGAGGCGCTGCGGTACGGTCATGCCTTTGGCAAACAGCGGATTGTCCGTGCGCAGGATGTCCAACGTCCCCCCGGCATACTTGAAACGCTGGATTGTCCAGCTCAGCAGGTCGTTGGGCGAAACCATGCGCGACACTACCACCGGGTGCTGAACCGATTTCCAACCGCGCTCGCGGTCCTTGTGCAGCCGGATCGAGGTGTAGATGTCTTCAGAAACGTGCAGCATGAAAGGGGTGAAGTCGACCTCCTGCGCGGCGCTGACGCGTGTGACCGTAGCCAGCCCCCGGTCGACTTTGGTTTCGCCGGTCAACTGCCGGATATCGTCGATCTGCCGCTGAAACGAAACATCGACGTCCGTGGCCCAGGTGCGGAGCGCGACTTCCATTACGGCTTCTCGCCGGTGGACCGACCCGGCCCCGCAGCAAAAGGCTGCGTTTGCCCAGTTTCGGCGGCGCAGGATGAAGTCGTAAAAGAGTTGGGGGTCGTTGCCGAACGGATCCTCCCCCAGGCGGATCGGCCCGAACAACGCCTCGACGGCACGACCTACGCCGCCCCCGGCACGGCCGAAGCGGCGCGCCAGCATGACGGGTAGAGGCACGCCTGGTGGCACATCCCAGAACCATTGCGGGGTCTGCACCCAAGCCATCTGCGGATCGCGGAAGTAGCCAAGCGTTTCGGTCAAAAGGTGCGGCAACGGGATTGTGTCGGCGTCACAGATCACGATCAGGTCGCCCGAAGTATGGTTCATTGCATTGCGCAGGTTCCCGGCCTTGTAGCCGACGTTGTCCGTGCGGGTGATGTAGTTCACCCCCTCCTCGCACGCGACATCGCCCATCGGCGGGCGGCGGCCGTCATCCAGCACATGGACCCGGGCCTCAATTGGATGAGGATAGTCCAACCGCTTCGCCGCCTGCAGGCCCTTGCGGACGATTTCCGGGTCTTCGTTGTAGGTGGCGAAGAACACGTCGATCACGAGTGGCCGCTCGGGCGTCGACGTGTCGCCAGTGATGTCGCACAACGACCGCGGTGACGGGCCGGGCTGGGGCGACCGATCCGTCCAGATGTTGATCGTGAACAGGATCAGCCCGATGTAGGCCAGCGTCTCGGCCAGGACGAGCGGCAGCGAAAACCAGAGCGCCGCGAAGTTCAGCGACTCCGTCCAGCGCCACCAGAGATACCACGCGCCAAAGATCAGGCTGCAGGTCGCGAGGAACTGCCATAGCGCTTGGTGAAGTTCGGAATGTCTGCTGATCTGCCAGGGTACCTGGCGCTCAAAACGCGTCACACACGCCTGGGCAAAAGAACCATTACCAGGAGCGCATTCGAAAGATTTCATGGTGCCAGTATTTCATGTTTCTGTGGAAGCTGTCGAGGGCAACACCGGGCGCAGTCCGCGGTCGATAAGTAGTTGAGGTTTGATCTCCCGGGCAGAACGAGAAGCCATCTCGCGGCGTACGAAGGAGGCGTTAGCAGTCGCGAAGGCGCGTGGCGTGAAGCTGGGTAATCCGAATGGAGCCGAGAGTCTGCGTCGAGCAGGAAAGGGTGGATCCGCGCTATGGGCGGCGGTGTCGGCAAACGCTGTTGCCTCTGCGGCGGACCTGGCTCCAGTGCTGGCCGACGTTCAGGCTGCGGGGCATTCATCACTGCGGACTATCGCGGCGGAGCTTATAGCGCGCGGGATAAGGACGAGGCGGGGCGGGGTCTGGGGCGTGGGGAACGTCCGACGACTTGTGCTTAGCTTGAATACTACAATCTGACCCGCGCCGCCGCTCTCGCCGAGTGGCGCGGCCTCTGCGCGGCCTGACATGAGCGGGTTTGGGCAAAGAGAGACTAGTTCGCATTGGTCTGACACCACCCAACCAGCGCTTCTTGATGCGCTGCTGGCGGCGGGGCTGCCCTATCGCGTCGTGCCTCACGCGGCCCCAAGCCGGTCGGCGGTGCAATAAGGCGCGCGGCGTTTTTTCGGCGGCGCGCGGCAAAGAGCGGCGCGCTGGCGGATCAGGACGGGTAGCCGTATTCCGCGATATGGGTCCAGATTTCCTGGTTCAGCCGCGCCAGATCGGTGATCGACTGCCGGATGCCGGCGATCGCCGCCGCATCGAGATCAAGCGCTTGGCCCATGCGGATGCCATCCTTGCGATCAGCGATCCGCATCAGGATGGATTTCGGCGGACCCCCGTCGGCATCGAAGGCGTAGATGCAGTGGTTGAACCGGTTGCGCGCGCCTGAAAACTTCATCAGGGCCTTCGTCAACCGCAGCACCCCATCTCGTTCGGTCTGGGTCTGGTTGTCCATCTTGGCCAGCCGTTCCACCAGATCAACGCGAGCGCGCGTGGTGTTGAGCGTGAGGAAGATCACAATGGATACATCCTTGGTCGTACCGGATAGACCAGCGATCAAATGCAGCAGCAGACTTTCTGTGTTCGTCCAAGTGTAATTCAACCGCCCCACAAGAAGCAGGATTTCATCGAAATTGGCCGGCTGTGTAGCCTGGCGGGCTGAATCGTGCTGGTTCACTGTCGCTCTCCGGATTGATGGGACAGATACCACGTGGCGGCTTCAGTCCGATTGCGAGCACCGATCTTGGTGATTGCATTGTGCAGGTGAAGCTTCACCGTATGCTCAGACAGTGACATCGTGTTTGCAATGCTCTTGTTGCGTCCGCCTTGGCTGACCAGTTCGAGGACTTCCTTTTCGCGCTGGGTCAGGCGTAGATCGGAAGCGAGGCGGCTTTCCGGCAAGCTCTGAGCATCGCGAACACCGCTCGCAGTAACCTTGCGGTGGTCGTGCGGCAGGGACGGTTGCGATTCGCCCGACGACGGAGTGCCGATCAGGTCGCCCTCCACGACTAACTGGCCTGCGAGGACCAAACGAAGCATCGAGGTCCAAAGGTAGATCGGAAGGGTCATCGGAAGCAGCAAGATCGACTGAAGTCTCGGTGTCTGCGAGCGCGCAACCAGCAGGCCCCGCGCGGCCGCCGGACTGCGATATGCCAAGATCCAGTCGGCCTCCGGGAAAGCGGCCTTGTATTCGTCGAAGTTGTGCAGCACGTCGCCAGCCGCACGATCATCAAAAAAAACTTTGTGAACCTGATGGTTGCGGGCAACACGCGCCTCGGGCATCCCCCGCATTTCATCAAGTCTCATCGCGTGCGCGCCGCCGGCTTCCTGCTCTACGATTCGTAGAAGGGCACCGGAGAAGGTCAGTGCGGTACCTATGAAGAGGAATGTGTCCATGGTGGTGCCGCCGTGGCCGTCCCGAGGCGCGCCTTCGAAATCACGCTCAATCATAACGCCTCCCACTTACGCCTAGCGACAGAAGCGGCCAAAACACAGACAGCTTCGAGCATACGGAATACCGGCAAGCTATACGACATTTCGGTAGGGTTCGGAACTAGCCGAATAGCTAGTTTTTTGCAACCCTGCCTAAATCAGACCCTACACAGCCCGCTGAACCCACGGTCGTTCATGGTGCCGGCAACGCCGGCGTAGCGCACCCCTATCCTATTGAGCAGCAATCCAGGTCATATCGCTAGGTTAATCGTCCTCCGGGTGGTCGTTAGCGCCATTGTTTCTACCTGTGCGTGCAGGATGGAGCACAGTCTGACGCGCTGCGCCGTCGTAAGTACCGTCGAGGCGATGATACGAACTGTTTCCGCCTTCGCGACAACCAATTTATATGAATAAAAACATGTACTTGATGATGGCACGATAACGCCGCGACGCCGCCTTAATCCTGCCCTAATCGATTAGCTGACTTTCAAATCTCATAGTTTAATGGAAAATTAACGAGGCACCCAGTTGCGGGTGCGCATTACGCTGACACAAAATTTGACGGGCCTGACCGTCCGTAAAACCAAAATCCGTCTTCTGGCCAACTGTCGGCCAGCGCCCAAGCTTTGACCTGGACGACCTGAGGCGGGAAATCCGAGAAGGAGGGCAATTCAACCGACACGTGAACCGGATCGCTCGGCGGGCAGGCAGTACTCGATCTGCCCGGAAGAGGACCAAACATTCGCAATCACATGTCCGGTCAATGACACCTTTTAGATGAATGGTGCACGCCCGGACGGTATGAAGGACGAACGCTATGAGCACCAACAACCGCAACAACAACATCATGATCGACGACGTCACCGTCGACACGATCGACGCCGACATCGACGCGACGATCAACGTCGCGGAAGCCGAGGTCGAGCTTGACGCGCAGGCGCAGGAGCAAAGCACCGCCGTCGACGCCGACCAGACCCAGGACGTCGATCAGGGCCAGGGGCAGGATCAAGGCCAGGGACAGGGCCAGGATCAGGGCCAGGGGCAAGATCAGGGCCAGGGGCAAGATCAGGGCCAGGGACAGGACCAAGGCCAGAGCCAGGGTCAGGAAGTCGACAACACCAATGGCAACAACGACAACTCGAACGCCGTGAGCATCGACTTCGGCGGCGGCGAGTGGATCCCGCGCGATGATGATGTCGTCGACATCGACCTGAACAACGGCTCGTCGATGGGCGACGTGTTCACCTCGGCCGGCGATCTCGCCTATGATCCGGGCAACGATCTTGACCTCAGCGACGTCCTGAACGACATCACCTTCGGCGCCGGCAATTCCAACGCCTTCGCCATCGGCCAGTCGAACAACCTGACCGACAGTGACGTTCTGAACAATCCGACCGTCGGCAACTACGGCAGCTTCGAGCAGAACGGCGACGCGACCGGGGGCACCGCGTCCGCGGCGGAGGGCATCGGCGTTGCCTCCAACGGTGCGGCCAGCGGCGATGCCGAGGTCGAGGGCGGCGATGCCGAGGGCGGCACGTCGCTCGGCGGTCTGGCTCTGTCCGGAACCGAAGGCGAAAGCGACGGCGGCGACGCCGACAGCGAAACCGGCGACGGCGGCGACGCCAACACCATCGGCGGCTCGGTTCTTGGGCTGGCGTCCGGCGTGGCCGGCACCAACAGCGACACCACCGGTGGTACCGGCGGCAGCGCCGGCGCGGCCTCGGGTGCCGAGACGGATGCCGACAGCGATCAGGACGGCGATGCCGACGGCGGCGACAGCGGCAATGCGGACGCGCTTGGTCTGGGCCTTGGCGTGGCACTTTCCGGTGCAGACGCCGGTGCCTCGGACGCTGATGGCGGCGACGCCGGTGCCGATGGGGCTGGCCTCGGCCTTGGGCTTTCGGGCGCAGGGGCGATTGCGGGTGGCGGCGAAGCTGGCAATTCGGACGCCGACGCTGATACCGACGCCGATGCCGACGCCGATACCGATGCCGATGCCGATGGCGGCACCGGGGGCGGCGCAGGCGCACTTGGCTTGGGTGTCGGACTCGGCGGTGCCGAGACAGATGCCGACAGCGGTGCCAACGGAGGCCCGGCCGGCGCACTGGCGGGAACCCTTGGCGGCAGCCTTCTGGCGGCGGCCCTGGCCTCGGCCGAAGGTGGCGATGCGGCAAGCGGCGCGACCTCGGGCGACGCAGCCGGCACTGGATCGGGCTCGGGCACCGGTGTGGCGAACGGCGGCGACGTCGGGGCGACCGATGCTCTCGCGGGTGATGCTGGTGCCACGGCCAACGGCACGTCCGGTGCGAACAGCGTCGGCGGTGACGGCTATGGTGGTGTGGCCGATGCCGCATCGAATGGAACCGGCTCGGGCTCCGGCACGGGCGGCACGGCGGGTGGCGGCGGCGCGACCAACGACGCGGACGCTGCATCCGGTGCGACCTCCGGTGGCACTGGCGGCGCTACGGCTGACACGGGCGATGGCGGTCTGGGGCAGGTTTTCGCCACCAGCGACATCGACGGAACCGCCGACAGCATGGCCGAGGCGATCGCGGGCTACGGCTACGGCGGCGTGTCGGATGACGATGCAAGCAACAGCACCGGCGTCTCCGGGTCGGCCAGCACCAATGGCGGCATCGGCGCCGGCTCTGGCGTGTCGGCGGCAAACGGCGGCTATGGTGGCGACATCATGGGCGGCGATGCCTACGGCGGCGAAAGCTACGTCGGCGATGCGATCGCAGGCTGGGGTGGCACGGCCACGACCGGCGCTGGCGGCGCAGGCGGCAACGGCGGTTCCTGGGGGTCGGGCAACGGTGACGACGGCTTCGTCACCGGCGAGTCCTTCGCTTCGGCTGCAGCGGCGGTGAACCTGACGGCGTTCAACCAGAGCATCGTGATGGGCGCCAACGTGCTGGGCAACAGCGTCGACATGACCGTGGTCGGCGGCTCGCTCACCTCTTCCATGGTTGGCGACGACGACAACAACTGACGCCTGACGCAAGACTTCCGGGGCCGGCCCTTCCGGCCCCGGGCAACTGAGACCCGGCTGCAGCCGGTTTGAAAGGCAGGACGAGTATGGCATTGGACCGCATTTCCGAGGAGATCGCCCATTTCGCGGGCCTCTTTCATCTGGAGATCGAGGCTGCCAAACTGCGGCTGGACTATCAGTCCTTTCAGATCAAAGGCGCGGGACCAGAGCTTTCGCCGGTGAACGACGACCCCGTCGTGGTGAAATCGCCGCTGCTTCCCCAGGCCTCGACGAACGGCACATCCCGCGAGGTGTTGCCGACGGCCGCCGATCAGACGCAGGCGCCCAAACTGGCTGGACAAGCCGCTCCGGCCGGGGAAGCCCCGGCCCAAGCCGCATCGCCGGTCGAGGTTCAAATGGACGAACCGGCCCCGCTGATGATGGTCAGCGTTGCGGCGGTCGGCCCGATGTTCGAGATCCTTCCGAACTCCGTCGTGGCCGTGATCAGCCAGTCGGCCTTCCTTGTCGACGACGACCAGCTGATCTTCGATGGCAGCGCGGACTTCATCGCCTTCGGTGATGCAGCGGGCCTGACCGCGCTGGCGGACTCCCTGTCGCCGCTTGAACCCTGGATCTGGAGCCCGGCTCTGGGCGATGCCTCGCTTTCGGCGATGCAGTTGGCCGATGCCATGACGGGCGTCGCCGCCAGCGATGTCGAGGGGGTGACGAGCGTCGTCCTGCGCGACGATGCGACCGTGGGGCTGCATGTCAACGGCGTGGCAACCGACGGGCCGGTGGAGCTTGACGATCTGCTGCCCGCGTTCCTGAAACCGGACGACACGGTGGAGGAGGACGGCGCCGAGCCGGCTCCGTCGGATGGCGTGACCGATCAGGGCGACAATCCGTTCGCGGTCGAGCCCGGACACAGTGTCGTCACCGGCGGCAACACCGTCGTCAACGAAACCGTCCTGAAGTCGGTCTGGGTCGACGCCCCCGTCATCGCGGTGGCCGAGGATGTGGTGCGGCTCGACATCATCACGCAGGTGAACCTGCGGATCGAGGATACGGCTGGCCCCGATCACATGATGCCGGCGATTTCGGCCTCGCTCAACATCGCCGAGATCGAGCAGATCTCGTCGTTGGCGCAAGGCGCGGATTCGGCGGCCATGCCGGCCGCTGCGGCGCCCCCGGCGTTCTGGAACGTGACCGAGGTCGAGGGCGATCTGTTGCTGATGACCTGGGTCCAGCAGCATATCTTCGCAAGCGACCAGGACCTGGTTGAGGTCAAGTTCACGGGTGCCGCGACCTACATCAGCACCGGCGAGAACATGGTCTTCAACGAGGCGCTGAGCCTCGCGCTCGGCTTTCATTACGACCTGATCCTGATCGGCGGCAGCCTGATCACGATCAATCAGATAACGCAGGTGAACGTGCTGGTGGATCAGGACCGGATCACCGGTGACATTCCGGACGGGGCGGCCCTGAACGCCGGCGACAACCTGCAGGCCAACACGGCGGCGATCCAGACCACCGGCACCGACACGCTGGTAAAAAAGACCGCGATGTTCGATGCGGCCTTCGCCGGGGCGGCCGCCGGCAAGGACCTGCCCTCCGGCGTTGCGATGGACGAGCTTTTTGCCGGCAAGGCGGCCCTGAACGTGCTCTATATCTCGGGCGACCTTGTTCAGGCCAACGTGATCGAGCAGTTCAATTACCTTGGCGATTCCGACCAGATCCACTTCATCGAAGACATGTTCAGCACCGCCGCGGGCGCAGAGGTGACGGTCACGACCGGGTCCAACGCGCAGATCAACGCCGCGACCGTGATCTCGGTCGGTCTTGATTCAACCGTGATGGCGGGCGGCGAGACTTACAGCGATGCCCTGATTTTCCAGGCCGAGCTGATCGACGACGCGGCGCCGCCCGTCGGCGTGCAGCTTGGCGGACTGGCGACCGAGGCGGTGGCGTTCCTGGTCGACGGCATGATCGACCCCGCGGTGTCGGACGACGCCGGATCGGGGGTCGTGAACGCCGACGGCGCAGGCGCGGTCGACGTCATGCAGACCATGCTCACCTGATTTAACCAATGTTTTTTTTCCGTTCCCCGGAGAGCAGTTTTGAACAATATGATTAACCGCCGGCTCGATTTCAGAAGTGTGCGAGATCGCGCAGCCGCCCGCATCGGTCATCGGGACGCATCTTCGCCTTCGCCCATGGCGACGGGGCTGCGCACCCGTCCCGATATGCCGCTGCCCAGGGCTCCGCAGGACGCCGCGCCGGGCGGCGTCTCCGGCGTGGTCGAGGCTGGCAAGGTCGAGGCTGGCGTGGCAGAGGCTGGCGTGGCAGAGGCTGGCGTGGCAGAGGCTGGCGTGGCAGAGGCTGGCATTGCGGATTCTGGCCTGAAGCCCGCGGCCAACGCCCCGGCGGTGACGCCGGCGGACGCGGTTGCCGAGGTCAGGCCGACGCCCGGCCCGGCTGCCGCCGACACCGCACCGGCCCCCACCGCCGCGCGCAGCGAGGCCGTCGGCAGCGCCGCGCCGGCCAATGCCGAGGCCGCAACCGCCTCAGCCGGCTCCCCACAGCTGCCGACGGAGGCGAACAAGGCTGACGCGCCCAGGGCGGAGGCCGCTCCGACCAAGGCGCTCGTCGATACCGGCGGTGCGCCTCTTTCAGGCGTCAACATCGAAGGCCGGACGGGTGGGCCGGTGATGCCCGGCCCGACGCGGCCGGGCGGTGGTGGCGGTGCTGGCAGCACGGGGGGCACCACTGGCGGTAGCAGTTTCCACAAGCGGATGGGGCCGGAGAATTTCAACGAGAGCCTCCGCCTCGGCGTGCGAACGGTCTGGCGCAACCTCAGCGTGGTCATGGTGATGACCCTTGCCACAAACGTGCTGATCCTGGCGATCCCGATCTACCTTTTCCAGATCTCTGACCGGGTGCTGACCAGCCGGTCGACCGATACGCTGATCATGCTGACCGTGGTGATCGCCGGCGCGGTGATCCTGCAGGCGATGTTCGACGCGCTGCGCCGCTTCATGCTGATGCGAACCGGCGTCGAGGTCGCGACACGGCTTGGCGCGCCGGTACTCAGCGCCGCTGCCGCCGCCTCGCTGAACGGATCGGGGCGCGAATATCAGACGCTGGGCGATCTGCAGCAGCTGCGGAGCTTCCTTGTGTCCGGCACGCTGATCTCGTTCCTGGACGTGCCGTTTGCGCCGCTGTTCATCCTGGTGATCTTCCTGATCCATCCACATCTGGGAATGATTGTGGTGGTTACGGGGCTCCTGTTGCTGGTGGTGGCGCTGGTCAACCAGCGCATCACGGCCAAACCCTTCGCCGAAGCCAACCTCGCTCAGGCCAAGGCGAACATGCATCTGGACTCAATGTCGCGCAACAGCCAGATTATCAACGCAATGGCGATGATCCCCGAAGCGGTCACGATCTGGGGCCGGGATACTGCCGCCTCGCTAATCGCGCAGGTCCGCGCCCAGGACCGCAACATCATCAGCGCCTCGGTCAGTCGCGCCGTGCGGCTGCTGACGCAGGTTGCGATGCTGGGCTGGGGGGCTTGGCTGGCGCTGGACGGGCAGATCACCGGTGGCATGGTCATTGCTGCGTCCATCGTGGCTGGCCGCGCACTCGCGCCCATCGAGGGGTCGATCGAGGGTTGGAACGCCTTTATCCTGTCGCGTGCCGCCTACGGCCGCGTTGCCGCCCTGCTGCGCGGCTCCCGGTTGCAGTTCGAACGACTGTGGCTGCCGCACCCGGCGGGACGGCTGAATGTCGAGCGCCTGCTTTATGTGCCGGGCGGCACGAAGCAGGTGATCCTCAATGGCATCAGTTTCGAGTTGAACCCGGGCGACACGCTTGCAGTCATCGGCAACTCCGGGGCGGGCAAGACCACGCTCGGCAAGATGCTGGTGGGCTCGATCCTGCCGACCTCGGGCAATGTGCGGCTTGACCTGATGGATCTGCGCAACTGGGATCCACGCCAGCTGGGCGAAAACATCGGCTATCTGCCGCAGGATGTGCAGCTGTTCCCCGGCACGATCAAGGAGAACATCGGGCGGATGCGCGCCGATGCGACCGACGAACAGATCCACCAGGCTTCGGTGCTGGCCGACGTGCACGAGATGATCGCCAGCCTGCCGCAGGGCTACGAGACCATGGTGGCCGCCGACGGCGCTCCCTTGTCGGGCGGGCAGAAGCAGCGCATCGCGCTTGCGCGGGCTTTCTTCGGCAATCCGCGACTGGTGGTGCTGGACGAGCCGAACTCGAACCTCGACACCGCCGGCGACAAGGCTCTGGCACGCGCGATCGACCATGCGCGCAAGGAAAAGATCACCGTCGTTGTGATCACGCAGAAGCCGGCGCTCTTGAACGTCGTCGACAAGATCATGCTGCTGGCTAATGGCGGGATCGCGCTGTTCGGACATCGCGAGAAGGTCATGGCCCAGCTGAACCCCGCCCCCGCGCAACCGCCCTCGGCGCCCGGCGCGCCGCCACACGCGCTCAACCGCCAGTCATCGTCCGGAGCGCCGCTTCATGCGTGACGTCGCCGTCGCTCCCCCGCCCGCGCCCTGGCACCACGAGGTGCCCCGGTCGATCGGCCGCCAGACTGCATTCGGCCTGATTCTGCTTTTGGTGACCTTCGGTGGTTTCGGCGCCTGGTCGATGCTGGCGCCGCTTGCCGCCGCCGTGATCGCGCAGGGCAGCTTCGTCGCCACGGGCCAGAACAAGATCGTGCAACACCTCGAAGGCGGGATCATTGCGGAAATCCTCGTCAGCGAGGGCGACCGTGTCTCTGAGGGCCAGGTCATGCTGACGCTCGACCAGACGCTGGCGCTTGCCAGCACGCGGGAACTGACGCTGCGACGGATCCGGCTCGAGGCGACGCAGGCCCGCCTGATGGCCGAACAGCAGCATCAGAAGGACCTGGTGTTCCCCCCGGCCCTTCTGGCCGAGAACAACGATGCGGAAGTGGCGATGATCCTCGACGGTCAGATGCTGGCGTTCCAGGCTTCCAGCTCCAGTCTGGAAAACGACGTTGGCGTCATTTCCCGCAACCTTGACGCGCTGGACATTCGTGCCACCGGCTATGCGATCCAGCTGGAGGCAACCAACAGCCAGCTGGCGCTTCTGGCCGAAGAGCTTGCCGCCAAAACGCAGCTGGTCGAAAGCGGTCTCTTGCGGCAGAGCGAAGCGCTTGCTCTGCGCCGCGCCATTCTGGAAGCCGAAGGCCAGGTCGGGCGGCTCGAGGCGGAAATCGGCGAGCTGAACGAGATGCGCACCAAGTTCACCGCGCAGATCGACAAGACCCGCGACGAATACAGCCGCAACGCGCTGACCCAGTTGCAGACCATCGAGAGCGAGCTGGAAAGCGTGCGCGAACAGGTGCGCAAGTCGGAAAACATCCTCGGTCGCACGTCTGTGATCGCCCCGGTGTCGGGAACCGTGGTCCGGCTTTACTACCACACCAACGGCGGCGTGGTTGAGACCGGGCGGCCGATCGTCGAGATACTGCCGGCGGATGCCCCGCTGATCATCGAAGTGCTGGTGCCGCGCAGTAACATCGACAGCGTCCACGTCGGGCAGAAGGCCACGGTGCGCCTGACCGGCCTGAACCAGCGGACCACTCCGGTGCTGAACGGGGCAGTCGAATACCTCTCGGCGGACGCGATTGCCGACGGGTCGACGGGGACGCGGCGCGAGGTGTATCTGGCCCGCGTGACCGTCTCGCCGGAAGAAATGCAGCGGGTGCACGGCTTCTCACCGACGCCGGGAATGCCCGCCGAGATCATGATCCAGACGGAGCAGCGCACCTTCGCGCAATATCTTGTAAAGCCCGTGCTCGACAGCATGGCGCGTGCCTTCCGCGAGGAGTAGGCTGGGGCGCCCCCTCGCGCCCCAGCCGGAGGGCCGGGCGGTCGGAGCGCCTTGCAAATGCGCCACACCTCCGCTTCGCTTTGTGCCAGTTTCCTTGTTTTTATGGGGTTTTCGCGGCATGTTCCAGGCTTGAGCAGACCTGTTCGCAAAGCTGGCAGTAAAGTCCGGCGCGACAGACAGTACAGGCAGGACATCGAAATGAGCACTTTCTGCTGGCGCAAAGCCAACCGCAGCGGTCTGTTTCTTGCAGCCTTGTGCCTTGGGGCAAGTTGCACGAACGCGCCCTATCAACCGCCCAGCTTTCCCTTCCTTGCCAACTTCAAAAGCTCGACCGACAGCGTGCCGCGCGTGCTAGACAACGTCGACTGGTGGCGCGGGTTCAAGGACCCGGTTCTGGACCAGCTGGTCGAACAGGCGCTCGACGGAAGCCTCAGCCTTGATCTGGCGCAGGAACGCGTGATCGAGGCCCGCGCCGCGCGTGACAGCCTGCCGCTCGCGGCGAACGTCGCCGCCAACGCCCGGGTACAACGCGAGCGCATTGATGGCGGCGACATCGACACCCGTACGGAAGCGGCGCTCGGGTTCGACTGGCTTCTCGACATCTATGGGGCGCGGCGGGCGCAGGTCGAGGCGGCGGGCGCGCGTCTGGCGATTGCCGATGCCGAGGTGGACGCAGCGCAACTGTTGCTGCTGCTGAACCTGACCAATGCCTATGTCGACTTGCGCTATCAGCAGACCAGCCTGCACCTGCGTCATTCGGAACTGCGATCCCGGCGCCAGACGCTGAACCTGGTCCAGACCCTGGTGAAGGCCGATGCCGCGACCCGGATCGATCTGGTGCGCGCGCAGGCCCTGGTGGCCGAAACCCAGGCCGGCATTCCGGGCATCGAAGCGGCCATCGCGGGCATCAAGAACGAGATCGCGGTCCTTTCGGGGCGGATGGTCGGCGAGGCCGGGCCGAATCTGGACGGAAGCTCCGCCCAGCCGCGCGTCAGCCTGTCGCCGATGGTCGGGATTCCGGCCGATCTTCTGCGCAACCGCCCGGACATCCGCGTCGCGGAGCGCGGCTACTACGCGGCGCTTCGCGATGTGAAGGCGGCCAGCGCCGCGCTTTACCCGCAACTGTCGCTGGGCGGGACCATCAGCCTCGCCTCGCTTTCAGGCGACAGCAGTACCGATTACATTTTCGGCCCGTCGCTGCGCCTGCCCACCTTTCCGAACAAGGCCGGCAGCGCGTCGGTGGAGATCCGCGAATCGCGCGTGCGGCAGGCCCACACGGCGTGGCGCCTGGCCGTGCTGTCGGCTATTGGCGACGTCGAAAGCGCGCTCAGCAGCTATTCCGCCGCCACCCGGGCACGGGGCGCGGCCGAAAAGACCGTGCGCCTGTATTCCGAAGCCCTTGGCCTGACGCGCGAGAGTGTCAGCCGTGATGGCGGCACGGTCCGCGATGTAATCGACGCCGAACAGGACTTCTCGGTGGCGAATGCGGGCCTCGCCAACGCGCTTCGCGAGGTCGGACGCAGCTACGTCTCGCTGAACATCAATCTCGGGGCCGGTCATCGTTACGGGGCAAGACCGATGATGGCCGACTGACCGGGCGCCGTCAGCAAGGGGAGCCAGCCGCAAGGGGCAACCGTTCCAGTGCCGTCGGCGCGTCACGTTTTTTGTGTCCATGGCTCGCTTTTGAACAGGCTTGAACGGCACCGTCAAAGGAAACTGCCTTGAAGCGGGCAGGGGTAGCATCTAGCCTCGCGTCATGCCCAGACCCAGCCCTTTCCGCATTGCCGAAGCGGGATCAGGCAACGAAACTCGAAGTAATTAAAAAGCAATGACTTGCGATGCAGAGAAGGTTCGACGGTAGTCGCGTTCCGTCCATCACTCTACTCAGTAACTGAGCTGCAGCGTGGGCTAGCTGAGGTTCGGAAAGCAGCCGTTGACAGGGACACCTTTGAACGGCCGGAATGGGCCGACTTCGTGAACCTGTTCCCACGCATCACCCTGCATCGACATCGCCTGGATCTTCCTTGCGCACCTCATAGTGGTCGAAGCTGCTGGTGAACCATGCGGTGCCCCGTGTCGATGCGGCAAGCATGATGAAAAGCGCGTCCTCCGACGCCATGGGCAACAGGAGTTTGAACACGTCCCACCCCGCCGCGTTGTCTTGGGCCTGGAAGCCGAGAACCTGCCCCTTGAGCCCCGAAACCAGCGGCACCAGCGCGCCCGAGAACACCGATGGCACCTGAATGTCGATCTTCATGACCGGCTGGAGCGGCACCGTCCCGACCTCCGCCAGCGCTTCGCGGATCGCGTTCTTGCCCGCGGTGCGGAAGGCGTGGTCGGAGCTGTCCACCGAATGGGCCTTGCCGTCCTTCAGCTCCACCGACACATCGACGACCGGAAAACCATGCGGGCCCTGGGCCAGCGCATCGCGCACGCCCTCCTCGACCGAGGGGATATAGTTGCGCGGCACCGTGCCGCCCTTGACCGTCTCGGAAAAGGCGAAGCCGGAACCGCGCGCCTCGGGCTTGAGTTCGATCACCACATCGGCGAATTGGCCCGCACCCCCCGTCTGCTTGCGGTGGCGGTGGTGCACTTCGGTTCCGCGCTGGATCGTCTCGCGCATGGCGGGCGGCACGGGTGTCTCGGTCACCCGGATACCGAAATCGCTGGCGATCTTGGCAAGGATGCGGCGCAGGTGCAGCGGCCCCTGCGTCGAAAGGATCGGCCGCCCTGTTTTCTCATCCGACGACAGACCCAGCGCCGGGTCGATCTCGCCAAGTCGGCCCAGTGCCGCAAGAAGACGGCTGTCATCCCTGTCATTCTCCGGGGCGATGATCCGGCGATAGGCAGAGGCATGGATCTGCCCCAATCCCGGCAGGGGCCGGGCCGCATCGCGGGAAAACACCTGTCCGGCAGAAAGGTGGTCGGACTTCACCGCAAGGCCGATCTGGCCGGGGGCAAGCTGACCAAGTGCGGTTTTCGCATCAAGATCGGTGATCGAGCCGAGATCGGCGCCGCCGAGCCGGGTACCGCCGCTGACCGGGCCGTCGATAGCACGCAAGAGAACGACTTTGCCAAGATGCTTGACCACATCCGCCAGCGCGCCCGCCGCCGTGGCTGCGCCGTCGAACCGCCCGCGTGCGACCTCGACCCCCGGTGCATCATGGCGCAGTGACTTCATAAGGCGGTTGATGCCGTGCCCTTTGATCGCCGAGCCGAAGAAACAGGCCATGATCGCGTTGTCCCGCAGCGTCCTCGCGGCGATCCCATAGACCTCGCCCGCGGGCGGTTGCCTGTCCTCGATCAGCTCCTCCATCAGCGTGTCGTCGAAGTCGGCATAGCTCTCAAGAAGCTCGGCGCGGGCGGCGGCCTCGCGGCCCTTCACCCCTTCGGGCATGTCGATCAGGGCCGAACGCTTGCCCTCCTTGAATTTCCAGGCCCGCTCCGACACAAGATCGACAAAGCCCGTGATCACGTAGCCGTCGCGGATTGGAACTTCGCGCAGCACGATGTGGTGGCGAGAATAGGCTTGCAGGGCCGCGACGATCTCGGCGATCCGGCTCTGGGCGCTGTCGATGCGGTTGATGAAGATGATACAGGGCACCCCCACCTCTTCGACTTTGCGGATGAAGGGGGCGGCCAGCACTGCGCTATCGGCATCTGCGGGCACGCAGACCACGGCGATATCCGAAGCCGCCAGCGCGGCACCTACCGAGCCGAGGTTCTCCACTCCGCCGACGACGTCGATCGCGGCCCAGTCCTCGCCCATGAAACCGAACGAAGAGACGGTAGCGACGCCGGGCAGGGCCAGCGACTTGCCGCGTCTGTCATCGAGTCCGGCTAGAGCCTGGACAAGAGTCGATTTTCCGGACCCGGAGGGCCCCAAGATGGTGAAAACGCGCATGCCCGTCCCCCTCACGTTGTTTGAACCAGTCTAGTGCCTTGTAAGGAGCCGGTCATGCGAGAAATCGACCCTTGCGTGGCCCCATGTCAAATGCGGAAGGATGGAGTGCAGCAGTCCGCCACCACGACGGAGCGCGTTGCCGGACGGTTCAACTTTCGTTAGCGAGTGGACATCATCGGAAAATCCGCGCCGCCTAGCTCAGGCAAGATTTCCGCGGTAGTTGCGAATGGCAGCTTTTTGGGAACACCGGCCAGGGAGCTGAACGACCGGTTTGGGCCGACCGGCGTATGGTGTGCCGGTCGGCGGGGCAGTTACAGGTCGATCCCCTCCGACAGGGACAACGCATCTTCAATGTCGACGCCGAGGTAGCGTACTGTGCTGTCCATCATCGTATGGCCAAGCAGCAGTTGAACAGCCCGGAGGTTGCCTGTCTTCGTGTAGATCTGCGCCACCTTGGTCCGGCAATTGGAATGCGTTCCGTAGGCGCTCAGCTCTAGGCCGAGCGACACAACCCCTGACGATCCGTGCGTACTGCCTTGTCGAGAGATGTGGGCTGCCATGGATCCGGCTGGGCCATAGGAACTCGAGGCCGATCATCTCGGGGTCGCTGATCCACCGCTAAAGCGACAGCCGCGTGGTCTCAGTGATCTCGAACCGGACAGGCTTGCCCGTCTTGCTCTGGATCATCGAGGCGCGTTCCTTGACGCGCCCGGCGGCGAAGACATCCCGGACTCTTAGGCTGACGAGATCGCAACCCCGAAGCTTGCTGTCCACGGCCATGTTGAAGAGCGCGAGGTCGCGAGCGTTGCCCGCGATCTCGAGGCGGACCCGGATGGACCGGACGTGCCGCGGCAGCAGCGGGTGCTTCAGGCCTATGATGCGTCCCTTGTTCCAAGGGACGCGGGCAGGCCGGAGGGCGGGAAGAAGATCGACAGACATGAGACTACCTCCTGTCCACCGGTCCCGCCCTTCTTCGGTCTTGCCGACGCCGACAGGATATCACGACGGAGGCTTGAGTGCAGCGCACCGGCAAGACTAAGCCGGACCAACGCTCCCAGATCGTCCATTTCAGGTTTTGCGGCCATCAGTTAGACTCGCTTGCATGGCCAAGATCAGAAGTCGAACTCCATTCTCAGAGCGCAACGGACGCCTCATTGTCGGGTGGGCGATCCTGATTGCACTGGTCATGGCGGCCGTCGCCTTTGTGCAACGGCAATCCCTGATTGCCGAACTGCAAACCGAAGCAGCCAGCCTATACCGGCTTGCGTCGCAAAGGGCCGACCAGCACGACGCCCATATGACAGCGCTGTCCGCCCTCGCTGTCGCCGGCGCGACCGAAAGGCCCGATCTGTTTCTGGAAGTTGCCGCCACGATCCTGCGTTTCTATCCAAGAATCGAGGCGGTTGATCTGGTACCGCTTGAGCAGCCTGCTGCCAACCTCAGTACGCGTGCCGGTCTCTCCGACCAGTTGGCCGAAACGATAAGGGCCGCCGCCCGCAATTCGGACGGCCGGCTTGTCCTTCATCCCTTGTCAGAGTCGAAAGGCAGCTATCTTGTCGTAAAGCGAAGTCCGAACAGTGATGCAGCGCGGTTCGGACTGGCTCTGCAGATCAACTCTGCGGCGCTGCTTGGCTCTGACAGCGCATTTTGGCAGCGTACCTCCGTGTCGCTCGGGCTTCGTTTTCCCGACGCGACTGCCGCAGCCCCCACCAATCCCACGACCGGGCTTCGCTTTGAAAAACCCCTTGGCAGCGCCTCGCAGCCTTTGATCTTTCAGGCCGGCATCGCACCGGGTTTGACCGACCTGTTCCGCCCAGCCACGATCCTGATTGCCACTGTCCTGACATCTCTCGTGTATCTCGCCACCGTGCTGGGCTTTCGCCAGTCTCACCGCGCGCGCCGGGCCGAACGGCAAGCCCGCCTCAGCGCGCAGGAAGCAAGGCTTGCCCATGCCTCGCGGGTGAACGCGCTCGGAGAGATGGCAAGCGGCATGGCGCATGAGTTGACCCAGCCACTGACTGCGGTGCTCAGCCAGGCGCAGGCGGGGCGGCATCTCGCAGAGCGCGGTGATAAGGAAAATCTGCGCCGAAGCCTCGACAGCATCATCGCACAGACCAAGCGGGCGTCGGCCATTCTGGACCGTTTGCGGAACTGGACGCGGCCAAGGCAGCTTGCCTCAGGTCCGGTGTCAGTCAACAGCGTGGCGGAAAATGTGCAACTGTTGCTGCAGGCTGAAGCTGACCGCGCGGGGATTGCGCTGAAGTTGCAGCTTGATCCCGACGTTCGGCCGGCTCATGCGGATACCATCGAGATTGAGCAAGTCCTGTTCAACCTGGTCCGAAATGCCATGGATGCGGTGGCCGCGACCGATCTGCGGCAGGTCCTGATCACCACCCGCGCCGCCGCTGAGTTTGCGGTTCTGGAAGTCACTGATTCCGGCCCGGGTGTACCGCCAGCGATCCGGCCCCGCCTGTTCGAGCCGTTCGTGACCGGCAAGCCGGATGGCACCGGGCTGGGGTTGGCGCTTTGTCAGCGCCTCGTCGAAAGCATGGGCGGAGAAATCGAGCTGGACGATGGCGCTGCCCGAACCACTTTCCGCGTCAGCCTTCCGGTATTTGCGCAAAGCCTGAAAGAGACCGCCGCATGACCCGGCCGGTTCATCTTGTTGATGACGATCAGGCCGTTCGCGAGGCGCTAACGCTCTTGCTGGAGAGCGTCGGTATCAAGGTGCGCAGTTTCGCCTCACCCGAGGCATTTCTTGCGCGTCTGGATGGGCTGGAGCCGGGCTGCCTGATCCTTGATATCCGCATGCCGATGATCTCGGGCCTGAAGCTTCAGGAGCGGTTGACCGAAACTGGGATCGACTGGCCGGTCGTCATTATCAGCGGCCACGGCGACATCGAGGCTTGCCGCCGCGCCTTCCGCAACGGAGCGATCGACTATCTCAGCAAGCCAGTGGACGAACAGGACCTGATCGACGCGATCCAGCGCGGACAGGCCGAACTGGACAAGCGCGAACGCTCTGCGGCCGTGGTCGCCGAGACCCGCCGCATTCTTGCCCAGCTCAGCAGCCGCGAAACCGAAGTGCTGGAACTGATCGCCAAGGGCCTGACCACCCGCCAGATAGCCGAGGCGCTGACGTTGTCGCCGCGCACCGTGGAAAGCCATCGCGCCGCAATTGGCGCCAAGACCGGAACCACCTCTGCCGCAGAGCTGACCCGATTCTGGCTTGAGGGCAACGCAGCTCCGTAGAACTACGGAAGGCCGCGGGAGTACTGCGAATTTCGGAATGATACCGCAGGATGTAGGGTGCAGGCATCATCGTTAAGGAGAACCCAACATGATCCGCAAGCTTGCTCTCGCTGCAGCCTTCCTTGCCCCTTCCGCCCTGCTGGCGCAGGAACTGCCGAGTGCCCCCTATCTGCCGCTAGACATGGCGTACACCGCAGCGCGTGCTGCGCTCGACGCCTGTGCAGCCGAAGGGCACAATGTCACCGTCGCCATTGTTGCCCGCAGCGGCGTGACCTCGGTCGTTCTGCGCGCCGATAATGCAGGCCCGCATACCGTGGGCAGCAGCACCGGCAAGGCCTTTGCCTCGGCCAGCCTTGGCCGAGATACTGCCGGTCTGGCGGATTTCATCTCCGGCAATGCACAAAACGATGGCCTGCGCGACATGGACGCGCGGATGGTGATCCAGGCCGGCGGTCTGCCGATCAAGATCGCGGGTGCGCTGGTTGGCGGCATCGGGGTTGGCGGAGCACCCTCGGGAGACGTCGACACCGCCTGCGCCCGCAAGGGTCTGGATGCCATCAGCGCAGAATAATACCTAGGCGGCCCGTCTTGATGGATGGGCCGCCCGCATCAGCGGGAGAGTTTCAATGTGGCGCATGTCCATCATCCTTTGCTTCTGTCTGGCAAGCGCGGCGCAGGCGCAGACGGCCCCCTCGGCGGCAGAAATCGCCAGGTATGACGGCCTGCACCGGGCTGCCCAAGACGGTGACATTCCGGCGATCCGGCAACTTGTGGCCAAGGGTGCCGAAGTAAACACCCGAGACGCGGCCGGACGCACACCCGCCCATGTCGCTGCCTTTGCCTCGAACGACGACGCCCTGATGGCGCTGGCCGCGGCGGGCGCTGACATGAACGCACTGGAAGACGGGGTCTACGACGTGCTGACCATAGCTGCTGTGGCCAATGACCCCCAGATGGTGTCGCTGGCGCTTGACCTCGGCAACCGGCCCGATCTGGTGACCAGCGTCTACGACGGCACAGCCCTGATCGCGGCGGCGCACCTTGGACATCATGAGGTGGTCCGCCGGCTGATCAAAGGGGGCGCCCCACTCGATCACTTCAACAATCTGGGCTGGACCGCACTGATCGAGGCCGTGATCCTGGGCGACGGCGGGCCGGATCATGTGCTGACCGTTCAGTATCTTGTCGAGGGGGGCGCGGACCTGAGCATCCCTGACCGTGACGGCGTAACCGCGCTTCAACACGCGGAGGGACGTCATTACAGGGCGATTGCCGAAATCATCGCAGCCGGGGGCGAATAGAACCTCAATTCCTTTGCAACCAACACTGATCGCAGGGGCGTTGGAGGAAGATTAAAGGGTCGGCGCAGCAGTTAGTGTGACATCGTTTTCGCCAGTGGCGTATTGCTGCGCCAACCCAGAACAATCGATCTTGGGAAGTAACTGGCGAAAGACGGCAGTCGCTCTTTCACCGAAGTCAGTCATCTGGCCTAGGGCTTGCAGGCCAGGTCGGTCCGAGAGGCGTGAGTACGAGCCTGCTTCGACTTCCCGGCCGTGGCGAATGACCGGTCTGGTGATGCTGCGCGACGGCTCGCGGAGGCGTACCGAAGGTCCGGAATGGACCGGGTATGTTGCTGCGCCTGCAAAAGGCCGTCTCACGCTCCGCCCTGGTCGATTGTCGCTAATGGGCTCGAGGGAGCCGTTCGCCGCGCGACGCATGACCTTATGTTGACCCGAGGGCGCGACGCTCACTAGACCTCCAACCCGGCGGGCAGATCCGCACCGAATAGCCGGGCGTACATAGGCCGCCTACTCGGCCGGGTAGCAACCCGGAAGATCCCGGCGTGCGCCCTACACCAGAGGCGTGAATGCGTCGCGGGCATGATGGTCCGTGCGCTCCGGCCTTTCCATCATCCATGGTTTCGTTGAACCTGCTACCGTCGATGCATTTGTCGGTTTCCCCTATAGCGAACCGCCAACGCTCTCTCCGCGCGCTACGTACGGCACGCGCGTCCACAAGGTTAATGAACGGTGAGCCCCACGGCCAAGGGCCAAATTGTCCCGACCATCAGAGTGAGACACTGCTCACTCTGAATTGCCGGAGACGGTCGCTGGACCTGTTTTCGCATCCAAAGCGATGATCAGTTCCAGTTCGATGACCTCATCTCCCAAGGCGTCACCTTGCCATCACCATCCTGATCCGCCGCGTCGAAGTGCGCTTTGGAGGCAGCGATGAACTCGGCCTTGGTCACCGCGCCGTCCTTGTCGGCATCCATCGGAGTGAAGCGGGCTTCTTTACGGGCCTGCATCTGGGCTTGACGGTCCTCGTTGAAGCCGAACTGTTGCCCCATGCGGACGGACATGAACTCGTCAAGCGTCAGGGTGCCGTCATCATCGGCATCAATCGCAGTAAACGTCATGTCCGCGTGCGATGCCGCTTCCTCTGCCGAGACAACCCCATCCTCGTTCGCGTCGATCAAGGCAAACCGTCCACGGCCCGGCACATTCGGGTTTCCCCAACCCTGCATCATGGCAAAGCCGGGGCCGTCAGGATTGCCCGGACCCATCCCGTTACCTTGACCCCACCCCATCATCGGGCCGTTGGAATAGCCTTGCCAGGGCATCCACCCGGAAAAGGGACCGCTCCACTGGTTGTTGTATCCCGGCCCCATCTGCGCGGCGGCAGGCGAGGCCAAGGCGGCGAGTAGCGAGAGTGTAAGCAATGTGCGTTTCATGGCTGGATATCCTTTGTTGTGTTCTGCTTGAAAATTGGGAGCGACGAACGTGGGCGCAGGCCGCGTCCTGTGTCAGCTGAACTTGAGGAACAGCTTCGAATAAGCGGGCTTGAGGCCCGCGACTGCTGCCTTCAAACCGGCTTCATCAGCTGATTGTGTCGCGGATTTCAGGGCTTGAACGCTTTGTAGCAACCCGTCGACCAAAGGCTCGTATGCCGGATCCGCTGCCTCTGGCGCCGGGTGCGCGGCTATGTCATCGGCAAGATATGCAAGAACCGCGGTTGCATCTTGAAGGGCAGCTACCACGTCCTTGCTCTCGCCGGCCGCCTCTCCCTCCAGCACCTTTTCCATCTCGGCGTGGTAAGCGTTCATTCGATCCGAAAAGCCGATCACCCCGTTACGCCCGTGAAGGTCTCCGATTTCTGACCTGATCGCTTCAAGCGTGACATGCGCCGTCGCAAGGTCGCCGCGTGCGGCCTCGTCTGCGGCTTTGTCGATCGCTGTGTCGACGCTGGTCATCGTGCCGGCGAGCAGACTGTCATCGGCGTATTGCGGCGGCAGCGCAGAGGTCCATTCCTGCGACAGCGCTTCCCATTTCTGGTTCAGGCTTTCCAACGCCTTGACGGTTGCGTCTGCATTGCCACCGCTGCTTTGGAAAAGCGCCACGCGGTAGTCTCCGTAGACACTGCGCAACTGTTGCTCAGCGTCCTGAACGGGACCGGCGAACCCAACGGCCGGCAACAGCACCGAACCGAAAAGTAGAGAGATGTGATGAGTTCTGGGCATGTCAGACCTTAATGATTCATATTTTATAAAATGAATATTTCACAGATGCCCGGGCGCCGGTATGACACAGATCAATCTTGCCGTCTGATCGGGTCCACTGCATTTCACTCATGCCGTCGTATGCGTTCAATGCGGACAATGGTTGACTGCGCCGGCATCGAAATCTGACCCAGTTCAGGTGGTTGCTAAACGTGCCCGAACCCTGACTGCCAAAGGTACTTCCTGTTCGCTTGGATCGAGGCGCTTCCATCTTCGCTAATCAACCTCATCCGGCCGAACAGGGTCGAGTGGCTGGCCGGCAGATAATAGCGGAGTCGATGAGAAGGCTGAAATTGCAAAGGTGGCGGAGCCTTGAATCGCGCCACAGCTCAAAGCTTTGGTAGCCATCAAGCTGCTATGGGAACTGGAGCGCGCGATTTGCACCACGAAGCATCTGATCAGAGGTGCGAGACGGCTTGGCATTTCGCTGTGCGCCATGTTCGGACCGCGCCCTTGTTGCTGGCCTCACGGATCGTCGCGGGATGGCCGACAGCCGCAAAGCAGACCTTGGCTTCAATGCATTCGAACGACGGCTAAGGGCCGATCGCGGCGATCAGGCTAGGCTTCCGTGCGGCGGGACCGCTTGTGCCCTTGCCCGCTTCATGGTTCAGACGGCAAGCAAGGAGTGGGGGATGTTCAACGCATGGCAAAAGGAAAAAGCGACGGCAGCGCTGGTCGGTGACGCGCAGGCGGTGGCTGACAGGCTGGCATCAGCCAAAGGGCATGTTGTCGACAACTACGCCGCGACCGCGTGGTTCTGGGCGGCCTCCTTGCAGGCCGAAGGGCAAGACCCCTATGCCATCGCAAGCTGGCCTCCCGCCGCCGTCGCCCGCTTCGTGACCGCGACACAGATCCGCGTCGCCGCCCTGCGCAAGAAGCGCGACTATGACCTGAGCGACGGTCTGGCAGTCTGGCTGCACACCGCCCGGGCGCTGAAGGAACCCCGCATCGCGCGCGCCGTGCACGACATCTGGCAAATGATCCTAAATTCTGGGCCGAATGCCGACAACATGGCTACCGACCTGATGGCCGATGCGGAGCTTCCTGCCGTGCTTGTCCGTCAGGCGCCCGCTGGCCTTGCCCCCAATTCCGTAAACGGGGGCTAACCCTTTGCTGTGGGATATCCGCACCTGCATGAAGCCCGCGCTTCAGGTGATAGACCTGATAACCAATGTGCACCGTACGCCCGCGCTGGCCGCCTTGGCGTGGTCCGGGAACAGCGTCGGGAAGTCGTTCGATGAATGGCCCATTAACAGACCGTTCATTTCAGATTAACCTACTGAAAAGATTGCATTTTATTTCGGGCTGGCTGGAACGTTTCCCCATGCATCGTGTTGTACCGGAATAGCCAGTTATTCATTTCAGTACACATGGCGACACGGTGGCACTTTGTCGTCAAGGTGCCCGGCATAGATCCCCTAGGCCGGGCACCTATTTTCCATCATCGCTTGCACAAGCGTTCAACTATTGCGCCAGAGCCGTTCCAATAAATCGGATAGATCGGAGTAGTCCCTGCGAGCGCACGGAACGCTTCGATTGGGACCATCCCTTGCCGCACAGCGTCCTTGGCATTAGCCGCCCCCCTTGTACTTGGGGCCCGGTATGGTTTGCCCGATACCGCCGTGACCGTAATGCCGCGCGTAGAACAGCGCGCATAACGGACAGGTCAGATGGCGGTTTGCGCTTCCTCGATAAGAAGGCAACCAGAATTGCTTCTGCCTGCTCATCCAGCAAGCTTTAGTGCGCGTCCGGTCGCTTGCCGGGCGAACAGGGCGACGATGTCAGACCTTCGCTGCACTCGACGTGCCTCTGCCCGCAAAGCTCGGCATTGCGCGTAGGAACTGCAGCGCGCATGGTAGAATTGCCAGCGGAGCGGACGCGTAGAAAGTAAGCATCGAAGGTCGGCTTTTGGGCCGAACACGTCGTCACCTTCGCGAAGGGCGGAAGCGGACGATGCCCTGTCCGGAGGCGTGACAGCCTCTGCACTTTGTTGCCCGCCGTGAAGGCGGCGGCACGGTTGTGGCCGCCTTCACTTGCCCGTAGGGCATGGGGTTTACAATCTCAGTTCATCGTTTCCGGCCTTGCGAAGTCCTTAGTAGGATCGACAATGAACATGATCAGCTCCTTCAGCGTGTCGTCACCCGTACTGACGGCGAGCATCGGCGTGTCGGGCGGCTGGCCCGGGCTGCCTTCGCCGGCTTGGATTATGGAGGTCTTGTCGGGCCAGCGCACCGTCACTTCCCCCGACATGACATACATTGCCTCGGAGCCCGGATGCGAGTGCACGCTGGTTTCGGTTCCCGGGGGCGCATCGCTGACATTTATGCGCATCATGTAGGACGGGGCCTCGAACCGGTCGATGGGACCGATCGACGCCATCCAGCGACCGCCGTGACCGATCTTGTTCTCCGGTCCCAGAGTGAGGAGCCAGATCTCTCCGTCGATCTCGACAGCGACGGCAGTATCCGTCGTGGCTGCCTTGGCCTCGTCGAGCGTGGAGAAGGTCTCGGCCGTCCAATACAGATCGCCCGGAGGTAGGCTGGCCAGGTTTCGTTCGGCCACCTTGTTCACGACGAACTTGGGCGCATCCTGCGCCGATGCTGTGCCAGTCAGTTCCAGGAATGGTAAAGCGACGCTGGCAGCAACGAAGGTGCAGTGTAGCAAGCGGTTCAAGATCATGTCGACCTCCCCTATGTGTTACGTCTGTGGTCCCATACGGCGGGCGTATCGTGGTGGCGGGCGGACGCAGTCCGTGTGTTCGCTCCGAGACCCCGAGCCGAACAGCAGGTTCATCCGCGTTCCGGCCGGCATGGCGGAGATCATCAAGAGGATTGCAGCGAATCCGGGTCGCCGCATCACCCGTTCGGGGGAAGGACCTGCGTCTGGATCCGTTCGATCAGGCGGGTCAACAGGGTGGAGAGTTGCGCCTGGTTTCGAGCGCCGGTCTTATCGAAGATCGCGCGCAGTTGACTGCGGGCCGTCTCGTGCCCTATCCCCAGTGCACGTGCTGCACCGGCGAGTCCCTGGCCTTCCGCCAGTTCGAGCGCCAGACGCTCTTCGGCCGGCGTCAGTTCGAACGTCTCCCGAAGGAGACCCCTTCGCGGCGTTGGTGGGGCGGCAAGGTCAGAGACGATCAGCAGGCCCTTTGCCCCGGAAAAGACCTCGGCCGAGCGACTGGAGCAGGGGATGTATTCGATCAGCAGGCGTCGGCGCGCTGCCTTGCCCAGGATCAGCGGACAGGGCGGGGCGGCGCCCTGGGCGATCTGGCGCAAGAAGCGCGCAAGCGCCACCCTCGCTTCGGCCTCCGTGGCCTCAAGACGCCCTCGGACGAGGGCCATTCCTCGCCCGAGCCGGGCCTCGCCCGCCGGATTCACCTTCAGTACGCGTGCCTCCCGGTCGATCAGGAAGGCCGCCAAGCGCAACTGGTTGAAACTGTGAAGGCGCGCGTCCCAGCCGGCCAGAGCGAAGCGTTCCACCATTTCCCCCAGGCGGCGAAGCTGTGGCGCAGTGCGGGCGGCCTCTTTCGCCTCATCTGACCCGAAGGGGCCCCGGCGCGCACCGCGGTAGAGGTTCAGGCCCCACAACTGATGGCCGGTCTTTGCTCGGAGAATGGCCCACCATTCACGCCGACCCGGCCGCGCCACTTCGTTGAAGTAGGGCAGGTACGTCCGCTCGCGCTCGGTCGTGAACTCGTGTTCGGTAATGAAGGAGCTGCCCGGGAAGCACTGGTAGCGCCGCACATCGCTGTGCGGGTCGACGAGCGGGTCCGCGATCCGCGCCAGCCAGAGTTCGTGGAAGCCCGCGTGTTCGGAGGATTCGATCTGCACACGGTGACGCGCAGAGAAATCCTGGCCAGAGGGCAGCAGCACGCTGCTATCCGCCCCAAAGGCTTCGCCAAGCCTCTGCAGGGCCGTCGGCCAAGGCCGGAGACCCAAGGCAGCATCGAAACACAGCTCGAAAGCGCGGCTGGCCTCAGAGACGGACACGGAAGGACTCCTCTCCACTCACCTTACCTTACCACAGATCGGGTCCGGGATGGAGAAAACCGGGTGCTGTCAGGCGGGTGCGAACTCGTCTCAGTTTGCCGGCAAATTGCTGCTTTGTCCGGCAATGCGGTCACATGTAGCGCGAGATTGCTGCAGCATCGACCAACGTCTGCTTCGGGTGCTGCTGCCGAGCTGCATGGGCCAGGACGACCGGCAGGTATGGGCCGAGGCTGTGTGAAAACTCGGTCGAACTGATCGGCCACGGAACGACGTTCGCCCGAAGGCATGATTGCGAAATTTCGTTCTTAGGCAGGCCGCCAGAAACGGGCACCCGAGGAAACTGTTCTCCGCAGATTCTTGATATTGGAGTTTTCACATAGCCTCGGCCGAGAGCGACTGGGAGGACGCGAAGGCGGAAGGCGGGCTTTAGCTGCAGCTCGCGCGAATGGCCACTTCCCCTTCTATTCTGTCGAAAAACTCACATCTTCACCGAAGCGGGCCAGATATGCACAATATCTTCCTTCGACCGCGGCCCTCTGCAAACAACGTTTGCTAATTGGCGCCTGATGAGAACGGCTTCCCAAGTTTTCCCGGCCGTCATTTGCCGCCGAAGTTCCTCAAGATGCGCCCGCACCGCCGGGTCCTCAGTGAGGGACAGCGCGATCCCGAGGCTACTGGCGGCGTCCTCCGCATCTTCGGCCTGCGCGGCGACGCGGGCGCGGGCGACCCAGAATGGCTGGTGCCGCACCACCCGGTCCGGCGCCAGAGCGTCGAGGTCGGCGAGCGCGCGGGCGGCGTCGCCCCGTTCGGCCATTACCACCGCCCGGCCGATCCGGGCGCCGATTCCGTCGGTGTGCCGGACGAGAAGATCGTAAAGCATCGCCAGCGCGTCGAGGTTCAGCCGTCCGGTGATTGGGCGCTGGACATGCACCGACTGGATCGCCGCCTCGCACTGGAATCGCCCGAAGCGCCCGGCCTGAGCGGCATGAGTTAGGAGCCCCTCGGCCTCCACGATCATGTTGCGGTCCCACAGCCGGGCGTCCTGGCGGTCGAGCGGCACGAAGGCGCCAGCAGCATCGCGCCGGGCCGCGCAGCGGGCCGTGCAGTAGAGCATCAGAGCGAGGAGACCCTTGGGCTCGGGTTCCTCCGGAAGCAACGCGACGAGCAGCCGGGCTAGCCAGATCGCCTCGCTGGTGAGGCTCTCCTGCGCCTCGGCGCGCCCGATGTCGTCCCAGGCCTGGCCGAAGGCTGCATAGACCGCGTCGAGCACGGCGGCGAGGCGCCCCTCGACATCTTCGGGCCCCGGCAGTTCGAACCTGAGCCCCGCGTCGCGGATGCGCGCCTTGGCGCGGACGAGCCGCTGGGACATGGTGGCTGGATCTACGAGGAAGGCCTGCGCGATGCGCGCCGCGTCAATCCCGAGGACGCACTGGAGCATGAGCGGCGTGCGCGCCGCCGGGTCGATCGCGGGGTGCACGCAGACGAAGAGAAGCCGCAGGCGTGGGTCGGGGAGCCCGTCGTCATGCTCGTCGGGAAGGGTGCGCAACGCGATCTCCGGTTCGGCCGCGCGGCGCACCTGACCGGCGCGGGCGGCGTTCTTCAGGCGGTTGCGGGCGGCTGTGAGGAGCCACGCCTCCGGATTCGCGGGCACCCCCCGCCGCGGCCAAGCCGAGAGTGCGGCGAGGAGCGCGTCCGACAGCGCGTCCTCCGCCGCCGCGACGTCGCGCGTGCGGTGCGCCAGGATCGCCACAAGCTTGCCGTAGCTGGCCCGGGCCGCCTCCTCGGCGAGCCGGGCGGCGTCGCCTATGTCTGGGCCTGCGCTCACGCGGGCGGCGCGGGCATCGGAAGGACTGGGCGCACCTCGACCGAGGCAGTGTGGGCAGACGGCGCCCGCGCCGCCCAGTCGAGCGCGGCATCGAGATCGGGGACCTCGATCACGAAGTAGCCGCCGAGCTGTTCTTTGGTGTCGGCGAAGGGGCCGTCCTCCACGCGGCGCTTGCCGTCGCGGATGCGCAACGTGGTGGCCATGGCGGGTCCCTGGAGGCCATCTCCCTTCACGATGACACCGGCCTGCGCCATGGCGCCGATGAAGGCGTTCCAGCCGCCCCAATAGGCCCCGACCTCGGTCGGATCGGCGCGGCGGGCGAAGTCCTCGGGCGTCTCGTTCAGAATCAGCATGAACTGCATGGGTGTTCTCCTTTTTGCGAGGATTAGCATGGTCGCGGGTCAGGCGCGCGCAGAAGGACGACGGCTGAGTGCGAAGAGCGCGGCCGCGATGGCGACGACGGTGGTGAGAATGACGACCTGTGGCACGCCCATCGCGGCGAAGACGCCGTGGACGGCATCGCCGATCCAGAGCGCGACGTAGGCGACGAGCGAGGCGGCGAGCACCGGCTGCGCGAGGGGGCGGCGGAATAGCAAGAGGACGCTGCCCACGAGCCCGCCCGAGACGCCGATGGCGAAGGCGAGCAGCATCCATGCGGGGTAGCCCGTCATCACGGCGGCCTGTTCGGGCGTCAGGCCCGATGCCATGAGGCTTTCGGCCGTTGCGATGACGGAGTTCGCGAACTGGACCGCGCCGAAGATGTTCCAGGCCACGCCGCCAAGAGCGGCGATCGAGAGCCAGAGCGGAGTGCGCAGGCTGCGCGCGGGGACGGACAGGGTGGACATCGGGGTCTCCTTCAGTTCAGGGAAGACGCCGGGATGGCGGCTTCTGACCGGATGACACCCAAGCTGGGAGGATTTCGACAATCGGGTGAGAAATCTGTCAGCCAAGTGCGCCGCACTGCGACATCGACTGGGAGCCGACGTTCAACAGAGCCATGTCGGGCGTCCGGTTAGGGCCGGCCCCGACGGCTGCGGTCCCCGCCCTTCAGTCGCGTCGCTGCATCGCCGCAAGTCTGGATTTAGCCCTAAGTGGACGGTCGCCGAGAACATGGCGCGATCGAACGAAATGCAGGTGCAGCAGCGCACCCGGCGCTTAGCGGACGTTCGGCGCGAACGTGATCAGCGACAGCTTTGTGAAAGCTTGGCGCATGGCATCCGACAGCCCCAAATGCTGGAGGGAACAAGACTGGGGTGGACTTTCTATGAGTACTGATGGTGATCTTCAAAACTGGCCCTCTTGGAAAAGCCTGTCGATCAGGAGCACCAGACTCGTCAGATCTCTTCGGCTTGCTGTCTGATCCATCTGATCCGAGGATCAGCGTCATTTCGACGGTGCCACAGGGTTGAAACTGGAAAGTTGCGGATCGGCAGCGGTGGCTCGGCCACGACCAGCCCAAAGGCCGCAGCAAAGGTGTCGGCGATGCGCGACGGCAGGGTTACAAGCGCCCCCGTAGCGGAAGCTGCGGCCAGTGCAGGAAGGAAGGCCGGTATTGCAAGTGTCACCCGGCGCGTCTTGCCAAAGGACAGAAGTTCCTTGTCGACAATGCCGCGCGTGTCTCCTTCCAGCGAAACCAGAATGTGGTCGGCGGCAAGGTAATCTTCCATCTTGACGACCGGGGCATCTGGTAGGGACGCGGCCAGCCCGACCACGCGGTAACGTTCTTCATAGAGAAGGGACGACACGATCGTTTCAGGTAGATTCCACACGAAACCCAGTGCAAGGTCGACGCGGCCTTCGATCAGCGCGTCAATTGCCGCCGCCCGCCCGATCGGTAGCACCGAAAGCGCAAGGCCGGGCGCTGCCTGTCGCAACCGCGCTGCCAATTGCGGAATGACCACCGCCTGCTGCGAGTCCAGTGCGGCAATGCGGATTGTGCCTTCGGCGGTGGCAGGGTCGAACTGCCGGGCCGCCCCCAACGCACCGCGCAGGGCATCGACGGCAGCCGCAATCGGGACTTCAAGTGCAAAAGCAATTGCGGTCGGCTCCATTCCATGGGGGCGGCGCAGGAACAACTCATCCGAAAAGATATCGCGCAGGCGTTTCAGGGCCTGACTGACACCGGATTGCGTCAGACCAAGCTCGGTCGCAACATCAGTGGCCTTGCGGTGCCGCAGCAGCCCCAGAAAGACCAGCAGCAACGTCAGATCAAGACGGCGGAGTTCGGCTTTACTGAAATCAGACATGAATTTTTATCATTTTCCATTCTTCTGGTTCAGGCATATCCGGGGTGCAATGAAATCAGCAAGGGGAATTTCATGCGTCTCGCGATTATCGGGGCCGGAAGCGTGGGCGGGGCACTGGCTAAAGGTCTGCAGGGCAAGGGCCATACTGTTACCCTTGGCATTCGGGATGCAGGCAAGGCCGAAACGCAAGCCTTGGCTGCCGCATCGGGCGCATCCCTTGCTACCCCTTTGGCGGCGGCAGAGGCGGCCGAAATCATTATTCTAGCCCTGCCGTGGCGGGTCGCCGAAGCTTCGGTCAAGACCTTGGGTGATCTGTCAGGCAAGATCGTCATCGACTGCATGAACCCGCTTGGGATGGTCGACGGTTCACTTGGGCTGATGGTCGGACACACCACCAGTGGTGGCGAAATCGTCGCGGGGTGGCTGCCGGGCGCGCGGGTGGTCAAGACCCTCAATCAGGTCGGGGCCGAGATCATGGCCGATACTGCGGTCGTTGGTCATCGCCCGGTCATGTTCATGGCAGGGGACGATGCCTAGGCCAAGACGGCCACAGCCGGGCTGCTGGGCGATTTGGGGTTCAAACCACTGGATGCGGGCGACATCACCAAAGCGCGGTTGCTGGAACCCTTCGGGATGGTCTGGATCAACCAGGCGATCATGCGCGGCAAAGGGCGCGATTGGGCTTTCTCTGTTGCAACGAAAGGAACCTGAAATGAGCGAGAGGCTGCACGGAAGCTGCCACTGCGGTGGGGTCGCCTTCAGCATTCCGTCCGAAAGCGCGGGCGTGGTGGCCTGTCATTGCGAGGATTGCCGCAAAATGCACGGCAATTACAACGCGATGCTGGCCGCACCCCGCGGGGATGTCCAGTTCGAGGCTGACGGGACGCTGCATTGGTATTCCAGTTCCGACAAGGCCCGGCGCGGATTCTGCACGGTTTGTGGGTCGCGATTGTTCAAGGACAACGTCGGGTCGGATCGCTTGATGGTCTCAGCGGGTGTGATTGACGGACCGACGGCCAAGCGGATCATCCGCAACCTGTGGGAGCAATCCAAGGGCGATTGGTACGATTTGCCCACTGTGGGCTAACCTCAACAGGAGAAAGACATGTTGAAAACGAAAGTAGCGGCCCTGGCCGTGGGGCTGAACTTTGCTGCGGGCATGGCGTCAGCGGATACCTTCGTTCTGGTGCACGGCGCGTTTCAGGACGCAGACAGTTGGGCAGGCGTCGCCGCGGGGTTGACGGCAGCCGGCCATACGGCGGTAACGGTCATGCTGCCGGGGCGCAGTGATGGCAAACCGGCAAAGGAAGTGACTATGGCCGACCACGTGGCAGCGGTTCAGGCTGTTTTTGAGGGCACGAGCGGACCGGTCATTCTGGTGGGTCATTCCTTTGGCGGCATGGTGATCTCGGCTGTGGCCGAAGCTGATCCGTCGGAAATTACCTCGCTGGTGTATGTTGCAGCCTATCTGCCGCGCGTTGGAACCATGCCCGGTGACAGCCTGCAAGATCTGGCGATGTCGGACCATCACGGCGCCTGGCAGAAGGACAGCTTTGTCGTCGCGGCGGATTATTCCACGGCTACCGTCAACCCGCGTGACCGGGCGGCGATCTTCGCCAATGACGCGGATGCGGTAACTGCTGAGGTCATCACATTTGCGATGGTGGATGAGCCGCTCGCCCCCTTGGCGACACCGGTCGTTTTGACGGCGGAACGATTTGGCAGCGTTCGCGCGGCCTATATCGTCACGCTGCGGGACGAGGCCGTCTCGACCGATCTGCAACTGACGATGATCGGGCGTGGATTGGTGCAAGAGGCCGTGCCGCTGGATACCGGCCATGTGCCACAGCTCACAGCACCCGATGCCTTGGTGCAGGCCCTGATCAGAGCCGCCACGCCCGAGGTTGAATGATGGAAGCCCCCGTCACGATCGTTGCGTGGCGGCGTATTAAGCCGGGTCGCGAAGCAGAATATGAGGCTTGGCTTGACCGTCTGACAAAAGCCGCGCAGCTAGAGGCCCCCGGCTATATGGGGGCCGAATTCAACCGGCCCGCTACCGCCGGAGGCGACTACCGAAGTGTGTTCCGGTTTGACAGCTTGCCCCATCTTGAGGCGTTCGAATCCTCGGACCTGCGGGCGCGGATGCTGGCCGAGGCTGCACCGCTGTTTGCCGCCGATGCCATCTGGGACAGGATGACCGGCCTTGAATTCTGGTTCCACCCGCCGCCCGGCACTCGAGTGCCGCAGCCTTCGCCCCACCGCATGGCGTTGGTGCTGGTTGTGGTCGTGTTCCTGCTGGTGTTGGCGCTGAACCTTGCGCTTGGGCCGATGATGGCAGGCTGGCCCCTGGCGCTGCGCATCCTTGTGACCGTCACCATTCAGGTCGGGCTGATGACCTATGTCATCATGCCCCGCCTTACGCGGCTTCTTGCGCAGTTCATCTACCCCTCAACCAAAACCATCTGAAAGGTAACGCCATGTCTGCTGCCATCGATATCCATTACAAGAAGAAAGTCTTGATCATCGCTGCCAATCCGGGCACCTCGCCCACAACCGGCTGGCCCATCGGGTTCTGGTGGGCCGAGCTGACCCACCCCTATTGGACCTTTACCGAAGCCGGTTATGAGGTCGAGATCGTCTCGCCCAAAGGCGGCGATCTGGAGACTGACGGATATTCCGACCCGGAACACGAAAGCGGCTATTCCGCGCATGATATCCTGTCGCTTGGGTTCAAGAAATCCTCCGCCCATGCAGCCCTGCTAATAGGCACCAAGTCGCTGGCCGACGTGGACCCTGCCGCCTATGACGCAATCTTTCTGGCGGGCGGGCAATCGCCGATGGTCACGATGATCGATGACACCGCACTGCATGGCTTTGTTGCTCGCGCTTACGAGGCAGGAAAGATCGTCGCGGTGGTCTGCCACGGCACCTGCATCTTGCTGAAGACCCGACTGTCGAACGGAGATTTGCTGGTCAAGGGCAAGACCTGGACCGGTTTTGCAAATTCCGAGGAGGCCTTTGCCGACGGTTTCGTCGGCATGAAGATCCAGCCGTTCTGGATCGAGGAAGAGGCGAAGAAGATCGAAGGCACGAACTTCATCGTGGATTCGATGTTCAAGGCGTTTGCCGTGCGCGACGGCAACCTGATCACCGGCCAGCAGCAGTTTTCCGGTGCAGCGGCGGCAGAGCTGGTCGTCCAGACGCTGGGCCGTTGACGAACAACCCGGCGGCCCCAAAACAGGGCCGCCCGGGACATTTTTGGCCCAAAGCGGAAGCACACCTGATTGCCAAAGGAAGTTCTCCAGCAGGAGCGACCTGAGGCTGCTGTAACGGTCGATGATAGGTGAAACCGCCAAGGCGACGCGCCAAGACCAAGCATTATCCCTGTTTAGTCAGGTTCATTGCGATTGAAAGTTGAATCCGCCGCTTGATGCGGCTGAAAGCGATGGGGGTGATGCCGAGATAACGTGCGACGTCGGCCTGAGGCAAGCGGGCCAAGGCTTCTGGTGCTTGGGTCAGCAGGTTGCGGAACCGCGCCTCGGGCGTCATGGTCAGCAATGCAGCCTCGCGCGCCTGTTTGCGGGCAAGGATCCAGGCCGAGAACGCCCCGTAGGCTTGGCCGACCTTTTGGTCGGTCGCGACCAGACGTTCCACGAACGGCCGGGGGAGGCGCACGAATCGGCACGACTCCAGACAGACCGCACCGTAGCTTTGTCCGGTCGGGGCATCCGATGCGCCCCGGCCTGAAAACACGCCGCGGTCGAGGACGAAGCTCTTGATCCAGTCCTCGCCCGTTTCGGTCGTGTAGACAAGTTTCACCAGCCCCGAGATCAGAAGGAAGACGTCGGACGAGGCATCGGCGGCTGCGAAGCAAGCAGCGCCCTTCGGCAGCGTGCGCACCGACCACAGGCGCGCCGCCTGCGCTGGACCCGTCAAGGCAGTGATCAGGGCGTCGGCTTCTTGTCCTGTTTCTAAACCCAAGTTCATTCCATGCCCCTCGTCCTGTCGTATCGTCATCGGGCGAAATCTTGCTGGAGCGGGCCATGTCAAGTCCATTGGAAAATCCCACCACCGTGCTGCTGACGGGCGGAACCTCCGGGGTCGGGGCGGCGCTGTTGGCGCGATTGCTGGATCGGGGGCATTCCGTCCTCGCCCTGTCCCGCACGGCGGCGCATCTGCCGGCGCGGGCCGGTCTTTCTCCGGTAGCCTGCGATCTGACGGATCTGGTCGCGTTGCCCGCATTGGTCCGGGCCCTCGTGGCGGAACATCCCGGGCTTTCCGTGATCATCAACAACGCGGCCCTGCAGGTCACGCGCCCTCTGACCGACCCGCAATCCTTGCCCGACGACCTGATACGGGAAGCGGCGCTCAACCTGACCGCGCCAGCCCTGATAGTGCAGGCCGCGTTGCCCCGTCTCCTCGGTTCGAGGCAGGGTGCGATCGTCAACATCTCATCGGGACTGGCAACGTTTCCCAAGGAAAGGGGCGGCCTTTATTCGGCGACAAAAGCGGGGCTGTCGAGCTTCACGACGAGCCTCCGATGGCAGGTCGAAGCATCGTCTCTGCTGGTGACGGAGGTCGTGCTGCCTTTGGTCGACACGCCCATGACAGCGGGACGCAGCAGGGGGCGGACGATCTCGTCCGAGGCGGCCGCTGATGCGATCCTGCGCGGGATCGATGCGCGCCGCCCGGTCGTCCGGGTGGCCGCTGCGCGGGCGCTGCCTGTCATCGCCTCCTTTGCCCCGTGGCTCGGTCGTCGCATGCTGAGGGGGAACTGACGGATGGGAGACCTGCTGAAACTGGCGGCCATATTGGGTGCCGCCTTCGCGTCGACATTTCTTCTTGTCCAGGGTCTGGACCTGATGCCAGAAGAAGGCGTGATTGTCTGGCTCGAAGGTCTGCGGTCCATCCATCCCCTGTGGCTGATGGCGGGTGTCGTTGCCCTCCTGATCTTGGATCTCTTCGTCGCGGTTCCGACGATGATGACGATCCTACTGGCAGGTTGGCTGCTCGGCCCGTGGATGGGCGGTGCGGTGGCGTCCGTCGGCCTGATGGCCATGGGCGGCACCGGCTATCTGGTCGGGCGTCATGCCGGACGGCTCGCACTTGTCCGTTTCTTTGGCGACCACACGCGGCTTGCCGGCATCGAGGCCGCTTTTGCACGCAACGATCTGCTTACCCTCGCCGTCTGTCAGGCCCTTCCGATCCTGCCCGAGCTGTCAGCCAGCCTCGCGGGAATGGCCCGCATGCCGCCCTTACGTTTCTTATTCGGCTACGGTCTGGGCGTCATCCCCTTCACCTTTGTCGTGGCGCATGGGGGCGCTGCCAGCAACCCGGATGATCTCAAACCGGCGATCCTGACAGTTATCGCAGTGACCTGCGGGCTTCTGTTGGCATACAGGCTTCTCCTGCGACGTGCGGATCGAGGCCGGAAAAGGGGCTAATGACGCTGCGCATCGCGATGTCCTCCCCCTGCGACCGTCCGCTCTCCGCCCCTCGCAACTGTGGGGCTAATGATGCACTAGGCCCTTCACTATCTCTCCACTGTATGGTCAGTCCCCCGCGCCCCGCGTAGACGCCCGATTCAGAACTCCGCGCCCAGCGCCCGCGCTGCTGCGTTGACGGTCTCCCACTCCGCCGTCTCCTCAGGTGTTCCGTAGAATATGATGAGGCGCGGCTCCTCCACCCCTCAATAGCGCAGCACGCCAGTCTCGATCTGCGTTGCCATCGCGGTGTCATAACCGCGTTTTGAAAACTGCGCGCCCGTGTTGCCTGCGGCGGCAGGGCAAGGCCTTGGCCCGACTCCTGAGATGGTGACCCAGTGTGCTGCAGTGTTGAAGGTCCTGTTTTGTCTTCCGCGCATACAATCTGTAACGCCTTCGAAACCCGTTCCGAACTGAATTCCGAACTGAGTATGTGCAACCCCCTGTTCGCATGCCAAGACGGAGACATTCCAAAGTGCCCATTTTCTTGTTCTTGATCCTTGGTTGCTGGGTCATGGCCGCCAGCACCAGCCTTGCCCAAGGCACCGCGAAGGGGGCACCAAATGTCTTGATCCTGGGTGACTCGCAACTCACGTTCGGAGCAGGCGAGGCGATACTTGACGAGATGCAAGCCATGGCAGGCAGTTGTGGCCTGGAGGTCGGTGCGACAACCGGCATCATTGGGGTCCGGTCAAGCTCCATCGTCAACTGGACAGCGCAAAGTAAGGCGGCCAAAAGGGCGATCTGTGATGTTGACCCCAAGTGGAATGTCAACGCCGCCGCATACGGGACCCTGTCGCAGGGCAAGAACCCCTATGTTCAGATCGGCCGTGGCGAGCAGTTTCAGTTCTGCAGTCCGGACCGATCCCCGCTGCAGGCTGTCTTTGCGGATGGGTACTACGCGCCGGATCTTCTAATCTTCTTCATGCTTGGCAACGCGGCCGAGCGTTGGGCGCGTAGCCCGGACATGGCCTTGAAGGATGTGCGGGCGCTGATGGCCGATGTTCCGCCGGATCAGCCCTGCATCTTCATGACCTCGGCGCCGACATACAAGGAAGCGTCAATCCGCTTGCGCCAACAGGCCCAGGACAAGATCGAACGTGCCTTTGCACAGACCGACAGCCAGTGCAGCTTCGTTCCGGGCTTCACTGCCGCAACAATCCGCGAAAACCAGGGCAATGCCGCCAACTTCCGGCGTAATGCGTCAGGCGCGGTCAAGGACCCGTTTCACCCGACCAAAAGCGCTGCCCGCAAATTCCTCAAGCTGCAACGCGAGGCTTTGTGCAAGGCGATCAAGCGTGAGCTGGGCGAAGGATAGCACCGGCATCGCCAGGTGCGGATCACGACGCCGCGACCCCGCTGAAAGATCGGTAACAAGATGACTGTCCAGAAGGAATGGACGGACGTGCAACCAAAAGGATCGCGCCCATGTTCAAGACAACTGCCCTTGCCCTTGCTTTCGCCGCCGGAATGATCGGCACCGCCTTTGCCGGCGACCAATACGTTGACAAGACCGGCTTTGCTGTGTCGGGCTATGACGTCGTGTCCTACTTCGACCTGCCGCAGTCAAAAATCGGGCAGGCGCAGTCTGCACCGCTTGCCGGAAGCGCCGCGATCACCGCCGAATACAACGGCGCCAGTTTTGCCTTCGCCACGGCCGCGAACCGTGACCGCTTCCTTGCCGACCCTGCGGCCTTTGTCCCGCAATACGACGGACATTGCGCTTACGGTGTCGCCAAGGGTGGCAAGGTTCCCGGCAACCCGACGCTGTGGCGGATCGTGGACGGCAAGCTGTATCTCAACATCACCAAAAGCGTGGTCGGCTTCTGGGAAGAAGACATTCCCGGCAACCTGGTCAAGGCGGAAGGGAACTGGGGCGGGCTGGAGCCGAAAGCGGCCTCCAGTGAAAGAATCCCGAACTTCACCTCTGCCGCCCCTGTCACGAACTAGCGTCGGCAGAACTTGCCAACGACCAACCGCCACACCGGTCAACCAGCGCAGGCCCTTGCGGGCCTGCGCGTGCTTGACCTGTCGCGCATCCTGGCGGGTCCGACCGCCACGCAGCTTCTGGCTGATCTGGGGGCCGAGGTCATCAAGATCGAACGCCCGGGCGTGGGCGACGACACCCGTGGCTGGGGCCCGCCCTTCGTGGCCGACGCGGATAGCCGCGAGACCGGCGAAAGCGCCTATTTCCTGTCGGCCAACCGGGGCAAACACTCGGTCGCCATCAACATCGCTGATCCCCGTGGACAAAAGCTGGTTCAGGCCCTGGCCGCCAAGGCCGACATCCTGGTCGAGAATTTCAAGCCGGGTGATCTGGAGCGCTACGGCCTTGATTACGCGGCGCTGAGTGCGGCCAATCCGCGCCTGATCTATTGCTCGATCACCGGGTTCGGCCAGACCGGGCCGAACGCCCACCGCGCCGGCTATGATTTTCTGGTGCAGGGCGAGGCGGGGTTGATGAGCCTGACGGGTGAGGCTGACGGACCTCCCTTGAAAGCCGGCGTCGGCATCGCCGATATCCTGACCGGCATGTATGCGACCGTGGGGATTCTGGCGGCTGTCGAGGCGCGGCACTCCTCCGGCATGGGCCAGCACATCGACCTTGCCCTGATAGACGCGCAGGTTGCCATGCTGGTCAACCAGGGCGTCGGTTATCTGACCGATGGAAATGTGCCGCCCCGGCGCGGCAATGATCACCCGACCATCGTGCCCTACGGCACCTTTCCCGCTAGTGATGGCAGCTTCATTCTGGCGATTGGCAACGATGCCCAGTTTGTCCGCTTCGTGACGGCTGCAGGCGCGCCGGGGCTGGCCACCGATGCGCGCTTTGCCACCAATGCCGCCCGCGTGCGCAACCGGGCCGTCCTGATCCCGCTTCTGTCGGCGCTGACGAATGGCCGCAGTGCCGCCGACTGGCTGGCCACCTGTGCGACCGAGACGGTCCCCGCGGGGCCGGTCAACGATCTGGCGCAGGTCTTTGCCAGCCCGCAGGTCAAGGCGCGCGGCATGCGGGTGCAGATGGCGCACCCTTCATCCGACAGCGGCCAGGTTGACCTGATTGGCAATCCGCTCAAACTCTCGCAAACTCCGGTCGCCTATGCCAAAGCTCCGCCCCTGCTGGGGGCGGATACGTTTGCCGTGCTGTCGCGTGATCTGGCGTTGAGCGCCGAGGTCTTGCGGGATCTTGCTACTGCGGGTGTGATCGAAGGAAAGGTGCCGACATGACCAGCCAGCCGACAAAAACCGGTGCCGATATCATCGGCGGGGCCTTGGCCAAGGCGGGGGCGACGCATGCCTTCGGCATTCCGGGGGGCGAGGTTCTGGCGCTGATGCAGGGCCTTGATGCGGCGGGCCTTCGCTTCATGCTGGTCAAGCACGAAAACGGCGGCGGCTTCATGGCCGAAGGGTTGTGGCACATGACCGGCGCTTTGCCGGTGCTGGTCGCAACACTTGGGCCGGGGGTGGCAAATGCGGTCAACGTCGTGGCCAACGCCATGCAGGACCGCGTGCCCCTGATCTTTCTGACCGGTTGCGTGGACGGGGTTGAGGCCGAGACCTATACCCATCAGGTCTTTGACCATCAGGCGATACTGCGCCCGGTGGTCAAGGGCAGCTTCAGGTTGGCGCATGGCGCGGTCGGCGCGGGCATGGCACGCGCGATTGCGCTCGCCACCAGTGGCCAGCCCGGCCCGGTGCATGTCGACGTGCCGATCGGCGTGGCCGAAGCCATGGCGAGCGAGGGCCCCTTTCCCGCCATGCACACCGCAACCCCCGGCCTGCCGCCGGCAGTGGGTCTGGCGCAAGCCCGCGCGGCGCTGGAACGGGCAAAGCGCCCGCTGGCCATCGCCGGTGTCGATGCGGTGATCGAAGAGGCCGGGATCGCGATCACCGCCTTTTGCCGCGCGAACGCCATTCCCCTGATCACCACCTACAAGGGCAAGGGCCTGATGCCCGAGGCTGATCCCCTTTGCCTCGGTGGCGCTGGCCTGTCGCCAAAAGCCGACCGCATCCTGCTGCCGCTGATTGCGCAGGCCGATACGGTCCTGCTGATCGGTTATGACCCGATCGAGATGCGGATCGGCTGGCGCAACCCCTTTGGCCCGCAGCAAACCGTGATCGAGATTGCGCCAGCCCGCCGAGACCACGCCATGCATCGCGCCGACATCCCCCTGATCGGCGGGACCCTGGTGACGCTGGACGCGCTTCGCCACAAGGTCCCCACCCGCTGGACAAAAGAGCCGGAAGCGGCCAGGCAGGCCCTCAAGGCCGGCTTCGCTGTGCCCGACCATTGGGGCCCGCATCAGGTCTTTGCTACCCTTCGCCAAGTGATGCCGCCCGAGACAATCATCACCGCCGACAGCGGCGCGCACCGGATTCTGGTCAGCCAGATGTGGGACTGTCCGACCCCGCGTGGCATGCTGCAATCTTCGGGCCTGTGCACCATGGCCTGCGCCGTGCCTTTGGCGGCAGGAGCAAAACTTGGGCGGCCCTCGGCCCCCGTGCTTGCCTTTGTCGGAGATGCAGGGCTTGAAATGGGCGCGGGCGAGCTTGCCTCGCTGACAGCACACAGCCTGCCCATCGTGATCTGTGTCCTTGTCGACAACAGCCTGTCGCTGATCGAGATGAAGCAGCGCGGCAGCCAGCGGCCCAATCTGGGCGTTGATTTCGGGGGTGGGGGCCAAGGCACCAATTTCGCCGCCCTTGCGCGCGCCTTTGGCGGCCACGGGGTTGAAGTGACGGATACCAAAACGCTCGCGCAAGAAGCGACCGATGCCCTGACACGCGACCGCTTTACCCTGATCGCCGCGCGCATTCCGCAAAGGGCCTATGACGGCGCATTCTAGCTGGCTCGCCCCTCACGGATGCGTGAAAGAGGGTCAGTGTAACGCCACCCCAAACCCTTACGAACAGATGAACAGCGATGTCTCGCGCAAGCTTTGCACAAGCTGATCGTCTTGTCTTCGAGGGGGTTCTCCAATGCCGGTTTCTGACGATCTGAGCGGAGTCCCGACAGCTTTACCCGGTGACCTGATCGGGGACTGGAACCGCGTGATCCTTGGGGTCCTGTCCCACGCGGCCAGCACCGGTCCGGACCTGAACCGCGTTCTGGCCGCAGCGCCGGACTTTGCCTTGGGTCAGGCGATCCGGGGGTTGTCCTGTCTCCTCCTCGGACGGGCGGAAATGGTGATCGTGGCGCGGCAGGCCTATGCGGCAGCACTTGCGGCAGCACCCGCTTCGATGCGCGAGATCGCCTTTGTCCACGCGCTGGGCGATTGGCTGGGTGGCAGGCCTTCGCGGGCGGCGGCACGCATGCAGGTGATCCTGCAGCTTGACCCACGTGACGCGCTTGCGATGAAGCTGGTGCAGGCGATCCATTTCGTGATGGGCCGCCCGAAAGAAATGCGCGCCTCGGTCGAAGGCGTGATTGGCGCCTGGGACGACCATCCCGCGCGCGGCTATATCCTTGGCTGCCACGCCTTCAGCCTTGAGGAAACCGGCGATTATGCCGCGGCCGAGCGTGCCGGTCAGGCCGGCGTGGCCCTGGCCCCCGACGATGCCTGGGGCCTGCATGCCGTGGCGCATGTCTTTGACATGACCGGCCGGGCGCGCGCTGGCCTTGACTGGCTGACCGGGCGCGAAGCGTCATGGGCGCATTGCAACAACTTTCGCTTTCACGTCTGGTGGCACCGGGCGCTGATGCATCTGGACCTTGGCGAATACGACATCGCGCTGGCGCATTACGATGCCGATATCCGCGCCGAAAAGACGGACGACTACCGCGACATCTCCAATGCGGCCTCGCTGCTGTCGCGGCTTGAGCTGGAAGGCGTGAACGTCGGCGACCGCTGGGAAGAGCTTGCCGTTCTGGCCGAACACCGCGCGACCGATGGCTGTCTTGCCTTTGCCGATCTGCACTACATGCTGGCCCTCTGCGGTGGAGCGCGGGACGAGGCAGCCGTCGCCCTGATCGCGCGGATGCAGGCCACCCAGCGCAACGGCAACGAGGCGCAGCGCGTCATCGCCCATCCGGGCCTGCACATCGCGCAAGGGCTACACGCCTTTGCCAGCGGGGAATACTCCAGTGCCTGGCTGCATTTGCGGTCCGGGCGGGCCGATCTGCAATCGGTCGGCGGCAGCCATGCCCAGCGCGACGTCTTTGACCGCATCACGATCGAGGCAGCACTAAGGGGCGGCTACATGGACGCGGCCGAAGGGCTCTTGCGCGACCGCATGGCCCAGCGCGCCGGTACCGCAGATGGCTACGCCACGGCCCGCCTGTCGCTGATCGGCGCGGCGCGTGTTCAAGCGGTCTGACATGGCCAAGCCCACCAGACAGCGCGACCCGCGGCTTGATTTCTTTCGCGGCGTCGGCATGTTCATCATCCTGATCGCCCATATCACCGGCAATCCCTGGACCTTGTGGATACCCGCGCGCTTCGGCTTTTCCGACGCGACCGAGATGTTCGTGTTCTGCTCGGGGATGGCGTCGGCCATCGCCTTCGGGGCGGTCTTCACGCGGGCCGGCTGGCTGATGGGGACCCTGCAGATCGCCAACCGTATCTGGCAGGTCTACTGGGTGCATCTGGGGGTGTTCTTCGTCACGCTGGTCCTGATGCTGGGACTGAACGCCACCGGCGCGTTCCCCCGGGATGAGGTCGGGGCGCTGAACCTTTATCCGTTCCTGAACAATACCGGGCCGAATCTGATCGGCCTGATGACGCTGACCTATGTGCCCAACTACTTCGACATCCTGCCGATGTATCTGGTGATCCTGGCGCTGATCCCGGTGATGATGGTGCTGGCGCAGCGGGACGTCAGGCTGGCGCTTCTTTTCAGCATCGTGCTTTGGGTTCTGGGTACGTCGGGGCTTAATTTCCCGGCCGAGCTTTGGTTTTCCAAAGCGTCCGAGCGGACATGGTACTTCAATCCCTTCGGTTGGCAGCTGGTGTTCTTTACCGGCTTCGCGCTGATGTCCGGCTGGCTGCCCGCGCCACCCGTGCGGCGCGGGCTGGTGCTGTTGGCGATCGCCGTGGTGGTGCTGTCCGTCCCCTTTGCCTGGCACAAGATCATCGGCGCTTCCGAGTTGGTGCGCGACTGGCGGCGCGACTGGTCCGTGCTGTTTGACAAGTCAGACTTCGGCGTGCTGCGCTATGCGCATTTCCTGGCGCTTGCCTATCTGGCCTGGGTCGCGGTTGGCCCTGGCGGCGTCCGGTTGCGTCAGGCCGGTTGGGTTGGCGCGGGGGTCACGCTGATTTCAACGGTGGGCCAGCAATCGCTGGCTGTCTTCACCGCGTCGATGGTGATGGCGCGCGTGTTGGGCGCGTTCCTCAATCTGGCCGGTGGTGGCCTGATTGCGGCGCTGGCGGTCAACCTTGCCGGGTTCGCAATCATCATTGCAGTCGCTCATCTGGCGGCTTTCATGAAAGCCAAACCGTGGAAAACCGCGCCGGCCCGCGTGCAGACGCCAGAGCCCACGTCGGCGCAAGACATGGCCTACAAGGCCGAGGTTCGGACATGACACAGCTTTCGCGCCGCCAGCTTCTGGGGCTTTTCGGCGGGCTTGCCGCCCTTGGCCTGACACCGGCGCAGGCCGAAGAAGTGGCCGGCATGGCCCTTGGTCCTGCGGTGCCCTTCGATCCCGAAATGGTCGTCACCCGCGCCCGCGCGCTGGCAGCCGCCGCCTATGCACCGCCGCCTGCGGTCAGCGCCGATTGGCTAGGTCTGTCCTATGACGCGTTCCGGGGCATCTGGTTTGACACCCGCCACACCCTTTTTCGCGGCACACCCGGTGCGGTTCAGGCCGAATTCTTCGTGGCTGGCCTCTATTTCCCGCACAAGATCGGCATCCATGCCGTGGAAAAGGGCCAGTCCCGCGAGGTGGCGTTTCAGCTGCGCACCTTCGATATGACCGACCAGTTTCCATTCCTGCTCGAAGATGGCACCGGCTTCGCCGGGTTCCGCCTGCTGGGCGAGTTGGAGGTAGAGGACCGCTTTCAGGAATACGCGGTCTTTCAGGGTGCCAGCTACTTTCGCGCCATCGCCCGCGGGCAGGCTTACGGCATTTCGGCGCGCGGGCTTGCGCTCAACACTGCCGGTGACGGGCCGGAAGAGTTCCCGGTTTTCCGCGACTTCTGGATCGAGGCTGCCGAACCCGGTGCGCCCAACGTCACCATCCACGCCTTGATGGACAGCCCCTCTGTCGCCGGGGCCTACAGCTTTGCGATCACCAAAGGCGAGACGACCGAAATGACCGTCAGCGCCCGGCTCTTCCCCCGTATCGATCTGCCGACCGTCGGCATTGCCCCCGGCACGTCGATGTTTCTCTACAGCGACATCAACCGCACCCGCTTTGACGACTTCCGCGAGGCGGTGCATGACAGCGATGGCCTCTTGATCCTGAACGGCGCGGGCGAGGCGATCTGGCGCCCCCTTACCAACCCCAAGGCGGTTGAGGTCAGCGTTTTCGTCGACACCGCTCCGCGCGGCTTTGGCCTGATGCAGCGCGCCCGCCAGCCCGGCGATTACAACGATCTGGTGGCGCATTACGAACGCCGCCCCTCGCTCTGGGTGGAACCGTTGGGCGATTGGGGCCAAGGCGCGGTGATGCTGGTCGAGATTCCGACCGACAAGGAAATCAACGACAACATCGTGGCATTCTGGCGCCCTGCCGCACCGCTGGCTGCCGGGTCCGAACACCGCTTCGACTACCGGCTCTACTGGTGCGCCGCCGCGCCCGCCGAAGGCAGCGTCGCTCCGGTCATCGCCACCCGGACAGGGGCCAGGGTGTTCGAGGACGGCCGCCTCTTCGCCATCGACTATGCCGCCCATCCCGCACTTGGCGCTGATCCCGAAAGGATCGAGGTCCGAGTCAGCACCAGTGCCGGCGAGATCAGCGGCCAGCATCTGCAAGTAAACCCGGCCACAGGCGGAATGCGGCTGGACATCACGCTGAAAGGGGACGCGCCGCTGGCCGAATTGCGGGCAGAGCTTTGGCGCAGTGGGCAGCGAGTGGCCGAAGTCTGGCTGAACCGTTGGGTGGAAGCGTGACCGTGACACTGCGCTTGGCCCTGCCGGCGGCCAGGCCTGAACCCTGGCCCGAAACTCAGCCCATACCACCCTTGCCCCCAGCACTCTTGCCGATGCCGGATCAGGATTTGACGGCATGCTTTTCCGACCCCGCCGCCCCTGGCATCCGCACTGATGGCCGAACCCGGCTGGTGCGGGCCCTGACCCTAACGGTGCCGCTGCTGGTGACGCTTGCCCTCGGTTGGGCGGGCCTTGGCTGGTTCAGCCTGGATGGCGTCCTGTCCACCGCCGAGGCGGCCTTGGTGGCTGTCACGGCTTTTGCCTTCTACTGGGTGTTCCTTTCCGTTGCCGCCGCTATCGTCGGCCTTTTCTGGCGCCCAAGCCCGCAAGTGCAGCCACTGCAATCCCTGTCCGTCGCGATCTTGCTGCCGATGTATGGCGAGCCTGCCGAGGCCACGATCGGCAATGCCCTCGTGCTGCTCGATGGCCTGAAGGGCAGGGGGCGGCACCGCTTTTCACTGCATGTCCTGTCGGACAGCCGCGATGCGGCCCGTGTGCTGGTCGAGGAAGCCACGCTTGCCGCAGCCCGACGGTCCCACCCCGGCCTTGCGCTGCATTACCGGCACCGCCCCCTGAATGCTGACTACAAATCAGGCAACATCCGTGACTGGGTCACGACGCACGGTGCAGGCCATGACGCCATGCTGATCCTTGATGCCGACAGCGTCATGGGGCCGCTGGCCGTGCTGCGGATGGCCGACGCGCTGGCCACCGAACCCGGGCTTGGCCTGATCCAGACCGTCCCTCGCGTGCTGCCAGGACATACCCTCTGGCAACGCCTGCAATCCTTCGCGTCCGAAGTGTACGGCTCCAACCTTGGGCGCGGCTTTGCGCTGTGGACCGGAGCCGAAGGTAACTTCCTTGGCCACAACGCCCTTGTCCGGACCCGCGCTTTTGCGGCCAATGCCGGCCTGCCGCATCTGTCCGGCCTCGCCCCGCGCGGCGGTGTCATCCTCAGCCATGATTTTGTCGAGGCCGCCTTGATCCGCCGGGCCGGATGGGGTGTGCGGATGCTGCCCGAAGCGGCCGACAGCTTTGAGGACACGCCCGAAACCCTGCTGGGCTATCTGCGCCGCGACCGGCGCTGGTGTCAGGGCAACATGCAGCATCTGCGGCTATTGGCGGTGCCCGGCCTGCACCCCGTGTCGCGCTTTCACCTGTTTCAGGGGGCGATGGCCTATCTTGCCTCGGTCTGGTGGCTGGCGCTGCTGGTCCTGTGGGCCCTGCCCGGGCAGGGTGGCGCGCTGCCGGATGTCTTCGCGGCCAACCCCTTCATGCCAAACTGGCCAGACCTGCCTCCCGTAGCGCAAGGCGCGCTGGCGCTGATCGTCGGGCTGATGCTGCTGGGGCCAAAGCTTCTGGGAGTCGCCGGCCACATCCGGGACAATGGCCTGCCGCTGGCCCGCATCCCCGGCTTTGCCGCTTCGTTGCTGGCCGAGGTTGCACTGTCGGTGCTGGTCGCCCCGGCGCTGATGGTGCATCAGGTTCGGGCCGTCCTGCGCACCCTTGCGGGGTTTGATGGGGGCTGGATGCCGCATCTGGCAGGCCGGCCCAGCATTGGCACCCTGGCCCGCTTTCACGCGACCGAAACCCTGCTTGGCTTGTCGCTTTTGGGGCTGGCCGCGTTCGGGCAACTGACACCTTGGCTGCTGCCGATCGCCATCAGCCTTTGCCTGACCCTTCCGCTTTCAGGATTGGTTCAGCGTGACTTGGCGGCGGGCTGGCTGCTTCGTCCGTTGAGCCGATGAAGGTCGCGGTCTGCGTTGCCGCTTTGTTGCTGGCGGCGGACATGGCCCAGGCCCGGTGCGGCCCGATGGCCGCACCCTGCGATCTGCCGGGCGGCACCTACCATCTGGTGCTGCCCGACGGCGCTGGCCCGTTTCCCGCCGTAGTCTTTCTGCACGGCTATGGCAGTTCCGGCGCGGGCACGCTGAAGAACGTTCGGATGGTTCAGGCGTTGTTAGCGCGCGGTTACGCCGTCATAGCCCCTGACGGCCAGTCGATGGCCGGCCGCAATGGCCGCAGTTGGGATTTTCACCCCGACCGGCCCACAACACGGGATGAGGCGGATTTCATCCTGTCGGTCGCCGATGACGCCGCCTCCCGCTTCGCCCTGCAGCGCGACATGATGCTTCTGGCAGGCTTTTCCATCGGCGGTTCGATGGTCAACTATCTGGCCTGCGAAACCCCGGAGGCCTTTGCCGCCTATGCCCCGGTCGGCGGCAGTTTCTGGCAGCCGGAGCCAGCACTTTGCCAAGGCCCGGTGCAGCTTTTGCACACGCATGGCTGGACCGATCAGGTCGTTCCCCTTGAAGGTCGCGCCATTGCCCCGGATTTCGTGCAAGGCGATGTGTTCCAGTCTCTGCAGACCTGGCGCAAGACGAATGGCTGCAGCCGTGTGCAACCCGACGCTTTCCTGACCCCCGGGATCTTTCATCAGCGCAGCTGGACCGATTGCGCGCGCGGAGGCCGCCTGGACTTCGCGCTGCATTTCGGTGGGCACAGTATTCCTGCGGGGTGGAGCACACTTGCCCTTGACTGGTTCGAAGCCTTGCCCTGACGCAGCCGGGCCTGCGCTACCAGCGCAAGACCTTTGCGCCGATCAGGGTAGAGGCCAGCGTGACACCCGTGATCGCAAGGCCATACCATGTCACGTAAAACAGCGGGCTGTCCTCGGTGCAGTGCGTAGCATAGACCATCGCCGCAAACCCGCTGCCCGCCACCCCGGCCACGAAACCGGCCAGCGCCGGAGCCGTGGTTGCCCCGTTTCGCAACGCGACAAGAATGGCCGTGACCGGCAGGATCGACAGAAGCGGAATGGTGACCAGGCAGGTGACCATCGTCTTGCCGACCAGCGCCATCTGCCGCCCTTCCGCCGGGGTTGCAAGATAGGCCCAGATCAGCATCCCAACCGCGACGGCTGCCACAGCGGTGATCGGCCAAAGCCGGGCCAGCCCACGACCCTCGGGTCGGGCCAGCAACAGGGCGAGACGGACTCCGATCAGCCCGAGGGCTGCCGTCAGTGCAAACCGCATTGCCGACACAGGCGTCACAATCGAGAGCATCAGATCGTCGCGAAAGCCAAGTGCAACCCAGATCCCCAGAACGGCCATGGCAATCGCTAGGGCAAGCCCACCCACCAGCCCCCCGATGACGGGCCGTTCGATCTGCGTATCCGCTGCCAGTGCCTTGATCAGGTCTTCTGTCTTCATTTCACATGCCTTTCCCTCAGCACCGCCAGGGCCTTGAACGCCCGGTGCAGGGCAACCCGCACCGCGCCTTCCGTCATTTCCAGGGCTTGCCCGGCTTCGGCCGTGCTTGCCCCCTCCATCCCGATCATCTGGACGATCTTGGCAGACCGTCCATCCAGCATCCCGATCATCTTGGCCATGTCGGCGGCCTCGGTCGGGTCAGGTCCGGCATCGGCGGCCAGATCATCGGTAAATTCCTCGATCGGCAAGTTGATGCCGCGCCCGCGGGCCCGAAAGGCATCGACGACCTTGTAGCGCGCAATGGCATAAAGCCAGGGCCGCACCGGGGCCCCCGCCTGCCAGGTATGGCGCTTCAGGTGCACCGCCAGCAGCACCTCCTGCAGCACGTCCTCGCATCCCGCCTCACCCAAACCGGCCCCCTTGGCCCTGACAACACCCCGCAGCACCGGAGTCACCGTCCGAAGGAAATGTGCATAGGCTCGCCCATCGCCAGAATTTGCTGCGGCTAGCAAATCTCCCCAATCGTCCATCAACACCAACCCTGCTTATCAGTTCGCGGCCCAACGCAGTTTTGTTACACGGGTTATCTGGCATAACGCAGCGGGCGAAAGGCCTTTGGAATTCACCAAGTCGTGAGAACCGTAACGAAGCGCTCTGCTTCCCGAAGTGGCTACTAACTGATGGTGGTCGGCGTCAACCGGACGCGCACCAATCTTGCAAGAAGCGTGGCCGGTGCGGCGCAAATGATGGGGACTGATCGTTGGAACTCGTTTTTGCCTACCTTGCCGGCATCCTCACCCTGATCAATCCTTGTGTGCTGCCGGTACTGCCCATTGTTCTGGCATCCAGCCTGCACCGGGATCGCCGCGCACCGATCGCACTGGCCGCCGGTCTCAGCGTGTCATTCGTGGTCCTCGGTCTCGGGGTGACCGCACTCGGCCCAGCCTTGGGTCTTGACGGGGATACGCTTACCCGGTCGGCGGCGCTGGTGATGGTGGCGTTCGGACTTGTCATGGTTGTGCCCGCGCTGTCGCTGCGGTTTTCAACGGCCACCGCCGGCTTTGCCGCCCGCGCCGACGCGCAGATCGACCAGACCGCCGACGCAGGCCTTGGCGGTCAGTTCTTGTCGGGCGCGCTTCTGGGCGCGGTGTGGAGCCCCTGCATCGGCCCGACGCTAGGGGCCGCCATTGCCCTCGCCTCCACCGGCGAAAGCCTTGGCCGGGCAGGTGCAATCATGCTGGCCTTCGCTTTGGGGGTTTCCACTTTGATCCTCACACTCGCATATGGCGCGCAGTCAGCGATCCGCCGTCGCCAGCCCACGCTGCGCGTTCTGGCCGAGCGCGCCAAACCGATCATGGGCGTGGTTTTCATCTTTGTGGGGGCGGCCCTCTGGTTCCGCCTCAATCACATCGTTGAGGCCTGGTTGATCAACACCTTACCAACGTGGCTGATCGATTTTTCCGTCATCCTCTGAACCATACCAACAAAACACGCCAAGGGAGCACCTCATGAACCGCCGCCATTTTCTTGCTACATCCACCGCCTTCTCTCTCGCCCCGCTTGCGTTGCAAGCGGCTGAGCCGTTGCTCTACACACCGGGCTCGGCCGAGGCTGCAATGGACGCCGGCAAGATAGTCCTGTTGGACTTCTGGGCCAGCTGGTGTTCAACCTGCGCCGCCCAAGAGCGCGTGCTGTCTGATCTGCGGGCCGAAAATCCCGCATACGAGAAGAACATAATCTTCTTCATCGTTGACTGGGATGAACACGGCAAGGGGCCCTTGACCAAAGAACTCCGCATTCCCCGGCGCTCGACGCTGGTCGCGCTGAAAGGAAGGCAAGAGCTTGGTCGTATTGTCGCAGGGACATCAAAGCGCGAGATAAAGGCGCTGCTGGACATGTCCTTGGCAGCTTCCTAACGCCAATCCGGCAAAGTAGCGCCGGGCACGGATTGACAGAAGGTCTTGTTTAGCGAGGGCTCGCGGCAATAGGTTGCTGCATGGGCAATGCATTGAGCAAAGTCAGCTTCAGGATGCGGCAGAATTGGTGACGGGCGCAGTTTCAACGCGCAGTCAGAAATTCAAGAACGATAAAGTAGGGCCGCGGGAGCCTGATAGGCCGTGCAGTTCCAATGAGCAGCTTTGTCACTTCAGGGGCGCTCACTGAGGAACACTGTTCCCTGTTGTTTTTCCACGAATTATCACTGAACCAAACACACATCTTTTCGGTTTCCCCTGCTTTGGAAGGGAAAACCATGTTTCACAAAATTTCAAATAGGGTGTGTCGAGGCCGTCCTTTAACAAGTCAGAATCTGACGCCGGTTTGTTATCTGACCTATGTCAAAGCGGCTGATGTCACAGTCGGCGAGGCTGGATTGAGGAGGACGGCAAATGGATATTCTGCCACTGTTGGATGCCGTTGACGAGGCGACGCTTGCCGGACTTTTCGGACTTTTGACCGGAGCGATCTTCGGTGTCGCGGCGCAGCGATCGCAGTTTTGCCTGCGTGCCGCAACGGTAGAATTCGCCCGCGGAAACTTAGGACCGCGGGTGGCGGTGTGGTTGCTCGCTTTTTCGACAGCGGTGGTCTGGGTGCAGGGGGCGAACCTCCTCGGCCTGTTCCGGGTCGAGGAAGCCCGAATGATGGCGGTCGCAGGATCTTGGTCAGGGGCAGTGATCGGCGGACTCATGTTTGGCGCAGGGATGGTGCTGGCGCGGGGTTGTTCAGGGCGGCTTCTGGTGTTGGCCGCTACGGGAAACCTGCGGGCTCTCGTCTCGGGGCTGATCTTTGCGGTGGTGGCGCAGATGTCGCTGCATGGCTGGTTGGCACCCCTACGGGCATGGGTCGCGAGCCTTTGGGTGACGCCCCACGGGGCGAATGTGAACCTGTTGCATGCGCTCGGCCTGCCGGATGCGGCCGGGCTGGGTCTTGGGCTGGCGGTTGCGGCGCTTGCCTTCATCCTGGTACGCCGCAATGCGGTCGGCCTGCCAGTAATGGTCTTTGCCGCGGGAGTAGGCTTTGCTGTGGCGTTGGGGTGGGTGCTGACCTTCAGCCTGGCTCAAGTGGCTTTCGAGCCGATGGCGGTGACCTCTGCCACCTTCTCGGGTCCATCAGCCAACACGCTGATGTTCTTCCTGACCGAGAACCCTTTAGTGGACTTTGACATTGGCTTGGTTCCCGGGGTCTTCATCGGCGCGTTTGTCTCGGCTTGGCTTGGGCGCGATCTGAAATTTCAAGGATTCGAAGGCGAGGGACAAATGCGGCGGTCGATGACCGGGGCTGCGCTTATGGGGTTCGGGGCGATGCTGGCGGGGGGCTGCGCGATCGGGGCGGGGGTGACGGGTGGAGCAATTTTTGTCGGCACAGCTTGGCTGGCGCTGTTTTGCATGTGGGTTGGAGCCGGCGTGACCGACCTTCTCGTAGATCAGGCCCGGGGGCGGCGGCAGGTAGTCGCCTGACGCATATTTGCGGTTTGAGAAATCCGAAGTTAGTCACGTGACGTTCGGCTTTTTTAAACGACTTCAGCCAGACGCGACGATGTGAGGCGTACGCCGAACCCTATTCGCTTGCCCCCCGAGGGAGAGATGGGGCGCGCCGGCGCTAACTTTCAGTAGCTTCCCGTGCGATGTCGTCTAGCAGCGTCTGGACCTCTTGCATCGGACCTTCAGGCAAATGGCGATAGCCGACCGAGACCTGCCCCTCCTTGTCGGTTACAAAGATGCCGTAGGGGCAATGGGCGATGTTCAGGGGATCGGCCTCCATCACTTTCCGCGACAGCACCGCCGAGCAGAAAATGAAAATATCTGCATTGTCGAAGACGTTCACTGCACTGCCCACATCGGTGCCGGTGCGGTTCAGCATTTCGCCGACATGGCTGCGATAGTCGATCACCAGCCCCTTGCCTATGATTGCGCTTTCGACGGCGAAAGCCGCGTCGTCGAAGGAACCATCGAAGGGATAGGTGGTCGCGTCCTGCGCCAAGGCAACGCCAGAGCCGACGATAAAGGCGACTGTGGCAGCAAATCCGAGTCTTGTCATGGAGAAGCCTCTCTTGTTGCGCGCCGGATGCCGACGCAGTGCAATTATGGGTCGGAGATGAATCGGTAGCCGGTACCGGCCCGTTCCACGCGGCCTATGCCCCCTGCTGGGAGGTGGAAACCGATGACTGCGTGGCCTTCGTCGGCCAAGCGGCCCAGAAGCGCCGTACGCGTCGCAGCGGCAAGGTCCTCGTCCTGGTCCGAACCGGAGGCCCAATCGGGCCGCTCGAAGGCAACATGGTGGTTTCCGATGCAATCGCCCAAAACCATCGCCGGGGCCGCGCCCGCAATCTCATAGGCCAGATGGCCGGGCGTATGGCCAGGGGTCAGCCGGGCGAAAATCCCAGGCAGAGCTTCCTCACCATCGGCCAGAAGTCGCACGCTTCCGGCAATCACCGCGAGCCGCCGGGCGGCACCGACGGCAAAGGTTGCCCGGGCCTCGCCGATGCTGACCACGGTGCTTGGGTTGGTCCAGTATTCATACTCCGTCTGGCCGATCATATACTCCGCGTTCGGGAAAACGGTTTCGTCAAAGTCGTCCAGCAAACCCCAGAGATGGTCGGGGTGGCCGTGGGTGAAGAGGACATGCGTGACATCCTCGGCCGTAACGCCCAGGGAATCCAGCGCCTCGGACAGTTTTCCGGCGCTTGGTTGGAAGTCCGGCCCTGCGCCGACGTCGAACAGCACGGTGTTTGTTCCATCCCGCAGAAGCGTGACATTGCAAGGCGGGGTCAATTGGTCGGTCGGAAGGCCGTATTTCGCGACGATGGCCTGCATTTCCTCCTGCGGCATGCCGCCGAGGATGAAATCACCGGGCAACACGAGATTTCCGTCGGACAGGGTGTCCAGTTGCACCCCGTCCAGCGACAGCGTGCTGGCGGCCCAGATACGGCGGGGTGCCAGCGGGGCGACAAGGGCTGCGGTGGCGGTTGTAAGGATTTGACGGCGGGTCAGCATGGGGTCATCCGGTCATGAGCGGGGCCCCAAAATGGCGCCCCGCAGGTTGAATGGGGATGGGGTCAGCCGAACATGTCGGCGGTGATCCCGGCATACCAGCCCAGAGATTCCTCGTAGGTGGCCTTGCGAAGGGCTGCGTCTTCGCCCGTATCCGAGATGAAGCTTTCGACGGAGGCGATCTTCTCTGCAGTCGGCTCGTAGGATGCCCCGACTTTCACCCCATCATCCGGCGCGATCAGCGACCAACAGGTGTTGGAATACTTCGCCGGAAAGACGCGCGATCCTGTCAACTCGCCGCGGATCGCCATGGCGGCGACCTTGGCCTGGCTGTTGGCCGAAAAACCCGACTTCGGCATATCGCCCTGAGCCGAACTATCGCCCAGAACCCAGATGTTTTCGTCCAGCGTAGACTTCATGCTGTCCGGATGGACGGGTGCCCAACCGGTGTCGTCGGTGACGCCGGCAAGGGCGGCGATCTTGCCGGCGACCTGCGCCGGGATCACGTTGCAGACATCGACCTTCTGGGCCTCGCCTTCGATCAGCACTTCCATCGTGTCGGGGCGGACCTCGACATCGCCGCCGCCAAAATCGGGGCCGATCCAGTCTACCATGCCGTTGTAATGGGTCAGCCAGCCCTCTTCGAACAGGGCCTGCTTGGAGTATTTGTCCTTAGGGTCCAGAACTATAATCTTGGCGGTGGGGTTATTCTCCTTCAGATAATGGGCAATCATGCTGATCCGTTCGTAAGGGCCGGGTGGGCAGCGGTAGGGGTTGGGGGGCGCGATCATCGCGAATACACCACCTTCGGGCATCGCCTCAATCTGGGCTTTCAAAAGCTGGGTCTGCGGGCCGGCCTTGTAGGCGTGGGGCATGATCTCGGCATGGGCATCGACCGACCAGCCGGGCGTTGCGCCGTCCTTGAAATCGATCCCGGGGGACAGGACCAGCCGGTCATAGGGCAGAACCTGCCCCCCGGCCAGCGTGACCGTGCGGGCCGTGCGGTCCACGGCGGTGGCCATGTCGTTGATTACCGTCACCCCGGCGCCTGCGATCTTGTCATAGCTGTGCTGGAGGCTTTTGAAATCACGAAAGCCGCCGAGGTAGAGGTTGGAAAAAAAGCATGTGGTATAAATAGGGTTGGCCTCTACAAGCGTCACCTCAACCGCGCCGTCGCTGTCCTTGAGCAGATAGCGCGCGGCGGTGGCCCCGCCTGCGCCACCGCCGATGACGACGACCTTGGCTTTGGCCTGTCCCCAGACGGTCGGTGCAGTAAGGAGGGCCCCGGTGAAAAGTCCGGTGCCGAGAAAATGGCGTCTGTTCATGTTCATCGCGTATCCTCCCAAAAACGCTTGCCGACCGGGTTTGGCCGACGTTTCGTTCAGTCAAGCGTGGCGAAATATGCGGCGAGCGCCGCGATTTCCGAGTCATTGAGGCGCCCTGACATCATCTGCATCACAGGATGCGGGCGCAGCTTCTGCTTGTAGGCGTGCATGGCGACCACGAAATCCTCCTCCGGCCAGCCGTTGATCGCGGGAATGCCCTGGTCGGTCCCGTCGGACTGGTGGCAGGCCTGGCATTCCGACGAGAGGTATTCGCCGTATTCGGTATCGCCTTCGATCGCGAGGATTTCGGGTGTGAGGTCGGGATTGGTCTTGAGCGCGGTTGGCTCGGCCTCGGGGATGTCGCGAGGCTTGTCCGACCAGTCGCGCAGGAAAGCCATCAGAGCGGCGCGGTTCCCGGAATCGGCCATGCCGCGATAGTTCATCCGGGTGCCGGACACTAGAGTTTTGGGATTTTCTATATATGCATCAAGGGTCTGTCGTGTCCATGTCAGCCCGTCGCTGCCCATCCGGGAGATGGATTTCGAATAGTTGAAACCTGCCATCGCGCCTGCGCGGCGACCGTAGAGGCCGTTCAGATGCGGTCCGACCCTGTGGGTTGCACCTTCGCCAATTTGGTGACAGGCGGCGCAGTCGCGGGCAAAGAGGCCGGCCCCCCGTTCGGCATCGCCCAGTACCTCGCCCGCCGCCGGGTTGCCGCCAAGTGCAAAGAGGAGAACGAGGGCCGGAGGAAGCGCGCGCCGTGGCATGGGTCAACCACCGCCGAAGGTCGCAAGATAGGCGATCACGGCATCCCGATCCTCGGGCTTTTTCAGGCCAGCGAATGCCATCTTTGTGCCTTTGACAAAGCCCCGCGGGTTTTCAAGGAACGCGTGCAGAGAGGCGGCATCCCAGACCCCGCCGTCCGCGCCCATCTTGACCAGCTGGTCCGAGAATTTGAACCCTTCGGCGCCGGCCATTGTGGTGTTCACGATGCCGTTCAGGGCAGGACCGACGCCGTTCTTGGCGCCTTCGCCAACCTTGTGGCAGGCCGTGCACTTCTTGAACACCGTCTCGCCCGCCGCGATCAATGCGGGGTCGGCAGCAGCAGGGGTTTCAGTTGCCTCTTCCGCTGTGGCGACCTCATCGGCCGGGACTGCATCAGCGGCATCCGCCCCCCCTGTACCTTCAGCCAAGGCGAGCGTAACCGGGGGCAAGGTGCCGGCTGGCTTGCCGTCGGGATCTTGCGGAGTCACTCCGATTTCGACGGCCCGCTTGGTGACCTCAGGCGCAGTGGTGCGGCAATTCTCCATGCAGGGCTCGGCCTGGAAAATCGGATATTCGCTGTCCGCCCGGTCGTCAGGATAAAAGCCGTCCGCATTGGGAAGCGTGATCGTGGTGAAGTTCTCATGCGTCAAGGTGAAGTCGTCCTCGACCAGTCCGTTGGAGTAAAGGATGAACGCCGTGATCGCATAGGTATCGTCCACGGTGATCGTCTGGGCCGCGCCGAAAGGCATCGAACGATGGACATAGTCGAAGGCCGTGGACAGGTAGGGCCAATAGCTTCCAACCGTCTTGACCGGACGCGCATCGGTCAGCGTGCCGTCGCCACCCGCCAGAACCGGCCAGCTGTCTAGACCTTCGGCGAATTCACCGTGGCATGCAGCGCAGTATTCGCCAAAGACCTCCTCCCCGGTCAGCACATCGCCTGATCCGTCAGGCAGGCCCGTGCCGTCGGGCAGGACGGTGACGTCCCAAGCCGCGATCTCTTCGGGCAAGGCAGGGCGACCAAGGCCAAGCGGCTCGGCCCAGGCGGGAAGGGCGAGGGTCGTCAGCAGGGCAGAGGCCAGCGTCAGATCAAGCGATTTCGACATTTTCGACCTCTCCGTCCGCGCGCACCCACCAGACCTGGATCGCGTTGTTGTGGTAGACATTGTTGACGCCACGGATTTCGCGCAGGGCCTGCTTGGTCGGCTGGACGTAGCCGGTTTCATCTACCGCGCGGGACATGATGAACATCTCTGATCCGTCCCAGATCATGTCATGGTGAAACCGGGTTAGGGCTTTGGACTTGGCATCGCCCGAGATGCGGGCCGGGACCCAGGTGTTGCCGCCATCGACGGAAACATCGACGCGGGCGACCTTGCCGTTGCCGCTCCACGCAAGGCCGGTGATCACCAGCGGCCCTGCGCCATGGCGGATCGGCGCTTGCGGGCTGGGCGAAGTGATGACGGATTTCGCATCCATCACCCATGTCCATTTCCGCGCCCGACCGTCGGGCATCAGGTCGGTGTATTTCGAGGTTTCCTCGCGGCTTTCGACGGCCTGATCATAGACCGAGATGCGGCGTAGCCACTTGACCCACATGTTGCCTTCCCAACCGGGCACGACAAGGCGAACAGGGTAGCCATGTTCCTTGCGCAGCGCCTCGCCGTTGGCGAAGAAGGCGACCATCACGTCATCCAGCGCCTTATCCAGCGGGATCGACCTGCCGTTGGACGAGGCATCGGCGCCTTCGACATAGACCCACTTGCCTTCTGCCTGCACGCCGGCCTCGGCCAGCAGGTCGCCCAGCATCACGCCGGTGTATTCCATATTGTGGATCATGCCTTGAGTGAACTGGCAGCCTTCAAGCTGCGCGCCGCCCCATTCCATCCCGCCATTGGCCGCGCATTCGCAGAAGGCCGTGGTGACCTGACGGGGAAAGCGCAAAAGGTCTTCGAAGGTGAAGACCAGAGGCTTGTCCACCAGCCCGTTGATCATCAGCCGGTAATCGGGCTTTGACAGCTCGATCGCGCCGGAGTGATGGCGTTCAAACGCGCAGCCCTGCGGGGTGATCGTGCCTTCCAGCGCGTGGATCGGCGTGAAGTTGATCGAGGACGCAGTGCTTTCGGTCAGCCATTCGACATTGCGGCGCACGACGTGTGACTCAAACTCGATCGGCATCCCGTACGGGGTTGCGTCCACCGGGTCGCCAAAGACCGAGGCCCATTCCTGCACCTCAGTGATCAGCGGATCGGCGGTTTGCGCGCCAGCGGTGCCGGCCACGAGGCTCGCCCCGGCGGCGGCGGTGCCGGCCAGAAAGGCGCGGCGGGTGGGTATTGGCTCGTCGGTCATCTGGCGAACGCTCCTTTGTCAGATGCCGGTCACTTTGACCGAGGTGTTTGGGTCAAGCCTGACAGTGCCAAGCTTCTTCACATGTGCTTCGACCACGTCCCAGACCTGCGGCCCTTCGGTGTCTTCGTTCACCGATGCCCAGCCGCCGACGGTGTAGGTCTTGGCCGCGTCGATGGCTTCGCGCGTGTCCAGAAGCACCATCTCGCTGATCCGGCTACCGATCTGCTTCGAGACATCACAGGCAAAGCCCATGCCGCCGACGCGCACCATGTCGCCGCCTTGCTGGTAATAGGGGTCGGGGTTGAAGATATTGTCGGCAACGTCTTCAAGGATGGTCTTGAGCATTTCGCCGGTCATTTCGGACCGGTAAACTTGGCCATAGGTCATTGACGTCACGTTGTGGATGTCCTCGCGCGTGATCGCATCGCCGGGCAGAAGCGAGGCCCCCCAGCGAACGCCGGGCGACAGCGCGATCTGCACGTCACGCTCTGATCGCACGGCGTCGCAGATCAGATCGTCCCATGTGCCCTGGAAGTTGCCCCGGCGATAGAGCAGCGACTCGGTCGTGCCGATCTGTTCCTCAAGCTCGGCCTTGAAGGGCGCGCGTTCCGTGTCGATCAGGGCGGCCATGTCAGGGTCCGGGGCGATCACGTCCGAGAAGATCGGGATCAGCTTGTGCCGGAAGCCCATCATCTTGCCGTCGCGTACATCCAGATCGACGCGGCTGATGAACTTGCCGTGGCTGCCCGACGCGATCAGGATGGTCTGGCCCACCAGCACGGGTTCCGGGATCGCGTCATGGGTGTGTCCGGTCAGGATCACGTCGATGCCCGTGACGCGAGAGGCCATCTTACGGTCGACATCAAAGCCGTTGTGCGACAGGCAGACCACCAGATCGACGCCTGTCGCGCGGACCTCGTCCACCACTTCCTGCATCCGCTCCTCGCGGATGCCGAAAGAGTATTCAGGGAACATCCAGCGCGGGTTGGCGATGGGCATGTAGGGGAAGGCCTGGCCGATCACCGCGACGCGCAGACCGGCCTTGTCGAAGATCTTGTAAGGCTCATAGGCGGGTTCGTCCCATTCGGCGTCAAAGATGTTGGCACCCAGGAAAGGGAAGGGCAGGCTGGCGACGATCTCGTTCACCCGCTCACTGCCGTAGGTCCATTCCCAATGGCTGGTCATCGCCTCGACCCCCAGCGCATTCATGACATTCACGCAATCCTGCCCCTTCGTCATCAACGAGGTGTAGGAGCCTTGCCAGGTATCGCCGCCGTCCAGCAGGATACTGTCCGGTCGCGCGGCGCGGATCGCCTTGACCACGGTCGCAACCCTGTCCATCCCGCCCATCCGGCCGTAGGTGCGACCCAGGGCCGCGAAATCCTCATAGGTCAGGGCATAGGCCTCGGGGCTGGCCGGGGCGATCTTGAACATCTCCTGGAACGCGCGGCCCACCACATGCGGCGGCAGGCCCTTCGCCTCGCCAACGCCGATGTTCCATTCCGGCTCGCGGAACCACACCGGTTTCAGCTGAGCATGGATGTCGGTGATGTGGATCAGGGTCAGATTGCCGAAGTCGTCGAACTGCAACAGCTGGTCCTGCGTCAGGGCCTGCTGCGCTGCAAGCCGCGACCAGTTGCCAAGCCCCGAGGCCCCGTAGATGGCAGAGGCAGCCAGCGAGGCCTGCAGGAATTCGCGTCGGGTGATCATCCCGTTCTCCTTGTCGTTCGTGCAGGCAGTCCTGATCGCGCTGGCGCGTCAGGCGGGCTGCCCCGTTCCTTGAAGTGACCAGCGAAAGGGCGGCTCCCGGGACCCGGCAGCCGCCAGAAAGCCTAGTGCCGGACCGAGACACCCTCGACCGATAGCCCGTTCCCGCGCGAGGCGACGTAAAGCTCCAGCGCCTTGAACTCGTCAGAGTTCGGCTTGAACGTCTCGGCCCGGGTGTCACGGACGCAACCGACGAACCGCTGCTGAGCGGACAGGATGCCGGCATCCTTCAGCCGGTAAACCGGGAAGCCGTTGGTCTGGCCCTGACTCAGGTGGTCGGCGCGGATGAACAAGCCCTGATTGTCCTCATGGCAACTAGCGCAAGCCATCTCTAGCTGACCGTAGCGGGTGTAGTAGATCTCCTTGCCCTGCTCCCAGAACGGGGCGGCGGGACCGTCGATGGCGACGTTGACCGCCATCCCGCGCGACTGCATCGAGATCAGCGCCAGCATGTCCTTCATTTTGTCGCCGGTCCAACTCCACGCTTCGAGGCCCATGCGCTCTGTCACGCAGGCGTCGACATAGTTTTCGACCGTCATCAGCTTGCCGGTCTTTTCATCGACGCGCGGCGTGACGGCGCGCAGCCCCGCAAGGCTTTCGGGCCCTTCGTGACAGCCTGCGCAGCTTTCGCCGCCCGCGCCGATCTCGGCATTCCAGAGGTCGGTGCCGCGGTCCACATAAACCATGCCGGGGTTGTCGAAATCATCGCGCTGCAGGTCGCGGGTTTCGGCCTCTCGGTAGTGCCAGCCGGACCGGATCGTATCCATCACGTCCTTCAGGTGCTCTGGCGCGGGCGCGATAGTGACCAGTTCGACCGTGCCGTCCTCGGCCTCGACAACCAAGGTGTCGTCGACGGGTTCGGAACTGGCTGTACCCGCGAGGGCGAGACCGAGGGTCATTGCGATCAGTGACGTAGCAGTACGGTGCATGGCTTTCCTCCCCTTTGCCGGACGCGCTCAACCGATCTCGATCGGCTTTGAGTCCTCGTAGACGGAACCGTCGTCATCGTACCAGGTGAACTTGAACTCGCCCGCGGCATCCACCTTGGCGTCGAATTCGAAGTAAGGGTTGGTCGAGACGGCCGGGTCGATAGCGATGTCGATAACGTTCACCCCGTTCAGGTCGCAGGTGAAACGGTTGATGATGGAGCGCGGGATCAGGTTGCCGTCCGCGCCCTTGCGCTGACCGGATTCCATCTTGTGCGAGACCAGTGCCTTGATTGTCACGACCTCACCCACCGCAGCGGATTTTGGCACTTTCACACGGGGTTTGACGTCTTCTGCCATGGTGTTCTCCTGTCTCTGAAATCAGCCGCCGCAGCCGCCAATGGTCACCTTGACGGTGGCCTGGGCCTGCTTGATCGAGCCGTCGGCCATCTTGGCCAGCGCGACGACATCCTGGGTCTGGGCCAGACGAATGCGGGTGGCGGCGAACTGGCGGCCCGCTGCGGGGCCGAAGGTGAAGGTTGCAACAGCGGGTTCGGGATTGCCCGTGGCCAAGAGCATGATCGCCACTGCGCCGGGCGCATCGATCGACACCGGGACGGTGTTGCCATTCTCGGCGATTTCCGGGGTCGTCAGGGTGATCCCGTCGGTGCCGGGCACTGTGCCGCCGGTGAAGGCAGTGGTCAGCTCTTCGGTCGTGGCAGCGGTCGCAAGGCCGGGCATCATGGCGAAGAAAATCCCGCCAAAGCCGACCGAGAGCGCTTCGCGTCTTTTGAGGTTCACTTTAAGTCTCCTTTGTGCTGGGGCCTGGTGCCGGTAAAACCAGCGGCCGTCATTCCTTGAGGGTGAGGAGGAAGGCCACCACATCCTCGATCTGTTGCGCGGTCAGGATCGGGGGCAGATCGCCCTCCGGTGCCTTGCCGGTATAGCCGCCGCCGGGGCGGATGAAGCCTTCGGTCTTGTAGAAGGCGGGCATGAAGGTGCCGTCGAAGGTCATCTTTGCATTGGCGACCAGACCGCGCAGTTCCTCCTCGCTCCACCGATCTGCCGCGCCGTCCAGCGGCGGGCCGATGTCGCCGGGAAACTGCACGTCCGGTAGGGCGCCGATGGTATGGCACGCCACACAATTTCCCAGCGAGGCCGTTGTCATCACCTTGACCCCGTTTGCCGGATCGCCCGGCACGTCCGTCAATGCGACCTCAAGTCTTCCTTCGCTGAAGGAAACATCCTTCGGGGCAACTTCGGACAAGGCTGGCGTCGCAACGGCCAAAGCCAATGCTCCTGCCAGACATAGCTGACGAGTCATCATGAACCTCCCTGAGTTCCTCCACCTCTGACTATGGGACCGATTCTGCGATGGAGCAAGAAAATTATAGCAAAAAGCGAATATAGCAATATTACGGGAAAGAAGGTGTAACGCTAGTTTCCTCCAACCATCCGTTCTGCCACGAATTTCTGGAAATTCTCGCCGGTCTCGTAGCCATGGTCGCGGACCCAGATCAGCAGGGATTCGGTCGTCCCCTTGCCGAAAGCGCCGGGCATCATCGCGACCGCAGCCTCCGCGGCCGTCATGTCGGCCGGTACGTCTTCGGGCAAGAAAACAAGGGTTGGCGTGAACATCACGCCCCAGCGCATTGCCATGTCCTTTTCGGACAGCAAGGTGCCATCGAAGTCGGTTACTTCGACATCGCCGAAGAGATTCATCTGAAGGACGAAGTAATGGTCGCGGATCAGTGTCTCGATTGCAGGGTCGGTCATCACCTTTTCATGCATCTCGGTGCAGTAGATGCAGCCCCGCTGCTCGAAGATGATCATCAGCCGCTTGCCCTCGGCATTGGCCTCGGCAAGATCGTCGCGCAAATCTTTGAAGGTCTCGCGCAGCCAGGCCGGTTTGTGCAGGCCGTCATCCCCCAGTTCGACGGCAAAGGCGGGAAGTGCCACAAAAAGCGCGGTGACAAGTGCGAGTGGACGCAGCATGGCAATATCTCCTGTCAGATCACGGTTGCGGACCAGTCAAAGTTGCGGATCATCCAGTCCGCGATCAGGTTGACGGTGTTGGTGGCGATCAGGATGCCGAAGACGATCAGCATCACGCCCATCACCTTTTCCACATGCCCCATCAGCGCGCGGTGGCGGGCGACCCAGTTCAGAAACGGCCCGGCGAAGAATGAAACGATGACGAAAGGCAGGGTCATCGAAAGCCCGAAGACCAGCAGCAGAGCCGCCCCCCGCCAGAGGTCACCCATACCAGAGGCGACCATGAGGATCGCAGCCAGCGCCGGCCCGACACAGGGCGTCCAGCCGAACCCGAAGGCAAGGCCCATGACATAGGCCCCGGCCAGCGTGCGGGGGTTGGCGGTGGAATCTACCCTGGCCTCGCGGTAGAGAAATCCGATCCGGAAGACGCCGAGGAAATGCAGTCCGAAAATGATCAGGACCGCAGCGGCGACATAGGACAGCGGCTCTCGCCACTGTGCAAAGTTCCGGCCAAGGGCTGTGGCGCCAAGGCCCAGCAGTACGAAGATCGTTGTCACCCCGATCGCGAAAGCCAGCGCCTGAATCACCAGCCTACCGCGCGCACCGGGCGCTATGGTGTCCCCATCGCGCAATTCCTTTACCGAGAGGCCGGCCATGTAGGACAGGTAGAAGGGCACCATCGGCAGGATGCAGGGCGACAGAAAGGACAACAGACCCGCCAGCGCCGCGCCACCAAAGGATATGTCAAGCATTCCCTTCCTCCTCCGGAAGCGCCGCCTTGCCGGATAGGCAAAGTTAGATTACGATAATTCTATGTTTCTATTAAGGTGTCAACGTGTCGCTCCGCCCCTTCGTCCCGGCTGTATTTCTGATACTGGCATCGCCCGTCGTGGCGGCGGCAGAGTTGGAGCTCTTGATGTTCGAACAGCCCGGTTGCGTCTATTGCGCTCAATGGAACGCTGAGATTGCACCGCAATATCCCTTGACCGACGAGGGCAAAGCGGCGCCCCTGCGCCGCCTTCAACTGCGCGATGACTTGCCCGAAAACCTGACGTTGACCTCGCCCCCGGTCTTTACGCCAACCTTCGTTCTGGTGTCGGACGGCCAGGAAGAAGGCCGTATCGCCGGCTATCCGGGCGCGGATTTCTTTTGGCCGTTGCTGGCCGAAATGATCGACAAGGCGAAAACAGCCCCGGAGTGAGCCTCGAAAGCCGCTTTGGTGCGCCAATCGGGTCCTGACACGAAGGATTGGGTTGCTTATGAAGTCTGCTCACGCAAAAATTGGTCGGGGGACATGCGGGGCAGGCGTTTTGAAGATCGAGAAGACTCTTCGGATTGAACAGGACGATGAAAGCGACGAAGATGCGTTGCCGAACCTCGTTGCGTTGATCGAACGGGCTGAAGAGGCTGCGACGCTGCTAAAGGCCCTTGGACATGACGGTCGGCTGACGATCCTGTGCCATTTGCGTACCGGCCCCAAAAGCGTAACCGAGCTTGAGGACCTATTGTCGGCACGTCAGGCTATCGTCAGCCAGCAACTGGCAAGGCTTCGGCTAGAAGGGCTCGTGCGGGCACGGCGCGAGGGGCAGGCGATCTTTTATTCGCTGCTCGACCCGAAGGTGGCCGAGATGATTGAGGTACTTTCCCGGCTTTTTGACGAGAAAAGGCGCGGTTGAAAAGCTGGAGGAGGCGCAATTGCTGGAAACCGTTCCAATCGGTGTGCTTGCGGCACTCGTGGGGCTTGCGGCCGGACTGGTGCTGGGCCTTGCGGCACGGCTTGGCGATTTCTGCACACTGGGGGCGCTGGAGGCGGCGGTATATGGCCGTGACCAAACGCGGTTGCGGTTGTGGGGAGTGGTGCTGGCGGTCGCGATCCTCACCACTCAGGCCGGCGCAATGGCGGGGCTGATTGACCTGCCGGCTACCTTCTACCATTCGTTTCAATGGAATGCGCTGGGCTCAATCGTTGGCGGGTTGATATTCGGCTATGGCATGGCAATGGCCGGAAACTGCGGTTTTGGCGCGCTGGTGCGATTTGGCGGCGGTGACATGCGGTCGCTGGTCGTGGTGGTGGTGATGGGGATCTTTGGTTACATCGCACTTTCCGGCCCGCTTGCCCCCTTGCGGGTGATGCTATTCCCCCAGCCCGACGCTATCGGGCCGCAGGGCATTGTCCACGACCTTGGGCAATTGGGCCTGCCCCCCATCGTGGTAATCGGAACCATCTCGGCAGGACTTCTTGCTTGGGCGCTTTCGCATTCCGGCCTGCGGCAGAACCGCAGAATGATTGCCTGGGGTGTCGCTGCGGGGCTTGCGGTAGCCTGGAGCTTCTTGGGCACAACCTGGATAGCCGCCGAAAGCCTGGGTGAGGTGGCAGTCGAGGGGCCCTCCTTCACTGCCCCTATTGGGCGGACACTGATCTATTTCATGACCTCGACCGCGGGTGGAATCACCTTCTCGGTCGGTTCCGTCGTGGGCGTGATGGCTGGCGCCCTGATCGGCTCGACGATCCGAGGGCTTTTCCGCTGGGAAGCGTGCGAGGATCCGCGGGAACTGAAACGTCAAGTCGGCGGTGCCGCGCTGATGGGAATCGGAGGCGTGATCGCGATGGGCTGCTCGGTGGGACAGGGCATCACGGGCTTTGCAACTCTGGCTTGGTCCGGCCCGGTGACACTGTTGGCCATCGTTTGTGGGGCGATTGTGGGCCTGCGCCAACTTATTGCCGGGTTTCAACCTGAATAACGGAGCCAACCATCCGTTGTGGAGGGGTAGCAGTATTTTCCGCCTACCTTTATTGGAAGGGAAGGGCACCTTGATGATATCTTGGGCTGCTTTGTGGTTGAGGCGGGCTTGGACCAGACCACATAATCGAGGTTGAACTGTTCAGACCGCGCCGTCCGATCCTCGCTGACCCGGCCACCGGTCAGCATGAACGGGCGGATGATGAAGCCGCGCGCTGATCTTTTGCGCTGTCAAGGACAGCCGCAATCCGGGCCAGTTCGTCGGCCCAAGAATGCGTTAGCGCGCTTTTTCGACGCGCCGATCGAAACCCAGTGTCGGATTGTAGGTTCCGCCAGTGTAATGGCGAGTTCGATGACCTCGTGCCGGTGGATCTACGACAGGTTCGGATTGAGGCGTACCGGAACCGGGGCAGGGCGGTCCAGTTCGGTCTCGTTGGTTTTGATCCGTCTTTCCAGCAAGAGAAGCTTCTCGTTCAGACCAGGCGAACGCAGGCCTTCAGCGACCGCATCGTTTAGGCCTTCGAACTTGCGCTCTAAGGACTTCCACTCGGTCTCCAGCCGTTGCTAGATGCGCTGGTGCACGTCGGCATCGTTCGCGTGATCTCGCGCTCGCCGGTCGCAAGCTCGCCGTGGCTCTTCAGCCGCATCACGACCGTGTAGCCGTACGCATTCCCACCCCCGGAAAACCCGGCCTCCACCCGGCCACGTAGTCCCCGCCCATTCTTGGCCCGCGGTCCTTCAAGAACAGTTGGTTCGTCGTGCCCTTCAGCCCGACATGCAATTCCTCAATCCAGCCTTCCCTGGGGGTCTGGACGCCAGCGAACATCAACTGCTTGTAGATGGCCGCCACGTCTGCTTGATCGCGCGAACGACGGTCGATCGCCGCGGCAATCACAGTGAAGGCGGATTGACTACGGCACCCATGGCGGGCTGCTTGCCGCGTCCGTGGCCCGCAAGGCCGAGGTCCGGCGGGAAAGTGCCGCTGTCGCCTTCGCGGAGGCGCAATCGGCTACCCCGGCCGGTTCAGCCCATGCTATAGTTGTCAGATAGGAAGACACTGCCGGGCCAATTATTTCGGGCTCGCAGGAATGCATCGCCGATCAGTGAAACTGATACCACTCGCGTGACATCCCGGCTGGATTTGCGACCGGCTGGCCATTCGTCTTGATCGAACTTGGAAGACGAACGTGATGGAACCGGACGCTATCGGTTGGCGTTGCTTCGCGTGACGTGCAGATGTGGCCACCGCCATCACCACTGCCATGACCTAAAGGGGGCACGAATTCATGAAATGGGATCAGATCGAAACCAAATGGGCGCTGATGACCCGTCGCATCCGCTCGGACCTTGGCAATGAACGGCACGACGCGGTCGGAGCCGTCGGAAACACCGTCCAAACCCTGACTCGCCGTGAGAACGTCACGGCCACCATCGCACACAACCAGATCTCTGCTCTCCAGGATCCCGAGATCAAGATTTCTGCTAAGTGATAGGCTGGGAGAGGCATTTTCGCCGCCTGCAATCCTCGACCAGCGCGCGGTTCAGTGCAGCCCCCGACATTTGGCAGGACAACTCGCCAATACGGGCCGATCTCTTCGGAACCGAGCGGTTGGAGCACCACGCACAAAGTCTTGCTGCCGCGCAGACAGTCACCGTGGGCAAGCCCCTGCGGGTCCAGCCGCTTAGCCGCAGGGTCAGGGAGAACGGCGACATTCTTCTGCAAGCCTACCGCACCTGCGCAGAAGCATTGCAATCGGGCCAGGTAATCGCTCCTGCGGCCGAATGGCTGCTGGACAATTTTCACCTTGTCGAACAGCAGTTGCGCCAGATCAGCGACGACCTTCCGCCGGGGTATTACCGGCAGCTTCCAAAACTGGCAGATGGGCCGTTCGCCGGCTACCCGAGGGTGTTCGGCCTAGCCTGGGCCTATGTGGCCCACACTGATAGCCTGATGTCCGGTCACGTTCTTGCCCGTTTCGTCAGGGCCTACCAGCAGGTCCAGCCGCTGATGATCGGCGAGCTTTGGGCCGTCGCGATTACCCTACGCATTGTATTTGTCGAGAACATGCGCCGGTTGGCGGTGCAGATCGTTGATGGACACGCTCTGCGCCTGCAGGCAGATGCCATTGTCGACGCCGTGCTTGCCGCAGGACACACGGCTGGCCACACCTCGTTTTCCGTCATGCAGCAGGTCGTGGCCCCCTATGAGGTCGACCCTCTGCCGGAAATCGTTGCAAGCCAGATTGCCAAGCGCCTGCGCGGCCTCGATCCATTGCACACTCCGCTGCTGGGCTGGCTGGAAGACCGGCTCGCCCGGCAGGGTACGACATTGGATGAGGTCATCGCAAACACGCAGACCCGGCTTGGCGCGTCGAACGTCACCATGCGCAACATCGTCACCTCGATGCGTCTGGCCTCCGAGATGGACTGGGCCGACTTCTTCGAAGAGGTGAGCCTCGTCGACGCCCGCTTGCGCGCCAACCCGACCTATGGAGCGATGGATTTTGCCACGCGCAACCACTACCGGACCGAGATCGAGATTCTGGCCCATGACGCGCCGCTGACCGAAGGCGAGGTGGTGGACGCCGCCTTGCGGGTGGCAGAGGAAAGCGACGCGGATCACCGACGCGATCCCGGATACTGGCTAATCGGGGAGGGGCGCCCCCACCTTGAACAAACCGTTGGCTATCTACCGCCCGCACGGGTGGCTTTGCGTCGCGCGGTCGGCCGGACAGGGCTTGGCGGTTATCTGGCAGCAATCGGGGTGGTCGCCGCGTCGATCCTGACTGCGGCACTGGTTCTGATGGCCGTGGCAGGCGCTGGCCCCCTTGTCCTGCTGGCTCTCGGGCTCCTCGGGGCTGGTCTTGCTGCAGATCTGGCCACCGCGCTCGTGAACACGGTGATCACCCGCTCCGTGCCGCCCAAACCCCTGCCGGCCCTCGACCTTGCAAAGTTCATTCCGCCGCATTTGCGCACGCTGGTCGCCGTCCCGGTGCTGTTGCGCGACAGTGATGACATCGCCGTGCAGATCGAACGACTTGAGGTTCACCACCTGTCTAGCACGGGTGGCGCAGTGCATTTCGCGCTGCTGTCCGACGGACCGGATACCGCGACCAAGGACGATCCGCAGGACGCCAATCTGATCGCCCTTGCCACCGATGCTGTCGCTCGCCTGAACGCGCAGTATCCCGGCGACGACGGGGACCGCTTTCATTTCTTGCACCGCGCCCGTCTCTGGAACCCTGCCGAAGGCACCTGGATGGGATGGGAGCGCAAGCGCGGAAAGCTTGCCGAACTGAACCGGCTGCTGCGCGGGGCGACCGACACAAGTTATTCGGTTGTCAGCAGCCCTCTGCCCCAAGACGTCCGCTATGTCATCACGCTGGACGCCGATACCCGCCTTCTGCGCGGGACGGTCGCACAGATGGTGGGCAAGATCGCCCATCCGCTGAACCGCGCCCGTTTCGACGCCAGTCAGCAGCGCGTCACCGCTGGCTATGGCATCCTGCAACCTCGTGTGAGCCCTTCCTTGCCCAGCGGAAAGCACGGGTCGATCTATCAAGGTCTCTTTTCCAGCCCCGGGGGGATCGAACCCTATGCCGCGGCGACGTCGGACATCTATCAGGACCTTTTCGGTGAGGGTACGTTCACAGGAAAGGGTATCTATGACGTCGACGCCTTCGAGGCGGCGATGGGCGGACGGGTGCCCGAGAACACTCTGCTGAGCCACGATTTGTTCGAAGGAACCTTTGCGCGTGCGGCCCTCGCTTCCGACATCGAGGTGGTCGAAGATTACCCCGACCGCTACGATGTCGACATCCGCCGCCAGCACCGTTGGGTGCGTGGCGACTGGCAGCTCCTGCCGTGGATTTTCGGCGACCGGCGCAAACATCTCGGCGGCTTTCCGGCCATCGGACGCTGGAAGATGATCGACAACCTGCGCAGATCACTTCTGGCTCCGATTGCGTTCGTGTCGCTGCTGGGCGGTTGGATGCTGCCGCTGCCGCTTGCCGTGCTGTGGACTGTCCTGACGGTCTCAATGCTGTCACTGCCGCGTCTTCTGTCGCTGCCGTTCGGGATCATCCCCGCCCGCGACGGCGTCACGTTGAACAGCCACTTTGCGGCCCTTTGGAAGGACACCATCACTGCCTTTGGCCAGATCGCGGTCAGTCTCGCTCTTCTTGCCGACACTGCCGCCACCATGCTGGACGCCATTCTGCGGACGGCGTGGCGCCTTCAGGTCTCGCGCCGGCATCTGCTGGAATGGATGACCGCGGCACAGGCAGGCAGCAGCGCCCGCCCGAACCTTGCGCAGCAATACCTGTCGATGCTGCCCGGCGTGGTCCTTGGCTTGGGCGCTTGCGGGCTTGTGTGGCGCCTGAACCCCGCCGTTTGGCCGCTGGCTTTCGTGTTTGCACTGGTCTGGGCTGCAGCGCCAGCACTTGCCCGTGCCATCAGCATGCCGCGGACGCAGGCATACTCGGCGGCGCTTTCCGCCACTCAGGCAACGGAATTGCGGCTGATCGCCCGCAAGACTTGGCGCTATTTCGAAACCTTCGTCACGCCGGAAGAGAATTTCCTGCCGCCCGACAACTTTCAGGAACTCCCGAAGCCCGCCATAGCAAGCCGGACCTCGCCCACGAACATCGGGCTTTACCTTCTCTCCACCGTCGCCGCACATGACTTGGGCTGGATCGGCCAGCGGGCGGCCTTGCAGCGGCTGTTGGATACCCTGACGACCATCCAGCGCATGCCGCGCTTTCGTGGCCATGTCTACAACTGGCACGACACCCGCGACCTGCGTGTGCTCGACCCGGCCTATGTCTCGTCGGTCGACAGCGGAAACTTGGCCGGCCACCTGATCGCCGTGGCGCAAGCCTGCCGCGCCTGGGCAACCGAGCCTGCGCGCGATGACCATGTCGTGCGTCAGGCGATGGGCGACTGCGCCGTGCTTGCCCGCCGTTCCCTCGGGGTGGACGCGGAAGACCTTGATCTCATCCGCGCTATGACGGCGATTTCCTCTGCGGCAGCCGACCCCACCACACCTCTGTCCTCGCTGACTGGTTCAATGGACCGCGCCTTGGCCCTGACCGGCGACACGTCCTCAGAGGCGAAGTTCTGGAGCACGGCCATGGCCTCGGCCCTTGCCGATCAACTCGCGGATCAGGCCGATCCGGCCGGCACGCGCCTTCTGGATGAAGTTGAGGAGCTGTGCCGCAGCCTGGCGCTGGAGATGGATTTCGGGTTCCTGCTCGATCCCGAGAAGAAACTTCTCTCGATCGGTTTCTCGGTGGCGACCAATCGGCTGGATACAAGCTGCTACGATCTTCTTGCGTCCGAGGCGCGGCTGGCCAGCCTTTTTGCCATTGCCAAGGGCGATGTCGAAACCCGCCACTGGTTCCGGCTCGGTCGCGCCGCAACCCCGATTGGCTCGGGTTCGGCGCTGATTTCGTGGTCGGGCAGCATGTTCGAATATCTGATGCCGTCCCTCGTCATGCGGGCGCCTGCAGGGTCCGTCATGGAACAGACAACACGGCTGGTCGTTGCCCGCCAGCGCACCTATGCGGCAGGGCTTGGGATTCCGTGGGGGATATCGGAATCCTCCTACAACGCCCGCGACCTGGAAATGACCTATCAGTACTCCAACTTCGGCGTGCCCGGCCTGGGCCTGAAGCGGGGCCTCAGCGAGAACCGTGTGATTGCCCCTTATGCGACAGGCCTCGCGGCGATGATCGATCCGGTGGCCGCGGTGAACAACTACGCCGAACTCGCGTCCCTTGGCGCCGAAGGCCGCTACGGATTTTACGAGGCGGTGGATTTCACGCCGTCGCGCCTGCCGTCGAACGAGACCCGCGCCATCGTCCGCAGTTTCATGGCGCACCATCAGGGCATGACCATCACTGCCATCGCCAACACATTGCAAAACGGCCGCCTTCGCGATCGCTTCCATGCTGAACCGATGATCCAGGGCGCCGAGCTTCTGCTGCAAGAGCGTATCCCCCGGGACGTCGCAAGCGCCCCGCCGCGAGCGACCGAAGTTCTGGTCGCCCCGGTCGAACTCCATGACGCTCCCGCAGTCCGCACATTTGCCAACCCGGCAACCGAGCCACCGACAGCGCACCTTCTGTCGAACGGCAACTACGGCGTGATGCTGACGCCGACCGGCGAAGGCTTCAGCCACTGGCGCGACATGGCGATCACCCGCTGGCGAGCCGAGGCTGCACAGGCAGCTCTTGGCTCATTTGTCTACATGCGCGACACGACGTCGGGCGAGGTCTGGTCGTCGGCGGTGCAGCCGACGAGGAACGGTGCCGATCGGCATCGCGCCGTCTTCTGCGAACACCATGCCGGCTTCACCCACCAGACCGCGCGCCTGACGACGACCACCGAAGTCGTCGTCTCGGCCGAGGATGATGCCGAAGCCCGCCGCGTCACTCTGACCAACAGCAGCCGCCGCGCGCGAGAAATCGATGTCACGTCCTATGCCGAGTTGGTGCTGGCCCAGCTGTCGTCCGATCAGGCGCACCCGGCCTTTTCCAAGATGTTCGTCGTTACGGATTACCTGCCGGAGCTCGGTGTCATCATCGCCACCCGCCGCCGCCGCTCGCCGCATGATCCCGAGGTTTGGGCAGCGCATATCGCCGTTGTCGAAGGCGAGGAATCTGCCCCGATCCAGATCGAGACCGACCGCGCGAAGTTCATCGGCCGGGGCGGCGCCATCGTCACCGCCGAAATGATCGACCAACCGTTGTCAGGAACAACCGGAACCGTGCTTGACCCAATCTTCTCGATCCGGCGGCGGGTCATCGTTCCAGCGGGCGGCACCACCCGCGTGACATTCTGGACGATGGTCGCCGACACGCCGGATGCCCTGCTGGACCTGGTAGACCGCCACCGCGACTCTTCGGCTTTTTCGCGCGCGGCCACCCTGGCTTGGACCCAGGCACAGGTGCAGTTGCGGCACCTCGGCGTCACACACGCCGACGCGGCTGATTTTCAAACACTCGGCGGCATGGTGATCCGCAATGACACCCGGTTGCGTGCCACACCGGCGCAGATCGTGGCGGGCGCTGCACCGCAATCCGCGCTCTGGGCGCTTGGGATTTCAGGCGACCTTCCGATCGTGCTGTTTCAGATCGATGACGTCGAAGACATCGCGGCACTGCAACAGGTGATAAGTGCGCATGAATATTGGAAAATGCGCCAGAATGCGGTGGATCTGGTGGTGTTGAACGACCGCACGTCTTCGTATGTGCAAGATCTTCAGATCGCCATCGAAAGTGCCGTCCGCTCTGCGCGATCGCGTCCCCAGGCAACGGGGATCCATGCACCGACCAACGGAACAATCCACGTGCTGCGGTCGGATATCCTGAACGCGGCCGCGCGGGCGCAGCTTATCTCGCTTGCGCGCGTAATCCTCGTCGCGAGCCGGGGCGACCTTGCCAGCCAGTTGGCGCGTCTGGCACCCTTGCCGATTGCCGGGGGTGCTGGTCTTCCGTCGATCCCGCCAGCCTCACCCGCGCCGGAACTGCCAGAGCTCGAATTCTTCAACGGCACAGGCGGTTTCGATTTGAACGGGCGCGAGTATGTGACGATCCTACAGGGCGGCCAGACGACGCCCGCGCCTTGGATCAACGTCGTTGCCAATCCGGCATTCGGTTTCAACGTCTCGGCCGAGGGCAGCGGTCATGTATGGGCTGAAAACAGCCGTGAGAACCAGCTGACCCCGTGGTCGAACGATCCCGTAATCGACCCCTCGGGCGAAGCGATCTATCTGCACGATCTGGACACCGGCCATGTCTGGACACCCACCGCTTTGCCCATTCGCGGCCAGGGCACCTATATTGCGCACCACGGCTTCGGCTACTCCCGCTTCCAGCACGAGGCGAATGGCATCGCATCCGAGTTGACGCAATTCGTGCCGCTGGACGCGCCGGCCAAGATCTCGCACCTGCGCCTGCGCAACACCGGCACCACCGCTCGTAACCTTTCGGTCACGGCCTATGCCGAATGGGTATTGGGCACGTCTCGAAGCGCGAGTGCACCCTACATCATCACGCACACCGATTCCGCCACCGGAGCAATCCTCGCCAGGAACACCTTTAGCACCGCTTTTCCCGGTCGCACCGCCTTTGCCGATTTTGGGGCCGGAACCACCAGCCTGACGGCCGACAGAAGAGAGTTCATCGGGGTGGGCGGTTCGCTTGCCGCACCTGCCGGCATTAAAGGAGCACCGCTTTCAGGCAAGACAGGCCCAGCTCTTGACCCCTGCGCCGCCTTACAGCGCCGCCTGACGCTGCGTCCCGGCCAGGAGGCGACGCTTACCTTCCTGATCGGCCAGACCGAGAGTGACACCGCCGCGACTGATCTGATCCAGCGCCTGCGCGCTGTCGACGCCGATGAGATTCTGTCCGCGGTCCAGACTCATTGGACTGATCTTCTTGGTACCGTCCAGATCCGCTCGCCTGACCGCGCCATGGATATTCTGCTGAACGGCTGGCTGATGTACCAGACCCTTGCCTGCCGCATCTGGGCGCGGGCCGGGTTCTATCAGGCAAGCGGTGCCTACGGCTTCCGTGACCAGTTGCAGGACGGCATGGCGCTTACTTTCGCTCAGCCGGGAATGACCCGTGCGCACCTGTTGCGTGCCGCGTCGCGTCAGTTTCCTGAAGGCGATGTGCAGCATTGGTGGCTGCCCCATTCTGGCCAAGGGGTCCGCACGCGCATCTCGGATGACCGGGTCTGGCTTGGTTACGGCGTGGCGCGGTATGTTGCCGTTTCGGGCGATGCATCCATTCTGGATGAGGCAGTGCCGTTTCTGCAGGGACCACCGGTGCCAGCCGGCGCGCATGACGATTTCTTCCAGCCGCAGGTGTCCGAAGAAACGGCGACACTATTCGAACACTGCGCGCGGGGGCTCGACCAGGCGATCCAACTGACCGGCGAAAACGGAATGCCGTTGATCGGCACCGGTGACTGGAATGACGGGATGAACCGCGTCGGCGAAGGCGGCAAGGGCACCAGTGTATGGCTGGGCTGGCTCTTGATCGCGACGGTAGACCTGATGGCCCCGCTGGCTGACACCCGCGACCCAGCCCGTGCCGCACGGTGGCGCGCCCATGCAAAAGCGGTGCTGCAAGCCATCGAAACCGACGGCTGGGACGGAGCGTGGTACCGGCGCGGCACCTATGATGACGGCACCGTTCTGGGGTCGGCAGCCTCCGAGGAATGCCGGATCGACAGCATTGCGCAGTCGTGGGCCGTCCTTTCCGGCGCCGCCGATCCTACCCGGGCGAGAACCGCGATGGCATCAATGACCGCGCATCTGGTCCGACCCGACCCCGGGCTGGCGCTTCTTTTCGCCCCTCCGTTCAACCACACGCCCCAGGATCCCGGCTACATCAAGGGTTACCCGCCAGGGCTACGCGAAAACGGTGGCCAGTACAGCCATGCAGCAATGTGGGCGATCCTTGCGCAGACAAAGCTGGGCGAGGGAGACGCCGCGCACCAGCTTTTCGCCATGCTTAACCCGATCAACCATTCCCTGACCCGCTTGGATGCGGACCGCTACAAGGTCGAACCGTATGTCGTGGCGGCTGATGTCTACTCCACACCCCCTCATGCCGGCCGTGGCGGTTGGACGTGGTATACTGGCTCCGCCGGTTGGATGTACCGCGCCGGTATCGAAGGCATTGTCGGCCTCACCCGAAAGGGTAACACCCTTTTCCTGAACCCCTGCCTTCCGAACTCCTGGCCAGAACTGACGGTGAAAGTTACGCTTGGTAACGCCAGCTATACCATCATTGTCCTTAATCCAGACGGGACGGGGCAGGGAGTCCGTTCTGCGGTCCTCAACGGCGTGCATCTAAACATAACAGAAGACGCCCTGGCGTTTCCCTTGCAGGATGGCAACCATCGGCTTTCGGTCACAATAGGCACCGCCGATAAACCTGTTGATCTTGATATGGTCTCCGCAAACTCGATCGTTTGAGGCTGGAGTTTGGCTGCTGGAAGACAGCGGCATCGGTCTCTACGAGAGCCGGCTCTCAATAGGACTTGAGACCTCGCGCGAGGTGACGGCGGCGCTCGCCATCGATCTAACCGGGGGCGAACAGGACTGGGGCATGGCGACAAGGAAGCATAACCGGAGTTACCCTATCCACCCCAGGTGTCGGAAAGGGTGAAGCCAACTGGGAACGGGTCAGTCGGGTCCAGGCCGATTTGGCTGATCCCGTAGATCCAGCTTTGGCCGGAAACCCGGTTCCGGGTGGCAAAATAGGGCCCAACCCTGGTTTCCTCGACGAACTCTGTCATGAATTCGCCGCCGATGATCGAGCGTGAAGTGATCACGTCGCCAGGACTTACGAGGCCGCGGCTTTGGCGGGCGGCCATGTTCGCGTTCGATCCGGTGCCGCAGGGCGAACGGTCGGTGCGTCCGGGGCGCATGGTGGTGCAAGTGCGCAGCGCGCCATCAGATTCGTCGAAGCGGAACATGACATAGGAAATCCCGCTCAGCGCCGGTGTTGTTGGATGAAGTGCCGGTTCCACGGCCGCAATGCGGTTGCGCAGATCGACGCCCGCCAAGGCAAGCTGGCGTGCATTTTCCGGCTTGATGGTCATGCCAAGCTGGTCAACGTCGATCAGCGCGTAGAAGACACCGCCAAAGCAAAGATCATAGCGCACCGGCCCCCAGTCCGCAGTTTCGATCACCGCGTCTTGGCGCATCACGAACGACGCTGGCATGTCGAGCGTAACGCGCACCACCTTGCCGCCATCGCAGGTGGCCGTGGCTTTCACAAGGCCAGCGGCCGTATCCAGCGTGACCACGCTTTGCGGCTCGACCATCGGGAGCATGCCGGTTTCCAGGAGTGCGGTTGTGGCGCACATCGCATTCGAGCCTGACATGGCATGGGCCTGATCGGGTTGTAGGATGATCAGCCCGACATCGGCACCGGGGTCGCAGGCGGGAACCAGTAGGCAGAACGATCCCGCCGGGCCGGAACGCGGCTCGGAGCAGAGCCAGCGGCGCAGGCTGTCATCCACGGTGTTCAGGTGATGGAGCTTGTCCGCCATCGTCGCACCGGGAATATTCAGGACACCCCCGGTGATGACGCGCCCGATCTCGCCCGCGCAATGCACATCGACGGTTTGAATGGACCGGCTGAAGCGCATGGTGTCACTCTCTTATCTGCGAGCCATAGGGGCGGACAATCTCGGCCTCAGGCAAGACAGCGCGCAACGGCACCGCCCTGCTGGCTCCACTTGGCGTACCAGGTTACGAAAAGGTTGTATTGCGCTTCGGCGTAGCCCCGCTGACTTGCGCTGAGTTCATCCGTTTCGATGAAGTTCAGGGCGTATTCCTTTTCGCCCTGAAGCAGCAGCAGGTACTTGAAATAAAGGACAAGATCAGGGCCTTCGTCAAACGACGACAGCACCTGAAAGGCCGCTTCCAGTTCCAGCGCCTTCTGGCGCGCCTCGACATCGCCGGCGGCAGCAGAACGCGCAAGGTTGCAAAGTGTCAGCACCGGTCGCGGCAAGGCGACGCCGATTCCGGTGATGGCCCCCACTGCGCCGCAGTTGACATAGCCATGCACAACCCCCGTATCGACGCCAACCATCAAGGTCACATCGTCGCCTGCCGAGGTAATGAACTCACCGGCGTAGCGGGTGTCTGCCAGGCCACCGAATTCCTTGAAGCCGACGAGATTGGGGTGTTCGGCGCGCAATGCGTTGAAAAGGTCCGCCCGCGTGGCAAAGCCGTAATAGGGGCTGTTGTAAATGATCGCCGGCATGTCGGGTGCTGCCGACAGGATCGCCTTGAAATGGGCTCGCTGCGCCGCTGGCGAGGGGCCGCGCGACAGGACCCGCGGAATGACCATCAACCCATGCGCGCCGACCTTCGCGGCATGCCGGGTAATCGCCACGGCTGCTGCTGTATTGATGGCCCCCGTGCCGACGATCACCTTGACGCCTGCCTTCACCAGACGCTCTACGCCTTCCATGCGTTGTGCGTCACTCAAAAGCGGCCAATCGCCCATCGATCCGCAATAGACCACTGCCGACATGCCCGTTGCGACAAGTTCCTTGGCTTTGCGCACAAGGGCGTCGAAATCAGGGGTGCGCTCGGGAGTGCAGGGGGTCATCAAGGCGGGGATGACGCCGGAAAAGATTTCGGCCTTCATGAAAGCGCTCCTGTTTCAGCTTAAGATGGACGTTTAGCTGCGGAACCAGCACGCTAGCAGACCCGCTGAGGTCTTATAATACATACTGTATTTTATATGTCGACAGATTTTTGTCCTAGAGGGCGATGTTTTGCCGCTGGTCGCGCGAGAGCAGTTTCTGGATCTGGCTTACGATCTGATCGGCATGTACCTTGGCCAGCCGGTCGGATGCTTCGATGTCGCGGGCGGTGATCGCCGCGATGATGTCTTCATGTTCATCAATGACGGTGGCCGGAGGACGGTCGTCGAAAGACTGGTAGTACAGCCGCAAAAGACGCCGGCCATCGTCTAGCAACCTTACAAAGAACGCCATGTAGTAGGGGTTGCGGCCTGCCTCGGCTATGGTGGCATGAAAATCGCGGTTCGTACTTATCATGGCCAAGGCATCATGGTTGGCAACGGCATCGGCAAACTGTTTTTGATGGACGCCGATGATTTCCAGGTCGCCGGGCTGCCAGTTCTGCGCGGCAAGGCGTGTGGTCACCCGGTACATCAATGTCAGGGAGTCGAAATAAGATGGCAGGTTCAGAAAATCGATGTTGGAGACCATGGTCGAGCGGTTTGGCAGCGTGTCGATCAAGCCTTCGGTGGCCAACCGTGCCAGCGCTTCGCGGATCGGGGTGCGGGACAGGGCAAGTCGGTCTGCCAGCTGAACTTCGTCGATCGGACTGCCGGGCGGAAGGGTCAGGTCAAGGATTTCCCTGCGCAACAGGTCATAGGCTTTCTTGACCCCAAAGCCGCGCTTTCGTTCGGGTACGTCAGCAGCAGTGTCGTCCATCAGGTACATCCTCGATTGCGACAACATGGATAGGGAGCCGAAGCCGTCAGATCAACTCCAGACAAGCGCATCAATCGGCCGGCAACATGGCCGGGTTAACCGCATCGCGGCAAGTTGGCAAACGACAGGCAGAGGGCAGGGCGGCTAAGTCCAAGTAAATCAACTATAGTATACAAAACGTATATTTGTCACATTTTTCCTTGTGTCACCATCGGTCGCAGAACATAGTTTGAGCAAGATAACGGCCTGTCGAATCAACAAACAATGATACCAACGGGAGAGTTACAGATGAAAACATCGATCATTCTTGGCAGCCTTCTTGCCGCGACGTGCCTTGGAACGGCGGCAAGCGCCGACAAGCTTGACGACATCATGGCATCGGGAACGCTGCGCTGTGCGGTCGTCCTCGACTTTCCGCCGATGGGGTCGCGCGATGCCGACAACAATCCTATCGGGTTCGATGTCGACTACTGCAACGACCTTGCCACCGCCCTTGGTGTGACGGCCGAGATCGTCGAGACGCCGTTTCCCGACCGCATTCCCGCACTGGTATCGGGTCGCGTCGATGTTGGCGTCGCTTCCACGTCCGACACGCTTGAGCGGGCGAAAACCGTCGGATTCACTATTCCGTACTTTGCTTTCACCAACGTGGTCCTGACCCGTGAAGGCGCTGGCATCGAAAAGTTTGAGGACATGAACGGCAAGACCGTCGGTTCGGTCAGCGGCACCTTCGAAGGCATCGCGCTGGAAGAAAACATCAAGGGCTGGGGCGCCGGGGAATTCCGTCCGTATCAAAGCCAGGCTGACGTGTTCCTCGCCCTGTCGCAAGGCCAGATCGACGCCACCGTCGTCACCTCGACCGTGGCATCTGCAATCGTCGAAGGCGGCCAGTACGAGGGGCTCGTGATCAAGGGCGACGCGCCCTATCCGGTAGATTATGTGGGTCTGATCGCCCTGCGCCAGGAATACGGCATGCTGAACTACCTCGATCTGTTCATCAACCAGCAGGTCCGCTCGGGCCGGTATCAGGAACTGTATGACAAGTGGGTTGGTGGAGCTGCCCCCAAACTGACGATCGACAACGTCTACCGTTGACACTTATCTGACGCGGGAACGGAGGGGAGGGCGCACTGTCCTCCCTTCCTTCCTGGACCCTCCGTAATGAGGACGTGCCAGAATGTTCAACTACACATTCCAGTGGCGGCAAGCCTTTCAAAAGCTTCCGCTTTTGCTGGACGGCGCGCTGGTAACCCTCCAGATCGCGCTGTTGTCGATGGCAATGGGCATCGCCTTTGCGGTCATCCTTGCGGTGGCCCGCAATTCCCGGTCGCGTTGGGTATCGGGTCCGGCCACCGCCTGGGTCGAGGTGTCACGCAACACGCCAGCCCTCTTTCAGATCTACATGGCGCATTTCGGCCTGGGCTCCTTCGGCATCCACCTCAGTCCGTACATTGCCCTGCTGGCTGGTATCACATTCAACAACGCCGGCTATCTGGCCGAGACCTTCCGCGGTGCCTTGCGCGCCATTCCTGGCACTCAGCTGCGCGCGGCCCGGTCACTGGGAATGCCGTCCATACAGGCCTTCCGCCTGATCATCATGCCGCAGATGTTCCGCATCGCCTTTTTGCCCACAACCAACCAGATGGTCTGGGCCATCCTGATGACGTCGCTTGGGGTGACGGTTGGCATGAACACCGATCTTGCCGGCGTGACGCAAGACATCAACGTGCGCAGCTTCCGGACCTTCGAGATCTTCGCGATTGCAGCGGTGATCTACTACGTGATCGCCAAGGCCGTGACCCTCGGCGCGCGCTTGCTCGCGGCGCGGTTGTTCCGGTATTGAGGGGGGTTAAGCATCATGTTTGACACCGCACTCACCCTCAGCGACCTGATATTCCTCATCAAGGGCGCGGGCATGACACTGGCCGTCACCTTTTTCGCGGTGACCGGTGGCACGCTGCTTGGTGTACTGTTTGGTGTGATCCGGGCGCAGATAAGCGTTTGGGCCGCCCTGCCGCTGATCTTTGTGCTGGATGTATTCCGCTCGGTGCCACTGCTGATCCAGTTGGTCCTTGCCAACGCCTTTCAGGCGATTGCCGGGCTGAACATGCCGCCGTTCGCCACATCATGCATCGTGCTGGCGCTCTATACCTCGGCCTATTGCACCGAGATCGTGCGGGGCGCGATTGATGCGGTTCCGGCCGTGACACGCCGAGCCGCCCGGTCGCTTGGGCTGACCTGGGGCCAGGACATGCGCTTCGTCGTGTTTCCGATGGCCCTGCGGGTGGGCCTGCCCAGCTGGATCGGCCTGACTCTCGGGGTCATGAAGGATTCGGCGCTCGTCTTGTGGCTGGGCCTGATCGAACTCTTGCGGTCGGGCCAGATCCTTGTCACCCGGCTTCAGGAACCGATGTTCATCCTTATGGTCGTTGGCGCGATCTATTTCCTGATGAGCTTTCCCATTGCCCGTCTGGGTGGCCAGCTGGAAAAAAGGTGGCGCGAGAATGATTGAGATCAAGAACGTCTACAAATCGTTTGGTGCGCTTGAGGTGCTCAAGGGTGTCAATCTGAGCGTGGAAAAGGGCGAGGTGGTATCGGTGATCGGAGGGTCAGGGTCGGGAAAGTCCACCCTGCTGACCTGCATCAACGGGCTGGAAGCGATCAACTCCGGCTCTATCCTTGTGGACGGGGTGGAAGTCCACGCCAAAACCACCGACCTGAACAAGCTGCGCCGGAAGATCGGCATCGTGTTTCAGCAGTTCAACGCGTTTCCGCATCTGACCGTGCTGGAGAACGTGACCCTCGCGCCGCGCAAGGTGCTGGGCATGAGCAAGGCCGAGGCCGAAGAAGTTGCGGTCAGGCAACTGACGCATGTCGGGCTGGCGGACAAGCTGTCGGTCTATCCAGGCCGCTTGTCTGGTGGGCAGCAGCAACGCATGGCCATCGCCCGCGCGCTAGCGATGTCACCCGCCTATGTTCTATTCGACGAGGTGACGTCGGCGCTTGACCCTCAGCTTGTCGGCGAAGTTCTGGATACGCTGAAGCTGCTGGCCAACGAAGGGATGACCATGATCTGCGTCACCCATGAGATGAGCTTTGCCCGCGATGTGTCTGACCGGGTGGCGTTCTTCCACAAGGGAGTGCTGGCCGAGACTGCACCGCCCGACCAGTTCTTCAATGATCCGCAACACCCAGAGACCAAAGAATTTCTTTCCAAAGTTCGATAACAATGATTGGCCAAAAGATCATAGAAGGGGCAGCGTCCGGAACGGTCTTGGCCTGTAGTGAAGGGCTCAGCTTCTGGGGCGGTGTCGACCCTGTAACTGGCATCGTGATCGACGCACACCATCCGCTTTGCGGGCAATCGATTGCGGGCAGGATACTGGTGATGCCGACCACGCGCGGATCGTGCAGCGGCAGTGGCGTCATGCTGGACCTCGCCCTGAACGGGATCGCGCCTGCGGCCTTCGTCTTCGGTGAAGCCGAGGATGTCGTGACCCTGGGTGCCATGATTGCCGGAAAGATGTTCGAGCGGCCTGTCCCGGTGCTGCGCCTCGACGCAGAGGCCTTCGCAATGGCAAGTGCCGCCCAGCGAACCGAACTGCGCGATGATGCCCTGTTCCTTGATGGGGTCGCCGTACCCCTGAAACCATTGGCATTGGCTGAGCTCGACCTTTCTCCGCAGGATCGTGCGATGCTGGATGGTTCGGATGGCCCGGCGCGGCGGATCGCGATGGAAGTGATTTGCGCAATGGCTGCGCTGCAGGGCGCAACGGCGCTTGTCGATGTGACGCAGGGTCATATCGACGGCTGTATTCTTGCCAATACCGCCAATCTTCGCTTTGCCGAAACGATGGCCGAAATGGGCGGGCGCGTGTGCATCCCGACCACGATGAACGCAATTTCGATCGATCATGCAGGCTGGCGGACGCAGGGAGTTCCGCCGGTTTTCGGTCTCCGCGCAGCACGCCTGGCGGATGCCTATGTCAGGATGGGGGCCCGGCCCACCTTCACCTGCGCGCCCTATCTTCTGGAAACCGCGCCCGAGGCGGGCGAAAACATCGGCTGGTCGGAATCCAACGCGGTGATCTTTGCGAACACGGTGCTGGCCGCACGGACGGTGAAGCACCCCGACTACCTTGACCTTTTCATCGCGATGACCGGCCGCGCGCCCTTGTCCGGTGTCTATCTGCCCGCCAATCGCGCACCGCGGCGACACATCCATATCGATCTGCCGCCCGGCCATGACGACGCCCTTTGGCCGATGCTGGGCTACATCGCCGGACAGCTTGCGCCAAACTGCATCCCCATGCTGACCGGGCTGGAGGCGACGACGCCTTCGCGTGACGACCTCAAGGCGATGTGCGCGGCCTTCGGCACCACCTCTGCCGCACCAATGCTGCATGTCGCCGGCCACACGCCCGAGGCGGCGGACTTTCCGGTTCCCGAAGATCGTGTGACCGTGTCGCGCGCCGATCTGGCCCGCGTCTGGGCCGAACTGAACCAGGGACCCCGGCAGATTGATCTGGTTGCCTTCGGCAGCCCGCATTTCTCGCTGACCGAATGCCGTGCGCTGGCCGATCTGGTGCAGGGTCACCGGGCGGACAGCACAGCGGTCATTGTCACGGTCGGCCAGAACGTGCTGACGGACGCCCGCGACGACGGCACCCTGGCAAAGCTCGAGGCGTTCGGGGCGCAGATTTTCCCCGATATCTGCTGGTGTTCGATCACCGAACCGCTGTTGCCGCCCGAGGCCCGAAGCCTGATGACGAACTCTGGCAAATACGCCCATTACGCCCCGGGCCTGTCGGGACGCGAAGTGCGGTTCGGCTCGCTGGCCGAGTGTGCGGAAACGGCACGAACTGGGATGGCTCCCGCCTCCCCTCCCGACTGGCTGAAAGAGGACTAAGATGCGCAGCACCAAGACGATCCATGTGATCTCTGCCCATGCCGAAGGCGAAGTGGGCGATGTGATCGTCGGCGGCGTGCAGCCCCCGCCGGGTGCAACGCTGTGGGAGCAGTCCCGCTGGATTGCGAAAGACCAGACCCTGCGCAACTTTCTGCTCAACGAACCGCGTGGGGGGGTGTTTCGCCACTTCAACCTTCTGGTCCCACCAAAGAACCCGGCCGCCGATGCCGCCTTCATCATCATGGAGCCGGAGGACACGCCGCCGATGTCCGGATCGAACTCGATGTGCGTGGCCACAGTGTTGCTGGATGCCGGGATCATCCCGATGCAAGAGCCGGAAACCCGGATCGTGCTGGAGGCCCCCGGGGGTCTGGTCCATGTCCGCGCCGAGTGCAGGAACGGCAAGGCGGAACGCATCTTCGTGCAGAACCTTCCGAGCTTTGCCGCCGAACTAGGCGTGAGCCTGGAGGTCGAGGGCTTGGGCACCCTGACTGTCGATACCGCCTATGGCGGCGACAGTTTCGTGATCGTCGATGCCGCGGCGCTTGGCCTGGACCTGGTCGAGGACGAAGCGCATTTCATCGCCCGGACCGGCGTAAAGATCACGAATGCGGCCAACGCGCAGCTGCGCTTTCACCACCCGGAAAACCCGGACTGGACGCATTTCTCGTTTTGCCTTTTCGCGGGTCCGGTCACCCGCGATGGCCACAAGCTGACCGCCGGCTCTGCCGTTGCGGTGCAGCCCGGAAAGGTCGACCGTTCGCCTACCGGCACTGCCTTGTCGGCCCGCATGGCTGTCCTGCATGCCAAGGGTGAGATGGCTCTGGATGACCGCTTGACCATCGTGTCCGTCATCGGCTCCACCTTCGAGGGCGGCATCGTCGGGCAAACCACCGTGGGCAATCGGGCGGCAATCATTCCTGAGATCTCTGGTCGTGGCTGGATTACGGGTATTCATCAGCACATGCTCGACCCTGCCGATCCATGGCCGGAAGGCTACCGCTTGTCCGACACCTGGGGGGCAAGGTAGTCCCGAGGCCAATTCAAGGCAAGGTGCGGTTCAGATGGGGCCAGAGCGGGTAATTGCAATCGTCCATTATCCCCACCGACTGGACCTGCCTTGGGCTCCGGGGACAAAGGTGATCGATTTCCACGCCATGCGGGCGCGTGAAGCGCTGATGGGGATGACCGGCGGCCTTGCCTGATGCGGCGATCGCCGCGTTCGGTAGCCCGCACCGCGTTCCTGATCAGCCACGGGCTGCGGCTGGAGAAGTAGCGACCGGCTAATAGTGCTTCAAGCATCAGCCTTACGATTGGACCAAGGCCGCCCACAAGACATCTACCGCGGAACCGAACCGGACATGCGCCGGTTGATGCAGATACCGGAACTTCGTCGGAGAAAAGTGCATGGCGTCTCGCGCAAGCTGGAAGGGCACCCTGAAGATCGGGGAACTGATCTGCCCGGTTGCCCTTTATGCGGCAGCCTCCACCTCGGAGCGGATTGCCTTCCACACCATCAACCGTGCAACGGGAAACCGGGTTCGCCGCGAATTCATCGATGCCGAGACCGGAAAACCGGTGGAGCGGGATGATCAGGTCAAGGGTTATGACACCGGCGCGGGCGACCATATCATCGTGACCCCAGAAGAATTCGCCGCCGCCGTTCCCGACAGCGACAAGGTGCTGGACGTGCGGGCCTTCGTCGTCTGTGGCGATATCGATGCCGTCTATTTCGACAAGCCCTACCATCTGGCACCATCCGACAAGGCGGCGGCCGAGGCCTTCGTGCTGATCCGCGAGGGCATTCGGGCGCAGGGTGTCGCCGCCGTGGCGCAGGCTGTGCTGTTCCGGCGGATGCGGACCATGCTGATCCGCGCGCAAGGCGACGGGCTGATCGGCACCACGCTCAACTTCGATTACGAGGTGCGTTCTTCGCAAGATGCGTTCAAGGAAATCCCCGACGTCAAGACCGCCGAGGAGATGTTGGATCTTGCCCGTCATATCATTGCCACCAAGCAGGGCTCGTTCGACGCTTCAAGCTTTGATGACCGCTATGACGACGCCCTTGCCGAACTGGTCCGGGCAAAAACCGAGGGGCGCAAGATCGCGCCACGCCCGGAACCGAAGCGCGGTGAGACGGTCGATCTGCTGGCCGCGCTGCGCGAAAGCGCCAAGGCGTCCGGACAGCAGGGGGCGAAATCCGCAGCCAAAGGGCGTGGCAAGGCAAAGGCTGCCGCAGCCAAACCCAGTGCGCAACGCCGCAAGGCGGGGTGAGCGATGGGCCTGGAGACCTATCACCAGAAGCGGGATTTCACCGCAACGAAGGAGCCGAAGGGCAGCCGGTCGCGCCGCAAGGGCAACAGTTTCGTCGTGCAGAAGCACGCAGCAACACGCCTGCACTATGACCTGCGGCTCGAGATGGACGGTGTTCTGAAAAGCTGGGCTGTCACACGGGGCCCAAGCCTTGTGGCAGGGGAAAGGCGCCTTGCGGTACATGTCGAGGACCATCCGCTGGATTATGGCGACTTCGAAGGGACGATCCCGAAAGGCGAATACGGCGGCGGCACCGTCATCGTATGGGATCGCGGTCGATGGTCGCCAATCGGCGATGTTGCCAAAGGTTATGCCAAGGGTCACCTGGAGTTCGAGCTGGAGGGCGAAAAGCTGCGGGGCGCCTGGCATCTGGTCCGGATGCAGGGCAAACCCGGAGAAAAGCGGGAAAATTGGCTGCTGATAAAGGCGGAGGACGCGTTCGCGCGGCCGGAAGGCGCGCCGGACCTGCTGGACGAAAGCCCGCTATCCGTAAAGACAGGCCGGGACCTGCCGGAGGTGGCGCGAGAAGCGCCCGAGTGGTCATCCAAGACCGGTCGCATTGCCAAGACCCGCAAGGCAAAACCAGCCGCGCCCAAACCCCAGGCCGAACCGGACCCCGCGCCGGAGCCTGAAGACGATCAACTGTTGCCCAATCTCGCCTCGGTTCCCGGTGTCAGGCGCGACGCGATGCCGGAGTTCGTCGAGCCGATGCTGGCAAAGCTGGCGTCCGCCGCCCCGACCGGCGACCGCTGGCTGCACGAGATCAAGTTCGACGGCTACCGCTTGCAAGCCCGGCTCGACACGGGGAAGGTGCAGCTTCTGACCAGAAGCGGGTTGGACTGGACTGCGAAATTCGGGCCAGAGATCGTTGCGGCCATTGCCGCGCTGCCGGTCAAGCGAGCGATCCTTGACGGAGAGCTTGTGGTCGAGACCGGTGCCGGGGCGACCAGCTTTTCCGCCCTGCAATCCGACCTGAGCGAAGGGCGCAGCGACCGCTTCGTCTATTATGTCTTCGATCTTCTGCATCTGAACGGCCACGATCTGCGCAAGGTCGCCCTGATTGAACGCAAGGCGCTGTTGCAGCGGGTTCTGGCGACCGCACAGCCGACCTTGCGTTACAGTGAGCATTTCGTCGAAACCGGCGAAATGGTGTTGCGTCATGCCTGCCGGCTGAGCCTTGAGGGCATCGTGTCAAAGCTGCGCGACGGTGCATATCGCACCGGGCGGGGGGCGGGCTGGATCAAGTCGAAATGCTCGGACCGGCAGGAATTTGTGATCGGCGGCTATGTCCCGTCCAGCACCTCGCGGCATTCGATCGGGTCGCTGGTTCTGGGCGTCCACGAGGAAGGCCGGCTGGTTTACGTCGGGCGGGTTGGCACCGGCTTCACTGCTACGCTGGCTTCGTCACTGTTCGATCGGCTGGAAAAGATCACTGCGACAGACAGCCCGTTTGCCGCACCGCTGACCAGCGAACAAAGCAAGCAGGTTCGCTTCGCGCGGCCCGACCTGGTGGCCGAAGTCGAATTTCGGGCCTGGACGGCGGACGGACACCTGCGCCACGCCGCGTTTCGCGGCTTGCGAGAAGACAAGCCGGCCAAGGAAATCAGGCGTGAGGTTGCCGTCGGGGCAAAGCGGCCCGCGCCGCAGAAGCGCACTGTCAGGTTGACCCATCCTGACAGGGTCTATTGGCCTGACGTAGGTGTTACCAAGGAGGGGCTTGCCGATTATTACGCCGAAGTGTGGCAGCAGATCGCGCCTCACATCGTCGGTCGCCCTCTGGCCTTGCTGCGCTGCCCCGAAGGGATCGGTGGCCAGCAGTTCTTTCAAAAGCACGGCTGGAAAGGGCAGAGCGACAAGATCAATCTGGTCGAAGACCCCTCGGACCCTAGCGAAAAGCTGATCGCAATCAGCGATCTTGACGGGCTGATCGGCTTGGTTCAGGCGGCGGCACTGGAAATCCACCCCTGGGGCTCCACGCTGACCGATTGGGAGCGGCCCGACCAGATCGTGATGGACCTCGATCCTGGTGAGGGGGTCCCATGGACCGCTGTCCTCGACGCTGCGCGCGAGGTTCGGCAGCGGTATCAGGATGCCGGGCTGGAGTCCTTCGTCAAGACCTCGGGCGGCAAGGGTCTGCATGTGGTCGCACCGCTCAGGCCGCATGCCGATTGGACGACGGTCAAGACCTTCACCAAGGCAATGGCTGGGGCGATGGCGTCGGATGCGCCCGACCTTTACGTGGCCACCATGGCCAAGGCCAAGCGTCACGGCAAGATTTTGATCGACTACCTGCGCAACCAGCGTGGAGCGACAGCCGTGTCCGCATTTTCCACGCGTGCCCGGCCAGGTGCGCCGGTTTCGACGCCGATCGGTTGGGACGAGCTTTCGCCCGACATCGGCCCGGCGCATTTCAAGCTGGACACCGTACCGAGCCGTCTTGCCGCTCTGTCCGCCAACCCGTGGGAGGGGTTCCGCAAGGCCGCAGTTCCCTTGAAAGCGGGCAAGGGAAGGGGCAGCGGGTGATCAGTCCCGCTTATCCTTCTCCTTGCCCTTCGCTTCGGACGCGAGGCTCTTTTTCAGCGCATCCATGATGCTGACCACATTGCCCGAAGATACGGGCGCCGCAGCCTTCTTGGCCGGCTTTTTGCCGTCTCTCCGCTTGGCGGCGATGATGTCCACCAGCTTGGCCTGCACCGGGTCTTTCGCCATTGCCGGGTCCCAGGATTTGGTGCGTTCCTTGATAAGACTTTTCAAGAGCCGCATCAGCCCGGGCTCAGGCTTGACCCCGTCAAGTCCGGCGAACTTGTCCTCCGCGCTGCGAACCTCGTCACCATAGCGAAGCGTCCACAGCACGATACCCTTGCCGCGCGGTTCCAGCAGCACGGCGCGTTCCCGGCGGTAAAGCACCACCCGTGAAATTCCGACAGTGCCGGTTGCCCGCATCGCCTCGCGGATCACGGCAAAGGCTTCTTCTGCCACCTTGTCGTTCGGCAAAAGGTAATGCGGCTTGTCGAACCAGATCCAGGCGATGCTGTCGGCCGGCACGAACATTTCGATTTCGATGGTGCGCGCGCTTTCCAGCGCGACGCTTTCGATTTCATCGTCCTCCAGCAGAACGAAATCATCCTCGCCTCGAGGATAACCCTTGACCTCGTCCTCTTCGCTCACGGCCTTGCCTGTAACGCTGTCAACGTACCGGCTGACCACGCGGTTGCCGGTCCGGGCGTTCAGGGTGTGAAAGCGAACCTTCTCGCTCTCGCTCGTCGCGGGCATCAGCGTCACCGGGCAGGTGACGAGCGACAGCTTCAGGTAACCCTTCCAGAACGAGCGTGGTGCCATGGCGTGGATACCCCTCGCCGGTGTTCGGCTCAGCGCAGACCGAAGAAGGAAAGGATGGCAATAACCACCACGACCAGGCCGATAATGTATACGATGTTGTTCATGGCAACGCTCCTGATAAGGCAACGCCCGCGATTGCAGGCTCTGGTCAACCAACACGCGGCGCGGCCAGTGGGTTCCGCAAATACGCGCGCACGGCGTGACGTAGAGTTGGAACAAACCGGCCCGTTGACGGCTGGTCCTTCATGCGCCGCCGTTCCGGTATCGCCAGTCGAAGGTCCAGCCATGCCAAACGCACCAAAGCCCGCAGCGCGGAAAAGATCGATCCTCGGTTCGCCCGGCAACGACAAGGCGGATCACGAAGGCTCACCGCACGATCCGTCCGAGTTCAAGGGAACCCCGGCAGACCCGGCCGAGGCGGCCGTAGCGCCCGATGACGCCGAAAAGGCCAGAAAAACGTCAGGTCCATAACGAAAACCGGCGCGGCCTTGAGAGCCGCGCCGGTCCATTCAGGGATCACACAAAGATCAGACGAGGTCGAAACGATCCGCGTTCATCACCTTGGTCCAGGCCGCCACAAAGGCCGCCACGAAGGCCGGCTGGACATCGGACTGTGCATAAACCTCGGCCAGCGCCCGCAGCTGCGAGTTCGACCCGAACACAAGGTCAACCCGCGTTCCCGTCCACTTCACTGCGCCGCTGCTGCGGTCACGACCTTCGAACACGTCGTCAGCCTCGGAAACCGCTGACCATTTGGTCCGCATGTCCAGCAGGTTGACGAAGAAGTCGTTGGTCAATTGGCCCGGACGATCGGTGAACACGCCATGTGCGCTGCCGCCAGTGTTGGCCCCCAGAACCCTAAGACCACCGACAAGCACGGTCATTTCCGGCGCGGTCAGCGTCAGAAGCTGTGCCTTGTCGACCAGCAACTCTTCGGCCGAGACGGTGTAGTCCGCTTTCAGATAGTTGCGGAAGCCGTCGGCAATCGGCTCCATGACAGCAAAGCTTTCCACATCGGTCTGCGCCTGGCTGGCATCCGTCCGGCCCGGTGCGAACGGAACCGTCACAGAATGGCCGGCTGCCTTGGCCGCAACTTCTATCGCCGCCCCGCCGCCCAGCACGATGAGGTCAGCCAGAGAAACACGCTTAGTGCCGGTCTGGCCCGCATTGAAGGCGCCTTGGATGCTTTCCAGAACGTCCAGCACCTTTGCCAGCCGGGCCGGTTCGTTGACGTCCCAGTCCTTTTGCGGCGCAAGCCGGACGCGCGCACCGTTGGCACCACCGCGCATGTCGGACCCGCGGAACGTCGATGCCGACGCCCAGGCTGCCGCGACCAGATCAGTGGTCGAAAGGCCGGAGCCGAGGATCTTCGCCTTCAGCCCGGCGATATCGGCGCTGTCGATCAACGCGTGGTCGGCTGGGGGCACCGGATCCTGCCAGATCAGATCCTCGGCCGGAACCTCTTTGCCCAGATAAAGCACTTTCGGCCCCATGTCGCGGTGGGTCAGCTTGAACCACGCGCGTGCATAGGCATCGGCGAATTCGGCCGGATTCTGGTGGTAGCGGCGCGAGATCGGCTCGTAGATCGGGTCCATCCGCATTGCCATGTCGGCGGTGGTCATCATCGGTGCGTGGGTGCGCGTCGGGTCATGCGCGTCGGGCACAAGGGTCGCGGCTGCCGGATCGGTCGGCTGCCACTGCCAGGCACCGGCCGGGCTTTTCACCAGATGCCAGTCGAAACCGAACAGCATGTCGAAATAGCTGTTGTCCCACTGGGTCGGCGTCGGCGTCCAGGCGCCCTCGATGCCGCTGGTTGTGGTGTGGACACCAAAGCCGGACCCAAACGCATTCTTCCAGCCAAAGCCCTGTTCGGCGATCCCGGCACCTTCTGGTTCGCGGCCGACAAGCGCCGCGTCACCCGCGCCGTGACATTTGCCGAAGGTATGGCCGCCGGCGACAAGTGCCACGGTTTCCTCGTCGTTCATCGCCATCCGGGCAAAGGTCTCGCGGATGTCGCGGCCCGAGGCGACCGGGTCGGGCTTGCCGTTCGGGCCTTCCGGGTTCACATAGATCAGGCCCATCTGCACGGCCGCAAGCGGGTTTTCCAGCTCGCGTTCGCCGGTGTAGCGGGCGTCGCCCAGCCAGCTGTCTTCGCCGCCCCAGTAGATATCTTCCTCGGGCTCCCACACATCAGTGCGGCCGCCGCCAAAGCCGAAGGTCTTGAAGCCCATCGATTCCATCGCGCAGTTGCCGGCAAGGATCATCAGGTCCGCCCAGGAAATGCGGTTGCCGTATTTCTGCTTGATCGGCCACAGCAGGCGGCGGGCTTTGTCGAGGTTGCCGTTGTCAGGCCAGCTGTTCAGCGGCGCAAACCGCTGCGTCCCGGACCGCGCCCCGCCGCGCCCGTCGGCGGTGCGGTAGGTCCCGGCACTGTGCCAGGCCATGCGGACGAAGAACGGGCCATAATGTCCGTAATCTGCGGGCCACCAGTCCTGGCTGTCGGTCATCAGGGCGTAAAGGTCGGCCTTCAGTGCATCAAGGTCGAGCTTCTTGAACTCTTCGGCGTAATTCACCATCGGAATCGGATTCGAAAGCGCCGTATTCTGGTGCAGGATCCGCAGGTTAAGCTGGTTCGGCCACCAGTCCCGATTGGACCGAGCCGCAAAGGTCGCCTGTTTTGCCACCCCGTGCATGACCGGGCATTGGCCCATTCTGCCGCTGTCGTTTCCGTCCATTGCGCTCTCCCTCATGTGCTGATCGCTGTCAGATGACGTGTCGTCCCGTGCCCACGGTTCGGTCCGTCTGCCTGTTGATGATGGCTGAGTATAGCCCGCTATTTCGATTAGTTTAAGTTGAAATTTTTGATGGTAGCGATAAACGTGGGTTATGAAGAACCTGTCGTTCAAGCAGCTTCGCTATTTTGATGCCTTACAGCGTCAGGCCCATTTTGGACGGGCTGCCGAAATCAGCTCGATCTCGCAACCGGCGCTGTCGATGCAGATCCGCGAGCTTGAAGAGACCCTTGGTGGTGCGCTTTTTGAACGCGGCGCCCGGCAGGTGCGGCTGACGGGCTTTGGCGAAATCGTCGCACCGCGCGTGCGCGAAGTGCTGCGCGCGATGGAAGAGTTGGAAGATCTGGCGCGGACTTCGCGCCAGCGCCGGATGGGGCGGCTGCGGATCGGAATCATTCCGACGGTCGCGCCCTACCTGCTTCCCAGGATTATCGGAGATCTGACCCGGAATTCCCCGGATCTTGACGTGCAGGTGCGCGAAACGGTCACCCCGAAGCTGATCCGCGATCTGGAGGAAGGCCGGCTTGACACCGCAATAGTGGCCCTGCCGGTGTCCGAGCCTTCACTGACCGAAATCGCGCTTTTCAGCGAGGTGTTCGTCCTTGTCCGGGCGGCGGCCGATCTCGACAAGCCGGTGCCCGGCCCTGACAAGCTGCGCGAGATGCGACTTTTGCTGCTTGAGGAAGGGCATTGCTTTCGCGACCAGGCGCTTGCCTTTTGCCGGATGTCCTCGGCCGCGCCGCGAGAGTTGATGGATGCAAGTTCCCTGACCACTCTGGTGCAGATGGTTGGCGCCGGGATCGGCGTCACGTTGATTCCCGAAATGGCGGTCGACGTCGAAACGCGCTCGGCTGCAGTGACAGTGGCCCGGTTTCAACCGCCGGAACCGCAGCGCACCATCGGCATGGTCTGGCGTCGGTCCAGCCCGCTTGCGCCGCAACTGCTTGAGGTAGCAGAGGTGGTGCGACAATCGGCGCTGGATCTGGAAAGTCAGCGTGTGGCTCGGGCTGGGTGATGTGACGCGGATGGAAGCGCAAGCGGCGCTTTTCCGGTAGGAAATCCTGCGCAGCCAATTCAATCTGTGAAGGCGCAAAGCAATCAAGAGGCCCGCATGACTGACCCACGCTTCAACCAACCGCTTGGCGGCAATGACATGCCGCGCTTTGGCGGGCCGGCGACGATGATGCGGCTGCCGGCACAGGCGGACGCGGCGGGGCTTGACGCCGCCTTCATCGGGATTCCGATGGACCACGGCACCTCGAACCGGCCTGGCACCCGGCTTGGGCCGCGGCAGATCCGCGACGAAAGCCGGATGCTGCGCCCCTATAACATGGCGACGCGGGCGGCACCGTTCGAGGCGATGCAGGTGGCCGACATTGGGGACGTGCCGATCAACACCTTTGATCTGAAAAAGACCGTCGACATCATCACCAGCCATTACCGCGAGGTGCTGTCGCACGGGGTGATCCCCCTGACGCTCGGGGGCGATCATACGCTGACCTGGCCGATCCTGCGCGCGATCAAGGAGCGGCACGGGCCGGTCGCGCTCATTCATGTCGATGCCCACGCGGACATCAACGACACCATGTTCGGGGAAAAGGTGGCGCATGGCTGCCCGTTCCGGCGGGCGTGGGAGGATGGCTGCTTGCAAAACGACAAGGTGTTTCAGATCGGGCTCAGGGGAACCGGATACAGCCCGGAGGATTTCGACTGGGGCCGCAAGAACGGCTGGACGGTGGTGCAGGCCGAGGAATGCTGGCACCGCTCGCTGACGCCGATGATGGCCGAGATCAGGGAAAAGATCGGGGATGCGCCGGTCTACCTCAGCTACGATATCGACAGCCTTGACCCCGCTTTTGCGCCGGGGACGGGGACGGTGGAGCCGGGGGGGCTGACGATCTGGCAGGGGCTGGAGATCGTGCGGGGCTGCGCGGGGCTCAACCTTGTGGGGGGCGATCTGGTGGAGGTTTCGCCGCCTTATGATCCGTCGGGGAATACCGCGCTGGTGGGGGCGAACCTTTTGTATGAGATGCTGTGCGTCCTGCCGAAGTCGGTGGCGCATCGGTTGTCTCAGGGGTGAGGAAGTGACGTGTCCACGGTGGGACACGCTCTTCTGTCGAATGATTTCAACGGGATGCCTGTGGGCGTTTACCGGTTGTTAAGCGCCTTTGGTCAGAACTCGAAGGCCTAGGTTACCTCCCGGCGACCGAGGGTCATCGCGTCGGCGACGTGGATCATCGGCGCGAGGTCGAGGTCGCTGGCGCTTGTGCGGACAAGCTCGGCCATGTGGGCGTAAAGCGCCGGGTATTCGCCCATGATCGACGGCTCGCCGGTGATAGCCTTGTGTTCCAGTTCCAGCACATTTCCCCCCATCCGCAGAGCAAGGTGGCCCTTGGGGGTTCAACCTCGATGTCCTAGGTCTGCTGGCCTTCGTACCGCCAGTTGAAATCGGCGCTGACGGTGCCGGAAAAGACGAGGGCCGCCTGCACGGCTAGCACAGGTGATGGACGACGACGGGGGTGTGCGGGGCGAGGACAGCCCCTTGGCGAAGGGGGTGGCGGACCAGTTCGCCCCGCGCCAATTGGATAGCGTAATCAGAGCTTTGGACGCTTCAACTCAACCAATTCGCGAACAAAGGTGTAGTCGTGATAGCCAAGCCGGGCGGCGGGATGGTAGCGCGTCACGTCGAACCGGCCGTTCACGAGGCAGTCGTCGCGCAGATGGATGCCGGTCACCTCGCCCAGCACCATGTAATCGTCGCCCAGAAGTTTCAGCACCTGCACCACGCGGCATTCGAGCGTGGCGGGGCTGCCTGCCACGCGGGGACAGTCGATGGTTTCACATTCCGCTTTTGGCACGCCAACGGCGGCGAATTCGTCGGTGCCGCGTGGAAAGCGGGCCGAGGTTTCGTTCATTGCGTGAAGCGCGGCTTCCTCGACGATATTCACCGCAAAAACACCGGCTTCCTCGGCGTTCCTGATGCTGTCGCGGTAATCGCCGGCGAACATGACTTGCGGCGGATGGTAGCCGGTGGCGTTGAAGAACGAATAGGGCGCCAGGTTGTCGCCGCTGCTGGCGCGGGTCGAAACCCAGGCGATCGGCCGGGGCGAGACGATGGCGGCGAACGGACTGTGCGGCAGTCCGTGGCCATCGGCGGGGCGGTAGAACATCAGGGGGCCTTTCGCGGTTTGATCCTGACATGGGGCCATGTTACGGCGCGCATCAAGCAGAATCGGGAGGGCCGTCGCGAGTGTACAGGCTTGAGGAAGAGACCGAGGACGACTGGTGGGAGGTGGAGGCGCTTTATGACCTCTGCTTTGCGCCGGGGCGTACGGCCTTGTCTTCCTACCGCCTGCGCGAGGGCGTGCCGACGGTGGCGCCCTTGTGCCTGACCTTGCGCGATGATGATGGCACGCTGGCCGCCGTGATCCGCTATTGGCCGGCCCTGATCGGCGAGCATGACGTGCTGCTTCTGGGGCCGATTGCCGTGCATCCGACCCGGCAGGGCGAGGGGTTGGGTGGGCTGTTGATCAACGAAAGCCTGGCCGAAGCGCGGCGTCTGGGTTGGGAACGGGTGATGCTGGTGGGCGACACACCCTATTATTCCCGCTTTGGATTCAAGAAGTTGGAAGGCGTCGTTATGCCGCCGCCGACCAACCCCGACCGGGTTCTGGGGTTGGCCTTGAAGGCGGGCGCCTGGGACGGGGTCACGGGAACCGTGAGCCGCGCCACCTGACGCGTGGCTTTGCGTGGCCGGCCACCGGGAGGGTTTCACACCCTCCCGGACCCTCCCGTGGGATATTTGCCGAAGGGGAAGTCTGGCACCGGATTGCATCGCCGGAAATCAGGGCCATATTGGGGGCATGGACCAATTGCCCGCCGTTCCTGCCGTGCCCGTCAATCCAGCGCCCGAAATCGCGGCGCTGGCCTTGCGCTTCAAGCGGGCCAATGGGCCGGTAATGCGGGTGGTCAACCGGCTGGGCGGCACGCTGGAGGGGCAGATGGGGATGATCCCGACCCCCTTGCGAGCCAGGCTCGAGAGCGTGACGGCGCGTGCGCTGGAGGCGGCCTACGGGGTTGCGGCGCAAGGCGCGCACGCCCCCGACATCGGGCCGAACGGGGCGGTTTATGCCGCGATGGTCACTGGCGCCGCCGGCGGTTCGGGCGGGATCGCCACCTCGATCGCCGAGCTGCCGGTGACGATCACCTTGATATTGCACACGATTCGTGAAGCGGCCACCGAGGCTGGCTATGATCCGGACGAGCCTTGGGTCAAGGCCGAATGCCTGAAGGTGTTTGGCGCGGGCACGCCGCTGGCGGCGGATGACGGGATCAACACCAGCTTTCTGTCGGCGCGGCTGACGATCACCGGGCCGGCGGTGCAGAAGATCATCGCCACGGTTGCACCGAAGCTGGCGGCGGCGCTGGGCCAGAAGCTGATGGCGCAGGCGGTGCCGGTTCTGGGTGCGGTGACGGGCGCGGCCTTGAACGCGGCGTTCCTGACCTATTACCGCGAGGTGGCGCGGGTCCGGTTCGCGCTGATGAAACTGGCCGAGGTGCATGGCGTGGAGCCGGTGCTTGGCGCCTTTGCCGAGGCGGTGCGCCCGCCCGTCATCCGCAAGGCCTGATCCGCGTCTGGTTCACGTCTGGCAAGCGTATGGCATGCGTCTGGCAGCGGTCGCCCCCTTGCACCGCTTCGCCGGGCCGCATAAGAACCGCGCGCAAAGCTGCGGAGGGACCATGCCGCTTCTGGTGATGAAATTTGGCGGCACCTCGGTGGCCGATCTGGCG
>LNFM01000638.1_pt1 | contig 115139 bp, 126 predicted proteins | sample 596031 | NCBI WGS metagenome assembly LNFM01 (sample SAMN04254537, study PRJNA301005) | activated carbon metagenome | isolation source: dual media filters at the Ann Arbor, Michigan drinking water treatment plant | place: USA: Ann Arbor | reverse complement strand
CGCGCGCGCTCGGCGCTCGCGCGCTCCATCTCGGCCGCCCGCGCCTCGCGGCCCACCGTGGCCGCGGCTTCCGCCGCCGCCGCGCGATGGCGTTCCGCGGCCTCCAGGGCGGCGCGGCACCCGGCCAGGGTGCGCTCGGCCGTCGCCACCGCGTCCGTCGCCTCGTCCAGCGCCGATGGCGGCACGGACTGCGCCTCCGCCGCCGCCAGCGCCGCCGCGGCCTCCGCGCGCTGCTCCGCGGCGCGCCGCGCCCGGCCTTCCGCGAAGGCGAGTTCGGCGGCAAGGCCATTGGCCCGCGCGGCCAGGGCGGCGGCCTCCTCCGTCGCCGCCTCCATCCGCGTCTCCTCGGCCGCGGTCGCCTGGGCGAGTTCCGCGGCCAGCGCCTCCGCCGCCACGATCCGCGCCGGCAGCTGCGCCAGCGCGCCTGCCAGCCCGGCCTCCTCGCGCTGCGCCCGCGTGCCGGCGGCCTGGGCGTCGTCCTCCAGCTTCGCCGCGTCGGCCGCGTCGGCGCGCAGGGCGGCCAGCGCCGCTTCCGCCTCGGCCAGCGCGGCCTGGGCGCGGCCGGCCTCCGCCGCCAGCCCTTCCGCCTCGACGCGCCGGCGTTCCAGCAGGGTGCGCGCCAGGCCTTCCTCGGCGCGCGGGGTGGCCAGGGCGGCGTCGGCCGCCTCAGCCTGCCGCGCCGCTTCCGCCGCCGCGCGCTCGGCATCGGCCAGCAGGGCCGCGCGCTCGGCGAAGCGGGCGCGCGCCGCGGCGATCGCCGCCTCCGCGCGCCCCACCAGCAGGGCGAACCACTCGGCCTCCGCCCCGCGCACCAAGTCGTTGAGGTTGCGGTAGCGCGCCGCCTGCCGCGCCTGCCTGCGCAGCGATTCCCCCTGCTGGCCCAGCTGCGCCAGCAGGTCCTCCGAGCGCGACAGGTTGCCTTCCGCCTGGCGCAGCTTCAGCTCCGCCTCGTGCCGGCGCGCGCGCAGACCGGCGATGCCGGCCGCCTCCTCCAGCACGGAGCGCCGCTCCTCCGGCTTCGCGCCGATCAGCGCCGACACCCGTCCCTGCGACACCATGCCCGAGGCGCGGGGCCCGCTGGCGAGGTCGGCGAACATGGTCTGCACGTCGCGCGCCCGCAGCTCCCGCCCGTTGAGGCGGTAGGAGGAGCCGGAGCCGCGCTCGATGCGGCGGATCACCTCCAGCTCGTGCGCCTCGTGGTGCGGGGTGGGGCCGACGCCCAGCGCCTCCTCCAGCCGCAGCGTCACCTCGGCGAGGTTGCGGGCGGGCCGCGTGGCGGTGCCGGCGAAGATCACGTCGTCCATCTCGCCGCCGCGGAGGCTGCGGGCGCTGCTCTCGCCCATCGCCCAGCGCAGCGCCTCGACCACGTTGGACTTGCCGCAGCCATTGGGGCCGACGATGCCGGTCAGCCCGGGCAGCACGGGCACCTGGACCGGCTCGGCGAAGCTCTTGAAGCCGGCGATGCGAAGGCCGGTGAGCGTGGCCGTGAGGCGCCGCCGCTCCGCGGGGGGGTCGTCCCCCGCGGGCGCCGCGTCCAGGGCGGCGTTGCTCAAGGCCGGCCGGGGTCGGTCGCCCGCAGCGGCTCGTCCTCGGGCAGGCGCTCGATCGCGGGCGGCGCCGGGCGCGCCTCGGCGGCGGGCGGCACGGGCTGCGGCGCGGGGCGGGCGGGCTCGGGCGGCCGGCCGGCGGGCGCGGCGTCGCGCACCATCTGCTCGAAGCGGGCGAAGTCCAGCCCGCCGGTGTGCAGGCGCGCGTTGAACAGGAAGCTCGGCGTGGCGGAGATGTTGTGCCGGCGCACCGCCTCCTGCCGCCCCTCGAACACCGCCCGGCGCAGCGCCTCGTCCGCCACCACGCGGTCGAACTCGGGGCGCGCCATGCCGGCGAGTGCCGCGAGGCGCGCCAGCTCCTCCATCTGCCGCCCCTCGGCGAAGGCCCAGCGGTTCTGCGACCCGAACAGCACGGAGATGAAGCCCTCGTACCGCTCGGCGGGCAGGGAGCGCGCGACGCAGGCGGCCGCCAGCCCCAGCCCGTCCAGCGGGAAGTCGCGCCACACCAGCCGCACGCGGCCGGTGTCCACCAGCTTGGCCTTCACCTCGGGCCAGACCGTGTTGTGGAAGGTGGCGCAATGCCCGCAGGTCAGCGAGAAGAACTCCTGCACCACCACCGGCGCCTCCGCGCGCCCGGTGGAGCGCTCGGCGAGGCGCGGGTCCCCTTGGGCAAGCGCGGGCATGGCAGGCAGGGCAACGCCAAGGGCGGCGAGGCCGCGACGGGTCAGTGTCATGGTGTGGCTCCTCGATCTGCCGCCCATCTGGCGCGTCGGGGGGCGGCTGTCCAGCAAGGGCCGCGCCCCGGCGCGCCGGCATCGTTCCGGTCGTGTCAGGCGCCTAGCCCGCGCCCCTGGCCCGCACCAGCCGCGCCAGCGCCGCCTCCAGCCCCTCCGCCGGCGCGTCGGGCGGGGCGGGGCGGCGCGCCTTCGCCGGCCCGGCCAGCCGCGGCGCGCGCTGCACGAAGGCCAGCTTCTGCACCGCCCGCCGCCCCAGCGCGACGTTCAGCCGCTCCACGATCACCGGCGCCATGAGGCCGATCTCCATCGCCGCCGGCCCCGTGCAGGCCAGCGTCAGCGTGCCGGCCGAAAGCCGCACCGGCTCGGCCATCGCCGCCAGCGCCGGGCCGGCCAGCGCCGGCCAGTCGGCCAGGATCTGCGCCGCCTCCGGGCTCTTCCTGCGGAAGGCGGGGCGCGTCAGCCGGGGCACCAGCGCGCCCAGCTCCACCGCCTTCCATTGCCGCTCCGGGATCGGCGGCGCGAGCGGCACGCTGGCGCGCGCCGGCCGCACCGGCACGCCCAGCGGCTTGAGGTCCTTCGAGAAGACCCCCCTGGACTTCGGCCGTCCCTCCGTGCTGTCCCCGGCCATGGCCGATGCTGCCCTCCTCCTCGCCTGGTACGACCGCCACCGACGCCGCCTGCCCTGGCGCGACGCGGCGGCACGCGACCCATACCGCATCTGGGTCAGCGAGGTCATGCTCCAGCAGACCACCGTCGCCGCCGCGGCCCCCCGCTACGCCCGCTTCCTCGCGCGCTTCCCCGACGTCCAGGCGCTGGCGGCGGCGGGGTGGGACGAGGTGTCGGCCGAATGGGCCGGGCTGGGCTACTACGCCCGCGCCCGCAACCTGCACGCCGCGGCGAAGCGCATCGCGGCCGACGGCCCGCCGCCGGACGCCGCCGGCTGGCGGGCCCTGCCCGGCATCGGCGCCTACACCGCCAACGCCGTCGCCGCCATCGCCTTCGACGAGCCGGTGGTGCCGGTGGACGCCAATGTCGAGCGCGTGCTGAGCCGCGTTTACGCCATCACCCTGCCCCTGCCGAAGTCGCGCCCCCTCATCGCCCGCCACGCCGACGCCTTCATGGCGCAGGACGCCGCCCGTGCGCGCCCCGGCGACTTCGCCCAGGCGCTGTTCGACCTGGGTGCGACGGTCTGCACCGGGCGCCGCCCCGCCTGCGCGCTGTGCCCGTGGCGCGGGGCCTGCGCCGCCCATGCCGGGGGGATCCAGGACACGCTGCCGGTGAAGCCGCCCAAGCCGGCCAAGCCCATGCTGCACGGCACCCACTTCGCCCTGCTGGACGGCGATGGCCGCATCGCGCTCCTCCGCCGGCCCGACACCGGCCTGCTGGGCGGCATGCTGGCCCTGCCCGGCACCCCCTGGCGCCCCGAACCATGGGAGGACGAGGAAGCCCTGCCCCATGCCCCCGTGGCCGCCGCCTGGCGCCGCGTGCCGGGCGAGGCGCTGCACGGCTTCACCCACCGGGACCTGACCATGCGCCTGCTGCGCGCCGAGGTGCCGCACCTGCCCAACGACCTTGAGGCGCTGGACATCGCGCAGGCGGAGGCGGCCCTGCCCGGCACCATGCGAAAGCTGCTGGCCCTGCTGAACGGCGCCCTGGACGCACCCCCCCACCGCGCGCCACCATCCCGGCAAAACACCCCGAGGAAGCGCCCCATGCCCATCTCCCGCCGCCCCCTGCTGGCCGCCCCCGCCCTGCTGCTGGCCCGCCCCGCATCCGCGCAGGACTTCCCCACCCGCCCCATCCGCCTGGTGGTGCCCTACACCCCCGGCGGCGTGTCCGACATCACCGCGCGCCTCATCGCCGAGCCCATGGCGGCGGCGCTGGGCCAGCCCGTGCCGGTGGAGAACCGCGCCGGCGCCGACGGCGTCATCGGCACGGAGGCGGTGGCGAAATCCGCGCCCGACGGCCACACCCTGGCCCTGGTCAGCGTGGGTCACCCGGTGAACGCAGCGTTCTACCGCCTGCCCTTCGACACGATGCGCGACTTCACCTTCATCACCCTCACCACCCGCACGCCGCTGGTGCTCGTCGCCGCCCGCGGCTTCGCGGCCTCCACCCCGCGCGAGCTGGTGGAACACGCGCGCCGCCACCCCGCCGGCCACGTCACCTTCGCCGGCACCGGCGGCGTGGTGCGCCTCGCGCCCGTGCTGTTCGCGCAGCAGACCGGCGTGCAGTTCCAGTACGTGCCTTATCGCGGCTCCACCCAGGCGCATCCGGACCTCCTCGCGGGCCGGGTGGACATCATGTTCGACACGGTGCCCGCCGCCCTGCCGCACATCCAGTCCGGCGCGCTGAAGGCGCTGGCCACCACGGGCGCCGCCCGCGCGCCCCAGCTGCCCGACGTGCCGACGATGGCCGAGGCGCTGCTGCCCGGCTTCGAATCCTCCACCTGGGGCATGGTGATGGGCCCGGCGGGGATGCCCGCCCCGGTCGTGGCGCGGCTGCACGGCGCCATCCTGGGCGCGCTGCGCCAGCCCACGGTGCTGGACCGCCACCGGACGCTGGGCGCCGAGGTGGTGAGCAGCACGCCGGAGGAGACGCGCAACTTCGTGCAGGCGGAGATGGAGAAATGGGGCGCCGCGGCGCGCGCCGCCGGCATCCAGCCCGGCCAGCCGGGGTAGCGCCCGGCCCACGCGCGGCGCAGGCTGGGGCGTGTCCCACCGCGCCCTCATCCTCACCTTCGGCCTGGGCGGCTTCGCCTCCGCCTTCGCCACCCGCCTCACCGACCCGCTGGTGGCCGTCCTTTCGCTGGACTTCGCGGCCGAGCCGGCGCGCGTGGCGCTGCTCGCCACCGCCTTCGCCCTGCCCTACGCGCTGGTGCAGCCCGTGCTGGGCCCGGTGGCCGACGCGGTGGGCAAGCAGCGCGTCATCGCCTTCGCGCTGGCGTTCCAGGCGGTGTTCCTGCTCGCCTCGGCGCTGGCCCCCGCGCTGCTGGTCCTGCTGGTCCTGCGCGCGCTGACGGGGGCGGCGGGGGGCGGCGTCTTTCCCGTCACCCTCGCCCTGTTCGGGGACCGGGTGCCGATGGGCGAACGCCAGGTCGCCATCTCGCGCTTCCTCGCCTGCGCCATCGCCGGGCAGATCACCGGCGGCGTCGCGGCCGGGCTGCTGGAGCCGTTGGTCGGCTGGCGCGGCGTGGTGGCGCTCTGCGGCGCCGCCTGCCTGCTCGCCGCCGCCACGGTCCGGGCGCAGCGCGTGCCGGAGGCGGCGCGCCCCTTCTCGCTGGCCGGCGCCGTCGCGCGCTACCGCCAGCTGCTGCGCCATCCGCCCGCCACCCGCCTGTTCCGCGCCGTGGGGGTGGAGGGGCTGCTGGTCTTCGGCTCCTTCCCCTTCTGGGCCAACCACCTGGCCACCCACGGCATGGGCGGCACGCGCGAGGCGGGCTTCGCCGTCGCCGCCTTCGGCGTGGGCGGCTTCCTCTACGCCGCCCTGGCCCCCACCCTGGTGCGCCGCCTGGGCACGCGGCGGATGATGCGCGCCGGCGCCGGCTGTGCGGCGCTGGCCGCCCTCGGCCTGGCCGGCGCCGGCGCGGCCTGGGCCTTCGTCGCCGCCGCGGGCCTGCTGGGCCTGGGCTTCTTCACCCTGCACAACACGCTGCAGACCGGCGTCACCGAGGTCGCGCCCGAGGCGCGGGGCTCCGCCGTCGCCCTGCACGCCTTCCACTTCTTCCTGGGCCAGGCGGCCGGGCCGGTGGTGTTCGGCCTGCTGCGGGACCATGCCTCGCTGGAATCGGCGCTGGTTGCCGCCGCCGCCGGCCTCGCCGCGCTTGGCTGGGTGATGGGGCGGAACAGATCGTGATTTCGCACCGCGCCGAACATCGCCGGTTCAACGGGTTCGCCCGATTCGCACGAACGAATCGCCAACGGGGCGGATCCCCCGCGCGGCCACCACATCTTGCGGTGGCAGGCCCGTGCGCGGCACAAGCATGTTCGCCAAACACCCCGCTGGCCGCGCCCGCCCGCGCCGTCTAAGCCCTTCGGCATGGCCGGACACGCGCATCACGGATTCCCCTGGTGGAGCTGGCTGCCCCTGCCGCTGGGCGCCATCATCCTCCTCTTCGGGCTGAAGGGCATGGCGCCGCTGGTGCTGGTGGCCCTGGTCGGCAGCGTCTTCGCCTCCGTGCACCATGCCGAGGTGCTGGCCCACCGCCTCGGCCCGCTGCTGGGCACGCTGGTCCTCGCCCTGGCCGTGACGGTGCTGGAGGCGGGGATGATCGTCTCCATGATGCTGGGCGGCGCGGGGCCCACCGTGGCGCGCGACGCGATCTTCGCCGCGCTGATGATCGCGCTGAACGGCATCATCGGCCTGTCCCTGGTGCTGGGCGGCATGCGCCACTTCCGCGGCCGCTTCCAGGCGCCGGCCGCCAACGCCTTCCTGGCCGTGCTCATCCCGCTCGCGGCCCTCACGCTCGTGCTGCCGGCCTACACCGTCACCTCGCCGGGGCCGGTGTTCACCACGCCGCAGCTGGTCTTCGTCTCGATCGTCTCGCTCGCGCTCTACGGGGTGTTCCTCTACGTCCAGCTCGTGCGCCACCGGGCCGACTTCGTGGCCGACCACGACCTGGACGACGAGCCGGCCCAGCGCCCCTCCACCACCGTGGCCGGCATCGCCGCCGTGCTGCTCATCCTGTCCCTGGGGATGGTGATCCTGCTCGCCAAGGCGCTGTCGCCGGCGCTGGAGGCCGGGGTCGCCGCCATCGGCGCGCCGCCCGCCTTCGTGGGCGTGGCCATCGCCTTCCTCGTGCTGCTGCCCGAGGGCATCACCGCCGTGCGCTCGGCCGCCAACAACCAGCTCACCACCGCGCTGAACCTGGCGCTGGGCTCCATCGCCGCCTGCATCGGGCTCACCATCCCGGCGGTGGCGGTGGTGGCGCTGTGGCTCGGCACGCCGCTGCACCTGGGGCTGGACGGCGCGATGACCGTGCTGCTGGGCACCACCTTCCTGCTGCTGGCCATCACGCTCAACACCGGCCGGACCACCGTGCTGGAAGGCGTGGTCCACCTCTCCATCTTCGCGGCCTTCTTGATGTTCTCCTTCCTGCCTCACGGCAGGAAGGAGAACATCAAGAAGGCCGGCTTCATCGGGCCCTCACCGTCACCCGCCGGAGGCGGGTGACTACGCCGGGCGCGGCCTCCGGCCGCTTGGCTTCGGCCCCCTGAAGGGGGCCGGCGCGCGCGGTGCGCGCGCATTCTCCGTGCGCGGTTCCGGTTTTGGTGGGTTGCGCTGGGTGGCCGGCGCTCGGCTGCGCCGTTGCGCCTCTGGGGCTGGGTCGCGTTGGTTCTGCGCTGATGCGCCTCTGGGGTTGCGCGCCGGTTCGGGCTGGGCGCACGCGTGAACCGGCCCACGGCAAAGCCGCGGGCCTGTGCCGCGGGCGCGCCCTACGCCCGCCGGTCGCGCCGGGGCTTCGCCCTGGCGCGGAGACGGCTGAGCAGGACGCGACCAGCCCGGCGCGGGCGAAGCTCCGCGGCCGCGCGCAGGATGAGGCGCACCTTACGGCAAACAGCGCACCTGCGAGCGGGGCCCCCGCCGCGTCGCGCAGCGACGTGGTGGGGATGTCCGGGGCCCCCACGCCGCTCTCCCGCCAAGCGAAGCGCCGGCGGGAAAGTGGCGTGGGGCTCACCGGCCCAGCGTGTAGAACTCGTCGTTCGGCCGCATGCTCGTCACGTTGGCCATGCGGTTGCTCATCCCGAAGAACGCCGCGATGGCCGCCATGTCCCACGCATCCTCCTGCGTCCAGCCATGCGCGGCCAGCGCCGCGTGGTCCGCCTCGCCCACCGCATGCGCCTCGAAGGCCACCTTCATGGCGAAGTCCAGCATCGCCATCTGCTTGGGCGTGATGTCCGCCTTGCGGTAGTTGATCGCCACCTGGTCCGCGATCAACGCATTCTTCGCGCGGATGCGAAGGATCGCGCCATGCGCCACCACGCAATACTGGCACTGGTTGGCGTTGGACGTGGCGACGACGATCATCTCGCGCTCCGCCTTGGAGAGCCCGCCCGGCTTGTCCATCAGCGCGTCGTGATAGGCGAAGAAGGCGCGGAACTCGTCCGGCCGGTGCGCCAGCACCAGGAAGACGTTGGGCACGAAGCCCGACTTCTCCTGCACCGCCAGCACGCGCGCGCGGATGTCGTCGGGCATCTCCGCGACCGACGGCACGGGGAAGCGCCCCACCGGATGCGCGCTCACGCCCGGCCCCCCTTCACCCAGCGCCCGCCCTGCATGATGTGCGTCATGTGATCCCCTTGCCCGCCCAGCAGCGCGACGTCGCGCAGCGGGTCGCCCTCCACCACGATCAAGTCCGCATGCGCGCCGGGCGCGATGCAGCCGATCCTCCCTTCCATCCGCAGCAGCCGCGCTGCATCCAGCGTCGCCGAGCGGATCACCTCCTGCGCCGGCAGCACCTGCGCGCGGATGGCGAACTCCTCCGACTGCCGGCGATGCATCTCGCCCAGCAGGTCGGTGCCGAAGGCCATCGGCAGGCCGGCGTCGCGCATGGTCTCCAGCGAGCGCAGCCCGGCCAGGCGCACGTCGTCGATCTTCGCCACGCTTTCCGCCCCCAGCCCCAGCGCCGCCCCCTCCTCCTTCAGCGCCTGGTAGGTCACCAGCGTCGGGCAGGCCATGGCGCCGGCCGCCGCGGCGGCCTTCGCCGTCTCGGCGGTGATGAGGTTGCAATGCTCCAGCGACAGCACGCCCGCCTTCACCGCGCGCGCGATCGCCGCGTCGGTGTAGAGGTGCGCGGCGACGTAGGTGCCCGCCATCGCGGCTTCCTCCACGATCACCCGCAGCTCCTCCTCCGAGTATTGCAGGTAGGCGATCGGGTCGGTGGGCGAGGCGACTCCGCCATTGGCCATCACCTTGATGTAGTCGGCCCCCGCCTTCAGCTCCTCGCGCGCGGCGCGGCGGCATTCGTCCACGCCATCGGCCACGCGGCCCAGCGCGCCCAGCTTCGCCACGGCCCAGCCCATGTCGCGCGCATCGTGCCGGCCGCGGAAGTCGCCATGGCCGCCGGTCTGGCTCAGCGCCTTGCCGCACAGCACCAGGCGCGGCCCCTCGAACAGCCTTTCCTCCCAGGCCAGCCGCAGGCCCAGCGTGCAGCCGCCCAGGTCGCGCACCGTGGTGAAGCCGCGGTGCAGCATGCCGCGCATGATCCGCGCCGCGCGATGCGCCACCAGCGCATCCGGCAGCATCGCGTTCGCGCCCACGTTCACGGTCGTGGCGATGACGTGGACGTGGCAGTCCACCAGCCCGGGCATGAGCGTGCCGCCCTTCAGGTCCAGCCGCGCCGCGCCGTCCAGCGCGATCGGCCGGTCCGACACCTCGCGCACCACGCCGCCCTCGACGGCCACGTGCATGCCGGGCAGCGCCCGGTCCAGGGCGCCATCCACGATGGCGGCGTTCTCGATCACGATCATGCGCGGCAGGACACCACCGCGCGCCGCGCTGGACAAGCGGCGGTGCGCGATGTTACCGCCGCTTCACAATAAGGAGCTTCCGGGACATGCGTCTGAACGCCCTGCGCGGCGCCATCGCCGCCGCCCTCATCGCCATGGCGCCGCTTTCGGCGCAGGCGACGACCTTCACCTGGGCCACCGCCAACGACATCCTCGGCCTGGACCCGCACGCCAACAACCACGGCGTCACCAACGCCATGAAGAGCAACGTGTACGAGCCGCTGGTGCGGCGCGACGCGGACGGCTCGCTCTCCCCCGCGCTGGCCACGCGGTGGGAGAACGTCTCCCCCACCACCTGGCGCTTCCACCTGCGGCCCAACGTGCGCTTCCACGGCGGCGAGGCCTTCACCGCGGCCGACGTGGTGCACTCCATCGAGCGCGTGCGCCAGAACGACATGGCCTACACCGCGCAGACCATCGCGAGCGCCCGCGCCGTGGACGACCTGACGGTGGAGATCGAGACGCGCGGCCCCAACCCCGTGCTGCTGCAGGACCTCACGCTGCTGTTCATCACCTCCAAGGCGTGGATCGAGGCCAACAACGCCTTCGCCGTGGCCCGCGCCGGGCAGTCGGGCGCCACCAACTCCTTCGTGCAGCTCAACGCCAACGGCACCGGCCCCTTCCGCGTGGCCGAGCGCCTGGCCGATGAGCGCACCGTGCTGGTGCCCAACCCCAACTGGTGGGACAGCGCGCAGCACGGCATCACCCGCGCCGTGTTCCGCCCCGTGGCCTCCGCCCCCACCCGCGTCGCCGCCCTGCTGAGCCGCGAGCTGGACGTGATGTACCACGTGCCGCTGCAGGACCTGCCGCGCCTCCAGGGCCAGCAGGGCGTGCGCGTGATGCAGGGGCCGACGGCGCGGACCATCTACCTCGGCATGGACGTGAGCCGCCCCGACAGCCTGGAGACGCCGGGCACGCCCAACCCGATGCGCGACGTGCGCGTGCGCCGGGCCATGTACCAGGCGATCGACATGGAGACGATCCGCCGCGTCGTGCTCCGCAACTCCACGACGGCGAGCGGCCTGCCCATCGCGCCCGCCATCGTGGGCTTCGACGCCGAAAGCAACCAGCGCCTGCCCTTCGACCCCGACGCGGCCCGCCGCCTGCTGGCCGAGGCCGGTTTCCCGCAGGGCTTCCGCGTCTCGCTCGGCTGCCCCAACAACCGCTACGTGAACGACGAGGCGATCTGCCAGTCCATCGTCGCCATGCTCCAGCGCGTCGGCATCCAGGCGCGGCTGGATGCGATGCCCTTCGGCCGCTTCCTCCAGCGCGGCGGGGCCGGCGAGTTCCAGTTCTGGATGCTGGGCTGGACGCCGGGCAACTTCGACATCACCAACCCGGCGCGCGAGCTGCTGGGCGAGGGCTCCTTCAACTGGGGCAAGCTGAACGACGAGCAGATGAACGCGCTCGCCGCCCGCATCGGCCAGACCGCGGTGGGGCCGGAGCGCGACGCCCTGGCGCGCCAGTACTGGACCCGCTTCCGCGAGGTGCTGCCGATGATCCCGCTGCACCAGGAGCCGCAGATCTTCGGCGTGCGCGAGACGGTGGGCGAGTTCGCGCTGCGGGTGAACGAGGACCTGGAGCTGCGCAACGTGCGGATGCGCGCGCGCTGAACCACCACTGACCAGGGCAGGCGCGCCGCATTCGCCACGAAGCCGCCGCGCCTGCCCTGGAATCACCTTGCCGCCATCGCAACCCCGCCGCGGGCGGGGGGCAATCTTCCTCTCACGCACCGCCCATCACCGCACCGGGCGCTGCGATCGGAGGACCAGATCATGACCCGCAGCCTTTCCCTGCTCGCCACCGCGTTCCTGCTCGGCGCCGCGCCCGCCATCGCCCAGTCCGTGGCGCCCGCCAGCCCCGCCGTCCCGGCCCGCCCGGCGGTCACGCAGTCCAGCACCACGCCGGCCGTCCAGGCGCCGCGCCCGGCCGCCACCACGCCCGCCGTGACCGCGCCGGCCGGCACCACCCAGGGCACCGCGGCGCAGCAGCGCCCGGCCGCAACCGCGCTTCCCTCCACCACCCCGGCGGCGCCGCGCGCGAACTGACGCGCCGCCAAGGCCGGCCAGGGGTGGGGGAAACCCCCTGGCCGGCCCCCGCCGCCCGCGCAAGAATCCAACAGGATACAGTACTTTCACGCAATGAAATGCAGGAATCCTTCGTCCCACCATTGACGCACCGCAAGGCGGCATGCGTCAGTGCGCGCCAAGAATCGCACCGGGACGGAGAGGCCAGGACCATGTCAGACGACACGCTGATCGCCGTGAAGGACGCCATCGCGTCCACCACCGCGGTGAACGCCGCCACCCGCGCCGCCATGGCGCAGCGGGCGAAGGACGACCCCGACGGCTTCTGGCGCGAGGAGATGCGCCGCATCGCCTGGATGCGCGAGCCGACGCGGATCAAGGACACCGACTTCACCGGCGACGTGTCCATCAAGTGGTTCGAGGATGGCGAGCTGAACGCCTCCGTCTCCTGCCTCGACCGCCACGTGGAGGCCGGGCGCGGCGACCAGGTGGCCATCATCTGGGAAGGCGACGACCCCAACGCCGACAGCAAGGTGACCTACCGCGAGCTGCACGGGCGCGTCTGCCGCCTGGCCAACGCCATGCGCGCGCTGGGCGTGGGCAAGGGCGACCGCGTCTGCATCTACCTGCCCATGATCGTCGAAGCCGCGGTCGCCATGCTGGCCTGCGCGCGCATCGGCGCGGTGCATTCCATCGTCTTCGGCGGCTTCTCGCCCGACAGCCTGAGCAGCCGCATCCAGGACAGCGAGTGCTCCCTGCTGCTGACCGCCGACGAGGGCCGCCGCGGCGGCCGCAAGGTGCCGCTGAAGGCCAATGCGGACGAGGCGCTGAAGACCTGCCCCTCCATCCGCCACGTCATCGTCGCGAAGAACACCGGCACCGCCGTGGCGATGCAGGAAGGCCGCGACCACGACTGGGACACCCTCTGCGCCAGGCAGCCCGACACCTGCGAGCCGGAGCGCATGAACGCGGAGGACCCGCTGTTCATCCTCTACACCTCCGGTTCCACCGGCAAGCCGAAGGGCGTGCTGCACACCACCGGCGGCTACATGGTCTGGGCCAGCTTCACGCATGAGCTGGTCTTCGACTACCGCCCCGGCGAGGTGTACTGGTGCACCGCCGACGTGGGCTGGGTGACGGGGCACACCTACATCGTCTACGGCCCGCTCGCGAACGGCGCCACCACGCTGATGTTCGAGGGCGTGCCGTCCTGGCCCGACAACGGCCGCTTCTGGCAGGTGGTGGACAAGCACCAGGTCAACATCTTCTACACCGCGCCCACCGCCATCCGCGCCCTGATGCGCGACGGCGAGGGGCCGGTGAAGAAGCACTCGCGCGCCAGCCTGCGCGTGCTCGGCAGCGTGGGCGAGCCGATCAACCCCGAGGCCTGGCTTTGGTATTACCGCGTGGTGGGGGAGGAGCGCTGCCCCATCGTGGACACCTGGTGGCAGACCGAGACGGGCGGCATCCTCATCTCGCCCACCCCCGGCGCGGTGGCGCAGAAGCCCGGTTCCGCCACGCTGCCCCTGCCCGGCGTCTTCCCCGCGCTGGTGGATGCGGAAGGGCGCATCCTGGAGGGCGCGACCGAGGGCAACCTCGTCATCACCGACAGCTGGCCCGGCCAGATGCGCACCATCTACGGCGACCACGCCCGCTTCGCGCAGACCTACTTCACCACCTTCCCCGGCCTGTACTTCACCGGCGACGGCGCGCGGCGCGACGCCGACGGCTACTGGTGGATCACGGGGCGGGTGGACGACGTGATCAACGTCGCCGGCCACCGCATGGGGACGGCGGAGGTGGAATCCGCGCTGGTGGCGCACCCCAAGGTGGCGGAGGCCGCGGTGGTCGGCATGCCGCACGACCTCAAGGGCCAGGGCATCTACTGCTACGTCACGCTCAACGCGGGCGAGGAGCCCACCGACGCGCTGCGCAAGGAGCTGGTGGCCTGGGTGCGCAAGGAGATCGGCCCGATCGCCACGCCGGATGCCATCCAGTGGGCGCCGGGCCTGCCCAAGACGCGCTCGGGCAAGATCATGCGCCGCATCCTGCGCAAGATCGCCGCCAACGAGACGGATGCGCTGGGCGACACCAGCACGCTCGCCGACCCGGCCGTGGTGCAGGAGCTGGTGGAGAACCGGGTGGGCTGACGGCGCGGCCGCGCGGGGCGTGACGCGCCCCGCGCGCTGCGCCATACCGGCGGCATGTCGCTCGAAGCCACGCTGCTCCTCGCCATCCTCGCGCTCCAGGCGCTGCTGCTCGCAGCACTCTTCCTGCGCCGCCAGCCCACCGACCCGGCGCTCGCCACCTGCCAGCAGGGCGTCGAGCGCCAGGGCGAGCGGCTGGGTGAGCTGGCCGCCGACCTCCGCAACCTCCCCGCCGTCGCCGCCGCGCTGACCGGCGAGCGGCTGGCGAGCGTGGCGCTCGACCAGGCGAAGGCGATGAGCCTGCTCCAGTCCGCCCTGGCCGAGCGCCAGGCCGCCGACGCCAAGGCCGCGCGCGAGGAGCAGGCCGGCCGGCTGGACGCGCTGAAGGCCGCGCAGGACGCGCTGCAATCCGCCCTGCTGGAACGCCTGGCCGCCGACGCGAAATCCGCCCGCGACGAGCAGGCCGCCAAGCTGCTGACGCTGCGCGAGGCGACGGACGCGCTCACCGGCAAGGTGACGGCGGCGCTGGCGACCCAGGAGAAGGCGGTGCTGGAGCGCCTGGCCACGGACGCCGCCACGGCGCGCGACGTGCTGGACCGCAAGCTGAAGGAGATGAGCGAGACCAGCGAGAAGCGCCTCGCCGAGATCCAGAAGAGCGTGAACGAGCAGCTTGCCGGCGCCGTCGAGAAGCAGATGAACGAGAGCTTCCAGCGCGTCATAGACCAGTTCGCCGCCATCCAGCAGATGATGGGCAACGTGCAGTCGGTGGCCACCCAGGTGGGCGACCTCAAGCGCCTGTTCGGCAACATCAAGACGCGTGGCGGCTGGGGCGAGGCGCAGCTGAAGGCGATGCTGGACGACTTCCTGCCCGCCGGCGCCTACGAGACCAACGTGAAGCTGCGCGAGGACAGCAACGACGCGGTGGAGTTCTGCATCCTCATGCCTGGCGGCGAGGACCGCGCCCGCCTGCCGCTGGACGCCAAGTTCCCGTCCGAGGACTACGAGCGCCTGATGCACGCCCACGAGGCGGGCGACCTGGTGGGCGAGGCACAGGCCCGCAAGGCCATCGAGCTGCGCGTGCGCGGCGAGGCCGCGAAGATCGCGCAGAAATACATCTGCCCGCCGCGCTCCACCGACTACGCGATCCTGTTCCTGCCGACGGAGGGGCTCTACGCCGAGGTCGCGCGCATCCCCGGCCTGATCGAGGACGTGGCGCGCATCAGCAAGGTGTTCATCGCCGGGCCCTTCCTGCTGCCGGCACTGCTGAAGAACATCCACCTGGGCTACATGTCCTACCGCCTGTCGCGCAGCGCGGAGGACGTGCGCGACCTGCTGTCGGCCACCAAGACCGAGATGGCGAAGATGGAAGGCATCTTCGAGAAGCTGGGCAAGCAGGTCGGCACCGTCTCCAACACCATCGGCTCGGCGCAGACGCGCACGCGCGCCATCGCCCGCAAGCTGCGCGCGCTGGAGGCGATGCCGGGCGAGGCGGCGGAGAAGCTGCTGGAGATCGAGTCCAACATCGTGGAGATGGCGCAGGACGAGGAGGCGTGATCCTGCAGGCGCAGTCCCTCCTGGGGCTGCTGCTGCTGGCCTTGCTGTGCTGGCTGCTGGGCGGCTGCCGGCGCGGCGTTTCCACCCGGGTGGTGCTGGGCGGGCTGGCGGCCACGCTGGGAAGTGCGGCGCTGATGCTGCACGTCCCACCCCTGCGCGCGGCCCTGGGCGCCGTGGGCGCGGGCGTGGATGCGCTGGCGCGGGCCACGCGGGCCGGCACCTCGCTGGTCTTCGGCTACCTGGGCGGCGCGCCGCTGCCCTTCGCCGAGACGCAGCCGGGCGGCGCCTTCATCCTGTTCTTCGAGGTGCTGCCGCTGGTGCTGGTGGTCGGTGCGCTGTCGGCGCTGCTGTACCACTGGCGCGTGCTGCCATTCCTGGTGGGCCTCATCGCCGGCGGCCTGCGCCGCGCGCTGGGGCTGGGGGGTGCCGCGGGCTTTTCCGTGGCCGCCAACGTCTTCGTCGGCATGGTCGAAGCGCCCTTGCTCATCAAGCCGTGGCTCGCGCGGCTCACGCCGTCCGAGATGCTCGTCGTCATGGTCGCGGGGCTGGCCACCATCTCGGGCAACACGCTGGTGATCTACGCGCTGTTCCTGCGGGACGTGGTGCCCGATGCGGCGGGCCAGCTGCTCGCCGCCTCGCTGGTCGCGGCACCGGCCTCCGTGCTCGCCGCGCTGCTGATGCGGCCGGGCACCGGTGCGACCGATGGTGGCGAGGCCCCGCGCATCTACGACGGCAGCATGGACGCGCTGGTGCGCGGCACCATGGACGGGTTGCAGCTGCTGCTGGGCATCATGGCGCTGCTGGTCGTCTTCGTCGCCCTGGTGGCGCTGGCGAACGAGGCCATCGCGCCCTTCACCCTGCAAGGCATCGCGGCCATCGGTTTCCGCCCCGTCGCCTTCCTGATGGGCGTGCCGTGGGCGGAAGGCGCCACCGTCGCGCGCCTGCTGGGCGTGAAGCTGGTGCTGAACGAGTTCGTGGCCTTCCTGGAGCTGTCCCAGGGGGCCGGCGCGGCGCTGTCCGAACGCAGCCGCGTCATCCTCGCCTGGGCGCTGTGCGGCTTCACCAATTTCGGCTCGCTCGGCATCATGCTGGGCGGCATGACGGCGATGTGCCCGGAGCGGCGCGGGGAGATCCTGCGCCTCGGCCCGCCCTCGCTGCTCGCCGCCACGCTCGCCTGCGCGATGGCGGGGGCCGCGGTCGGCGCGCTGACGCCGCCTTAGCGGGCGACCCCCTGCCCGAAGCGGCGCAGCACCACGCGCTCCGCCACCGCCACCGCCGCGAACAGCGCCAGCCCGACGGCGCAGAGCACGCAGATGGCGGCCAGGATCAGCCGCGTCTCCGCGGTGGAGGACGCGAACAGGATCAGGTAGCCCAGCCCCGCCTGCGCCGTGATGAACTCGCCCACCACCACGCCGATGATGCTGAAGGTGATGGCGATCTTCAGCCCCGCGAAGATGGAGGGCAGCGCGTAGGGCAGGCGCACGTGCCAGAACACCTGCGCCGGGCTCGCCTCCAGCCCCCGGCACAGGCGGATCATGTCCGCGGGCGCGGCCGCCAGCCCGGTCAGCGTGGAGATCACCACCGGGAAGAAGGCGATGAACACCGCGAAGGTCAGCCGCATCTCCGTGCCGATGCCCAGCCACACCAGGAACAGCGGGGCCAGCGCGATCTTCGGGATCAGCTGGAAGAACACCATGTTGGGATAGACCGCCGCCCGTACCCAGGCGGAGGCCGAGATCGCCACCGCCAGCGCCACGCCGCCGAGCGAGGCGAGCACGAAGGCCGCCACCGCCTCCGCCCCCGTCGGCCAGGCGTGCTGCGCCAGCAGCGGCCACAGCGCCGCCAGCGCCGCCGCCACGGCCGACGGCGCGGGCAGGATCACGGCCGGGATGCCGCGCGCCGCCACCACCCACTCCCACAGGCCCAGCACGGCGGCGGCCAGCAGCACCGGGCTGCCGATGTCGCGCAGCAGGGCTACGGCGCGCGCGCGCCGCGCCGCCTGGCGGGCCTGCTCCAGCGCGGCATCGGCGGCGGAGGGGCGGATGGGCGCGGTGCCGTCGGGCATCTCAGGCCGCCTTGCCGGCGTAGCCGTCGGCGATGCACGCCTTCAGCCGCCGCACCAGGGCGTTGAACTCCGGCGTCTCCTGCATCTCCGCCCGGCGCGGCCGGGGGAAGGGGACCGGCAAGTCGAGCGCGATGGAGGAAGGCCGGCCGGTCATCACCAGCACGCGGTCGCTGAGGAACACCGCCTCGCGGATGGAGTGGGTGACGAACACCGCCGTCTTCGCGCCCGCCGCGCGGTCCCAGATGCCCACCAGCGCCTCGTTCATCTCGTCGCGCGTGATGGCGTCGAGCGCGCTGAACGGCTCGTCCATCAGCAGCAGGTCGGGGTCGTCCACCAGGGCGCGGCAGATCGCCACGCGCTGGCGCATGCCGCCCGACAGCTCCGCCGGGCGCTTGCCCTCGAAGCCCGCCAGGCCGACCTGGGCCAGCAGGGCGCGGGCGCGCTCCTCGTAATCCTTCACGGGCTTGCGCATCAGCGTGACAGGGAACAGCACGTTCTCCAGCGCCGACTTCCAGGGCAGCAGCGTGGCGTCCTGGAAGATCAGCCCGTTGCGCGCGGAGGGGCCGGTGACGCGCTCGCCGCGCAGCCGCACCTCGCCGGCCGACGGCGCCTCCAGCCCCGCCATCATCATCAGCAGCGTGGACTTGCCGCAGCCGGAGGGGCCGAGCAGGGAGACGAACTCGCCCGGCGCGACCTCCGCCTCCACGTGCGCCACCGCCTCCACCGCGCCGCGCGGCGTGGCGTAGGTCTTGCCCACCCCGCGCAGCGCGATCATCAGGCCAGCGCCTGCGCCACGGCCGCGTTGCGCTCGCGCACGCCCTGCCACTCGGCGGGCGTGAGCTGCACCCGGCCGGCGAAGCGGTTGGTGTAGAGCTGGTCCGCCACCGGGCGGCGGCCATCGGGGACGGAGAACTCCATCACCGTGCCGATCATGCGCTCCACCACCGCCATGTCGCTGAAGCCCAGGCCCCGCCCCATCGCCTCGGGCACCAGCGACGTCACCGCCAGCAGCGCCTGGCCCATGCGGGCGGACCCGCGCGAGCCGTCGCTGATGCCGATCTCCGGCCGCTGGCGGATGAAGGCGGCCAGCGCCGCCTCGGGGTCGCGCAGGGTCAGCGCGAGCGCCTCGAATAGGCCGTCGCACACGGCCTCCACGGCACCGGCGCGGGCGGCCAGCACCTCGGGGCGGGTGACGATGGTGTTGTGGTAGAATTGCAGCCCCGCCTCGCGCCACATGATGAAGCGCACGGGGAAGTTCAGCGCCTGGAAGGTGGGCAGGGAGGAGGACGCCACGCAGGTGACCGCGTCCACCTGGCCCTGGGAAAGCGTGCGCTCCACCACCGCGGGGTCGAGCTGCGTCACGTTCACGCGCGCGGCGTCCACGCCGGCCAGCCGCGTCCAGGCCGGCCAGAAGGCGAAGTCGGCGCCGCGCGGGTTGGCGCCCAGGCGCTTGCCTTCCAGGTCCTTCGCGGTGCGGATGGGCGAGTTGGCGGGCACGGCGATGGCGAAGGTGGTGTCGTACATGGTGGTGCCCAGCGCCACCAGGTTCAGCCCGCGCGCCACCTGCTGCACCAGCACGGAGGCGCCGACGATGCCCATGTCGAACTGCCCCTGCGACACCGCCTGCGCCGCGACCGGCGAGCCGGTGCCCAGCGCCACTTCCACGTCGAGGCCACGGCGGCGGAAGGCCCCCGTCTCGCGCGCCACGAAGGCGAAGGCGGTGGCGCCCTGCGCCACGAAGGGCAGGGTGAGGCGCATCTGCTGCACCTGCGCGACGGCGGGCGCGGCGAGCATCGCGGCGGGCGCGCCCAGCAACAGGGCGCGGCGGGTGGCAGGCAGCGGCATCGGGGCGGTCTCCGGCGGATGGAAGGCGGATGTGCGGCGCGGCGCTTCGTAAATCAAGCGTAATCTTCGGGCCATGTCCGGCCGGGCAGCGCGCGCTGCCCAGCACGCAGGCACCCCGCCCGCGGGACGAGCGCCACCCAACGCCACAGGCGCAACGGCGCAGCCGAGCGCCGGCCAGCAAGCGCCACCCACCAAGACACGCGCCACACCCAACACCAGAGGCGCAACGGCGAAGCCGAGCGCCGGCCAGCAAGCGCCACCCGCCAGAAGCAAAACCGCCCACCGAGGATGCGCGCGCACGGCGCGCGCCGGCCCCCTTCAGGGGGCCGAAGCCAAGCGGCCGGAGGCCGCGCCCGGCGTAGCGGCTGCCTTAGGCAGCCGCGATGAGGGCATCAAAAAACAGGCATTGATGGCTCCGCCATCAATGCCGGAAGTGGCGCATCCCGGTGAACACCATGGCCAGCCCCGCCTCGTCGGCGGCGGCGATCACCTCGGCGTCGCGCATGGAGCCGCCGGGCTGGATCACCGCCGTGGCGCCGGCCGCGGCCGCCGCCTGCAACCCGTCCGCGAAGGGGAAGAACGCGTCCGACGCCACCACGGACCCGGTGGCCAGCGACACGTCGAGCCCCGCGGCCTTCGCCGCCTCGCCCGCCTTCCAGGCCGCGATGCGCGAGGAATCCACCCGGCTCATCTGCCCCGCGCCGATGCCCACCGTCGCACCCCCGCGCGCGTAGATGATGGCGTTGGACTTCACGTGCTTGCACACCCGGAAGGCGAAGAGGAGGTCCGCCATCTCGGAGGGCGAGGGCGCGCGCTTCGTCACCACCTTCAGCGCGGCGGCGTCCACCCGCCCCGCATCGCGCCCCTGCGCCAGGAACCCGCCGCCCACCGAACGGAACACCATCCCCGGCGCGGCCGGGTCGGGCAGGCCGCCGGTCAGCAGCAGGCGAAGGTTCTTCTTGCGCGCGAAGGCGGCGATGGCGTCGTCGTCGGCCTCGGGCGCGATCACCACCTCGGTGAAGATCGCCGCCATCTTCTCGGCCGCCGCCAGGTCGAGCCGCCGGTTCACCGCGATGATGCCGCCGAAGGCGCTCACCGCGTCGCAGCGCAGCGCCAGGTCCCACGCCTCGGCCAGCGTCGCGCCCTCGGCCACGCCGCAGGGGTTGGCGTGCTTGACGATCACCACCGCGGGCCGCTCGAACTCGGCGGCGCATTCGAAGGCGGCGTCCGTGTCGTTCAGGTTGTTGAAGGACAATTCCTTGCCCTGCACCTGCCGCGCCGTGGCGATGCCCGGGCGCGCCGACCCATCCAGGTAGAAGCCCGCCCGCTGGTGCGGGTTCTCGCCGTAGCGTAGGGTCTGCTTCAGCACGCCGGCGAAGGCCAGGCGCGGCGGGAACTCCTCCCCAAGCTGGCCGGCGAACCAGGCGGCGATGGCCGCGTCATAGGCCGCGGTGCGGGCATAGGCCGCCGCCGCCAGCCGCCGCCGCAGCGCCTCCGTGGTGCCGCCGGCCTCAAGCTCCGCCTGCACCTCGGCCAGCTGCGCCGCTTCCGTCACCACCACCACGTGCGCGTGGTTCTTGGCGGCGCTGCGGATCATCGCCGGCCCGCCGATGTCCACGTTCTCGATGCACGCGTCGAACCCCGCGCCGGCCGCCACCGTCGCCTCGAAGGGGTAGAGGTTGACCGCCACCAGATCTATGGGCGCGATGGCGTGCGCCTCCATCTGCGCCAGGTGCGCGGGGTCGTCGCGCCGGCCCAGGATGCCGCCATGCACCTGCGGCACCAGCGTCTTCACCCGCCCGTCCAGGATCTCGGGGAAGCCCGTGTGCCCGCCCACGTCCGTCACCGGAATGCCCGCCGCGCGGATGGCGGCCGCGGTGCCGCCGGTGGACAGGATCTGCGCCCCCTGCCCCGCGAGGAAGCGCGCGAACTCCACGATCCCCGCCTTGTCGGAAACGGACAGCAGCGCGCGCCGGATGGGGAGCCGTTCGGTCATGGAATGCCTTGCCTTCACCTTTGTGCGGCGCGGTCTAGACCCCCGCGCCGCCCCCCCGCAACCCGCAGCCCCCGCCAGGACTTCCATTGGGGCAACCATGCCCTTCCCCCGCCGCGCCCTGCTCGCCCTGCCCCTCGCCGCCGGCTGCGCCCGGCTGCCGGCCCTGCCCGACGCAGGCATCGCCGAAGCCCCGCTGCACCGGGCGGCGATGGAGGCCGCGCCCGAGACCTCGGGCAACGTCGCCACCCTGCTGGCCGGCGGGCGGCGGGCGGTGGACGCGCAGCTCTCCGCCATCGCGGGCGCGCGGCGGTCGGTCCACCTCGAATTCTACATGCTGGAGGACATCCGCACCCCGTCGGGCGAGTTCCTGTTCGCCCTGCTGGCCCGCAAGGCGCGCGAGGGGGTGCAGGTCGCCGTCACCTATGACGGCATGGGCTCGGGCAGCACCAGCCACGCCGCGCTGGACGGCCTGCGCGCGGCGGGCGTCCAGCTCGTGTCCTTCAACCCGGTCAACCCGCTGCGCGCCCGCCACCCCTGGCGCCCCAACCACCGCACCCACCGCAAGCTGCTGGTGGTAGACGGCCGCACCGGCTTCACCGGCGGGGTGAACTTCGACCACGTCTACGCCAACCCCTGCGGCCCCGGCGCGGCGGACCCGGAGGAGGATGCCGACGCCGCCTGCTGGGACGACGCGGCGCTGCGCCTGCAAGGCCCGGCGGTGGCGGAACTCCAGCGGCTGTTCCTGCTGACCTGGGCGCGGCAGGGCGGCGCGCCGCTGCCCGCGGCGGCGGATGGCGGCAGGCCGGGGCGGGTGCGCGTGCGCATCCTGGGCTCTTCGCCGGCCGACGGGCAGCCCTTCTTCCACGCCGTGCGCCTGGCGGCGCTGGAGGGCGCGCGCCGCCGCGCCTGGTTCGCCACCGGCTACCTGGTGCCCACCGCGCGCGAGCGGCGGGAGCTGGCCGCCGCCGCCCGGCGCGGCGTGGACGTGCGCGTGCTGCTGCCCCGCGCCGGGGACCACCCGCTGGCCACCCACGCCCAACGCGCCACCTACGATGCGTTGCTGGAGGCCGGCGTGCGCATCCTGGAAACCACGGACAGCATCATGCACGCCAAGCTGGCCCTGGTGGACGAGGAATGGTGCAGCGTCGGCTCGTCGAACTTCGACTTCCGGGCGGCGGCCTGGAACGACGAGGTGGACGCCATCCTGCTCGGCCCCGGGCCGGCGGCGGAACTGGCGCGGATGCTGGAAGGGCGGATGCGCCGCGCCACCCCGGTGGACCCGGCGCGTTGGGCGGGCCGCCCGATGCGCCAGCGCCTGCGCGAGGCGCTGGCCTGGCCCTTTGCCGAGCAGCTGTGAGGGCGACGACCAGGAATAGGATTGACCGGCATGGAAACCTGCCGGAAGCTCGACCCTCGGCGCAGGAGCGCCGGGGGAAATGGACACGATGAACAAGACATCCTGGCTCGCCGCCGCGGTGGCGGCCGGCATCGGCATGGGCAGCGCCAATGCCGCGACCACCTGGCGCTTCGAGCTGGGGGGCTGGCTGTCCAGCCTGGACAGCTTCGGCCCCGCGGGCGGGCGCACGGCGCTGACGGGCGACACACCCTTCACCTTCAACGCGACCTTCCGCAGCGCCGACGAGCTCACCGGCCCCGTGCCGCCGGGCTTCTCCGCCTTCTCGCCCCTGTCGGCCAGCATGACGCTGCTGGGCCAGACCTACGAGGTGCTGACCTACGCGCAGGATGCGGAAAGCGGCGTGGCCGTGCTCCTCTTCGACCCCTCCAACGTGTTCAACCCGGGCTTCTGGGCCGCGGGCATCCATGCCGACCCGCTGAGCCCGGACACCGGCATCGTGGCGCGCTTCGGGATGACCAGCTCGGGCCTCAGCGTCGAGCCGGGCGCGCTGACGGCGACCACCTTCGGGGATTTCCGCGGCGCGGGCTACGGCTCGGGCACGCCCGACACGCCGGGGCCGGGCTTCCGCTGCTGGCCCGGCGGCGGGGCCACCTGCGCCATCGAACCCTTCCTGCTGACCTCGGCCGGCGGCGGGGCGTTCGAGCTGGCGATCGCCTCGCGCCCCTATGACGCGACGCCGGGCGGGGTGGCCTTCGCGGCCTCGCTCACCGCCGTGCCGCTGCCGGGCGGGATGGCCTTCCTGCTCACCGCCCTGGGGATGGGGGCGCTGGTGGTCCGCCGCCGGGCCTGATCGGGGGGGGCTACAGCCCCAGCAGGTCCAGCGTCCGGCCCACCACCTCCGCCTCGGTGAAGCGGGCCAGGGCGCGCGTGCGCCCGGCCTCGCCCAGGCGGGCGCGCAGCGCCGCGTCGCCCGCCAGCCGTTCCAGCGCCGCCGCCAGCGGGGTCACTTCCCCGGGCGGCACCAGCAGGCCGGTCTGCCCTTCCACCACCAGCTCGCGCGGGCCGCGGATGTCGGTGGCCACCACCGGCAGGCCGCTCAGCATGGCTTCGATGATGCTCATCGGCAGCCCCTCGAAATGGGAGGGCAGGCAGAACAGGTCCGCCCCGCGCAGCAGCCGCGCCACGTCGTGCCGGTAGCCCAGGGCGCGCAGCCGCGGGCCCATGACGTGCCGGGCGCGGGCGAAATGGGGCGCCATGTCCTCGCCATGGTCGGAGGCCAGGCGGTCGCCCACGCACCACAGGTGCAGGCCGGGCACGCCGGCGGCGGCCTCCAGCAGCTCCGGCCAGCCCTTGTGGCGCACCAGGCGCGCGGCGGCCAGCGCCACCACGTCGCCTTCGGCCACGCCCATCTCCGCACGGATCGCGGCGCGGTCCGCCGCGTCGGGGTGGAACAGGGCCGGGTCGCGCCCATTGCCCACCGCCGTCGCGCGGGGGTGGATGCGAAGGCGGCGCGCGTCGGCGGCCTCCTCCTCGCTCACCGTGAGGAAGGTGTCGGTCAGCCGCCCGCCCAGCCATTCCAGGCCCAGCGACAGGCCGCGCCGCCACCCCGGCCCCGGCTGGTTGAACAGGAAGCCGTGGCAGGTGTAGGCCACGCGCGGCACGCCCTCCAGGCGCGCCGCCACGCGCGCCAGCAACCCGCTGATCGGCATGTGGCCGTGCACCAGGTCGAACCGCTCCGCGCGCAGCAGCGCCCGCATCGCCCCCAGCGCGCGCCCCTGCGCCCGCGGGTCCAGCGAGCGCGCGAGCGGCGGGGTGAGGATGCGGAACCCCTCGGCGCGGGGCGCGTCCAGCAGGGGGCCTTCGGCGCAGACGCCCACCACCTCGTGCCCGCGCGCGCGCGCGCCGCGCATCAGCGGCAGCAGGAAGTGCCGCAGGGAGAAGTCCACGTTGGTGACCTGCGCCACCTTCACGGCAGGCCTGCGGCCTGCCGTGAAGGTGGCTTGTTTATGTGTGCCCTCAGACGCCGGGCGCGCGCATCCGCGCGCTTGGCTTCGCCGCGCCGAACGTGCGCCGGCGTCACGGGCCGTCTGGCGGCGCCGGCCGCCGTGCGGCCGGATGGTTCTGCAAGCGCAGCCCCCTGGCCGCACGTCCCCTCGACACCCCGCCAGGACCATCCGGCCGCACGGCGGCCGGCGCGCCCAGCCCGCCCACCCAGCCAGCGCACCAGCGGCGGCGCGAAGCCCAGCGGCCGGAGGCCGCGCCCGGCGCCTGAGGGCGGCGAAGACTCGGCCATTACGCGGGTTCCGAAGGAACCCGCGTAATGGCCCACTGGATGCCCTCGGCCTCGTCCTCGGCGGTCAGCACCACCTGCTGGGCGCGGCGCATCTCGCCGGCCATGCTCACGCCGTCCTCCAGCGCCACCCGCGCCCCGCGCGCCCGCAGCCGCCAGCCCTGCCCGCCCGGCAGGCGCATCAGCACGCCGCCCTCCTCCTCCTGGAGCGAGGCGGTCACCGACGGGTGCAGGTGGAAGCGCACCACCGCGGCCACGCCCGGCCCGGGGAAGGGCTCCAGCATGTCCTCGCCGCGCAAATCGTCGCCGCCCTCGTTCAGGTACAGGCGCCGGCGGTGCACCACGCCGTGGGTGCGGCGGTAGCCGTCGTGGCTCGCCTCCAGCCACTGCGCGCCGCTGGCCTCCTGCCGCTCGATCTCCACGCGCTCGGGCCGGCGGCCCAGCCCGTCATCCCGCAGCTCGGCGCTGTTGGTGTCGGCCAGCGTCAGCGTCGAATGGGCGGCCGTCGCCCGCATCGCGTCGCGCCAGCCGGCATCGGCGGCCGGCACCGCGCCGCAATTCACGATCAGCCGGTCCCGCCCCACGCTCATCTCGAAGGACAGCGTGCCCGCATGGGCGAAGCGGTCGGCGCCGCGCGGCAGACCGGTGGCGGCGTCGCCCGGGCGCGGCGGCGGCGGCGCCCCGCAATCGGCGATCACCAGCGTCCGCCCCGCGGCCAGGCGGTGGAAGCCCGTCTCCTCCAGCAGCATCGGCGCGCGCCCGCGGGCCTGGCCCTGGGTCAGCACGGCGTCCACGGCGCCGGCCGTCTCCTCGCGCGTCGCGTTGAACAGCGCCAGCCCCCCGTCGGCGTGGCGGAACAGCCGCAGCGCCTGCCCCGCCCGCTCCAGCGCGGTGGAGAGCTGCGGGGGCGCGCTCACGCCGCAGCCGTTCAGCAGGTTGCGGATCTCGATCAGGTCCTGCAGCGCCAGCAGCTGCACGCCGGGGCTGCGCTCCACATGGCCGCCATCCGGGTGGAACTGGCGCTCCATCTCGGCCGGCAGGAAGCGCAAGGCGCGGATCAGCCAGGGCTCGTCCTCGAAGGCGACGGCGGCGGCGACGGCGCCCTTCAGCACCAGCAGCGCGCCCCGGTGCGCGGCCTCGCCCGGCAGGGCGGCGACCACGGCGCGGCCATCCACGCCCAGGCGCTGCATCAGCGCGCGGCGGAAGCCGTCCTCGGCCGTGGCGGCGAAGAACTCCCAATGGCCCAGCCAGGCGCAGATGCGCGCCGCCGCCACCTCGGGCGATTCGCCCAGCGGGTCCTTGGCGCCGCGGGCCAGCCAGTCCTCCGCCATGTCGCGCGCCGCAACCCGGGCGGCGTCGGTGCCGAGCGTCCGCAGGTCGCGCAGGAAGCAGAAGCCGTGCATGGCGGCGCGGAAGGCCGGCGGCCCGCCCTCGGGCCCCCAGCCGGCGAAGCCTCGCACCGTGCCCATCACCTCGAACTCGCCGCGCAGCAGCCGCGCGCCGCGGTTAGCGTCGCCCGGCCACAGGTCGCGGAAGGCGCGGGCCGGGGCGTCGGGCACCCTCACGGGCCGCAGCCGGGTGATGGCCGCCTGGGCCTTGCGGAAGAAGCCGCTCATCTCACGCCTCCTCGCGCAGCGCGGCGATCGCCGCGGCATAGTCGGGGGCGCCGAACACCGCGGTGCCGGCCACCAGCACGTCCGCCCCCGCCCGGCGGCACGCCCCGGCGGTGGCCGCCGTCACGCCGCCATCCACCTGGAGCGCGACCTCGCGCCCCGATTGGGCGATCATCCGCCGCAGCGTCGTGATCTTGGCCAGCTGCGAATGCAGGAAGGATTGTCCGCCGAAGCCTGGGTTGACCGTCATCACGAGGATCAGGTCGCACAGCTCCATCACATGGGCCACGCAGTCCACCGGCGTCGCCGGGTTCAGCACCACCCCGGCCTTGCAGCCCAGCGCGCGGATGGTCTGGAGCGAGCGGTGCAAATGCGGCCCCGCCTCGGGATGGACCGAGATCCACTGCGCCCCCGCCTCGGCGAAGGCGGCGAGGTACGGGTCGGCGGGGGCGATCATCAGGTGCACGTCGAAGGGCAGCGCCGCGTGCGGGCGCAGCGCCTTCACCAGCGCGGGGCCATAGGAGATGTTGGGCACGAAATGCCCGTCCATGATGTCCAGGTGCAGCCAGTCCGCGCCCGCCTTCTCGACGGCGCGCACCTCCTCGCCCAGGCGGGAGAAGTCGGCGGCGAGCAGGGAGGGGGCGATGCGGGTGGGGGTCATGGGCCGGGAATGGCCTAGCCCAGACGGGCCGGATTGGAAACCGCCTCCGGCAGCCGCGTCCACCGCGCCCCCCACCCCAGCAGGGCGGGGAACAGCCGCGCCGCCAGCACCGCCGGCACCCCCATCATCCCCAGCAGCAAGCCCGAGCGCCGCACCTGCCCGCCCGCGTCCCGCCGCAGCGCCGCGTGGAAGGCCGGGGCCTCGCCGCCCACCATCCGCGCCGCCAGCAGGGCCGAATGCAGGGCGATCGCCATGCCGTCGCCGGTGAAGGAATGGGTCACCGCCGCCTGGTCGCCCAGGCGGAACACCCGCTCGCCCGGCTCGGGCGCGTGCAGGTGGCCGTAGGGCACGCGCGCCACGGAAAGCGGGCGGTCCCACAGCGCCTTCGCGCCCTCCAGCCGCATCGCCAGCAGCGAACCCGGCGGGCGCGGCAGCCTGGCCTCGCCCAGCCAGCACAGATTGGCCACGCCGCCCTCCACCAATTGCAGGCCCGCATAGCCGCCGCCGGGCAGCAGGTGCAGCTCCACGTGGCCCTCCAGCGCCCGCGCCTGTCTCGGGTGCAGCGCCAGGTGCAGCTTGCGCCCCAGCATCGGCCGGCCCTCCTCCCGCTCCCAGCCGCGCAGGGCGTGCTTGCCGGTGGCCAGCAGGGTGCGCGCCGCACCCATCACGCGGCCATCGGCCAGCCGCACCACGCCATCCGCCCCCAGCGCGCGTACCGTCACGCCCTGGTTCACTTCCACCCCCGCATCCGCCGCCGCGTCCAGCAGCGCCGCATCCAGCACGCGGCGCGACAGGCCCCAGGCCCCGAAGGGCAGCGCCCCCGCCGCGTCCCACCGCCCCGCCGCCAGCCGCACGCGCGCGATCGGCGCGCCGCCCAGCCGCGCCGGGTCCAGCCCCAGGCCGCGCAGCACGGAGGCGCCCTCGGGCGACAGGAACTCGCCGCAGACCTTGTGGTGCGGGCCCTGGGCGCGCTCCAGCAGCGCCACCCGCCGGCCCGCCTGGGCCAAGGCCAGCGCCGCCGCGCCCCCGGCCAGGCCGCCGCCCAGCACCAGCACCTCAGCCACCATGGGAGGACACCCCCCAGCGGAACGGCGCGTGCCATTCCACCCGCGCCGCCACGCCGGCCTGCGCGCACATCGCCGCCCATTCGGCGCGGGTGAAGGCGCGCTTCACCGAGAGCGGCCCGTCATGCCGCACGATCCGGTTGACGCCCGGCAGCGCGAAGGCGCCGCTGAGGAAGGCCCAGGGCAGCCAGTGCCGGTGCAGGTCGTTCACGAACCAGCCGATGCGCGCCACCGCGTCTATCCGGCGCAGCAGCGCCACCACCTGCGCCTCCTCCAGGTGGTGCATGAACAGGGCGGAGATCACGACGTCCGGGGGCTCCGGCGGGTCCCAGGCGAAGGCGTCGCCAGCCACCCATTCGATGGCCATGTCCGGCGGCGTCGCCTCCCGCGCCGCGCGCGCCGCCATGGGGCTGAGGTCCAGCCCCGTCAGCCGCAGCGCCACGCCCCGCCGCGCGCCCCAGCGCGCGATGGCGCGCAGCGTGTCGCCATGGCCCGAACCCAGGTCCAGCACCGACAGCGTGGCCCGCCCCCACGCCACCCGGTCCAGCCAGCGCAGCGTGGGCCGGTAGCCGAGCGACAGGCGGTTGATGGTTTCCAGCTGGCGCAGGCATTGGCGGTACTCGTCCCAGTCCAGGCCGGGCTGGTCCATCAGCTCCTCGCCCCGCGCGCGTTGCATCACGCAGCACCCCGGAAGGCCAGGCTCTCCACCCCCACGCCGGGGCCGAAGCCCAGCGCCACGCCGCGCCGTCCCGCCGCGCCCTCGGCCATGATGCGCGCCAGCACGAACATCACGGTGGCCGACGACATGTTGCCGAACTCGTGCAGCACCTGGCGCGAAGGCGCCATCTGCCCCTCCCCCAGCCGCAGCGCGAGCTGCACCGCGTCCAGGATGGAGCGCCCGCCGGGATGGACCGCCCACAGCGTCGCGTCCGGGGCGTCCAGCGCCGCCAGGTGCGCCGGCAGGTGCCGCAGGATCACGCCGGGCACCCGGCCGGACAGGCGCATGTCGAAGCCGTCATCGCCGATGCGCCAGGTGATCAGCCCCTCGCTGTCGGGCAGCGTTTCCTGCCGGAAGCGTTCGAGTTCCAGGCCCTGCACCTCCGCGGTCACCAGCGCGGCGGTGCAGCCATCGGCGAAGAGCATGAAGCACAGCGCCTGCTCCAGCGAGGAGGTTTCCTGGAAGTGCAGCGTGCACAGCTCCAGGTTCACCACCAGCACCCGCGCCTGCGGCTCGGCGCGCACGATGTGCCGCGCCAGCTTGAGCGCGTGGAAGGCGGCGTTGCAGCCCATGAAGCCCACCAGCGTGCGCTCGATGCGCGGGTCCAGTCCGAAATGCGCCATGAGGCGCTGGTCCAGCCCCGGCGCCTCGAAGCCGGTGCAGGAGACGGCGACGAGGTGCGTCACCCCCTCCCGCCAGTCCCGCCCCAGCCGCGCGCCCAGCGCGTCCAGCGCCGCGGCCGCCAGCGGCAGGCAATCCGCCGCGTAGCGCGCCATCCGCCGCGCGGTGGAGGGAAAGGCACCGGGCAGGTAGAAATTGTCCGACACGTCGCCCCGCAAGGGCGAGAAGCGGTGGGCGATGCCGCTGCGCTCCGCCATCCGGTCGAACAGGGCGCGCTCGCGCTCCGTCCGGAGCAGGGTGGGGGCATGGGCCAGGAAGCGGGCATGCACGTCGTGCGGCGGCACCGCGGTGCCGATGGCGTTGAGGAAGGCGCGTGGGGGCATCACCCCCCAACGTGGGAGGGCCGCTGCGGTTCACACCCCCCGGCAGCGCTATCCATGCGCCCCGCATTCCAGCGACACGACCGAGGACGCCTCCCGCACCAGCGCGAACAGCGCACGCAGCCGGCCGATCACCTCCTCGCGCTCGCGGCCGTAGCCGGGGTGGCGCGGGCTGGGCGGCTCGCCGAAATCCAGCTGGGGCAGCGCCGCCTCGGGCGCGGGGAACACCGTGTCCAGCAGGGCCGCGGCCGCGTCCACGTCCAGCCGCAGCAGCCGGCGCACCAGCGCCGCCCGCGTCACCCCATGCCGGGGCGAGAAATCGGGGATGTCCACCGCCACCAGCCAGATGCGGTGGATGAGCGCCAGGCGCAGCGCGTGCACGGCGAAGAGCCGGTCGCTCATCCGCGGGCTGCCGCCCGGCCAGGCGCCGCGCAGCGCCAGGTCGTCCTCCGCCAGCCGGCGGAACACCCGGCGCACCGCGTCGCCGATCCCCTGCTCCTCCAGCGCGTGCGCCACCGCGGTCAGCGCCGCCGCCCGCCCGGGGCGCCGCGTCGCTCCCGCCCGGTCCAGCCAGTTGCCGGGGTCGAGCGTGGCGACGTAGCCGCGCAGCACCTCGCGGTCGCCCAGCGCCAGCCCCGCGCGGGCGAAGGCCATCGCGCCCGAGAAGCGGGGCGACTTCGCCAGCAGCTCCTCCAGCGTCTCCGGCTCGCGCGGGGCCACCCGGCCCAGGCCGTGCGTGAGGTTCGCCGGGAAGCCGAGCTGCTGGAGCACGGCGTTGTTGGGGATCGCCCGCAGCTCGCGCGGGTGGCGGATGGCGGCCGGCCCGCCCGCATCCCCCGGGAGCCGGTGCCGTCCAGCAGCGCCGGGCCGAAGCCGCCCAGCAGCGCGGCGTAGCCCGCATCCTCCACCAGGCCCGCCATCGCCGCGCGCATGCCGGCGAACAGGTCGGCCACGTAGTCCCCCTCGGCGTAGACGGGGTCGGTCCGCGCATCCTCCGTCCCGCCGAAGCCGTGCTCGGCCAGCCGCGCCACCGCCGCGTGCGCCAGTTCCGGCGTGCCGAAGGTGAGGTAGCCGTCGCTGCCCTGGAAGCTGCTCTCGTGGCGCAGCGCGATGCCGCGCTCCTCGAAGGCCGCGCGCACCGCCGGCGGGTCCAGGTAGGCCAGGCGCGCCGCCAGCCCGTCCGGGTGCCCGCCGCGGCCCAGCCCCTCGCCATGGGTGTCGAACAGCACCACCTCCAGGTCGCTCATCCCGTGGCGGGTCAGCAGCTCGGCCACGCGCAGCTTGAGGCGCTCGATGAGGTGCGAGGCGGCGATCTGGCCGACGTAGCGCCCGGAATCGCTGTAGCCGAACTGCAGGAACAGCCGCCCGCGCCGGCGCAGGTGCGCGCGGAAGTGCGGGCTTCGCAGCGCCTCCTCGATCACCCGCTCGCCGCGCTTCTCCAGCGCCTCCGCCGTCTCGAACAGGGGCGAGATCTCGACGTGGTCCTCCACCCCGCACAGGCGCGCCAGCAGCAGGGCGGCCAGCAGGGTGAAGCCGCTTTCCGTCTCCGCCACCAGGAAGCGCACGGGCTGGGAGGCGTCCACGTGCTTGGCGATCTGCGCCACCACCATCACCAGCCGCAGGGCGGAGGCGCTTTCGGCCAGCAGCCCGCCGAAATCCACCGGCTCGGGCTGGGCTTCCTCCAGCGCCTCGTTGATGCCCATGAACAGGGCGCGGCGCTGCGCCGGGTCGTCCAGCCCGCCGCTCAGGCCGGGCACGCGCAGCCGGGCCGCGTTGTGCAGCTGCGCCGCGTTCAGCCGCACATGCGTGCCGGCCAGCGACAGCCCGTGCCCCAGCAGGCCGGCGCGGGCCGTGCACAGCGCCAGCCGGGCCTCGTCGCCCCCCGCCCCCGCGATGGCGGCGTCGAGCAGCGGCAGCAGGGGCTCGGGCGTCACCAGCGCCGCCTCGCGGCCTTCCAGCAGGGCGCGGGCGAAGATGAGCGCGCCCTCGGGCGTCACCTCGCCGGGCGGCGGGCAGGCCCCGACCTGCGCGTCCACCGCCGCCAGCGCCGCCTCCAGCCTGGCCTCCAGCGCCGCCGTCCCCGCCTCCCCCACCGCGCGGGCCTGGACCAGCAGCCGGGCGAGGCCCAGGCGCTTCATCCGCAGCCGCAGCCGCAGCGTGTCCTGCCAGCCGATGTCCGTGCGCCCGTCCGTGTCGTAGCCGACCCAGGAGGCGAGGATCACCGGACGGGGCGAAAGCTGCGTCCAGCGCCCGGGGAACTCGTCCCGCGCCGCGTCCAGGAAGGCGGCGGCCAGGCGGTCCAGCGCGTCGCGCCCGTTCTGCATGGCGGCCACCGCCTGGCCGAACTCGTCCTCCAGCGTGGGTGCCGCGGGGCGCAGGGGCAGCCCTTCCGGCAGCGGCGCCCCGCAGGCGGCGGCCGCCAGCGCCGCGCAGGTGGCCGGCGGCAGGGAGAAGGTGGGGTGCGCGGTGAAGACCGCCGCCACGCGCGGGCGCTCGGCCAGCCGGCGGAAGGCGCCGAAGGCCAGCGGCTTGCCGTCCGGGCGCAGCGCGCGGCGGGCCACCGCCACCAGCGCGGCGTCGGATTCCGCGCGCCCCGTGCCGCCGACGTGGCGCGCCAGCGCCGCCGCCCGGCCGGCCAGCGCCGCCTCCGCCATGCCCCGCAGCGCCGCGCGCAGGGCCTCCAGCCCCCCCTGCCCGTCATCCACGAGGCGCGAGACGGCGAGCGCCATCTCCAGCGCCGGCATGGCGAAGGGGTCGCCCTGCGCCTCCTGGCGGAAACGGCGGGCGAGGGCGGGGAGGTCTGGGGTGCTCACCCCGCCACCCTAGCAAGCCTGCACGCGGATGGTATCGCAATGCAGCATGCCGGCGCGAATTGCGCCCTTGCCGGGCGCGGCCCGTCCCGGCAGGATGCCGCGGCCAGACATCGCGCATGCGGGCAGGCTTCCGCCGCGCCCAGGGGACGCCTTCCAGCATGGCCGCCGGCCGCTTCCGCCGCTTCCTCGCCTCCCGCCGCGGCCCGGGGCTGCGGGCGCTGCACGCGCTGGCCGTCCTCGCGCTGCTGGTCCCGGCGGTGCTCATGGGCTCCTACGCCGCCATGTCCTGGCAGGTGCAGGAGCGCCTGGCGCTGGAACGGCTGGACCGCGCGGCCGAGCTGCTGCACGAGCACGCAACCCGCGTCTTCGACACCTTCGAGCTGCTGGCCTCCTACGCCGACGAGCTGACGGCGGGCCTGTCGGCGGCCGGCATCCGCGGCGACGAGGGCGAGATCAACGCCCGCCTGCGCCGCTACAAGGACGTGCTGCCCCAGGTGCAGGACATCTGGCTGCTGGACGCGGAGGGGCGCGGCCTGGTCTCGGCCAACGTCTTCCCCATGCCGCCGCGCCTGGACCTGTCCGACCGCGACTACTTCCGCGCCCTGCGCGACGGCGGGCCCGAGCCCTTCGTTTCCGACGTGCTGCGCGGGCGCGCCCAGTCGGACGCGATGTTCTTCCAGTTCGCCCGCCGCTTCTCGCCCGGGCCGGACGGGGGGTTCCGCGGGGTCGTCGCCATCTCCGTGCAGCCGGAATACTTCCGCGACTGGTTCGCGCGCGTGGGCGCGCTGGGCCTGTCCTCGGCGGCGCTGGTGCGGGCGGACGGCTACATCCTCGCCCGCTTCCCGCCCATCCCGGAGGGGCGGCCGCGCCAGGTGCCGGGCGCGGGGTTCCACGACGCCGTGGCCGCGCGCAGCGACGCGGGAACCTATGCCGGCGTGTCCGCCACCACGGGCGACGCGGTGCACCTCGCCTATCGCCGCCTGCCCGGCCACCCCGCCTACGTCATCGTGGGCACGGAGAGTGCTGCGATGCGCCGCGCCTGGCGGGACGGGCTGGTGCTGCCCTTCGCGCTCGGCTTTCCCGCCGCGCTGTCGCTGTTCGGCCTCACCCAGGTGGCGCTGGCGCAGTCGAGGCGCGAATCCGCCGCCCTGGCCGCGCTGCGCGAGGAAACGGGCCGCGCCGAGGCAGCCGAGGCGGCGCGCCGCGCGGCGGATGCGCGCTACCGCGCCTATTTCGCCAATTCCTCCGAGGGGCTCTTCGTCATCGCCGTCCACGGCCCGCGCGACTTCGCCCTGGAGGAGCTGAGCCCGGCCAACGAGGCGATCAGCGGCCTGTGCTCGGCCGCCGTCGCCGGCCGGGCGCTGCACGCGGTGCTGCCCGCCGCCGTGGCCGACCGGCTGCGCGAGCGCTTCTCCACCTGCGTCAGGCGCCGCGCCCCCGTGACCTACGAGGACGAGCTGGACCTGCCGATCGGCCGCCGCCGCTTCGAAAGCAGCCTCGCCCCCATCATGGACGAGGCGGGGCGCGTCACCCACCTCATCGGCGCCTCGCGCGACGTCACCGAGCGGCGGCACCTGGAGGAGCGGCTGCGCCAGAGCGAGAAGCTGGAGGCGCTGGGCCAGATGAGCGCCGGCGTGGCGCACGACTTCAACAACATCCTCCAGGTCGTCGTCGGCAACCTCGACATGCTGCGCCGCGCGCCCGAGGCCCGGCGCGAGGTGCTGATCGGCAACGCGCTGCTGGCGTGCGAGCAGGGCAGCCGCATCACCTCCCAGCTTCTCGCCTTCAGCCGCCGCCAGCCCCTGCGGCCCGAGCCCACCGAGCTGGGCGCCCTGCTGGCGGGGATGGAGGACATGCTGCTGCGCTCGCTGCGCGCCGACATCCGCCTGGCGCTGCCCCCCGCCGGCGCGCAGGCCTGGGTGGAGGTGGATGCGGCGCAGATGCAGACGGCGCTGATCAACCTCGCGGTGAACGCGCGCGACGCCATGCCGCGCGGCGGCACGCTGGCCATCCACCTGCGCGCCGAGGGGCGCGAGGTGGTGCTGGAGGTGGCCGACACCGGCGAGGGCATGCCCCCCGCGGTGCTGGCCCGCCTGGGCGAGCCCTTCTTCACCACCAAGCGCGAATCCGGCCGCGGCACCGGGCTGGGCCTCGCCCAGGTCTTCGGCTTCGTGCAGCAGAGCGGCGGGCGGGTGGAGGCGCGCAGCGCCCCCGGCCAGGGCACCCGGCTGCTGCTGCGCTTCCCCGCCGTGGCCCCCGCCGGCCCGGCCGCGCCCGCCGTCCCCGCCGCGCCCGGCGACGGCCGCGCGCTGCGCATCCTGCTGGTGGAGGACACGCCCGAGGTCGCCGCCGCCACCGCCGGCGTGCTGGAGGGGCGCGGCCACGCCGTCACGCCGGCCGCCGAGGCCGGGGCCGCGCTGGCCGCCCTGCGGGACGGGGCGCCCTTCGACCTGGTGCTGAGCGACCTGGTGATGCCCGGCGCCATGGACGGGCTGGCCCTGGCGCGGGCCATCCGCCGCAGCTGGCCAGGCCTGCCGGTGCTGCTGCTGTCCGGCTACAGCGACGCGGCGGGCGAGGCGGCGCGCGAGGGGTTCCCCCTGCTGCTCAAACCCGTGGCGGCGGAGGTGCTGGCCGCCGAGGTGGCCGCGCTGGTCACGGCGCCCGTAGCCACAGCGCCTCCTTGACCGCCTTCTCCACGAAGGCGCGGTGCGCCGCCTCCTGCTCCGGCGTCGGCACGATCGGGCGCGGGGTGCGCGGGGCGCGGGTCTCCGTGGCCAGCAGGGAGACGGCCGGCGCCTCCTCCAGCGCCAGGCCCGACTGGCGGCCGCCGCGCAGCTCCAGGTAGGCGGCCGCCAGCAGCGTCACGTCCAGCAGGGCGTTGTGGGTGGTGCGCTCGCTGAGGTCGATGCCGAAGCGGCGGCACAGCGCGTCCAGGCTGTTGGGCGCGCCGGGGAAGCGCTGCTTGGCCAGCACCAGGCTGTCCACCATGCGCGCACGGTCCAGCGCGGGGTGGCCGGCGCGGAACAGCTCGGCATCCAGGAAGCCGAAGTCGAAGGGCGCGTTGTGGGCGACGATGGGGCTGTCGCCCAGGAACTCCAGCATGGCGGGCGCGACGTCGCGGAACTTCGGCTTGCCCTCCAGGTCGGCGCGGGTGAAGCCGTGCACGCGGGTGGATTCCGGCGGCACGTCGCGCTCGGGGTCCACCAGGGCGTGGAACTGGCGGCCGGTCGGCAGCAGGTTCACCAGCTCGATGGCCGCGACCTCGATCACGCGGTCGCCGGTCAGCGGGTCGAAGCCCGTGGTCTCGGTGTCGAGCACGATCTCGCGCATGTCTCAGAAGCCCTTGGCGGCGAGGAGGCGACGCAGCTGCGCCACGGTGTGGAAGCGCGACAGGCCGGTGCGGACGACATGGGTGGCGCGGCGGCGCTTTTCACCATCGGGCATCTGGCGGGCGCGGATGGCTTGCAGCCGCGCGGGCGTCATCCCGGGGCGGCGCAGCACGCGGACGGCCTGGACGGCGGCGGGGGCGGAGACGACGAGGACCTCGTGGAGGCCCCGCAGGTCGCGCTTCGTCTCGAACAGCAGCGGGATGTCGAGCACGGCGAGCGGCGCCTGGCGGGCGCGGGCGCGGCGCAGGAAGCGCCCTTCCGCACGGCGGACCAGGGGGTGGATGATGCGCTCCAGCGTCGAGAGCGCCGCGGGGTCGGCCAGCGCGACGCGGCGCAGCGCCTCGCGCTGGACGGCGCCGCCCTGCACCGCGTCGGGGAAGGCGCGGGCGATGGGGCGCACCGCGGCGCCGCCGCGCGCCTGCAGGGCGTGCACCGCGGCGTCGGCGTCGAAGACCGGGATGCGGCGGGCGAGGAAGACGCGCGCGGCGGTGCTCTTGCCCATGCCGATGCCGCCGGTGAGGCCCCAGACCTTCACAGCAGGTCTGCGGCGACCGCCCGGCGCAGCGCCTGGTCCACCACCGGGTCGGGGCCGAACCAGGCGGCGAAGCCGGGGCGGGCCTGGTGCAGCAGCATCCCAAGCCCGTCCACCGCGCGCAGCCCCCGCGCGCGGGCCGCGCGCAGCAAGGGGGTTTCGAGCGGGACATAGACGATGTCGGCCACCAGCGCCGCGGGCGGCAGGGGTGCGAGGTCCAGTTCCAGCGGCGGCTGGCCATGCATGCCCAGGCTGGTGGCGTTCACCAGCAGCGCGGCCTCGCGCAGCGGCGGCGCCTCCGCCACGGCGACGGGCCCGCCGAGGTCGCGCGCCAGCGCCTCGGCCCGCGCCGGGTCGCGGTTGACGAGGGTGAGGTGCGGGCAGCCGGCATCGAGCAGCGCGGCGGCGATGGCCCGCGCCGCGCCGCCTGCGCCCAGCACCACGGCGGGGCCGGCGGCGACGTCGTGCCCCTCCAGCGAGGACAGGAAGCCGAAGCCGTCCGTGCAGTCCCCGGTGATGGCGGCGTCCGTGAAGACCAGCGTGTTGACCGAGCCGGCGCGGCGGGCGCGCTCCGTCACGGCGTCGCAGATGGCGAAGGCGGCTTCCTTGTGCGGCAGGGTGACGTTGCAGCCGCGGAAGCCGGCGGCGCGCAGCCCGTGGATGGCGGTGGCGAAGGCGTCGGGGCGCACCGCCAGCGGGACGTAGGCGGCGTCCAGCCCGTGGCGCGCGATCCAGTGGCCGTGCAGTTGCGGGGAGCGGGAATGGGCGACGGGCCAGCCGATGACGCCCGCCAGCGCGGCCTTGCCGGTCAGGGGCATGGCCCAGCCGAGCAGAGGCGGGACATGACATCCGACGCGAAGCCCGGCCTCGCCGCAGACGGCGCACCCGCGGCGCTTCCACAGGGAAGCACGACGTCGCCGCCGACCAGCGTGCGGTCACGCAGCGCCGCAAGACGCCGCGCGCCCAACACGAATCCGCCCGCAAGGCGGGCGGCGCGCCCAGACCGACCGTCCAGCCGGCGCGCCCGCGGCGGCGCGGAAGCCAAGCGGCCGGAGGCCGCGCCCGGCGCTTGAGGGCACATGATCAAATGGTGACGCTGGGAACCAGCGTCGCCTGCATGGCGGCGCACAGCGTCTCGGTGCCGTCCTCCGAGCGCATCCACACCTCGGCGCGGGCCACGGTGAGCGTGCGGCCGGGCTTGAGCACCTCGGCGCGGGCGATGGCCAGCACGCCGCGGGCGGGGCGCAGGAAGTTCACCTTCAGCTCGGCCGTCAGCACCTCCTGCCCAGGCGGCAGCAGGGACAGCGCGGCGTAGCCGCAGGCGTTGTCGGCCAGCGTCGTCAGCACGCCCGCGTGCAGGAAGCCGTGCTGCTGCGTCAGCGTCTTGCGGAAGGGCGCCTCGATGGTGCAGCGGCCGGGGCGTGCCTCGGCGATGCGCGCCTCGATCACGCGCATCAGGCCCTGCTGGGCGAAGGATGCCTCGATGCGGCGCTGGAGTTCCTGGTGTGGCATTACAGCTTCCATCCGGTGTGAAGGGCCACGATGCCGCCGGACAGGTTGCGGTGCGCCACGCGCTCCAGCCCCGCCTCGCGCATCATGGCCGCCAGCGCCTCCTGGTCGGGGAAGGTGCGGATGCTTTCGGCCAGGTATTCGTAGCTCTCGGCGTCGCCGGCGATGCGGCTGCCCAGGCGCGGCAGCACCTTGAAGCTCCAGGCGTCGTAGAGCGGCACCAGCGCGCCGATCTCCAGGCGCGAGAACTCCAGCACATGCGCCCGCCCGCCGGGCTTGAGGACGCGCCGCATCTCGCGCAGCACGGCGGCCTTGTCCGTGCAGTTGCGCAGGCCGAAGGCCATGGTGATCTTGTGCACGCTGTCCGCGGGCAGCGGCAGGCGCTCGGCATCCGCGCAGAGGAAGGACAGGCCGCGCACCAGGCCGCGCTCGGCCGCGCGGTCCTGGCCCACGCGCAGCATCTCGTGGTTGATGTCCGAGCAGATGACCTGCCCGGCGCCGCGCCGGAGCGCGAGGAAGGAGATGTCGCCCGTGCCGCCAGCGAGGTCGAGCAGCACCTCGCCCGCGCGGGGGGCCACGGCGTTGAGGAGGATGCGCTTCCACAGCCGGTGGATGCCCAGCGACATGGCGTCGTTCATCAGGTCGTAGCGCGGGGCCACGCTGTCGAAGACGCGGCGGACCAGGGTGGCCTTCTCGGCGGCGGGAACCTGGCGGAAGCCGAAATCGGTCTCGGTGCTCATGCGCGGCCATCCTGCCACGCCGGGGCGGCGCTTGCCACCCGCGGGGCGGCGCGCGACATGGGCCCGGAAGGAGAACGCCATTGCCCGAGCTGCCCGAGGTCGAGACGGTGATGCGCGGGCTGGACGCGGTGCTGACGGGCGCGCGCATCACGGCGGCCGAGACGCGGCGCGAGGGGCTGCGCTGGCCCTTCCCGCCCGCGCTGCGCCAGGTGCTGACGGGCGCGCGGGTGGAGGGCTTCCGCCGCCGCGGCAAGTACATGCTGATGCGGCTGGAAGGGCGGGACACCCTGCTGGTCCACCTGGGCATGAGCGGGCGGATGGTGGCGCGGCGCGAGGACGCGGCGCCCGTTCCGTCGCTGGGCCCGCAGGGCGCGGCCAGCGACGCGCGCGGCGCCACCGGCGAGATGCACGAGCACGTGGTGCTGGAAACGGACCACGGCTGGCGCGTCGGCTTCGTGGACCCCCGCCGCTTCGGCAGCCTGGACCTGGTGGCGCGCGGCGTGGAGGACGGCCACCGCCTGCTGCGCGCCCTGGGGCCGGAGCCGCTGGACGACGCCTTCGACGCCCCGGCGCTGGCCGCCGCGCTGGCTGGCAAGCGGACCCCCGTGAAGGCCGCGCTGCTGGACCAGGGCGTGGTGGCGGGCCTGGGCAACATCTACGTCTGCGAGGCGCTGTTCCGCGCGGGCATCGCCCCCACCCGGCTGGCCGCCTCCGTCACGGCGGCGGAGGCGGCGCGGCTCGTGCCCGCCATCAAGGGCGTGCTGGCCGACGCCATCGCCGCCGGCGGCTCCTCTCTGCGCGACTACGTGCGCGCGGATGGCGAGCTGGGCTTCTTCCAGGACCGCTTCGACGTCTATGCGCGCGAGGGGGCGCGCTGCGCGGCCTGCCCGGGCGAGCCCGCCTGCCCCGGCGTGCTGCGGCTTGTGCAAAGCGGCCGCTCGACCTTCTATTGCCCGCACACGCAACGCTGAGGAAAGCGCCCATGGCCTTCGAGATGATCGTCACCGAGACCCAGGGGCGCACCGGCCTCATCCGCCTCAACCGGCCTCAGGCGCTGAACGCGCTGTGCGACGCGATGATGGGCGAGATCAGCACCGCGCTGGCCGGCTTCGACGCGGACGACGCCATCGCGGCCATCGTCATCACCGGCAGCGAGAAGGCCTTCGCGGCCGGCGCCGACATCAAGGAGATGAAGGACCGCACCTACCCCGCCGTGCTGGCCGAGGACTTCATCGGCAAGTGGGAGGCGGTGACGACCACCCGCAAGCCGGTGATCGCCGCCGTGTCCGGCTTCGCGCTGGGCGGCGGCTGCGAGCTGGCGATGATGTGCGACATGATCATCGCCGCCGACACGGCGAAGTTCGGCCAGCCCGAGATCAACCTGGGCATCATCCCCGGCGCCGGCGGCACGCAGCGGCTGACGCGCGCGGTGGGCAAGGCCAAGGCGATGGACCTGGTGCTCACGGGCCGCATGATGGACGCGGCCGAGGCCGAGCGCGCCGGCCTGGTGGCCCGCGTGGTGCCGGCGGACGCGCTGATGGCGGAAGCCATGAAGGTGGCGGAGAAGATCGGCCAGCTGTCCGGCCCCTCGGTGCAGGTGGCCAAGCAGGCGGTGAACGTGGCCTTCGAGACGACGCTGCGCGAAGGCGTGCGCTACGAGCGGGGCGTGTTCTACGCGCTCTTCGCCACCGCGGACCAGAAGGAAGGCATGTCCGCCTTCGCCGAGAAGCGCAAGCCGGCCTTCGCGCAGCGTTGACGCGGGCGTCACCGGGTGTTGAAGCTTGACGCGGGCGGGGCGGGGGCCTAAGGAACCGCCTTCCCGCGGGGGGCCCTGGTCCGCCGCTGCACCCTTGTTCAGAAGCAGTTCCGACCGCCCATGGCCAACAATGCCTCCGCGCGCAAGCGCATCCGCCAGACCGAGAAGCGCACCGAGCGCAACCGCATGCGCCGTTCGCGCGTGCGCACCTTCATGCGCAAGGTCGAGCTCGCGCTGGCGGCCGGCACCAAGGAGGAGGCGCAGGCCGCCTTCCAGGCCGCAGCCCCCGAGATGCAGCGCGCCGTGACCAAGGGCGTCCTGCACCGCAACACGGTGGCCCGCAAGCTTTCGCGCCTGTCCGCGCGCATCAAGGCGATCGCGCCCAAGACGGCCTGAGTCCAGGCAAGTCTTCCAGTTCCGAGGGTGAAGTCACCGGGAAGGGTCCGCCTTCCCGGTGATTTTCCTTGCGCGCATGGCAACCCATTATGGGCGCGTTTTGTTTGCCACAGGGCGGAAGTCTCGGCGCCGCGCGCCTGCGGCGAGGGTGGGTTTTCGCACCCGCCCGGGTTAGCATCGGGTCATCACGGGGCCGGGCGGATGCGCCTTGGCCGGGGCTGTCGGGGACAGGGGCACGCGGAATGGAGACAGCGCCGGAACACCTGCCCCGCAGCGGGGCCGAGGGGCTTTCCCCGGCGGGGGACATGGCCACCGGCTGGGCCCGCGTCCGCGCCCGGCTGCGCCAGGAGGTCGGCGACGTCGAGTACCGCACCTGGCTGCGCCAGATGACGCTGACCGGGCTGGAGGACGACGCGGCCATCGTCACCCTGCCCACCCGCTTCCTGCGCGACTGGGTGCGCGACCACTACGGCGACCGGCTGAAGGCGCTGGTGACGGCCGAGATCCCGCCCCTGCGCGGGGTGGAGCTGCGCGTGGCGGCCGCCCGCGCGCCCCGCGCCGAGCCGGCGGAGGCCGCGCCCGCGCCGGAGCCCGCGCTGGCGGAGAACCTGGCCCAGGCGCCGGCCCCGCAGCCGGCCGCGCCCCCGGGCAATGACTGGGTCGCCCCGCTCGACCCGCGCTACACCTTCGACACCTTCGTGGTCGGCAAGCCCAACGAGTTCGCCCATGCCTGCGCCCGCCGCGTGGCCGAGGCCCCGGCGATGGCCGGCTTCAACCCGCTGTTCCTGTACGGCGGGGTGGGGCTGGGCAAGACGCACCTGATGCACGCCATCGCGTGGTCCCTGCGCGAGCAGAACCCGCACCTGCCCGTGGCCTACATGAGCGCCGAGAAGTTCATGTACCGCTTCATCGCGGCACTGCGCAGCCACAACACCACCGAGTTCAAGACGCAGCTGCGCTCGGTGCAGGTGCTGATGGTGGACGACCTCCAGTTCCTCATCGGCAAGGACAACACGCAGGAGGAGTTCTTCCACACCTTCAACGCGCTCATTGACGGCGGCAAGCAGATCATCCTGTCCGCCGACAAGGCGCCGACCGACCTGTCGGGCATCGAGGACCGGCTGCGCACGCGCCTGTCCGCCGGCATCGTGGCCGACCTGCACGCCACCACCTACGAGCTGCGCCTGTCCATCCTCCAGGCCAAGGCGAGCGACGCGGGCGTCGCCATCCCGCCCGTGGTGCAGGAGCTGCTGGCGCGCAAGATCGCGTCCAACGTGCGCGACCTGGAGGGGGCGCTGAACCGCCTCGTCGCCCACGCCAAGCTGTTCGGCCGGCCCATCACGCTCGACACCGCGCCCGAGGTGCTGGCCGACATCCTGCGCTCCCACGACCGGCGCATCTCGATCGACGACATCCAGCGCAAGGTGGCCGAGCACTTCAACATCAAGCTCAGCGAGATGTCGTCGGAGCGGCGCGCGCGCGCGGTGGCGCGGCCGCGGCAGGTGGCGATGTACCTGTGCAAGCAGCTCACCCAGCGCTCCCTGCCCGAGATCGGCAAGCGCTTCGGCGACCGCGACCACACGACGGTGTTGCACGCGGTGAACAAGGTGACGGCGCTGATGGCCGAGGACCCCTCCTTCGCCGAGGACGTGACGCTGATCCGCCGCATGCTGGAAACCTGAGGGCCAGATTGGCCGCTGGGCCGCTTGCTGCTAACTGGGCGTGATTCGCCAGAGGGACCGGGACAGATGAAATTCAGCGTCGAGCGCGCCATCCTGCTCAAGGCCCTGGCCCACGCGCAGTCGGTGGTGGAGAAGCGCAACACCATCCCCATCCTGGCCAACATCCTGCTGGACGCCCGCGAGGGCGGGCTGAAGATCACGGCGACCGACATGGAGATCGCCATCGTCGAGGAGGTGCCGGGCGTGCAGGTGGCCCGCGCCGGGCGCACCACCGCGCCGGCGGCGACCCTGTTCGAGATCGTCCGCAAGCTGCCCGACGGCGCGACGGTGGAGTTGGATCACAAGGGCGGCGACGCCCCGCTGGCGCTGCGGGCCGGACGCTTCCAGACCAGCCTGTCCGTGCTGCCGGTCGAGGACTACCCGGCGATGACCGAGGGCTCGCTGCCGCACGCCTTTAAGCTGGAGGCGGCGAAGCTGCGCGGCCTCATCGACCGCACGCGCTTCGCCATCTCCACCGAGGAGACGCGCTACTACCTCAACGGCATCTACCTGCACGTGGCCGATGCCGAGGGCCGCAAGGTGCTGCGCGCCGCGGCCACCGACGGCCACCGCCTGGCGCGGGTGGAGGAGGAGCTGCCCGCGGGTGCGGCCGGCATGCCCGGCGTCATCATCCCGCGCAAGACCGTAGCCGAGCTGCGCAAGCTGGCCGAGGAGACGCGCGACGAGATCGAGGTGAAGCTGAGCGAGACCAAGATCTCCTTCCGCATCGGCGCGGTGGCGCTCACCTCCAAGCTCATCGACGGCACCTTCCCGGACTACGAGCGCGTGATCCCCAAGGGGAACGACAAGGTGATGGAGGTCCACTCCAAGGCCTTCGCCGAGGCCGTCTCCCGCGTGGCCGCCATCTCCTCCGAGCGCTCGCGCCCGGTGAAGCTGTCGCTGGCCGCGGACTACCTGGAAGTCACCGCCAACTCCGCCGAGGCCGGCAACGCGCGCGAGGAGCTGGATGGCGGCCTCGTCACCTACGCTGCCGCGCCGCTGGAGATCGGCTTCCAGGCGCGGTATCTCGCCGACATCACCGACCAGGCGGGGGATACGCTGGTGTTCCGCTTCTCCGACGGCAACGCGCCGACGGTGGTGCAGGACAAGGCGGACCAGGGCGCGCTCTACGTGCTGATGCCGATGCGGGTCTGACCTCCCCACGCCAGTTTTTCCTCCGCTTCGCTGCGGAAAAACCGCCGCGGGGACCCCATGTGAGGGGCTCTTCATTCCCTGATGTGGTCCCTCCCGCCACGGCGAAGCCGCGGCGGGGTCCCTGAGGCGTCCTGTTGCACGATCCCTCCCCCCGCCTCACCCGCCTGCGGCTGACGCGCTTCCGCTCCTACGCGGCGGCCGAGCTGCGCTTCGGCGGGCGGCTCGTGCTGTTCTCCGGCCCCAACGGCGCGGGCAAGACCAACATCCTGGAAGCCATCTCCCTCCTCTCCCCCGGCCGCGGCCTGCGCGCGGCGCGGATGGCGGAGGTGGCGATGCATTGCGCGCCCTCCTGGGCCGTCTCGGGCCATTTCGCCGACGCGGCGGGCGGCTTCGAGGTGGGCACCGGCACGCTGGACGACGCCACCGGCGAGCGCCGCGCCTTCCGCCTGAACGGCGAGAAGCTGCCCACCCAGGCGGAGCTGGCCGAGCGCCTGCCCATGGTCTGGCTGACGCCGCAGCAGGACCGGCTGTTCAGCGACCCCGCCTCCGCCCGCCGCCGCTTCCTGGACCGCCTGGTCCTGGCCTTCGAGCCGCGCCACGCGCGCGAGGTCGGCGCCTACGAGCGCGCCATGGCCCACCGCAACCGCCTGCTGGCCGAGCCGGACGCCGACCCCGCCTGGCTGGGCGCGCTGGAGGAGGAGATGGCCCGTCACGGCATCGCCGCCGCCGCCGCCCGCCGCGCCCTGGTGGGCCGCCTGGGCGCGGCGCTGGAACAGGGCGTGGCCGGCGCCTTCCCCGCCGCGCGCCTGGCGCTGGATTGCCCCGCGAGCGCCCTGCTGGACCGCATGCCCGCCCTGGAGGCCGAGGACGCCCTGCGCGACGCCTGGCGGGCCGGCCGGCGGCGCGACGCCGCGGCGGGCGCGACGCTCACCGGGCCGCACCGGATGGAGCTGGGCTTCACCCATGCAGGCAAGGACATCCCCGCCGCCCTGTGCTCGACGGGCGAGCAGAAGGCGCTGCTGGTCTCCACCGTGCTGGCCCATGCGGGGCTGATCACCGCCGCCCGCGGCCTGGCCCCCCTGCTGCTGCTGGACGAGGCCGGGGCGCACCTGGATTCCGGCCGCCGCGGGGCGCTGGCGGACGCCCTGCTGCGCCTGCCCGCCCAGGCCTTCCTGACGGGGACGGAGGACCGGGCCTTCCCGGGCGCCGCGATCGAGCGTTTTGCCGTCGAATCGGGTGAAATAGCCCCCCTGCCCCCTGGGTAAACGCCCCCGGAAATGCCATATGAGGCTTAGAGTTTCCGCGGATTTTGCCCCTTACCGATGAGCGACCAGACCCCCCCGCCGCAGGACGGCGACTACACTTCCGAATCCATCACCGTGCTGCGGGGCCTGGAGGCCGTCCGCAAGCGCCCCGGCATGTATATCGGCGACACCGATGACGGCTCGGGCCTGCACCACATGGCCTTCGAGATCATCGACAACTCGGTGGACGAGGCGCAGGCCGGCCACGCCACCCGGGTGGACGTGGTGCTGAACGGCGACGGCAGCGTGACGGTGCGCGACGACGGCCGCGGCATCCCCGTGGGCATCCACAGCGAGGAAGGCGTCAGCGCGGCCGAGGTGGTGCTGACGCGGCTGCACGCCGGCGGCAAGTTCAACCAGAACTCCTACAAGGTCTCCGGCGGCCTGCACGGCGTGGGCGCGGCGGTGGTGAACGCGCTGAGCGAGACGATGGAGGCGCGCATCTGGCGCGACGGCTCCGAGCACGTCATCCGCTTCGCCCATGGCGACACGGTGGAGCCGCTGCGCATCGTGGGCCCGCAGGGCGACCACCCGAGCGGCACGGAGGTCACCTTCAAGCCCTCCTCCGGCACCTTCACCAAGGTGGAATACGAGTTCCCGATCCTGGAGCGCCGCCTGCGCGAGCTGGCGTTCCTTAACAGCGGCCTGAAGATCAGCCTGCGCGACGACCGCCACGTCCCCGCCCAGGCGGCGGATTTCTGCTTCGAGGGCGGCCTGCGCGCCTTCGTCGAATGGGTGGACCGCGGCAAGGAGCCGATCTTCAAGCCGCCCATCGTGGTGGTGGACAAGACCGGCGACGGCATCCGCGTCGAGCTGGCGATGTGGTGGACCAACTCGCCGCGCGAGGTGATGCTGTGCTTCACCAACAACATCCCCCAGCGCGACGGCGGCACCCACCAGGCCGGCTTCCGCCAGGCGCTGACCCGCGTGGTGGCGAAATACGCCGAGGACTACGCCAAGAAGGAAAAGGTGGAGCTGGTCGGCGACGACATGCGCGAAGGGCTGACCTGCGTGCTGTCCGTGAAGGTGCCGGACCCCAAGTTCAGCAGCCAGACCAAGGACAAGCTGGTGTCGTCCGAGGTGCAGCCGGTGGTGCAGATGGCGGTGGCCGACGCGCTGGCGCATTGGTTCGAGACGCATCCGAAGGAGGCGCGCCAGGTCCTCGACCAGGTCGTGCTCTCCGCCGTCGCCCGCAAGGCGGCGCAGTTGGCGCGGGAGAAGGTGGGGCGCAAGAACGCGCTCGACATCTCCACCCTCCCCGGCAAGTTGGCCGATTGCCAGGAGAAGGACCCGACCAAGTCGGAGATCTTCATCGTCGAGGGTGACAGCGCCGGTGGCTCCGCGAAGCAAGGGCGGAATCGGTCGAACCAGGCCATCCTGCCATTGAAAGGAAAAATCCTGAACGTGGAGCGGGCGCGGATGGACCGCATGCTGGGCTCCGCCGAGATCGGCACGCTCATCACCGCGCTGGGCACCGGCATCGGACCCGGCGACCCGTCCAAGGGCGGATTCAGCGCCGACAAGCTGCGCTACCACAAGATCGTCATCATGACGGACGCGGACGTGGACGGCTCCCACATCCGCACCCTGCTGCTGACCTTCTTCTACCGCCAGATGCCCGAGCTGATCGCGCGCGGGCACCTCTACATCGCCCAGCCGCCGCTCTACCGCGGCAAGCGCGGGCAGGAGGAGCGCTACCTGAAGGACGACCGCGCGCTGGAGGACTACCTGCTGGAGAAGGCGGTGGCCGCGGTGCGCATCGCCTTCGCCGACGGGCGCGAGCTGGCCGGCGAGGAACTGGCCGCGGCGGCCGAGCAGCTGCGCCAGGTGGCCAGCCGCATCGGGCGCATGGCGGCTGAGATCCCCGCCGCGATCATCGAGCAGGCGGCCCTGGCCGGCGTGCTGACGCCCGACGGGCAGCGCGCCCTGGAAGGCGCGCCGGAGCTGGCCGCGCGCCTCGACGCCCTGGCCCCGCCCGCCGAGCGCGGCTGGAAGGTGAGCGTGGACGAGGCCGGCATCGCCATGCACCGCGTGGTGCGCGGCGTGGCGGAGCGCCAGCTCATCACCGCCGCCGCACTCCGCTCCGCCGAGGCGCGCTGGCTGGACGAGCGGCGCGAGGCCCTGCGCGCCGACTACGCCGAGCCGGCCCGCGTGCTGGGCGAGGCGAGCGAGACGGTGGTGCGCGGCCCGCTCGCCGCCTTCGACCGCCTCATCGCCCAGGGCCGGCGCAACCTGTCCATCCAGCGCTTCAAGGGACTGGGCGAGATGAACCCCGACCAGCTGTGGAAGACCACGCTGGACCCGGCGGTCCGCACCCTGCTCCAGGTCCGCGTGGACGATGCCGAGGATGCCGAGACGGTGTTCAGCACCCTGATGGGCGACGTGGTGGAGCCCCGGCGCGAGTTCATCGTGGGCAACGCGCTGAAGGTGGCGAACCTGGACGTGTGAGGCGCGCGCGGTTCGTGGTGACGGCCCGCCGCGCCGCGTGGTAGGCGTCGTGGACCAACCGCGCCACGGAGCGCCGATGCCGCATGATGCACAGGACCAGGACGGCGCGGCGCAGGGCGACGCCCCCTTGCTGCCCGGCCTCGCCGCCGCCCTGCCCGTGCCCGTCGCCGTCATCCTGGGCGAGGGGCTGCGCGTGGCCGCGGCCAATGCGGCGTGGAACCGCCTCGCCGCGGGCGCGGCGACGCTGGACGCCCTGTTCCCGCGCGCCGCCCCGGTGGCCGCGGCGGCCCTGGCCAGCGGCGCCGCCTCCCTGTCCCTGCGCGCCCTCGCCGGCGGGGCGGCTGGCGACGCCACCTGGTGGGACCTCGACCTCGTTCCCCATCCCGACCGGCCCGACGCCCTGGTCGTCACCGCGCGCGAGGTGACGGCGGAGGTGCTGGCCCGGCGCGAGGAGGAGGGAGCGCGTGCCGCGCTCGACGCCGTGGACGCCCGGCTGCGGCTGGCGCAGGACGCGGCCGGCGTCGGCACCTGGGAATGGGACGCGCGGACCGACCGCCTGTCCTGGTCGCCCGGGCAGTTCCGCCTGCACGGCATGGACCCGGCGCGCGACGCCCCGCCCGGCTTCGACGCCTGGATCGCCATGGTCCATCCCGACGACCGCGCCCCCCTGCTGGCCGCCGCCGAGGGCGCGGTGGACCCCGACGGCCACTACCAGGTGGAGTTCCGCCTGCGCCTCGCCGGCACGGGGGAGGAGCGCTGGCTGCTGTCCCGCGGGCGGGTGATGCGCCGCGCCCCCGATGGCCGCCCGCTGCGCATCCTGGGCGTCAACCTGGACGTGACGGAGCGCCGGCAGGAGGCGGAGGCCCTGCGCGAGCGCGAGGAGCGCCTGCGCCTGGCCTTCCGCGCCGCCGGCCTCTTCGCCTGGGACTGGGACGTGCCGGCGGGCCGCGTGGTGTGGTCCGACGGCGCGGAGGCGCTGCTGGGCATGGAGCCCGGCGGCTTCCCCGGCACGGTGGACGCCTTCCGCGCCCTGGTCCACCCCGAGGACGCCCCGGCGGTGGAGGCCGCGCTGGGCCGCGCCCTGGCCGGCGAGGACCCCGAATACGCCGCCGAGTTCCGCATGCGCCGCGGCGACGGCAGCTGGCGCTGGACCGCCACGCGCGCCGCCGTGCTGCGCGACGCCGCCGGCCACCCGCTGCGCGTCGTCGGCGTGGACCACGACGTGACGGAGCGCCGCGCCGCCGAGGATGCCCGCGGCGAGGCCGAGCGCCGGGCCGAGGGGGCGGCCTGGCTGCGCCTGGCGCTGGAGGCCGGCGGCATGGGCGCCTGGGACTGGGACACCGGCGACCGCACGGGCGCCGCGCGCTGGGACGCGCTGATGGAGACGCTGACCGGCCTGCGCGCCGAAGGCGGCCGCGGCAACGCCCTGGCCTTCATGGACCGCATCCACCCCGAGGACCGCCCTGCGGTGGAGGAAGCGGTGGCCGCCGCCCTCGCCCAGGGCCCCGGCGGCACCTACGAGGCGGAGTTCCGCTTCCGCCGCCCCGACGGCGCGGTGCGCTGGTTCCGCGGCCGCGGCCAGGTGGCGGCGGGCGGCACGGGCGGCGCCCCGCGCCTGCTGGGCCTGAACTGGGACGTTTCGGAGCGGCGGGAGGCGGCGACCGCGCTGGAGGAGAGCGAGGCGCGCTTGCGCGCCCTGGTCGCCGCCATGCCGCAGGTCGCCTTCGCCGCCCCGCCGGACGGGCGGACGGATTTCGTGAACGCCCGCTGGACGGAGTATTCCGGCCAGGACGTGGCGGCGGCCCGCGACGGCGGCTGGGCCGCGGCGGTGCATCCCGACGACGGCGCCCGCAGCGTTGCCGCCTGGGAGACGGCGGTCCGGACGGGCGAGCCCTGCACCTTCGAGCAGCGGCTGCGCGGCGCCGATGGCGGCTTCCGCTGGTTCCTCACCCGCGCCGAGCCGCTGCGCGACGGCGGGGGGCGCATCTTGCGCTGGTTCGGCACCTGCACCGACATCTCGGCGATCGTGGAGGCGCGGGAGGCCGCCGCGCGCTCGGCCGCCGAGCTGGAGCGGCTGGTGGCGGCGCGCACCCGCGCCCTGGCCGAGGCGGCGGCCGAGCTCCAGGCCGAGATGCGGCGGCGGGAGGCGGCGCAGGAAGCCCTGCTGCAATCGCAGAAGCTGGAGGCGCTGGGCCAGCTCACCTCCGGCGTGGCGCACGACTTCAACAACCTGCTGGCCGCCATCCAGGGCAGCTTCCGCCTGCTGCGGCGCGAGGTGGGAGAGGCCAGCCCCCGCGCCGCCGCCCTGCTCACCCACGGCGAGGGCGCGGCGGAGCGCGGCGCGCGGCTGATCGGCCAGCTTTCCGCCTTCGCCCGGCGGGAGCCGCCGCAGGCGGCCGTGACGGACCCCGCCGCGCTGCTGGAGGGGGTGCACGAGCTGCTGTGCCACACCGCCGGCGCCCTGGCGCAATGCCGCGTCGCCGTCGAGCCCGGCGCCTGGCCGGTGCTGGTGGACCCGGTGCGGCTGGAAACGGTGCTGCTCAACCTCGCCGCCAACGCGCGCGACGCGATGCCGCTGGGCGGGGAGATCACGGTCAGCGCCCGCAACGCGCGGGAGGACGAGCTGCCGCCCGGCCTGCCGCCGGGGCGCGGCTTCCTGCGCCTGGCCCTGCGCGACGCCGGCACGGGCATGGATGCCGACACGCTGCGCCGCGCCACCGAGCCCTTCTTCACCACCAAGCCGCGCGGCATGGGCACCGGGCTGGGCCTGTCCTCCGCCCACGCCTTCTGCGCCGCCTCCGACGGGGCGCTGCGCCTGTCCAGCCGGCTCGGCGAGGGGACGGAGGTGGAGCTGTTCCTGCCGCGCGCCGCCATCCTTCCCGGCGAGGAGGCGGCGGAGGCGGGGGCGCGGCACGGGGACGCCACCATCCTGCTGGCCGAGGATGACGAGGCGCTGCGCCCGGTCACCGCCACGCTGCTGCGCAACCTGGGCTACGCCGTGATCGAGGCGCCGAGCGCGGAGGCCGCCGCGGCCCTGGCCCACGCCGCGCCCGCGCTGGACATGCTGGTGACCGACGTGGCCCTGGGCGGCGTGCCCGGCCCGGTGCTGGCCGCCCGGCTGCGCGCGGAGCGGCCGGGCCTGCCCGTGCTGTTCGTCACCGGCCACGGCCGCGCCCCGGCGCTGGACGGCGGCGCCGTGCTGCCCAAGCCCTTCGCCGAGGCGGACCTCGCCCGCATGGTGCTGCGCGGCCTGGGCCGCCTGCCGGGGGAGGGCGCGCCGCCGCCGGATGGCCGCCTGCTGGCGCGCCTGCGCCACCCCGCGCTGCGCGGCGCGCTGGAGGCCTGGCTCGCCGCGCGCGCCCTGGCCGCCGGCGCCCTGCCCGCCCCGGACGCGCTGGCGGGCGAGGCCCTGCCCGCGGCGGCGCGCGACCACATGTACTTGGCCGAGGTGCAGCCCACCCCCGATGGCGCGGAGATCGGCGCGGCCGGCTTCCGCTTCATCCAGGCCGGGCGGGCGCTGGAGGCGCGCTTCGGCGCCGCCCTGGCCGGGCGCGTGGTGGGGCTGGAGGAGGCGGACGGCGCCGCGCTGACCGACACGCTGGGCGGCTCGCTCGGCGCCGCCTATCGCCGCTGCGCCCGCACCCGCGCGCCCTTGCTGGACTACGCCCGGTTCGACCTGGGCGACGGCTTGCCCGAGCAGGTGGAGCGGCTGGTCGTGCCGCTCTCGGCCGACGGCATCTGGGTGACGCACCTGCTGGGCGTGGCGGTGGTGACGGAGGGCGCGCCGGCCGGGCGCGCTTGACACGCGCGGCCTGCGCCGGAGAGATCACGCCATGGACCTGCCCCCGTTCGACGAACCGCAGCTGGCGATGGCCGTCGAGCGCCTGCCGGCGGAATGCCTGGACCGCCTGCCCTTCGGCGCCATCCGCCTGGACGCGCATGGCCGGGTGAGCGCCTACAACGGCACGGAGCGCCGCCTGTCCGGCCTGCGCCGCGAGGTGCTGGGCCGCGACTTCTTCGCCGAGATCGCGCCGTGCATGGACAACGCCGATTTCCGCGGCCGGATCGAGCGCGCGCGCAAGGCCGGCCGGCTCGATGTCAGCTTCGGCTACGTCAGCGACATGCCGGGCGGGGCCACCGACGTGGAGCTGCACGTGCGCGTGCAGTCCGCCCCCGATGGCGGCGCCTGGATCTTCATGCTGCGCGCCTGAGCGCCGCGGCTCAGGCCACCCCCTCCTCCAGCCGCCCCTTCAGCAGGGCGAGCAGCCCGTCGCCGTCCAGCCGCGCGGGGTCGAAGCCGCTTTCGGCCGCGAAGCCGTCCAGCGCCGGGTCCTCGCCCCCGCCGACATGGGCCATGGACCAGCCGGGGAAGGCGCGCGCCCCGCAGGGCGCGAAGGACAGCAGCGCGACGTCGCCGTGGCGGTCGTCGGCCTGGATGCGCTCGAAGGTGTCCTCCACCGCCTCGCGCGGGCCTTCCAGCACCTGGGCGAAGAGGCGGCGGTTGAACATCAGCGCGCCCGTCAGCCCGGCGCGCGCGTTGTTGCGGCTCGACGCGGCGAGGATCTGCCGCACCTCCCCCAGCCGCGACTCGGCCTCCCCCGCGATGCGGTTCCGGCTGGCATAGACCAGGCGCCAGGTGTCATCGGTCATGCGGCATGCGTTCCCTGGTTGGTTTCGGCGGCGGACGCGGCCAGGAAGGCCGCCGCGTCCGCTGCCGACAATGGGCGGCTGAAGTGGTAGCCCTGGAATTCCGAGCAGCCCTCGGCCGCCAGCCGCAGCACCTGCTCGGCCGTCTCGACGCCCTCCGCGGTGGTGCGCAGCCCCAGGCTGGCGCCGAGGCCGGCGATGGCGCGCACGATGGCGGCCGATTCGCTGCCCGCGCCCATGCCGCGGATGAAGGAGCCGTCGATCTTGATCTTGTCGAAGGGGAATTTCTGCAGGTAGCTCAGCGAGGAATAGCCCGTGCCGAAATCATCCATGGAGATGCGCACGCCGATGGCGCGCAGCGCATGCAGCACGGACAGCACCTCCTCCGTGTTGTCCATCAGCGTGCCCTCCGTGATCTCGAGGTCGAGGCGGGTGGGGCACAGGCCGCTCTCCGCCAGCGCCTCGCGCACCTGGCGCAGCACCTCGCCCTTGCGGAACTGGATGGGGGAAAGGTTCACCGCCACGGACACGCCGCCCGGCCAGCCGGCGGCCTCGCGGCAGGCGCGGTGCAGCACCCATTCGCCCAGGGCGCCGATCAGCCCCGTCTCCTCCGCCAGCGGGATGAACTCGGCCGGGGATACGGCGCCGCGCTGCGGGTGGCTCCAGCGCAGCAGCGCCTCGAAGCCGGTGACGCGGCGCGAGGCGCTGTCCACCAATGGCTGGTAGGCCAGCGCCATCTCGCCCATCACCAGCGCCTTTCGTAAGTCGGCCTCCAGCGCGCGGCGGGCCTGCATGCGGGCGTTCATCTCGGGCGCGAAGAAGCGGAAGGTGCCGCGCCCCGCCGCCTTGGCGGCGTAGAGGGCGAGGTCGGCGTGGCGCAGCGCCTCGGCCGCGCAGCCCGCGTCGGGGCCCAGCAGGCAGATGCCCAGGCTGGCCCCCACATGGGCCGAATGCCCCTCCACCAGGAAGGCGCGGCCCAGCAGCTCCACCAGGCGCGCGGCGACGCGGCCCGCCTCCTCCGCCCCGGTGCCGGGCGCCAGCACCACGGCGAACTCGTCGCCCCCCAGCCGGGCGGCCAGGTCGCCGGCGCGCACCGCGTTGCGGATGCGCCGCGCCACCGCGCGCAGCAGCGCATCCCCCACCGGGTGGCCCAGCGTGTCGTTCACCGCCTTGAAGCGGTCGAGGTCGAGCAGCAGCAGCGCGCCCGCCGGCCCGTCCACCGGCGCCGAGGCGAAGGCGGCGCCCAGCCGCATCTCCAGCCCCACGCGGCCGGCCAGGCCGGTCAGCGGGTCGGTGGCGATGTCGGGCGCGGCGCCATGGGCCGGGCGCTCGGCCAGCTCGGCCAGCCAGCCGCCGCCGGGCAGCGGGCGCAGCGCCAGGGCCAGCACCAGCCCGGCCTTCCAGGGCAGCGCGTGGGACGCGCCCTGCCCCGCCGCGGGCAGCAGCGGGGCCGCGCCGTCCAGGCCCGGCAGCAGGCCGGCCTCGGCCAGCCGCCCCGCCACCTCCCTCAGCCCCAGGCCGCAGGGGTCCACGGGGGCCAGCAGGCGGCGCGCCGCCGGGTTGGCGGACAGCACGGCGCCGCCGCCATCCAGCAGCAGCACGGCGAGGGACAGCTCGTCCAGCAGGTCGGTCGGGTGTTCGGGCACGCGTTGCTCCTCTGCGGGCATCCTGCGCCGGAATGGTTAACGCCGCCTTGAGGCGCCGGCCCCCATCGGCCATGCTGCCTTGCCATTGACGCCGGCGGGTTCCGGGGCACGTTCCACGGGCACGCGAACCACACGGAGGCACCCCCATGCCCGACCCCTTCCCCGTCACCTTCACCGACGCCGAGTGGCGAAGCCGCCTTTCGCCCGAGCAGTACCGCGTCATGCGCCGCCACGGCACGGAGGCGCCCGGCACCTGCGCTGTAGCCGGACAATTGCTTCTGGAAACTCCGCCAATTGCTTTCGGAACCTTTTCAGTCCCGGCTGAGAGCCCACTGACGGGGGTCTGAAGCGCCGCTAAGACCCCCCCTTCTCACTCCTCCAGGCAGACCTTCAGCAGCCCCTCCCTCTCCCTGGCGTGTTCCGACCGGCAGTCGGCGGAGAGCATCGGGTGCGCCCCCCGGTGGCCGCACCCCGCGCACCGGAGCCGGCGGCCGAAGGCGCGGACGCGGACCGCAGGGTCACCCGCCAGCCGCACCGCCCGTCGCAGGCCCATGTCCACCCACCGGCCGCAATCCCGGTTGAGGCAGTGGAAGGAAAGGAACTGCGTCTGCCAGTACTGCAGCCCCGTGCCGATCGGGATGCCGTCCGGATGGATGTCGCCGCCGCTCATGTCCGCAGGCTATCACGGCGGGCTGATCAGCACCTCCCGCGCGGGCTTGGCGTGCCGCCCGCCGGGCAGGCTGTAGCTGGTCAGGACCTCCTCGATCCGGAAGCCGCCGAACACCTCGCGCACCCCCGGCGTGTCGTTCAACGACAGCAGCCAGGTGCCGCGCAGGGTGCCCAGCGCCTGGGCCAGGGCCTCGAAGTCGCCGCGCGCGAAGACGCCGTCGCCGTAGTCGCCCTCGCAGCCCCAGTAGGGCGGGTCGAGGTAGAACAGGGTGCCCGGCCGGTCGTAGCGCGCCAGCAGCGCGGACCAGGGCAGGCACTCGATCACCACACCGGCCAGGCGCTCGTGCACCGCCTCCAGCATGGGCGCCAGCTTGGTGACGTCGAAGCGGCCGGGCGCGCCCGGGCTCACCCCGAAGTGGCGCCCCACCACCTTGCCGCCGAAGGCCGTGCGCTGGAGGTAGAGGAAGCGCGCGGCGCGCTCCAGGTCGGTCAGGGTGTCGGGTGCGGCAGCCTTCAGCCGCTCGAACTCCGCGCGCGAGGTGAGCTGCCAGCGCAGCATGTCCAGGAAGGCCAGGTAGTGCCGCTGGAGCACGCGGAACAGCGTGGCCACGTCGCGCGAGGCGTCGTTGATCACCTCCGCCCGCGCCCGGAAGGGCCGGCGCAGGAAGACGCCGCCCATGCCCACGAAGGGCTCGATGTAGGCCTCGTGGTCGGTGGCGGCGAGGCGCCGGACGATGCGCCCGGCGAGGTTGCGCTTGCCGCCCAGGTAGGGGGCGACGGGGGCGGCCGCGGGGGCTGCCATCAGGGTGGGTGCGACTCGCACGGGTATGCTCCAAGAGCCCCGTCCTCGGCCGAGGATGGCGGGGCGGCTATTCCGTGCGCTGTGTGAGCAGCGCGGCTCGGGCTGTTGACGCAGCCCAGGCCCCCGCCTCTCGGCGGGGCATCGGTCAGGGCGGAAGCGGCCGCGCGATGACGCGGAACTCCCCCACCTCGACGGCGGCTGCCGGGCCGGTGCAGGCCCATTCCCACTCGTACAGGCCGGCCGCCGCCGTCTCGATCGCGGCGCGCCAGACGCCGTCGCCCTGGCCCTGCACCACGGCGGACTGCACGGCGCCGCCGGCGACGCGCCAGCGCAGGGTGACGCCGGTGGCGGTCACCGGCTCGCCGGTCTGGGCGTCCGTCCAGCGCACCCACAGCCATTGCGTGCTGCCCTGCCAGATCGTGCTCATCCCCACCCCCGTCCCAGGCGCACCGTGGCGACGATCGCGCCCGCGCGGCGCGGCGCGGCAGCGATGGCACCGCGGCGCCGGACCGTGGCGCCGATGGCGGGGCGCCGGTCGGCGCGGCCGCGCACCCAGCGCGTGGAGACGGGCGCGCCGCCGCCGACGCTGGCCATGCCGGGCAGGAGGAGGACGGACACACCGAGAATGGCGCCCGGCGCGGCGCCGGTGCTGCCGCCGGAGGCCGTGCCGGGCAGGAGGGACAGGGCGACGGCCAGCGTGCGGCCCGTGGCGGCGGCCGCCCCGGAGGCGGCGCCGGGCAGGAGCGCCACGGCGACGGAAAGGGTGGCGCCGGCGACCGACGCCGCACCGCCCGCGGCGCCCGGCAACAGGGTGGCCGCCACGCCGAGCACGGCGCCGGGGGCGGTGCCGCCAGCCCCGGCACTGGCCGAGCCGCCGAGCAGCGCCACGCCCACGGCCAGCACCCGGCCGGTGGCTGCGGCCGCGCCGGTGGCGCCGCCGGCCAGCAGGGTGACGCCGGCGACCAGCGTGCCGCCGGGTGCCGCGGCCGCGCCGGTGGCTGCGCCGGGGAGGAGGGCAACGACCGCGACGAGCGTGGCGCCCGGGGCCGAGCCGGAGCCGCCGGCGGCCGCGCCGGTGTTGAAGATCGCGTCGTTGAAGATGGCCGCGTTGAACAGGCTCACAGACCCCGCTCCGCGATCTCGGCGGCGGTGACGAAGAGCAGGTCCACCGCGTCCTGGGGCACCGGCGGAGCCAGCAGCCCGGCCAGCATGGCCAACGCCTGGCTGTCGCGCCGCATCTCGGACCCGCCCTCCCACCATGCTACGAGGATCGGATCGCCCGTGCTGCGGACCATGGCATCGGCTGAGGTGAACAGCGTGCCCGCGCCGTGCGGCGCCATGCGCATCGCCGCCTGGGCGGCCCAGCGCGGGACGACGGACGGAACGACCAGCGCGGGCGCCTCGGGGGTGGGCTCGACGTCCGTCCAGGCGTAGCCGGGCGGGAGGGCGGGCAGCGCCGCCATGTCGGGCGCGTCCACCATCGTCTCCGGGCGTCCGGCCGGGTCGATCAGCCAGAAGCGCGTCATGGCAGCCACGTCACGCGAAGCACGCCGCCGGCGCCGGCGCCGCTCGCGCCGCTGGTGCCTGTGCTGCCCGCACCGATGTTGCCGCCGCCGCCACCGCCCCCACCCGGGAACCCGCCGTCGCCACCGGCGCCGCCATCGCCCGTGGCGGAAGCACCCCCGCCGCCACCGCCCTGGCCGCCACCGGCTACTGCGGCGGCACCGTCGGCGCCGTTCATCCCCGCCGCACCGCCCGCCGCAGCGGGACCGCCTGCGGCGCGCCCCGAGCCGGCGCCACCTGCTGAAGCGGCGTTCGCCGCTGTGATGCCGCCGCCCGACCCGCCGCCGCCCGCGCCGCCAACAGGCGCGATGGCGCCACCGGCCGATGAGCTGCCATTCGACGGGCCACCGCCGCCGCCGGAGCCACCATTCTCTTGGGTGGGCGACCCGCCACTGACGCCGGCCCCACCAGACCCGCCCCCGCCCGCCCCAGCGAGGTTGCTGTTGGTGCCGCTGATCGCCCCTGCGCCGCCAGCGCCGTTGGACGCGCTGGCCCCGGTGGTCCCGCCGCCCGGCGGCCCGCCGCCGAAGGCTGCCAGCAAGGCGGTCGCCAAGGTGTTTCCGCCCAGGAAGGTTGTGCCGCCGGTGCTGCCCGCCACGCCGCCACCGGTCGTGACGCCCGCCCGCGCGGCACCTCCGCCCGCGATCACGTAGGGGATGCCGGCCGGGTAGAGCGTGCGCAGCAGCGCGGCCGGGAACCGACCGGTGCGCCGGGCCGCGCCGCCGCCGCCCGCGCCACCGCCGGACGCCGTGCCGGCCGTCGCCTGCTTGGCGCCCGAACCTCCGCCGCCGCCGCCGCCGACCAGTTCGAATTCACCCGCTGACGCCCAGGCCGGGATGGCGAGGTTGCCGGTGCCGGCGGTGATCTCCTGCACGAGCACCGGCGGGATCTCCACCACCGCGCCCTCGCCTGGCTCTGGCACGCCCAGCCGGCAGGGGCCGGTGGCGGTGATGGGGTGGGCCGCGTTCCACTCCGCCTTGTTGACCTCGGCCCCCGCCTCGTCGGCGGCGGTGGCGACCAGGGCGTGTCGGACCTCGACCGCCATCAGGGCAGCGTGAAGCGCAGGGTGCTGGCCGCCAGCGTGAAGGCGGCGCCCGTGCTGGATATGTCGGCGCCGAAATCCACCACGCAGACCAGCTCGTCGGCCGAGGCCGCGCCGCCGCGGCGCTTGTAGTAGACGGCCTGCCGCGCGGTGATGGTGGCGGTGGCCCAGGTCGCGCCGCCCAGCGTCACGTCCAGCCGGTCGTTGGCATTGTCCTGGTTCACCGTCACCGTCACTGCCTGGCCGCCGGCGGTGTAGCCGGCGCCCGAGACCTCGTTGGTGACGTTCGACCGGCGGGAGTGCGCGTCGCGGTCCGGCACGTAGAGGCCGGTGGTCAGCAGCACCCAGAAGGTGTCGGTGTCGAAGTCGATGGCGCCGCGCGCCTGGTCGTTGGCGGCGGAGTTGAACATGAGCGTGGGCATCGGGCGCTCCTCAGGCGGGCTTGGCGGGGACGAAGGCGCCGGCGGCGCCCTCGGGCTGGAACAGGCCGCGGGTGGCGTGCCAGGCGCGGGCCTGCTTGCAATGGCCGGGGCCGTTGCCGGGCAGCGCGTCCACCAGGCGCTCGCGCCGCAGGTCCCAGGGGCGCCCGGTGGCGGCCCGGTGCGCGCTCATGGCGCTGAAGGTGACGTCGCCATTGCCATCCGTCACGGCGCAGAGCGCGCGCGACCAGCCGCGGGCGATCTGGCGGTGGCGCGAGGCAGGGCCGGCGAGCACCACGATGGCGGCGAGGACAGCCAGCGCGGAGAAGGCCAGCAGCGCCAGCAGGCCCAGGGCCAGGCGGCGCGCGAAGGCGACGGCGGCGCTCATTCCGGCGCCACCCAGGCGCCGTCCACCAGGCGCCAGCCGGGCTGGACCTCGGGCGGGGCGGGGACGAGCGAGGCGACGAAGTCAGGGTGGTAGCGCTGGGCCAGCGGTACCTCGTGGCCGTCCAGCACGACGGTGGCCGGGATCAACTCTACGACGACGCCGTCCTGGAGGTGGGCGTGGTGGCTCACAGGCTGAACTCCTCGATGATGACCAGGCCGGGTGCGCCCGCACCGCCGGGGAAGATCGAGCCGCTGGCGGCCACGACCAGGCCGCTGCCCCCTGAACCGGGCGACACCGCCGCATTCGCCGCGCCGTTGAAGTTGACGAGGGAACCGCCTGCGCCGAAGTGGCTTCGCCCGCCGGCGCCACCGAACCCCCCGCCGGCCGAGAGCGCTTGGGTGACGCCCTCGGCGGCGCCGCGTCCGGACCACAGGTTGGCGCCCGACGCCGCCGCCGAGAGGCCGGCGGGGCCGATGTGCGTCGGCGGCGTGGCGTTCGCCAAGGAGCCGCCTCCGTTGCCGCCTGGGGTGGTCATGAGACTGCCGAAGGACGTCGTGCCGCCGGCGCCGCCGGGAACTCCCGATGCAGGGGTCCCGCCCGCGCCCACCGTAACGGTGATAGACGCGCCCACCTGGACCGTCGTGAACACGCCCTGCCCAACGGTGCCGGCGCCGCCCGCGGCGCCCGCCGAGATGTTGCCGCCGGTGCCCGCTGGCGCGCCCCCGCCGGAGCCACCGCCGCCGATTGCCGTGACGCGCACGAAGCCCATGCGCGCGTCCGGCGTGTAGGTCGCAGCACCCGCCGTGTTGAAGGTCAGCACCCGCAGCAGGCGGCCCGGCGGCAGGCGGCGGATGGCCTCGGCCAGCTGCTCGCGGTTGTTGGGGTCGAGCACCTGGCCGGAGATCTCGATGGGCCGGGCGATCTCTTCCTGGAAATCCGTGAGGTGCGTGCCCGGCACCACGGTGCCCGGCTGTCCCAGCGCCAGGTTGCGGTCCCGGTAGCCCAGCCGGCCGGAGCCGAGGTCCAGGGTGTTGCTGCCGGAAATGCGGCGCATGGCGGATCAGCTCCCGTAGTTGAAGTAGACGGTGGTGTGGGCGGGCGCGTGCCGGCGGAGGAGGCATTCGACCGGCGAGGGAATGAAGTCGCCCAGCGGCGAGCCCGCCTCGGAAGCCCCGGCCTCGAACTCGACGAGGGTGGTGGCGGGCAGGTTCACGAACCACTCGAAGCGGCCGTCCTCGCGCACCAGCTCGTCGCCGGCCTGCGAGACGCCGCACTCGAAAGGCGCGCTTTCCGTGATTGTGATGGCCACGCCGATCGCCGCCGCGACCGCCACGAAGAAGGCCGGCGTGGCACCGCCGCGCGAGGTCCAGCGCTGGTGCGCCAGGGCCTGGCGGATGCCGAAGGGCAGCGTGGAGGACGGGCCGAGGCAGGGATCGTCGCCCAGAACGCGCTCGTAGTCCGGCAGCAGGGCGTCGGCCGCGCGCGGGTCCACCTCGCGCAGAAGCGCTTCGGCGCCGTCCTGGAGGGCGGCGAACTGCTCGGCCAGCGGCTCCAGCAGGGCCGGCCAGGCCGCCCCCTCCTCGCGCGGGAAGGCGCGGCCGGGGGGCGAAAGGGCCAGCAGGTGCGCGTGCCCCGGCGTCACGACGCCAGCCAGGTGATGGTGCCCGGCACGGCGAGCTGGCGCGCGGTGAGCGCGACGTCGCCGGCGGGCAGGTCGAGGCGGTGGGCGTATTCACCCGCGGCCGCGCTCAGTGCCTCCACCAGGCGGGAGCGGCGCAGGGTGCCGCCCACGCCCGGCTCCGCCTGGAGGTGCAGCGCGAAGGCGGCGGTGACGGCGGCGCGCACGGCGGCCGTGTCGGGGTCGAGGCGCAGGGACAGGTTCACCGGCACCAGCTCCACCCCCAGCGCCACCGCCAGGGCGGTGACCGGGCGCTGGGCGTCCAGCGCGGCCTGGACCGCGGCGATCTCGCCGGCCGTCGGCACGCGCGGCGCGGCCAGGCTGTCCATCGCCACGGCCACGCCGACGCTGCCCAGCCCGAGCCAGCCCGGCAGCACCTTGGCGACGGCCACGCCGGGCACCGCGCGCGCCCAGGCCTCCCAGCCCGATGCCTGGCCGTAGGACACGCCCTCGCGGATGCGCTGGAGCAGGCGGGCGCGCCAGGCCTCCAGGTCCTCCTCCGCCACGCCTTCGATCAGGCGCGGGGCCGCCACGGTCGCGCCCTGGACGGACAGGCCGGCGACGGGCGATTGCAGCGACAGGACGGTGCCGGGGTCCAGGTTGCCGGCCGGGCCGGTGGCCGCGGCCACGGCGGGAACCGACAAGGTGCCGGCGACCAGGGTGCCGCCCGCGGTGGTCTGCACCACCACGTCGCCGGCGGACAGCACAAGCCCGGCCGGCAGCACCACCCCCGTGCTACCAGCGAAGGTGACCGGGAAGGATGCGGCGGCCGCCGGGCGGCGGGGGACGCCCCAGACGTCGGCGTGGCGCTCCAGCGTGGCCTGCGCCTGGTCGGGCAGCAGCTCCTGCGCCAGTCGCTGGAGCCAGAGATACAGGTCCCAAGCGCCCATGCCCTGGACCTCGGCCAGAACGCGCAGCACGGACAGGGTGGAGCGGGCGTCCACCGGCTCCAGGCTGCCGCGGGCGCGCAGGACCGGCACGAAGGAGCGCTCGAAGCCGGCCTTCAGGCGCTCGGAGATCTCGGCGGGCTGGGGGAGCGGCCAGGGCATCAGGTGATGTCCTGCGCCAGCTCGACCACTTCGCCCGCGCGGCGCACGCGGAAGGCGAGGCGGCTGTTGTCCTGCCACTCCACCAGCACGTCCAGCTCGCCCATGGGTGCGAGCGCCTCCAGCACGTAGGCCTCGGCGCGGCGGCGGGTGGCCTCCGTTCGGAAGGCGCGCTCCAGCAGCCACAGGCGCGAGCCGAGGCGGCCGCCGCGGTGCAGGGCGTCGCCGCACCAGCCGCGGCGCGGGTTGAGGATGTCGGGTTCCAGCAGGGGCGCTGCGGGCTGGGGCAGCGGATCGTCCACCCGGGCGCGCCCGTCGCTCAGCAGGCCCAGCAGCGCGGGGGTGGCGAGGCCGTCGCCCAGCACCAGGTCGCGCGCGCCGAGCGCGAGGTCGCAGCGGCGGGAGGCGGCGTCATAGGAAAGGGCCAGGTCGAACGCCATGCGCCCGGTATCCCACGCGCGCGCGCGGGCCGCTGATACCCGCAGGCGCGGGGATCAGGGGGTGATGGTGCCGGTGGCGGTGATGTTGCCGGTGACCTGGAGGTTGCCGGTGATGGCCACGCCGGTCGCGGTGACGCTGAACACGGTGGCGCCGACGACGACGCGGATCTCGGTGGCCGCCGTCGCCTCGATCACGCCGCCGGCCTTCAGGTGCAGGCGCGAGCCGCTGTCGTCGTACAGCGCGACCTCGCCCGCGGCCAGGCCGCCCATGCGCGCGGCGGCGGCCGGCAGTGCCACCAGGTCGCCCTGGTCGCCGCCCACCGCCAGCACCACGGTCATGGCGCCGCCGGCGGGGGCGGAGGCGAGGCCGTAGGGCAGCAGCACCTCGACGCCGGAGCGCATCACGCCCTCGTGGGTTTCCACCACCAGGCGCTGCTCGGCGGCGCCGTCGTCCACCTGGTGCACCACGGCGCGCAGCACCTGGCCGCGCAGGGCGGCGGCGTCCTCGCGCGTCATCGCCGGCCGGTCCCGGACGGCACCGGCACGGGCGGCGGGGGTGCCGCGGCCAACGGCTCGGCCGTGGCGATGCGCGCGGCCGGCGCGGTGCGGCGGGCGCGGCGCTCCTGCTCGCCGGCCTCGGGCAGCAGGTCGAAGGCCTCGACGCCCGAGAGGCGCAGCTCGGTCGTCGCGCCGTCCGCGCCCCAGCGGTAGGTCACGCTGCTGATCAGCAGCTCGTGCGACACGTCGGCCAGCGGGTCCTCGACCCACACGCGCTGGTTCGGGCGCCACAGGGCGTCGTCGGGGCCGGCGCGCCAGCCCGACACGGTGACGGACATGCTCTCGGACTTGGCGCGGGCGGTGCGCATGGCCCAGTCCGCCTGCTCCTGCGCCGAGGCGCCGCCGCTCTGGGTCGGCGGGGACAGCACGGTGGGGCGGTGGCGGCCCACCTTGGGGTCCACCGCGCGGCCGGTCATGACGACGCGCGCCCGGGTGGTGGTGGGCGCGGTGGGCAGCGGGCGGCGGGCATCCGGGGTGGCGGCCAGCGGGGCGGCGGTGGTGATGAGCGCGGGCGCGCCGCGGGCGGGCGCGCTGCTCTGCCCCTTCACCAGGTACTCGCTGAAGCGGGCGGCGTGGGTGAAGGCCGCGCCGGCCTGGACGATGTTGCCGCCGAAGACCAGCGGCGCCGGGCCAGCGGTGCGCCCGCCGCGCGTGAGCACCAGCGTCCCCAGCCCGTCGCTCAGCGCCAGCACGGCGCGCTGGCGGCACGCCTTCTCGATGGCGCTCAGCGCGGTCTCGCCGGCGTCTATCCCGAAGCGGGGGAAGCGCTGCGGCAGGTCCACCTCGGCGCGCACGGCGATGCCGTAGGGGGCGCAGATGGCGCGGCACAGGTCGAGCAGGGTGACGTTGGCGTACTCGGCCGGGCCGTGCGGCGCGGCGGCGCAGTCCACCAGGTCCCCCGTCACGTCGCGCCCTGTCAGCGTGATGCCGGCCTTGCTGGCGCCGTAGTCCACCTTGATCTCGTCGACCCAGCCGAGCAGCACCGGCTCGCCGTCCAGCTCCACCGTGAGCTTCTCGCCCGGGCGCAGCGGGCCGCGCGAGGGCGCGGGGCGCCACCAGGCCGGCCAGGCGGCGGCGAGGCGGGCCATGTCGATGCCCTCCACGGTCACGCCGCCGGCGATCTCCTCCAGGTCGCGCGTCACCTCCAGCCGCTCGAAGTCGCGGAACTCGTCCGTGCCCAGGCGGATGGTGGCGCTCACCGCAGCACCTCGATGGCGCCGGCCGGGCAGCGGCCGGGGAAGGCCAGGGCGTTGCGCCCCACCAGCTGCGCGTGCTGCGCGGCGACGGCGGTGGGCGTGTCGCCCGCCAAGTGCTGCGCCACCAGCCAAGTGGGCGCGGCGCGCGGCAGCAGCAGGCGCGACGTGGCCGGCAGGCGGCCGGCCTGCTCGTGCAGGTCGCGGGCCAGGGCGAGGCGGGCGTCGTCCACCGCGCGCCACAGGGCGCCGGCGCCGGCCGGATCGGCGGCGGCCGCCACGGCCAGGTCATCGCCCAGGGCGGCGAGCGCGTCGTCCAGCAGCGCCAGCATGGCCAGCGCCTCGTCGCGCGCGGCGAAGGGCACGCGCGCGCCCAGGGCGGCGGCGTCGGCCAGCACCAGGCAGCGCGCGGCGAGGGCCACGGGCGCCGTGCCCATGCCGGCGGCGACCGCCAGCAGCACGCGCACCGCGGAGGCGGCGGGCAGGATCGGCGCCGACACCACGGGGGTGTAGGGCGCCAGGGCCGAGACGGGGGCGGGCATGCCGGCCAGCCGCACCGCGGCGGACGGCGCGGCGAGCGCGGCGTACACCCGGGGGGCGTAGCGCGAGCGTGGGTCCAGCGCGCCCACGCCGGACAGGCCGGCGAAGGGCGCGAGGAGCACGCTGCCCAGCCCGGTGGCGCCGCGCACGGTGGCGATGGCGCCGCGGAACATGCCGATCACCGAGCTGGCGAAGGCCGCCACCGCGCCGACCAGCGCGGCCACCAGGCGCAGCGGTGCCAGGATAAGGTTCAGGAAGGCGCGGACCGCCTCGCGCACCGCGTCCAGCAGGGCGAGCAGCAGGCCCAGGGTGTCCAGCTTCTCCGGCGGGCGCTCCAGCCAGGGCTCGAAGGTGGCGGTGAAGCGGGCGAGCCGGATCTCGCGGTCCTGGAAGGACAGCTCGCCCGGGCCGTTGAGCACCACGTCCATGTCGCCCAGCCACGGGTGGGTCAGCAGGCCGGGGCCGGGGGTGCGCAGAGCCAGGCGCATGCGGCGGGCGCGGCGGACGTAGTCCTCGCCGATGATGATGCCCTGGACGCGGATGCCGCCATCCAGCGCGCCCATGTCCTCGTGCCAGGTGTCGTCGCGGCCGGGGAACAGGGTGCGCTGGATGCGCCGGCCGGTCTCCTCGCCGGCGTCCAGCATGTGGAAGGGCACGCCGCGGTACTCGGCCGGGTAAAGCTGGTCCCAGATGTCCATCAGCGGCGGCCCCGCGTCTGCCCGCGGTCGGGTGCGGAGATGGGCACGCGGTCGTTGGTGCCAGTGGCGCTGAGCACCTCGGTTCCCGGCGCGGCGCGCACGACGATCTCGCCGCCCACCCGCGCCTCGTACTGGTTGGCGGCGGCGGGCACGGGCGGGGCGACCGGCACGGCGGGCGCGGCGGTGGCGGGCTGGCCGGGGGCGGCCGGCGCCGTGCCGCCCATGAAGCCCGGCAGGCGGGCGCGCAGCCCGTCCCACACGCCCTGCACGCGGCCCAGCGCGCCGGTGATGCCGCCGATCGCCGCGTCGAAGGCCGCGGTGATGCCGCCCCAAAGCCCCTCGAAGAAGGCGGTGAGGGGCGCGAAAGCGGCGCGCACGGCTTCCACTGCGCCGGTGATTGCGCCGCCGGTCCAGCCGTCCAGGAAGGTGGCGAAGTCGCCGAACAGGGTGCGCACCGTGCCCCAGAGCCCCGCGAAGAAGGTGGAAAGGCCGGTCCAGACCTGGATCATGCCGTCCACGCTGCGCTGGGCGTCGGCGGTGAACAAGCCGGCGAAGTACTCGCCGATGCCGGAGGCGATGCTGACCAGCCCATCGGCCATGGACGCGAAGAAGCCGCTGAACCGCTCCCATTCCCGCCAGATGTAGATGGCGACGGCGCCGATCGCGACGCCGGCCAGCACGATGGGCGAGGCGAGCAGGGCGAAGCCGGCGGCGACCGGGCCGGCCAGCGCGCCGATGAGGCCCAGCACGGTGACCAGGCCGGCGAAGGCGGCGAGGCCAACGCCGATGGTCTCGGTCAGCCCGGGATAGTCGCGGTTCATCCGGTCGATGAAGTCGGCCATGCGCTCCAGCCCGCCGTTCACAGCGGCGATGGCGGGGGTGAAGGCGTTCCCCAGCCGGTCCTGCAGCACGCCGGCCGCCTCCGACAGGCGGCGCATCTCGGCGGCGAGGCCCTCGCGGCGGTCCGCGCCGGACTGGACGAGCGCCTGGCCATCGGTCGCGCGCAGCTCGTTGCGGATCTCGATGTAGCGCTCGGCGCCGTTGACGAAGGCCATCATGGCCTGGCGGGCGTTCTGGTCCTGGATCGTCTCGAAGAAGGCCTCGCGCTGGCCCTGGGTCTGCTGGCGGATGCGGCCGAGAAGTGCCTCGACGGGGTCCACGTCCTCGCCGGCGGCCTGGCGGCGCTGGGCGTCGCGGAACACCGCCATCACGTCGATGCCGAGCGTCTCCTCCATCTTCTTGCGGGTGTCCGGGGACAGCAGCTGGCCCAGCATCTGCTGCATGCCCGAGGCGGCCTCCGACGTCGTGCCGAAGCCGTCGCGCAGCACCTGGAACATGGCGGAGGCGTTCTGCACGCCGCGCAGGCCCGAGACGCCCATGGCGTCCATGCCGGCCAGGATGCCGGGGAGGTAGCGCGCCATGTCGCTCAGCTCGGCGCCGCCCAGCTGGCCGGCGCGGAACATCTGCGCGAAGGCGGTGCGCTGCTCGCCGGCGTCGGTGATCTTCATCACCCGGTCCAGGGTGACGGCGAGCTGCGCGAGGTCCGCCGAGGCGGCGCCGGAGGCGGAGCGGACCTCGGCGATGGTGCGGATGAAGGGGCGCAGGCGCTCGCCCTCGATGCCGCGGGCGACCAGCACCTCCATGCCGCCCAGCAGCTCGCCGGTGCTTTCGCGGAACTCGCGCGCCAGGCGGTTCAGTTCGCCGCGCGTGGCGTCCACCGCGGCCGCAACCTCCGGTCCCGCGCGGCCGGCGGTGATGGACATGTCGCGCAGGCGGCCTTCGAGGGCGGCGGCCGAGGAGATGGCGGTGGCGAAGGACAGCCCGCCCAGCGCCACGGCGGCGATGGCGGCGCGGCCGGCGGTGCGGCGCAGCCCTTCCAGGCGGCGCTGCACGGCGGACAGGCCGGCCGAGGCGCGGTCCTGCAGGCGGAGGACGAACTGGGCCACCAGGGATCGGTTCATCAGCTCGTGCCCTCAGGCTTGGTGTCCAGGTAGTCGTGCAGCGCCTCGCCCCACCACAGCGCCTCCTGGTCGGTCAGCGCGTCGAGCTCGGCGCGCGGCCAGCCCAGGTGGAAGGCGAGGCTGACGAGGATCAGCCGCCAGTTCGACGGCCAGCTCCCAAAAAATGCGCCACGATCCGGTCGGCATCGGCGATGTCGGCGGCGTCCATGCGGTCGTAGATCGCGTTCATCTTGCTGCCCGGCATGCGGGCCGAGCGCGCGAGGCTGACCGGCTGGATGTGCTTACCCTCCACCTCGCTCACCGCGCGGATGTCCGCGCCCGTGAGGCGGTGGAAGCGCAGGGAGGCGAAGCGCTCCTCGCGCACGCCGTCGCGGCCCTTGAACTTCAGCGCCACCGGGTAGAGCAGCGGCAGCTCCACCGAGCCGTCCTCGTGGAGCACGGCGCGGGCCGGCAGGCGGGCGCTGCCCTCGGCCGCGTCCAACTCCACCACGTCCGGGTCGGCCGGGGAATGCGCCGGCGTGCCGGCGTCCAGCTCCACGATCTCGTCGTCGTCGCGCATGATGTCAGCCATTGAGCAGCTCCTCCGGCTCGCCAACGGCGAACTTCATCTCGATCTTGCCGCCCTCGCCGCCGGTCATGTCCGGGATCTCCATGAGGAAGGCGTCGGGCCAGGCGAAGGTCTGCCCGGTGTCGCACAGCACCTGCAGCTCGCCCTCGCCCGTGCCGTACTTCGCCTTGAAGCTTTCGCCGCGCTTCAGCACCGTGGTGCCGGCGACCTCGCCCGCGACAAACTCCTCCGAGCGGTGCACCTGGCGGCCGGCGATCACGACGTTGTTCTTCACGCCGCCGGGCTTCATTTTGGCGCCCTTCTCGACGTCGATCTTCCTGCCCTTCCAGACCAGGTCGATGATGCCTACCGTCTGAGCCATGTCTCAGTTCCCCCTTAGACCTGGAATTCGAGGCTGCCGGCCAGCACCATCAGGTTGCCCAGCACCCTGACGTAGAGGCGGGCGTTGACCCGGTTGCTGTCGTTCACGTCGCGCACGAACACGCTGTCGGCCGCCGTCTGCGAGGCGCCCTCGATCCAGCCCATCCGCTCGTACAGCGTGCAGCGCGCGGCCCAGGAGCCGTGCAGGCGCCGCGCCGTCGCCACTTCGGGGTCGTACTCCGCCGCCGGCGCGTCGTCGTCGGCCAGCTTGGCGCGCGGCCAGGTCGCCGTCATGTAGCTGTTCCAGTCGTAGCGCACCCGGCTGGTCACCTTCACCCGCATCACGTCCAGGTAGGCGGTGTCCTCCACGCCCAGCGGCGTGCGCTGGTACTGGGTGATCACGCGCTCCAGCACCACCTGGCCGTCGTCGGTGACGGTGAAGGTCGAGACGCCGTCGCGCAGCAGGAGGTCGCGCTCGGTGTCGGTGAAGCGCCCGGCCTCGGGCGGCGGGGCGATGCCCACCAGGGGCAGGCCGCGCAGCTGGCGCGCCGGGTCGTTGAGCAGGGAGAAGGTGCAGCGCGCGCCCAGCGCCGCCGCCCAGGCCCAGACCGGCGAGGCCGAGGAGGCGTAGCCGATGTCGCAGATGAAGCGCCCGTTGCGCGCGTTGCCCGCCGTGGACAGCGCCCCGAAGCTGCCGCTGCTCGCCGCCCAGACCTGCATGTCCAGCCTCGTCATGGCGTTCCAGCGCCGGTCGAGCTCGGCCGGCAGGGCCGCCATCAGCGCGGGGGTGAGCTGGGGGAAGATGCAGTCGGTCCACCAGGCCGTGGCGATGCCGGGCAGCGCGCCGGCGTAGTCCGCCTCGCCCGTGCCGCCGGCCATGGCGGTGACGGCCAGCGTGAGCCCGGCCGGCAGCGGCACGGTGGGGTCCGGCGTGGCGCTGACCTGGATCGCATTGCCCAGCGTGCCGAAGTGCCGCGCGGTGAGCGTCACCACGGCGGCGGCGGCGGCGGACGTCACGGGCAGGTTGGCGTTGGCGCCCAGCGCGGTGTTGAGCCGCGTGGCCAGCGTCGCCACCGTCTCGCCGGCCGACACGGGGATGGAGACGCGGATGTTGTTCACCAGCAGCGTCACCGTGCCCGAGGCGGTGGGCGCGCCGCCGAGGGTGACGGTGCAGCTCGCCCGCGCCCCGGCCGGGTCGGCCAGCAGCAGCAGGGAGACGGCGCCGGTGCGGTTGTTGGCGATGAAGGCGGCGGCCATCTCGGCGGCGACGGAGCCGGCGCCGGCCCAGGCGATCACCTGCTCCAGCCGGGTCACCGGCAGCGGCGTGCCGAGGACGCCGAGACCCGCGGCCAGCCTGGGCGCCACCAGCAGCGTGCGCGCCGGGTAGGGCACCGCGCCCTGGCGGCGCCGGTCCGGCTTGATCTCGGTGTAGGTGCCGGGCACCCGCCAGTCGGCGGGGACCTCGTCGAAGGAAATGGTCTGCGACATCAGCCGCGCTCCTTGGTGCGGGTGGTGGCGGGCGCGGCGGGGGCGACGAGCAGCAGCTCGCCGGCGTCGAGCCGCCGCTGGACATAGAGGTCGTGCGGCAGGTCCATGCCCGCCTCAGGGATGGGCGTGCCGTCCTGCGCGCGGATGTGCAGGCCGGGGGCGGGCTGGACGGTGACCAGGCGGGTCATGGGCTCTCCAGGGCAAGGATGGTGTCGGTGGCGAAGTCCCAGCTCTGCGCCAGGCGCAGCAGCCGGTCGGGCGAGGCGGCGGTGAAGGTGGTCGGCACTTCCAGCGTCTGCGCCCAGCATATTGCGTGGGCGTCGTTCCACTGGCCGCCGGACAGCGCCTCGCCCTTGGTCAGCGCCACGGTGCCGGCGCCGCCGTCGCGCTCGCCGCCGATCGTCATGCCGTGCAGCCCGGTCACCAGGGCGTGGACCATCTGGGCCATGCCGGGCGCCAGGCTGTCGCCTAGCAGGCGCGGCGCGTGGCGCGGGTTGCGGGTGACCAGGTAGGCGCCCCAGCTTAGCTTGCAGGACAGGGCGCGGCCGCTGGCGTTGGCGGGCTCCAGGCCCAGGAAGGCCAGGCCCACGAAGGGCGCCCGGGCGTGCGGCAGCTGCTGGAGCATGGGCACGGTCAGCGGGCCGGGCAGCAGCTCGTGCTGAAAGCGCCCGGGCGGGAAGACGCCGGCGAGCGCCGCCTGCAGGCGCGCTGCGGTGGTGTGGATGGGGCCGCTGGAGGCGGCAGGGTCGGCGGGCGTCACCAGCCGTTGCCCAGGATGCCGCGCACCTCGTCCTGGCCGGCGGTGAACAGGCGCTCGCGGTCCGTCACCCGCGCGTCGGAGGCGGTGGCGGCGGGCGGGGCGTCCAGCTTGCCCTCGGAGGAGGCCATGTCGCGCAGCCAGGCCAGCGCGTCGTTGCGCTCGCGCCGCATCTCGTCGGAGGGGGCCTTGCCGCCGCCCTGCGCCAGGTCGCAGCGCGCCAGGATGCAGCAGCAGCGCACGACCTCGCGCGGGACCGGATTGAGCGGCAGGAGGTAGCGGGTGCGCAGGTGGCTCTCGATCACCGCCGTGGCGTCGTCGAGGGCCACCTGGATCACCGCGCCGTTGGGCGCCGCCGTCAAGGCGCCGTCCTGCGAGGAGAGGCGGATCATCTCCTCCTCCCCGAAGCGGGCGACCATGTCGGCGGCGGTGGCGTAGGCCATCAGGAAGCGGCCTTGCCCCTGGCCGGCAGCTCCTCGACGGCGCCGCACTCCACCAGCGCGGGCAGCAGCTCGGCGGGCACCTTGCCCTCCGTGCCCTCGGCCAGCAGGACGCCGTCCACCTCCAGGTTGCGCAGCGCGCGCACGGCGACGGGCTTCTTCGTGGTCTCGCTCATGCCACCACGTTCTCCCAGAAGAAGCCGGCGTCGTTGGCGGCGATCACCTCCACCACGCTCTCGCCCACCCGCACGGCGCGGGCGCCGCGCAGGCCCTTGCGGGGCTCGTCCAGGGCGCCGGCGATCCGGTCGCCGAACTGCGCCGTGAAGCCGAAGGTCGGCTGGTCGGCGTCGGCCATGTCCTCGCTCACGTAGAGCGCGGCGCAGTGCTTGCCCCAGACGCGCTGGAAGTTCGCGGCCTGGCCGCGGCGGGCGGTGTTGACGAAGCCCGCGCCCACCGCGATGCGGCGCACCTCGAAGAAGGCGGCCGCCTGCTCGCGCGAGACGGCGCCGCTGTTCTGCGCGGTGCCGTAGATGGCCTGCACAAGGCGCGGGTGCTGGCGGACCTTGGTCCAGGACGCCTGGCCGAATGCCAGCACGTTCGGGCGAACCAGCGGCGCGTCCAGCCCGGCCAGGATGGCGTCCACCGGGTTGGAGTTGACGAAGTCGCTCCACTGGCTGGCGCCGGCCAGGGTGAGGCGGTTGGCGGCCGCGTAGGTCGCGGCGCTGAACACGATGCCGGCCACGCGGACCTCGCGGTCCAGCATGATGAGGCCGGTGAGCAGCGAGGTCGCCTTCGCCTCGGGCGAGACGGGGCCGCCCATCGCGGGCTTGGGCATCGCCTCCCAGCGCTGGATGTCGTCGACCGGGATCATGTCCTCCAGGCCCCAGTCCACGCATTCGCCCTGGACGAGGACGCCACCGAAATCCACCTGGGTCGGCTCGCCCTTGCGGCCCACGCGCGTGTTGGGGATCGTGAAGGCGTCGGCCGCGCTGTAGCGCGTGTAGTTGAACAGCTTGCCGCCCTTGGGCACGCGCGGCAGCACCATGTCGGCGATGAGGTCGGTGTCGCGCGGGCGGTAGCCGATCGCGATCGCCGAGAGTTCCGGGTTGACGGGGTACGGGGTGGTGGCCATCGGGGTCTCCTGATCAGCCCTGGAAGCTGTGCTGCGCGATCAGCACGCGGACGATGTCGCCCGCGGCCGCCGCCGCATCGACCGCGAAGCCGATGCAGTTGTTGTTGGTGCCGGCGGCGGGCGCGGCCGTGACGGCGCGGCCCTGGGCGTCGCTGGCGAGCCGGGCGTTGATCGCGAAGGCGGCGCCCGCCTCCACGAAGGCCACGCCGGCCATGATGACGTCCACGTTCTCGCCCAGCACCGGGGCGGTGTCGTCGTTGACGCCCAGCACCGTGTCGGTCGGGCCGGTGGACTGGGCCACCTGGTCGGCGCCGGTCATCTTGACGATGCGCGCGGCGGCGATGGCGGCGCCGGCGCGGAAGGTCTTGTGCAGCAGGGGATTGCTCATCGGTGGCCCTCCTCAGGCCGCACGCGGGGTGGCAGCCACGCGGGCGACCGCGTCGGCGAAGGAGATGGACCGGCCGGCGGTGGCCTCGCGGTCCTGCAGCTCCTGCGCCAGCAGGGCCAGGGAGCGCGGGTCGCGGTCAGCCGGCGCGTCGGCCGGCGCGGTGACGCCGCCGGAGTGCAGCGAGGGCATCGCGGCCAGCTCCAGCTCCACCGCCGCGGGGTCCTGGCAGTGGCGAGCGATGTAGTGCTCGCGCAGCGCCTTGGGGATGGCGCGGCCGTCGCGGATCGCCCCATCCACCACCTGGGTGGCGCGCTCGCGCGCACGCTCATTCGACAGCGCGGTGAGCTGGCCCTGGAGCGCCGTGAGCTCCTGCGCCAGCCGCCCGCTCTCGCCGGCCAGCTGGCGCTGGCTGTTCAGCGCGGTGACGATGGCCGTGGCGTCCGTGCCCGCGGCGAGGCCGGCGGCAGCCGCGATGCCGGCCAGCGCGCCGGAGGCGGTGGCGGCGGCGCCGTGGGCGGTGCGGCAGGCGTTGAGCACGGCGTCGGTGGCCGCATCGGCCGGCAGGCCGTGCAGCTGCCGCAGCTGTTCGAGGAGATCCATGTGACCGGGGTCCTGGCTGTGGAGGGTGGCGAGCTGGCGGAGGTTCGGGATGTTCGTGAGGCTGGCGCGCAGCACCGCCAGCACCCTCCCGGACTTGTCGTGGACGAAGGCCGGGCTGATGCCCCGGTAGGCGCGCTCGGCCAGCAGGGCCGTGCCGGTGGCCGTCCATTCCACCCGGCCCCACAGGCTGCCGGCGCGCAGCTCCAGCTCGCGCACCCAGCCGCGGGCCGGGCTGGGCTGGCCGGTGGCGGCGCCGAGGTCGATGGAATGCGTCTCGTCGATCGGCAGCGGCAGTTCGGCGCGGCTGGCCTGGAGCACCGCCTCGGGGGCCGCCATGCGCCACGGGCCGCGCCCGTCGCGGCCGCTGAACTCCCCGGCGGGGACGAGCTGCACCCACTCCGGCACCGTCGCCTCGGGAGGCGCGGCGGGAAGCAGCATCGAAAGGGTGGCCAGGTGGCGATCCATCGGCGGGACAGTGCCCGGTGATGCCGCGTGGGTTTCATCCCCGCAGGCGCGGGGGTGGGCGAGGAAGGGGACCGCCAAGGAAGCCCGTGGAGGGCGGTGGGAGGCCCGGCGGCGGGGCTGCCCCCTGCCGGGAGGGCGAGGCCGCTCTTAGTGGCCTCTTTGCACTCTTATTCCGCCGTCGCCGCGCCGGGTGCTACCGGCGGCGGAGCGCGGCGTCGAGATAGTCCTCCGTCGCCTCCAGGATGGTCGCCTCGTCGAAGGACGACAAGCCCAGGTAAGGGCGCGCTGGGATGGTGACGGACTCCGCCCGCCCCCAGGCCTGGCCGCGCCAGTCGCGCAGGGTCAGCTTGCCGGAGGGGTTCTTCGCCACGATCTCGGCGCCGAACTGGTGCACGGCGGCGTAGACCTTGCCGGACCCCACGACGACGTTGCCGCCCTCCACGCGGGAGGTGATGGAGCCCTGCAGCCCGCCGCGCATCGCCGCGGCGCGCAGGATGCCGGCGCCGCGCTTGTGCGGGAGGTAGCCGGGCGAGAGCGGCGCCCAGGCGGCGCCGTCGGGGGAAACCTCGTCGTCGAACCGGTCCTGGGTGTTGCGGACCAGCAGCACGCCGATGGTGCGCAGCAGGGGCTGGGGGTCGCGCATGCGCGCCTGGAGCTCGGCGATGGCCGCGACGACGCGGCCCGGGCGGAACTCGATCTCCAGGGTGGCGCCGGCCATCAGGCGGCGGCCTCGTCCGGCGCCTCGAAGCCGAGTTCGGCGTAGAGGGCGCGCTGCTCATCCACCAGCGCGAGCAGCCGGCGGAGCCTGGCGACAGGCTGATCCGCCAGCTCCTCCAGGGGCGTGCGGAACTCGGCCGCGAACCGCCGCCGCACCTCCTCCGCTCCCTCGACCTCACTCACCGCCGACCTCCAGCACGATCCGCCGCTTCGTGCGGCTGACCACACGATAACGCAGCCCCGGTGCCAGCAGTAGCTCGAATTGCTCCGGGCGCGCCTCGGGGATGTTGTGGATGTATCCCGCCCCACCGGCGCCGGCACGAACCCGCACCTCCATGACCACGCCCTGGCGCATCGTGGCGAAGCCGTCGGCGACCTCCGGGCTGATCGTCGTGGACAGGAAGGCCCGCAGCCGTCCGGCGGCACCCGTCCTGCCATACGCCGCCACCTCGGCCGTGCTGGCGGCGCGGAGCACGACCAGGTCGCGCGGTGCCGTTGCGCGCCGCAACGCCGTCTCCAGCGACCGGAGCTGCCGCGCCACCGAGGGCGGCGCGGCGATGCCTTCGCGCAGGATCGCGTTCCACGCGGTGCCGGACCCACGGTAGTCACGAACGGCCGCCCGCTCATCGGGCGTCAGGGAGGTGGCCCAGGGTCGGTAGGCGAGCCTCAGCTCACTGTCCTGCGCCAGCACCTCCGGCGGCGGGCGCGGGCGCCTTACGACGCGGGCGACGGCCGCGGCCTGCGCACGCGGCGGCGGCCCGTCGGGCACGAAGACCGTCGTGAGCGCATCCGCCGAAGCCGGGGGACGGGCCGGACGCGGGGCCGGCGACGCCGGAGCCGGCGCCGGTGGCGCCCACCCCTCCGGCGGCTGCCAGCGCGTCCAGCCCGGGGGCTTCGGCATGCCGGCGAAGCCCTCGCCCACGTTGTAGGCGAAGCCGGCGTCGATCCCATCCGGCACGCTGACCTGGCCTCGGCCGGGCACGTTCACCTGGCGCATGACCACGCGCGGCGTCGGCTCAGGCCCGTCCAGCCCCTGGCGCCGGAGGTCGCGCGCCGACAGCGGCCGCACCCGGCAGCCGCAGTTCCAACCATTCGGCGGGTAGTGGGTGCGCCACCAGCCGTCGTCGGCCCGCAGCACCTTGCCGTTCCAGCCCCGGTGCTGCTCCCGCGGGTTGCGCGCGCCGGAGTGGACGTACTGCCAGAACGGGAAGATCGCGAGCGTTTCCGGCTCGACCATCTGCGCGTAGCGCCCGGCCGAGTAGGCCATGGACAGGTTCGTCTCCAGGATGATCTGCGCGCGCCAGCCGGGCGTGCCGGTGTGCGCCCAGCCGTGCTTCTCCACCAGGCCGGTGAAGGCGCGGCGGAACTCGGCCAGGGTCGTGCCCTGCTCCAGCGCCTTCATCACCTCGCCGCGGATGTCGCCCAGCAGCGCGTCCGAGGTGGCGCCGGCCACCGACCAGGCGCGGGCGTGCGCCCCTTCCCACAGGTCGGTCCAGCGCTCGGTGGGCGTGTTGACCTTGCCCCGGAAGAAGGCGATCGCCTCGGCCGGCGGCAGGTCGAGCGCCGAGAGCGTGCCGCGCGCGCCGCTCACCGGTCAGGAGCCCTGGCTGCCGAGCTCGTCCAGCAGCGCGGCCTGGCCGGCCAAGTGCGCCAGGGTGAGCCCCTGGCCCAGCGCCACCGCCAGCGCCTCCGGGTCCATCTGCAGGCGGGCGAGGCGGTTGGCCAGGTCCTGCAGGTCGGTGGCGGCGCCCACCTCCTCGCGGATCTGCGCCGCCATGCCGCCGAGGGCGCGGCGGGTGCCCTGCGCGGTGCGCACGCCCAGAACGTCCAGCGCCTCGGGGGTGGGCAGCTGGGCGTTCAGCGCCGGCGGGGCGGCGGGCGCGGCCGCCGGCCTGGGGCCCAGCACCTCCGCATCCTCCGCCGGTTCGGCCAGGCCGAGGCGGTCGCGCAGCTCGCTGGCCTCCACGCGCAGGCCCAGCGGCACCAGCTTGGACACGCCCTCGATCACCTCCCTCAGCGGCACCTCGTCGGGCCGGCCGATCAGCAGCTTCGGGTAGGCGTCCTGCGGGCCGAAGTTGAAGGCGATGATGGCGTGCACGAGCTGGCGGGTGACCGTGGTGGACACCATCCGCGCGTCGGCGCGCTCGATGTCCTCCTGCACCAGGCGGTGCTCCCTCGCCACCGCGTGGCCGCCGGAGACGGCGTCGGTGGTGGTGGTCTGGCCCAGCACCAGCTTGCTCACCTGGCGGTCCAGCCAGTCGCAGCGCCGCTCGTACAGCTCGGCGCCCGCCTTGAGGTCGCCCACCTCGGCGAACTCGATCTCCATGCCGCGCGGCACGATGGCCGCGGTGTCGCCGGCGATGTTGGCCACCGCGCGCCACAGCACGTCCCGGTCCTCGGAGGTGCTCTCGGGGCCGTACTTGCCCAAGCGCAGCGGCTGGCCGTAGTTGCGCACGAAGGCCGCCCAGTCGGCCAGGGTGAACGCCTTCCACATCCACGCCCAGGAGGCGACGCGCGCCAGGCCCGAGCGCATGACCAGGCCGCTCTTGCCCGGGTGGCGGTGCAGCAGGAACTTGTGCGGCGCCAGCGGCAGGCGCGTCGTGGCCTCGCGCAGCATGATGGCGTCGGGCTCGTCCCGGCCCACCTCGAACCATCGCTGCGGACGGTACAGCAGCTGCTCGGGCCAGATCCTGCCCGGGTCGGTGCGCCAGATGATCTCGTGCACCGAGAAGCCCTTGCCGACGCCGTCCAGCACGTCGAACAGCGCGCCCTCGAAGACGCCCGTGTCCAGCCAGCGGCGGATGAAGTCCGCGTGCTCGACATGGGCGGGATCGTCGCTGGCGGCGGTGACCGTCACGGGCAGCTGGGAGACGGCGCGCTTGCGGGTGGCGAGCACGGCCGCGTAGTGCAGGTCGCGCTCCTCGATGTCCTCGGCCAGCTCCAGGTAGCGCTGGGAGATGCCGCGCGCCGCGTCGCGGTGGATCTGCGCCAGGCGCGCCGGCGTCATGCCGTCCGCCGGCGACCACGAGAAGGCGGGCCGCACCCCGGCCAGGGTGGGAGCGGTGATCTCCGTCCGCAGGCGGCGGACGTCAGCCGCCGGAATGGACTGGCCGAACTGGTCGAGCAGGCTCATCGCAGCGGGTCTCCGGGGCGGCACCAGTCGGCGCGGGGGCCGCGGCCCGCGTAGGGCACGGCCAGGCGCTCGCCGATCAGCACCGCCGACACGTCTGCGCCGGCCGGGGTGTGGACGGTGGCCAGCAGGCGCCCGTAGCGGTCGCGGCCCCGCACGGGCGTGATGTGGGCGCCGCGCGCCACCAGCTGGGCCAGCCGGTCGCGGGCGCGCTCGGCCCGCTGCCGCTCGGCAGGGCAGCGCGCCCCGCGCAGCTCGGGCGCGTCCAGGCCGGCGATGCGCACCAGGCGCGTGCCCCAGCGCAGCGTGTCGCCGTCCACCACGGACACGCGCACCTGCGCGGCCGCCGGCGCGGCGAGGAACAGCAGGGCGAGGGCGAGGCGCAGCATCAGAAGGTGGTCGGGCGGGCGATGGCGCGCACGGCCCACATGAAGCCGGTCTGCAGCTGGGTCTGCGCGATGGCGAGCGCGCGCAGGTCCACGCCGCCGATCGCGTGCGCGTCCTCCATCAGCTTGCCCACACGCTCGGCGGCCGCCTTGAAGTCGTTCATGGCCGCGATCTCGACCTCGGTGAGCTCGCGGTACCCGGTGATGCGGCGGTGCTGGTTGTCCATGCGGTGCTCCTGTCAGCCGGCCGCGAAGTCGAGGCCGGAAATGGTGGCGGCGGGCATCAGGCCCGGGCGGGCGATCTGCACGGGGCGGTAGCCGTATTCCTCCGGCTCGGCGCGGGAGGCGAAGACGGCCAGCGCGCCGGCAATCGCCGCGTCACCATGGCGCTTGCCCCCGTCAGAGCCGGACGTGCGGTCCGGCACGCGGGCCACGCCGCGCACCAGGCGCAGCGCCCGGAAGTCGTCGCCCACGTCGCGGTCCTGCGGGAGGTTCAGCGCGCCGTCCTCGATCGCCGCCTTCAGGCGGGGCATGTGCTCCCGGTACCAGGGCTCCGACAGCATGACCTGGAGGACGCGCTCCCCGTAGCGCTGGCCCGCCTTCTCCGCCAGGGCCATGCCGTTGCCGCCGGCGTCGAGCGCGGCGGCGCGCAGCCGCGGCAGGCGGTCCAGCAGCCAGAACAGCAGCTGCTCCTGCTGGCTGAACGGCATGTCACGCAGCTCCAGCAGGAAGGGCGTGCGCAGCGACATGTCCCGGTGCAGGGCCAGCGGCCACAGGACCGACAGGTCCACCCGGCGGCCGAAGTCCATCCCCAGGCAGTGCGGCAGGGTGGCGTCCAGCGCCAGCAGCCGGGGCAGCACGTCGCGCTCCAGCCAGCCCTGCACCTCGGCCACGCGCAGGTGCTCGGGCCACTGCACGAAGCCGGGCGCGGGCGGCGACCAGCGCAGCACGGGAACGGCCGGGTCCATGCGCGCCTCGATCAGCGGCGCGGGCAGCCAGGTGCCCGTGGTCGGGCTGGGGATGACGAACAGCTCCTCGGCCGCGCCGGCGCCGTAGCGGGCGACCAGGTCGGCCCGCCAGGTGGCCTCGGCCTCCGCGCTCCAGGGCTGCTTCGTGGTCATGCAGACGCGGCGGTAGAGGCCGTCCGCCAGCGCGTCGTCCAGCGTGCAGCGAAGCAGGGCGTAGGGCTTGCGGCCGGCGCGGATGTCCTGGACCAGCTCGTTGAACGGGTTGGTCTCGCCGTTGTGGGTGGAGATGACCAGCACCTTGCCGCCCCAGATCAGCAGGGCGAGCGCGGCCTTCAGCACCTCGGCCAGGTCGTCCATGAAGGCGGCCTCGTCCAGGATCACCAAGCCTTGCTTGCCGCGCAGCGCGCGGGGGACGGAGGGCAGCGCCACCACCTCGTAGCCGGAGGCGAAGCGGATGCGGAAGGCGCCGATCGCCGTCTCGGGCTTGTCCGGGTCCTGCCAGACGAACTCCTGCACGTCGCTGGCCGCCAGCTGGAACTCGCGCGCCCAGTCGGCCACGTAGCCGATGAACTCGCGCGTCATCTCCTTCTCATAGCCCATGTAGAGCACGTCCTGGCCGCCCTCGCCGCGGGCGGTGGAGGCGGTCAGCGCCGCGATGGCGGCGGCGGCCCAGGAGTAGCCGGTGCGGCGGCTCTTCTCGACCACGGTGACGGCGTGCAGCGACACCGCCGCCATCAGCTGCTGCTGGTAGGTGAGGAAGACGTCCGGCAGGAGCGTGGCGGGCAGGCTCACCCGGCCACCCCGAACACGCTGGCCTTGATGGCGGCGACCGTGTCGGCCGACAGGCCCGCCGCGCGGCCGGTGGCCTCCACGCGCACGGCGGCCGCAGCCTCCGCCTTGGCCGAGGCGCGCTTCTCGATGCGCTCCACGAAGTCCTGGTTGTGCCGGCTGGCCTTGGTCAGCCGCTCCACGGCCTCGGCGAAGAGCGCGGCGCCCTTTGGGTTGCGCAGGGCCTTGCGCAGCTCGTCACCGTGCTCGCTCTCCTCGTCGCCGGCGGCGGCCAGCGCATCGGACACGAAGGAGTGCAGCAGCTCGATGTTGACCCGCGCGACCTGGTCGCCCGGCGCGTCGCCCAGCTCGCGCGCCAGGCCCTCGGCCAGGGCGCGGGACTGGCGCAGGCGCGCGCCCATCTTCTCCAGGCGCTGGACATGCCGGCCCAGCGCGGAGCGGGACACGTCCACCTCCAGCCGGCCCAGGTGGGCGAGAATCTCGTCCAGGGTGTGCCCGTCCTGGCGCAGGCGGCCGATGGCCTCGCGCACCTCGCGCGGCAGGCGGTCGATGGAGGAGGGGCGGCGCATTCAGAGCGGCGCCGCTACGCCGGCCCAGGCGGCGCCGCGCGCCACGTCGCGGCCCAGCCGGGTGGCGGTGGCGGCCCACAGCTCGGCGCCGCGGCCATCCTGCAGGCGTTCCACCGTCACCAGCGCCTGGCGCTCCAGCCAGCCCAGCAGGCCGCGCATGTCGTCGCGCGTCACGGCGCCGGTGCGCAGGCGCATCAGCTCGCGCGCCAGCAGGTCCTCGTTGAGGCCGTGCCCCTCGACGGCCAGCAGCACGGTCAGCACGGCGGCGCGGCGGTCCTCCGCCAGGCGCTCGGCGAGGCTCACGCGCCGCGCTCCGCGCGCAGCAGGTGGTTGGTGATCATGTTCAGCCCGTGCTCGATGCGCGCCACGCCGTCGCGCACGCCGCGCACCTCGGCGCCCACCACGTCCACCTGGCGCTCCACGGCGGCCACGCGGTCGGACAGGGCGCGCATGTCGGTGTGGCTGGGGCCGGCGGCGACCTGCGCCTCCACCCGCTCCAGCCGGTCGCTCAGCCCCGAGATGCTGCTCTTGTCGGCGAAGGTGCCGATCAGCTGCCAGCGCACCCAGGCGATGATCATGCCGCCCATGGCGGTGCCGGCGGCGATCAGGGCGGCGACCAGCAGGACCCAGTCGCGCAGCGTGAGGTCAGTCAGCATGGACGGGCAACTCCTCCGGCCGGCGCTCGGCGGCGGCCTGGCGCTGCGCGTCCATGCGGCGGCGGTGCGCGGCGATCGCCGCCTCGCGCTGCCGCTCCTCCAGTTCCTGCGCGCGGTCGGCGGCGTCGGCCATCACAGGCCGCGCCCGGTGAGGCGCGTCTCCACCATCTGGCGCACGCCCTCGGCGGACAGGCCGAGGCGCGTCATGGCGGCGGGCGTGCGGCCGAGGACGTAGGCCGCGGCGTCGCCCACCACGATGTCCCGTGCCGCCTCGCCCAGCGGTGCGCCGCGGCGGCGGATGGTGTCCTCGGCCGCGTCCACCGCCACCTCGACGGCGGCGAGCAGGTAGCCGCGCACGCGGTCATCGGCCGACAGCTTCAGCCAGTCGGCCAGGCGGGTGGCGGCCAGGGTGCCGACCGCGAGCAGGGCGGCGGCCAGCGCCTGGCCGACCAGCGGCACCAGCGAGGCAAGGGCGGAGGCGAGCATCAGGCGAGTTCCTGTCCGGCGAGGGTTGAGAGAATGGCCAGCCGCCGCGACCAGCCCAGCACCATGGCGGGCTGGCGGGCGGCTTGCTCGGCGTGGCGCTGGATGCGCCGCGCCATGACTTCGCGCACCAGCATGGCCGTGCCGTCGCGCCGTTCCATCCAGAAGCGCAGCGCCACCATGCTGCGCGGGCCGAGCGCGCCGTCCACCACCACGCCCATCGCCGCCTGGAGCCAGCGGATGGCGGAGCCCACGCCGCAATTCACCGCGCTGTCGAACATGACCAGGTCGAGCGGGGCGGGCAGGCTTTCGGCGCGCACGGGCAGCCAGAATTCGCGGTGGTAGATCTTGGCGGCCAGGTCGTGGGTGATCAGCTCGATGTCGTCGGCGTCCACGTCGCCGTCGCCGTCGATGTCCACCACGCGGCCCAGCGTGCGCGCGAAGCGCAGCGAGATGCCGAGGTTGGTGGCCCCGCCCGGGTCCTGCGGGTGGTTCACGAAGCCGCCCTCCTTCGCGAGGACGAAGGCCAGGCGTTCCTGGAAGCGGGCGGAGGGTTCGGTCATGGCCCGGCGACCTTCGCGCGCGCGGGGAAATGGTTTCATCCCCGCAGGCGCGGGGGCACGCCTACCCGAACAGGTCCGGCTGCGGGACGGTGAGGCGGGCGGCGCGCAGGTGGCGCCAGACCGCGTCCTCCGTCAGGCCCAGGCGGCGGGCGATGGCGCCGTAGCTGAGGCCGTCACGCTCGCGCAGCACGCGGATGCGCCAGTGCCGGGCCAGCGGGACCTTGATGCGCTCCCCGCCCAGGGCGGCGGCGAGGCGCAGGGCGGCGTCGCGGCCCAGCGCTTGCGCGAGCGGCGATGCCTGGTTCGGCGCGTGCGGCACGTAGATGGTCGTGCCGCCAAAGGCTTCGATCAACGCCAGCAAGGCGGAGGGCGCGAGGTGGGCGGACAGGTGCGACAGCTCGGCCGGAGGGGGTGGGAGGGCGGTCATTGGACGAGATGTGCCTCAGGCTGTCTGATTGCCGACCGAGACAGGAATGCGGGGCTTGTAAGGCGAGGCGCGGCCCGTCGAAACTGCTGCTTTCCTGAGGAGTAAGACCGATGAAGCTGCTGCTCGCCTTCCTGGCCACCCTGACCTTCCTGTGCAGCGCCGCGCAGGCTCAGCAGCGCCCGCCAGCTACGCTGAGCAACCGCAACGGTGGCACCGTGATCGTGTGGAAGGACACGGCGAAGATGCGGGAGGGCATGCAGCTGATCGAGGCCGGAGTTAACCGCACGCGACCCCAAATGGTCATGGCGCTGCTGTCTTGCATCGTTGAGAACGGCGCACAGATTGTCGTCACCAATGGAGGCTTCGCCACCAGCACGGTGCTGGTGGTGGACGGCCGCGATGCCGGCTGCCGCGGTGACGTGGACAACGTCTTCATCAACCGCCCGCGCTGACATCACCCGCGCGCCTCGCCCGCCTCGTGCCGGGCGCGTTCCGTCAGGATCAGCCGCGCGGCGCGTTCGCACCCATAGGTGACCCAGCGTTCGCGCTGACCGGCGTTGCCGCGGGCGGCCGCTGCATCCCACACTTCCTGCATCAGACGACGCAGGGAGGCATGGACCTCGGGCGGCAGCTCGTTCTCTCCACTCACGCCGCCACCTGCCGCCGCAGGCGCGAGCGCCACGCCTTCAGCCCCTCCAGCACCTTGTTCGCGCCGCGGCTGTCGAGAAACCGTACTTCGCTGACGCCCATCGGGTTGGCCAGCGTGCGCGTCTGGCGGCCGACGAAGGCGCGCAGCGCGGCGGCCTCACCATCCTCGCCGGCCTCGATGCCCAGCGCGCAGATGTCGCGCCAAACGGCCAGGATCATGCGCTGCTGCGATTCCTTGCCCTCGCCCGTGCGGGCGGACCGGGGCTTCCAGCCCAGCCGGCGGAACTCGCGCAGCGCCTTGTCCAGCTGCGGCTCGCTCAGCGCGGCGGCGCTGTCCTGGCCGGTCACCCGGCGCAGCACGTCGCGGTAGGTGTCCTCCGTCAGCGCCAGGTCGCGCCGCGCCAGGTGCAGCTTCGCCAGCATCGCCCGGCGCGCGCTCATGCCGCGCGCCCCTGCACGACGAAGGACGGCAGGCCCAGCAGGCGGCGCTGGGCGTTGGCGGTGTTGAACAGCACCCGGCTGTCCATGGTGAGCATCCGCGCCTCGAAGGCGGCATCGTCCCGGCCCTGGCGGCGCATCTCCTCCGTCAGCCACTCCTCGATCTCATCCATCGTGGCGGCGACGGCCTCCGGCACCGCCACCTCGGGCGCCGCCTCGACGGGGATGGCGGGCGGCGGCAGGGCGGCAACCACCGGCGGCGGGGGCGCCGGCCGCACAGGCGAGGCCAACGCGCCGGGCCGCGGCTGCGACAGGCGGTGCTGGACCGTCGCCCAGCTCGCGCCCAGGTCCTCCGCGATCTGGCCGATCGTCCGCCCCGCGTCGTGCTGGCGCCAGATCAGCGCGACATCGTCGCCGGTCAGCCGACGGGAGCGCGGCGACGGGTTCGGCGCGGCGACGCCGCCGATCTTCTTCAGCCGGGCGCGCACTGTCGGCAGCGAGCAGCCGACCTCGGCCGCGATGGCCGGGTTGCCCAGGCCCGCACCGGCCAGCGCGTGGATGCGGTCCACCTGCTCGGCCGAGATGGGGACGCCGGGCGTGCCCCGGGCCGTACGATCTCCTTCCGGCACAGGAGCAGGAGGCAGCGCCTCGGCGGGCACCAGGTGCTGCGCCATCGCGGCCGCCAGCTCGTCGCGCAGCCGCGCCACGATCGGCGGCAGCACGTCCAGCAGGGCGGCGCGCACCGCGCGGTCGATCTGGGATGGCGTCACGGCAGGGTCTCCAGGAGGATGCGGCGCCAGGCGTGCAGCGCGGCGCGGGACAGCAGGACGGCGGGCGGGCCGCTCCTGGCTTCGAAGAAGGTTCGCTCGTCGCGCCTGACCCAGGCGAAGCCGTGGGCGTCGCGCCGCCCGCAACCCCAGGACCAGCGGAACGGCACCAGGATGGCGGCGCCGTCCGTCGAGCGGGTGACGGGCGGCAGCGGCATCCAGGCCGACGACAGGGGCGAGCGCACGCGCCCGGCGGCGCGCCGGCCCTGGGCGGGCTCCACGCGCCAGCCCAGCGCGCGGAAGATGGCGGCCTCCAGCGCCGGCCCCTGCTCCAGCGCCTCCAGGCGCTCGATGCACAGGCCGATCGCGGACACGTCGCGCGGGGCGAAGGCGCCGCCGGCGCCGGCGCCGACCTTCCAGCCGCGGGCGGGGACCGGCGCGCTCACGCCCGCCCCGCCGGCGCCAGGTGCGCCAGGGAGGCGCGGCGGCTGCCCTGCTTGGCCAGCCGGCGCTCCATGGCGGTCAGCGCCGCCGTGTTGGCCTGACGCAGGCACTTGCGCGCGCCGTCCTCGTCGTGGGCGAACAGCGCGGCCACCATCGCGCCCTGCGCCCAGGCCAGCGCGGTGAGCGCCACGCCGGGCTCGGCGCCGCTCTCGGCCAGCAGGGCGCGCAGCTCGCGGCACAGCGCCTGGGCCTGCCGCACCTCCGGGTCCTCCGGTCCCGGCATCACGCCTGCCCCGCCAGGGGCGCGTCGGTAGGGGCGAGGATGATCTCCTCGCCCTCCGAGCCGATGGTGATGCCCGCCACCTGCCCGGCGACGCCCGGCTCGGCCAGCATGGCCTGCTTGTCCGGCTCGGCCTTCGTGCGCACGAAGCGGTGCAGGCCCAGCTGGGCGAGGCGCTCCATCACGGCGGGCAGGTCGCGGATCAGCACCCGCGGCGGGCGGGCGCGCCAGCTCACCTCGCCGGTGGCCAGGTGGGCCGTCTTGGTGCGGCCGCCGTCGGTGAGCACGGCGCGGTTGGCCTCCGCCCACAGGCACAGGCCCTGCTTCAGCGCCTCCGCCTCGGTCAGCAGGGGCTTGGCCTCGGCCTCGCCCAGCTTCTTCTCGCCCGCCACGCGCTCGGCCATCGCGGCCTCGATCACGAGCAGGCTGCGCTGGAGGTGGCCGAGGCGGGCCATCGCCTCCTCCGCCTCCTCTCGCGTCTGGGGGATGGGCACCGCGATGGCGGCGGCTTTCGTCTTGGCCATGTCAGGCCTCCTGTCGCAGGGTGGTGGCGAGGGCCGCGCAGCGCGCGGCGAGCGCGGGGTCGCCGGCGCACCGCCGGGCGTGGGCGGCGATGCCGTGGTGGACGGTGCTGGCGTCGCGCCGCAGCGCCCGGCCGATCGTCGGCAGGGAGTGGCCGGTGAGGTCGCGCGCCAGGGCCATGGCGGCCTGCCGCGGCACGGACAGGCCGCCGCGGCGCGCGCTGAGCAGGTCGGCCGGCGCCACGTCCCATTCGGCCGCCACCGCCTCGGCGATGCGGCGCACGGTGGGGCGCGGCAGGGAGGCGAGCGCGTCCATCTCGGCCACGTCGCGGCGGGCGCGGGCGGGCTCGGCGGCGGGGCGGCTCATGCCACCACCGCCGGCGTGGCGCCGAGGCGCTCCCAGGCCAGCTGGACGTGCTCGGCGGTGAGCGTGCCGCCCTCGTTGGCGGCGATCATCTGCGCCAGGCGGTGGCACTTCGACAGGTTGCGCAGCCCGCCGGCGTAGCGGGCCACCGCGCGCAGCTGCTCGCGCGCCGTGCCGGCCTCGACGCCCCATGCGTCGAGCAGGGCGTCCACGTCGCCGCGCAGGGGCTTCGGGCGCTTCAGGCGCATGCCCACGCGGGAGTAGAGCTGCGCGAACTCGGCCGACTTCCGCCCGCCTTCGAGGCGGCCGACGATCGCCTCGTTGCCCACCAGGGCGATGCCGATGTTGGCCTGGTCGTGGAAGGAGCGCAGCTGGTCCAGCATCGCCGAGGACAGGTGCTGCGCCTCGTCGATGATGAGCAGCGCGCCGGTGCCGATCAGCCGGGCGTGGATGGCGCGGCAGACGCGGTACTGGCTGTGCGCGTCATAGGTGCCCAGCAGGTTGGCCAGCGCGTTCAGCAGGGAGCGGACGGAGTTGATGGACGGGTCCGCCACCAGCTTGTGCACCTGCGGGTTCTGGCGCGTGTACTCGCAGGCGGCCGAGGACTTGCCCGTGCCCGGGGCGCCGGTGATCACCACCATGTCGGGCATGTGCTGGGCGTGCTGCAGCGCCGCCATGATGGCGTCGGCCGTGGGCGTGGGGATGAAGCGCGCCGCCTGCACGGTGCCGCGCACCTGCTGGCGCTTGACGCGCGCCGTCATCCAGCGGCTTAGCGCCTCGGCGATGCGGCTGCCGTCGCCGGCGTAGGTGCCGCCGAGGAAGGGCGTGACGGTGCCGTAGGGAATGCCGGCCTCGGCCGCCACCTGCTTGCGGGTGATGTCCTCCTGGCGGCACAGCTCCAGCACCTGCTGGCGGATGGTGTCCTGCTCGGCTTCGCTCAGCTTGCGCGGCTTGGTGTCGTCGCTCATGATGCTCTTCGTCTCCACTCAGTTCAGCGTCAGGCCGGCCCGGGGTTCGCCCCCCGGGCCGGTCATTCCTCGTCCTCGTCGTGCACGAGGCGGGGCTTGGGCCGGGCCAGGGCGGCGACGACGCGGCTTTCGCGGTCATCGGCCTCGGCATCGGAAAGGGGCTTGGCCTTCAGGGCGGTGTTGCCGAAGACCGGGGCCACCACGCGCGGGCGCTCCGGCGGCTCGGCGGCCTCGATCTTCGGCAGGCGGCGCGCCAGCTCGTCCAGCGACATGCGGTCCTGCAGGGCGGATGCCTGGCGCGTGGCGCGCAGGAACTGCTTCCAGCGCCGCGCCTGGTCCTGGGCGGCGGCCACGTCCGCGAAGCCGGCGGCCTCCAGGCAGGGCGCCTCGCCCAGGTAGCGCCCGTCGGCGGCGTAGACGTGCAGCCCATCGGCCAGCGCGTCGGCGTCGAAGCGGGCCAGCACCTTCCTGCCGCGCTGGGCGAGCAGGAACTCGGCCCAGTAGCGGTTGCCGAACAGGTGGATGGCGCCGTCCTGCGCGCGGGGCTTCACCGCCTCGGCCGCCAGCAGCCACAGGCGGCGCTGCTCGGCGGTGGCGCGGCGGATGGTGCTCGTGGCGTAGGAGGCGGCGAAGGCCTCGTCGAAGGAGCGCCCGGCGCAGGTGGGCGAGCGGCGGCCGGTGCGCGCGTTGTGCTCGGCGATGCCCTCGCCCACCACGCGCATGAACGTGTCCAGGGGCACCGCCTTGCTGCCGTAGTTCGAGGGCTTCGCGGTGGGGCTGTTGCCGGTGTAGGCGCCCTCGAACAGCGGGTGCTTGGCGATCTCGCCGGCCAGGTCGCGGAAGGCGCGCTCGATCGGCTTGGCCTGGCCGTGGTAGGGCGTGGTCCAGTGGACCTCGACGCCCAGCGTGGTCAGCAGGCCCTCCGGCTCCTCCTCGCGCACCTTGAAGCGGTAGCGGGTGGCGGTGCCGCCGGTGATGCGCTTGGCGGCGAACTCGCGCCCGTTGTCCAGCCACACCGCGCGCGGGATGCCGAAGGTTTCCAGCACGTCCCCGAAGGCCAGGCGCACCTCGTTCCAGGTGAGCGCTGGGCCGACGCGCCACGCCAGCACCTTGCCGCTGAACAGGTCCTGCACCGCCACCATGGTGGGGCGGCCGACCGTGCCGTCCGGCCAGCGCACGAAGACGTCCCAGGTGTGGCCGTCGGCGTTCACCGCCTCCAGGGCGTGGAAGACGCTGCGGTCGCGCTGCTGGGCGGGGAACAGGCGGCGCAGGGCGTCCACGCCCTCGCGCGCCAGCACCCGCTGCTGCACCGGGATCTCCAGCATGCGCCGGTGCAGGGTGCGCTCGGCCGGGATGGCGCGCCCTTCGGAGGCGGCGGTGGCGGCGAGGCGGCGGTAGCAGGAGGTGAAGTTGGGCTGGCTCGGGCGCAGGAAATCGGCGCGCAGGGCGGCCCAGTCCTCCGGGGTGATCTCGGCCTGCTCCTTGCCGCCGGCGTGGCGCGGTGCCAGGGCGGGGAGCCAGTCGGCGCGCGCGGTGCCGTGCACCGCCTTGGCCCAGGCGTAGAGCGAGGACAGCGCCACGCCCTGCTCGCGGGCGATCATCTGCATGGCGGCGACGCGGCGCTCGCCGGCGCGGACCAGCGTCTCCACCGCGTCCAGCGCGACCAGGCGCGTCTTGGCCTTGGCCTTCTTCGCCTCGGGCTGGCGGGCGAACCATTCCCACAGCCCTTCCTCGGCGGCGAGCGGCTCGGCGGCGCCGGCGCCGGCGTGCTCGGCGAAGGCCAGCTTGGCGCGGGCGACCATGGGCAGGCAGGCCAGGTGAAACTCCACGCCGCCGCCCCGGCCGATCCGGTGGCGCCAATGCGTGCCCTCGCGGTCGGCGCGGCCCCAGTCCTGGCGCCGGGCCATCTCCAGCACCTTGCCCTTCGTCGCGGGCAGGCCCGGCAGGGCCATCTCCGCCAGCTCGGCGGCGGAGAACCATTCGCGCAGGGCGAGCGCGGCGCCGTCGCGGGGCATCAGGCGACCCCCCCGGTGGCGGTGCGGCGCAGGTGGTCCTTGCGGCGGCGCAGGGTCTCCATCTGCTCGTGCACCTCGGCGAGCTCGATCATCGGCAGCAGGCGGCGCGGGATGACCGCGAGCTCGAAGGGCTGGGCCAGCAGCTCCAGCGGGCGCGTGTCGCCGGTGGCATGCATCAGCGCCAGCAGCCGCACGGCCGAGATGGAATGGTCTTCCCGCGCCTGGGAGGCGCAGGCGTTCAGCGCGGCGAGGCTCACCGGCTCGCCCAGGAAGGCGCCCATGCGGCGCGCCACCTCGGCCCGGTCCAGCGTGCATTCGCGCAGCGTCTGGGCCACGGCGCGCGAGACGCGCCCGGCCAGCGTCGCGGCGCGCACGTCGCCCTCGGCATAGGGCGCCGGCGGCGCCCATTCGAGCAGCGAGGGCTGGACCGGGGCGGGGCGGCGCGGCATCAGGCGAGGCCCATCCAGCGCGCGGCGGCGGCCGACAGCGCGACGACGATGGCCGCGCCGCCGGTCAGCAGGGTGACGGCGTCGCTGCGCACCGGGCCGGGGGCCGTGGCCGCCAGGTCGGCGATCAGCACGGCGCCCAGCACCAGCAGCGTGGCGAGCAGTGCGAGCAGGAACGCCGTCATGCCGGCACCCCGCACGCCCACATCCGCAGCAGCGCGTCCAGCAGCAGGTCGAAGGCGAGGTAGCCCCAGATGATGGCGCAGGCACCCCAGGCCAGGGCGCGCACCGCCAGCGCCACGCCGTCGCGCGCCAGGGCGCGTTCCATCCAGGCCGGCATGGGGCAGACGGGGGGCTCACCCATGGTGTTGGGCCTCCGCCTCGATCACCGGACGGGCGGCGGCGCGGGCCAGCAGCTCGTCCTGGCGGTTGAGCACGTCGACGCAGAGGCTTGCGGCGTCGGCCAGGGTGCAGCCCGGTTCCAGCAGCCGCGCCAGGTCGTGCGGCGCCAGGATGATGCCGAGGTCCTCCTCCAGCATCTCGCCGAGCTGCAGGACGTGGTTGCGGCCGAAGCGCAGGTGGTGGCGCAGCTGCCAGTCGTCGCGGACCGCGGGGAGGTGGGCGAGCAGGCGCGAGCCGAGCACGGCGCCGGCGGCGTCGCGCACGATGGCCAGCAGGTCGGCGTGGCGGTAGCGGGCCATCAGGCGTGCCCGCCGGCGACGGCGTCCAGGACGCGCTGCTGGCGCGCCTCGACGGCGTCCTCCACGTCGCCCATGGCGGCGGTGACGAGGCGGCGCTGCGCCGGGTCGGCCAGGAGGCCGGCCAGGAACTGGCGCCGCGCCCGGGCACCGGACTTGCGCCAGGCTTCGCGCATGCGGTGCAGCTCGACGTCGTCCGGGGAGGCCACCGCCTCCCTGATGAGGCCGAGCTCCAGCTGGGCGGCGCGGATGTTCGCGGGGGGCTTCTCCGCGCGCAGCAGAGTGCCGATCAGGGCGCGCAGGTCATCCACGGCCTCGACGCGCGCCAGCTCGTCCAACACCGCGCCATTGTCGGCCCAGCGGGAGCGGGCCAGCGCCTCGCGCAGCTCAGGCACGCGGGCCACGATGCGGGCGCGGGCGATGTAGGTCCGCACCTGGCGGTCGGAGATGCCGAGCTTGGTGGCGGTCGCGGAGGCGAAGCTTTCCTGCCGCGGAGCCAAACGGAAGTTTTCTTCCGTTTGGTCCTTGGCCCGGTTTCCGCCGCGCTTGGCGTCGGGGTGCAGGCGCTCGTAGATCGCCTTGCGCTCGACCAGGAACACGGCGCGGTCGAGCTCGCTGAGCTCGCGCCGCATCAGGTTCTCGTCGATCTCCAGCAGCTTGCACTCGTCCTCGCTGCCCTCGAACACGCGGGCGAGGAGGCTCGGCAGGCCAGCGGCCAGCGCGGCGGCGTGGCGGTGGGCGCCGGCGATCAGCGGGTGGCGCCCGTCGGCGTCGGCGGGGCCGACGTCCACCGGGGTGTGCTGGCCGGTGGCTTCCATGGAAGCGGCGAGGAGCGCCACGTAGTCGGCGTCCACCGGGCGCAGGCGCGCGCCGACGGTGACGCGGTCCAGCGGCAGGGCAAGGATTACATTCTCGGACACGTTCAGGCGCTCTCCTCGATTTGACGGTGCGGGACTCGCGCGGCCGGGCTATTGCTTGCCGTGCGTGGCAGGGGGTGGCCTTCGGGCGACCACCGGTCAGGCCAGAGGGTGTGGGGCGGACGGCGCAGGGCCTTGGCGATGCGCTGCTCAACCAGGCTGCTGCGCTTCCGGCCCTTGATGGCGCCGGAGACGGCGGACGGGTGCAGCCCCCACCGGACCGAGAGGGCGGCCAAGCTGCCGTGCTGCTTGCGCAGCGCGGCCTTGATGTCCTCCTCGTGCCAGCCCTGCGGCCGCGACTTCGCCATTGCGCTTCGTTCCTGTGCAGGGGCTGGTGGGAGCCAGAACCTTGCGTGGGTGTGAGTCCGATAACTCGGGCGAACATAGCCGTTTGTGGATGGTGCCGCAATACGATTGGGGCGGCACAGTTCGCAATTGCCGCAGTTCGGTCCCGTTTGGGTGTAAGCCTTTGCGATGATTGGATTATTGCCTTGAGCGCGAATGAGCAGCCCGACGGCACAGTTCCGGCCAGTAACCGTGCCGTCGCAGATCGTGCTTTGCGGCTTCGGGAGGCCGTTCGTCAGGCGGGTGGGGCGGCAGCCGTAGCCAGACGTGCAGAGCTGCATATTGGCACGGTGAACAACTACCTGGGTGGCCGGGACATGAAGGCGGCCAACCTGGTGGCCCTCGCTTCGGCGGCCGGTGTCCGGGTGGAGTGGTTGGCCACTGGCCATGGACCCATGCATTCCAGCGAGGCCGGCGTCCTGGAGGCGGGCACCGAGCTTGCCGGCGACGACCTGGTGGCGCCTACGCCCGGAACTGTCAGGGTGTCGCGCTACGACGCCCGCGCGTCGGCCGGTGGCGGCGCCGCGTCGGAGGGGGCCATCATCGGCTCGATCGAGTTCATGGAAGAATGGCTAAGCCGCCAAATCCGCCGCGATCCGCGCAATTTGGCGCTGCTGGAGTGCTGGGGCGATTCGATGGAGCCGACCATCAAGGATGGCGACATCCTGATGATCGATACGGCGGCGCGCGATGTCCTCTCGGGGCGCATCTACGTGCTGCAGGTGGACGGCGATGTCCGGGTGAAGCGGGTTGAGCGCCGGATCTCGGGCCAGGTCCTGGTGGTGTCGGACAACGATCGGTACCCGGTGGAGGAGCTCGGCCCTGACCAGGTCGAGCGCCTCCATGTCGTCGGCGAGGTGGTGTGGTTCGGGCGTCTGGCTCGACGCGCCTAGGGTGTTCTAGACCACCCGCCCGCCGCCCTAGAGAGGGCGATCGACGGCATCCGGCATTTCCGATTTCTATTGGCGGAGCCGCCCGGATGGCGCCGATTTCCAGATTTCGCCGCCGCCCGCGTACCGCAGGGTGGCCCCGTGGAACGCTAGGCAATCCGCCACATCCCGCGAGGTCCCCGGCCATCCCGGTTCATCCCAGGGTTTCCAGAACCTATTGTCGGTCAGCATGCGCCCTGCTGGCGGAGAAGCGCCCCGGCCGCTTCTCCTGCGCCGGCTGCGGCCAGGCGCTGTTCGCCTCCGACGGCAAGTTCGAGAGCGGCACCGGCTGGCCCTCCTTCGGCGCGCCGCTGGAGGGCGCGGTGGAGACGCAGGTGGACCGCTCGCTGTTCATGGTGCGGACGGAGGTGCACTGCGCCCGCTGCGGCAGCCACCTGGGCCACGTCTTCCCCGACGGCCCGCCGCCGACCGGCCTGCGCTACTGCATCAACGGCGTGGCGCTGGACTTCGCGCCGGGTTGAGGGGGGTGGACGAGGCGGCCTTCGACGGCCTCCTCGCCGCGCTGCCCCCCGCCGCCGCGGCGCGGGCGGCCGCGGCGATGGAGGAGCCGTGGCGGCGCTACCACGCGCGCTGGCACCTGGGGCGCATGTGGCGGCTGCACCGCGCGCACGGCCCGCGCGCCTGGGACGCCGACATCGCGTTGCTCGTCGCCTATCACGACGCGGTGTACGAGCCCGACGCCGCGGCCCCGCGCAACGAATGCCGCTCGGCCGCCATGTTGCTGGGGGATGCGGGCGAACTCGGCCTCCGCCCCGCCCGTGCCGCCTCGCTGACGCGCGCCGTCATCCTTTCCGCCGACCACCTGGGCGAGGGCGCGGCGCTGACGCCGGGCGAGGACCCGGCGGGCGCCTGGTTCCTGGACCTTGACCTGGAGCCGCTGGGCATGGCGGGCCGCACCGCGCTGATCCGCGCCGAGCACGCGCACGTGCCGGACGCCGCCTTCGCCGCCGGCCGCCGCGCCTTCCTGCACGCCTTGCTGGCGCGGCCCCGCCTGTTCCGCACCGCCACCGCCGCCGCGCTGGGCTGGGAGGGGGCGGCGCGCGCCGCCATCGCCGCGGAACTCGCGCAATGACCACCCCCTCGCCCTGCCGCGGCCTTTGCGCGCTGGACCCGGCGGGGCGCCTCTGCACCGGCTGCGGCCGCCTGGCCGGCGAGATCGCGCGCTGGCCGGCGGCGGATGAGCGGGAGCGCGCCGCCATCGCCGCGCGGGCGGCGGCGCGGCTTGCGCCGGGCGGGGGGCGCGGGCACGCTTCCGCGCAATAGGGAGAACGCCATGTCCAGGATCATCCTCGCGCTCGGCACCATGCTGGCGGCGCTGCCGGCCGCCGCGCAGGTGTCGCGCATGGAGCTGGGCGCGGCCGAACCCGCCTTCTCGGGGCGCGAATTCGGCGCCGGCGGCCGCTACGAGCGCCTGTCCGGCCGCGTGACGGTCGCGCTCGACCCCGCGGACCCGCGCAACGCGGTGATCGCCGACATCGCGCTCGCCCCGCGCAACGCCCAGGGCCGGGTGGAGGCGGGCGCCGACCTCGTCATCCTGCGCCCCGCCCGGCCCAACGGCACCCTCCTCGTCGAGGTGCCCAACCGCGGGCGCGAGCTCATCGGCCAGCTCTACAACGACGCGGCGGCGAACGACCTGCTGCTGGGCCGCTCGCCGGGCAACGGCTTCCTGCTGGAGCAGGGCTACACCCTGGCCTGGCTGGGCTGGCAGTCCGACATCCCGCCCGGCGAGGGCCGCGGCGCCGGGCTGCGCATGGACGCCCCCGTCATCCCCGGCGTCACGGGGCTGTCGCGCGAGGAGTTCCTGTTCGAGCACGCGCGCAACCCCGTTCCCGTCACCCTCACCTACCCCGCCGCGCGACGGGAGGGCGCCACGCTGACGATCCGCGCCCGCACGGAGGACCCGCGCGCCACGCCGCCCGGCCTGTCCTTCCGCTGGCTGGACGACCGGCGCATCGAGATCACCCGCCCCGCGGAGGGCTTCGATCAGGCGGCGCTGCACGAGTTCACCTACGAGGCGAAGGAGCCCACGGCGCAGGGCGTGGCCTTCGCCGCCTTCCGCGACCTCGCCGCCTTCCTGCGCCACGACGGCACGGCGGCGAACCCCCTGGCGCGCGACGGCCGCTCCACCGTGGACCGCGCCATCCTGCACGGCGTCTCGCAGAGCGGGCGCGTGGTGCGCGACATCCTGCACAACGGCTTCAACGAGGACACGGAAGGGCGCATCGCCTACGACGCGATGCTGCCGCACATCCCGGGCACCCGCCGCTCCTTCACCAACGCGCGCTTCGCCCAGCCGGGGCGCAACCCCACCCCGCATGGCGACCGCCACTTCCCGGTGGACCAGTTCCCCTTCGCCTACGCCGAGAGCGAGGACCACCTGTCGGGCCGGCGCGACGGCCTGCTGCGCCGCTGCCGCATTTCCGCCACCTGCCCCAAGGTGATGCAGACGGACAGCGAGTACGAGTTCTGGGGCGCCCGCGCCTCCCTGCTGGTGCACGACACGCGCGGCGCCCACCTGCCGCTGCCCCCGGAGGTGCGCGCCTACATGCTGGCCGGCCACCCGCATTTCGCGCTGGCCAGCGCCGTGGCGCAGGCCACCCCCGGCTGCGCCCTGCCGCTGAACCCCCTCCAGGCCGGCGCGCCGCTGCGCGCGCTGCTGGTGGCGATGGAGCGCTGGATGCGCGATGGCATCGCTCCGCCCCCGAGCCGCTTCCCCGATCGCGCGGCGGGCACGCTGGCGCCCGCCGCCGGCCTGTACCCCGCCATCCCGCAGCTTCGCTACGAGGGCCGCCACGCCCCGGCGCAATGGGTGGACGCCACCGCCATGCCGCCGGTGGTGCGCGGCGAATACCCGGTGCTGCTGCCCCGCGTGGACGCGGACGGCAACGCGCTGGGCAGCATCCGCCTGCCGGTGATCGAGGCGCCCATGGCCACCTACACCGGCTGGAACCCGCGCGCGGAGGGCTTCGCGCCGGGCATCCCCTGCACCAACCAGGGCGCGGCCGTGCCCTTCGCCGCCACCCGCGCCGCGCGCGAGGCGGCGGGCGACCCCCGCCCTTCGCTGGAGGAGCGCTGGCCCACGCCGGAGGCCTACCGCGCCGCCGTGGCCGCGGCGGCCGAGCGCCTGGTGCGCGAGCGCCTGCTGCTGCCCCCCGACGCCGCGGCGATGCGCGCGGCGGCCGAGGCGGGCACGCTGGCGCGCTTGCAGCCGCAGGGCGCGCGCTGATACGCTTCCCCGGCTGTCAACCGGGACGATGACGCCGTGGGGCCCACGCCGCTCCAGCCGCTGGTGTTCGACACCGCAGCCTTCGCGCCGCGCGAACGGGTGGATTCATGGCGCGCCCGCCACGCCTTCTGGATGGACGTCACGCCGCTCGGCGAGGATGCGGCGGGCTTCCACGCGCGCAGCGAGGCCTGGGCGCTCGGCCCCATGGTGATGAGCTGGAACCGCGCCGCCGCCGCGCGCAACATCCGCGGCACGGCGCGGGTGCGCGGCGACCAGATGGACCATTACTGCCTGATCCAGTGGCGCAGCGGCGGGATGCACGGCCGCACGGGCGCCGCGGATTTCGCGGGGCGCTTCCTGGCGCCCTCCCTGTTCGGGCTGCACCTGCCGATGGAGGCGGACCGCACCGACGCCGAATGGCTGATGGTGTTCCTGCCGCGCGACTGGGTGGCGGAGGCGACGACCGGGCTGGACGGGCAGATCGGCCGCTCGCTGGACACGCCGATCGGCCGGCTGCTGGGCTCGCACCTGGACCAGATGGCGCGGGAGCTGCCCCGCCTTTCCGCCGCCGACATCCCGGCGGCCTGCGAGGCGACGCGCCTGCTGCTGCGCGCCGCCGCCCGCCCCACCGCCGACACGCTGGCCGCGGCCGCGCCGGTGATCGAGGCCGGCCAGCGCGGGCGGCTGCGCCAGCTGATCCGGCGCGAGATCGGCTCGGCGCGGCTGACGCCGGGGCGGCTGGCCCAGCTCTCGGGCATCTCGCGCACGCGCCTCTACCGCCTGTTCGAGGCGGAGGGCGGCGTGGCCAGGGTCATCCTGGCCGAGCGCCTGCGCGCGGTCCGCCGCGCCCTGTCCGACCCGCTGGACCGGCGCTCCATCGCCCAGGTCGCCGAGGCGGCGGGCATGCCCGACCCCTCCACCTTCGGCCGGGCCTTCCGGCGCGACACGGGGCTGAGCCCGGGCAGCTTCCGCCGGGCGGTGCAGGCGGGCCACGGCCTTCCGGCCCTGGCCGCCCCGGCGGAGGATTTCCGCGCGGCCCTGCTGGCGCTGGTGGCCTGACGCGTCAGCCCCGCTCCTCGCCCAGCGTCGGCGCGGTCGCGTGGCCCGGCGCCGCCGCGCCCTGCCCGCGCAGCACCACCCAGGCGCAGCGCAGCAGCAGCCACAGGTTCCCGCGCAGGCTGCGCGTCTCGACCCAGCGCGCATCCAGCTCCAGCTTGCGGTCCCACCCCACGGCGTTGCGCCCCTCCGCCTGGGCCAGGCCGCACAGGCCGGGGCGCACGCGCAGCCGCGTCGCCTCGCGCGGGGTGTAGAGCGCCAGGTAGGCCAGCGGCAGCGGGCGCGGGCCGACCAGCGCCATCTCGCCCCGCAGCACGTTCAGCAGCTGCGGCACCTCGTCCAGCGCGCTCGCCCGCAGCAGCCGCCCGAAGCGCGTCAGCCGCTCGGCATCCGGCCCCGGCCCGTGGCGCAGCGAGCGCAGCTTCAGCACCGCGAAGGGCGCGCCGTGCAGCCCCGCGCGCTCCTGCCGGAACAGCACGCCGGGGCCGAGGAACAGCCGCACGCCCAGCGCCGCCAGCAGGCAGGGCAGGCCCAGCAGCGCCAGCAGGACCAGCGCACCCGCCACGTCGAAGGCGCGCTCACGCCCGCTCATGCGCGCTCACCGACAGGGACAGGGCGAGGCCCAGGGCGAACCACGCCATCCGGTTGCCCAGGTCGGTCGAGACCATCACCGTGCACGCCACCGGCAGGGCCAGCGCCAGGATTTCCGCACCGCGCCGCGGCGGCACGGCCGGCAGCCGCGCCAGCAGCGCCAGCGCGCCGCCGCCGAAGGCCAGCAGCCACAGCCCGAAGCCGACCGCGCCGCCCTCCACCAGCGCCTCGATGGCGTGGTTGTGCGGGTGGAAGCCGCGCGCCTGCCCCATGCCCGCCAGCACGGGGAAGCCGCCCGGCCCCAGCCCGGCCCAGTCCGCCCCGCGCCAGGCCGCGCCCCACAGCAGGCGGCGCGCGTCGTCCACCCCGCCGCCGTCGCTGGTGGTCAGCCGCTCCAGCGTCGCCAGCCGCAGCGCGCGCTCGCCGTCCAGCAGCAGCGCGCCCAGCGCCAGCGCGCCGCCCAGCGCGGCCAGCACCGGCCATGCCAGCGCCGCGCGCCGCCGGCCGGACAGCCACAGCCAGGCGGCCGGCACCAGCGCCGCGCCCAGCAGCAGCACCGCGAAGGCCGCCCGCCCGCCCGGCAGCAGCACCCCCGCGCCCAGCAGCGCCAGCCCCGCCGCCCAGAAGCCGCGCCCCCACCAGCCGCGCGCCATGGCCAGGCGCAGCGCCGCCAGCGTGCCCGCGCCCGCGATGCACAGCCCCGCCACCTGGTAGGCCACCCGCACCCGCGTGGGGTCCTGCCCCGGCGCGCCGCCCAGCACCAGCGTGTCCGTCGCCAGCCCCCAGGCCAGCGCCGCCGCGGTGAAGGCGCCGATGCCCAGCGCCGCCGCCGCCAGCGCCCGCCGCGCCGCGCCATCCGCCCCCAGGACGAGCCCCAGCAGCAGCAGCACCGGCCCGCCCAGCAGCACCGCCGGCAGGCGCTCGCCCGCCCCGGCCGCCCAGGGGCTCCACAGCGCGGCGATGCCCCACCACAGCCACAGCCCCGCGCAGCCCAGCAGCGGCAGCGCCAGCGCGCGGTGCAGCACCCAGCCGCGCCCGAGCAGCAGCAGCGGCAGCAGCGCCAGCGCGACGGCGAAGCCCAGCACCGTCACGTCCAGCGGCGCGCCCGCGAAGGGCGGCACCGACTTCAACGCCCCCGCGTAGTGCAGCACCGCGCCCGCCAGCCCGGCCATTCCCGCCAGCGCCGGCATCGCCCGTATCACGCGCCGTCGCCCCCCGCGGGCACCCGAACCGGCGGCTCGGCGCGCGTCGGCACCAGCCAGGGCGAGGGCGCGGGCGGCGCCATCACCAGCAGCCGCGCCGTGAACAGCAGCACCACGAAGCCCGGCACCGCCACCGCCAGCAGCAGCAGCAGCAAGGGCCGGTTGGGCGTGGAGGGCCGGATCTCGACCGCGGGGGCCGAGACGAGGCGCGCCGCCACCGCCTCGTCCGCCGCCACCACCAGGGCGGCGCGCTGCTGCTGGGCCAGCAGGTCGAACAGCGCCTGGCGCTGGTAGAAGTCGCCCTCCGCGGCGATCCGCGCCTCCAGCGCGCGGACGCGGCGCGTCGCCTGCTCGGCCAGGTGGGCGCGGGTCAGGGCCTCGGCGCCCGCGTGCAGGCGTTCCAGCATCCGCAGCGCCAGCGCCCGGTCCTCGTGCACCAGCTCCACCGCCCAGGTGACGGAGGCGGTGGAGGCGGTGGCGGCCACCTGGCGTTCCAGGAAGTCCAGCACGTCGTCCACGTCCGCCTCGATCCGCAGGCCCAGCCATTCGCGCACGGGGCCGAGCGGCGGGCGGCGGCGCCGTTCGGACAGGGCGTGCAGCACCGCCGTCTCGCGCACCAGCGCCGCCGCCGCCTCGGGCGAGCGCAGGGCGGCCAGGTACACCGCGAAGTTCCCGTTCGGCCGGCTGTCCAGCAGCGAGGCCTGGAGGATCGGCCCGGGCGTGAGCCAGGAGGAGGTGGCGAGCCCCGTGGTCTCGGCGGGAGCCACGATCGCGGTGGCGACGAAGCGGCGCGGCCAGTTCCACACCAGCGCGGCGGCGGCGGCGTAGAGCACGGCTGCCAGCAGCAGCATCGCGCCCTTGCGCCGCCACAGGCCCCGCAGCAGCGCCTCCAGGCTCATGCGCGCGTCACCCGCAGGCGCAGCGTGCCGGGCCCCGCGGCGGCGGCCACCAGCAAGGGGCAGGGGGAGACGGCGCCGTAGGCCAGGCTTTCCCGTCCTTCCTCCAGGTGCACGGCCTCCGCGCCTTCCACGGCCAGGCGGTGCGTGGCGGATGCCGCGCCCGCGCCCTCCAGCCGCCAGGGGCCCGGGGGCAGGCGCCAGCGCAGCGCGGCGCGGCGGAAGGGGCCGGACAGCGAATCCTCCACGGTGGCGCCGTCCGCGTCCAGGGCGACGCGGCGTTCGTGCCGGTGGCCGCGGTGGTCCTGCATCCAGCCGCCATCGGGCAGCCAGCCGGCGCGGGGCCAGCGGGCGTGCAGGAAGGGGCCGATGCGCGGCATCTGCTCCTCCCCGTCGAATTGCGCGACGTTGTGTTCGGCCGTGGCGTCCAGACCCCCCAGGTGCGGGCGGCCGCGGGTGTTGTAGGCCCCCGTCCCGCCGTCGCGCAGCAGGTTCAGCGGCCCGTCCCACAGGTCCAGGTGCAGCATGTCGGCGTGGTTGGGGCGGAAGCGCTGCGCGCCGCCGCGCAGCACGGCGCGCCAGGAGCCGAGGCGGCGTACCACGAAGGCCCCGCCCCGCGCGTCGCCCGCCGCCAGCGTGTCCGGCGGCACCGGCAGCCCCATCCGCGCGCAGCCCCCGTCATCCGCCCAGCCCGCCGAGGCGCCGCAGAACAGGCGCGCCGCGCGTTCCAGGCTGCCGCGGGCGTCGTTTGGCCCGCAGCCCGACAGGTCGGCGAAGGCCGAGCCGTCCTGGTGGCCGATCCGCGGCAGCGCGCCGGTGTCCGGGCAGGCCATGGCGTGCAGCAGCCGCGTGGCCGCCGCCAGCCGCGCCAGCGCCGGCGCGGGCAGGCCGTCCCCGCGCCGCCTCGCCAGCCATTCCGCCACGGAGGCCACGTCCAGCAGCAGGCGCATGTAGGCCGGGCTGGCCTGGCTGAAGCCGCCATCGGCATCCACCAGCCGCAGCACCAGCCGCGCCATCCGCCGCCCCCCGGCGGGGTGCCCGGCGGCCCAGAGCGCGGCGGCCTCGCTCAACGGGTGGTTGTTGTCCTGGGCATGGGCGTACCAGGGATTGGCCGCCACGCGGCGCGCCAGCACGCGCACCGCCCCCTCCGGCGGCGCCACCCCGCGAAGGGCGCAGCCCAGCGCCAGGTGCAGCAGGCGCAGCGCCGCCTCCTGCCCGCAGGCCCAGAGGGCGCCGGCATAGGGCGGGTGCCGCGCCATCCAGGACGTTGCGAAGCCGGCAGGATCATCGCCCGAAGCGGCCTCCGCCCAGCGGTTGGCTTCCCACAGGGGGCGGATGTCCTCGCCCGCCATCGGCTCCGGCCGCGCGCCGGGCAGCCGCCAGCGCAGCCAGGCACGCGCCCAGGGTCCGCGCCCGGCCAGCGCCAGCGCCACCGGCCGCGGCCCGAGCCGCCACGCCGCATCCATTCGCAGGAGCACATCCGCTCGCAAGAAATTCCCCTGACAGTATTCGCCCGGAGGTTGCATGCTTGCCCGAAATTCGCGCAAAAGCGAGTCTGTCTGGCAAGGGTTTAATACGTGGTGAACAGGCTGCGGGGGGTGGTGCCGGCGCTGCTCTGCGCCTGGCTGGTGGCCGGCGCGGCCTTCGCGCAGGGCGGCGGGCCGCTGATGCCGCCATCCCTGCCCTCCACCCTGCCGGGCGGCGGCGCCGTGCCCGCCCTGCCCGCCCAGGCGCAGCAGGACATCCTGCAACGCCTCCTCGATGCCGGGGCAGGCCGGCAGCCGGGCGGCGGCGCGCCCGCCCCGCCGGTGCCCTCGGCCCCCACCCCGCCGCCCATGGCCGCCCCCGCCGCCGCGCCGCCGGCAGCCCCCCCCGCCCGCCGCGGAGGATCCCCTTTCCCCGGTCGAGGCCTTCTTCGCCCCGCGCCTGACCACCCTGACCCAGCCGCTGCGCCAGTTCGGCTACGACATGTTCCGCGCCGGGCCGGGGGCCACGACCGGCAACGGCTTCGGCGCCGTGCCCGAGGACTACGTCATCGGCCGCGACGACGAGGTGGTGCTGGCCTTCCGCGGCCGCGCCCGCTCCACCATCACGCTGCGCGTGACGCGCGAGGGGCTGCTGCTGCTGCCCGACCTCGCGCCCCTGCCCGCCGCCGGCCGCACCCTGCGCGAGCTGCGCGAGGAGCTGAACGAGCGCGCCCGGCGCGAGCTGGGCGGCTCGGAGGTCTTCGTCTCGCTCGGCCAGCTGCGCCAGGTGACGGTCTTCGTGGGCGGCGAGGTGGGGCGACCCGGGGTCGTCGCGCTTTCGCCGCTCGCCAACATCCTGGACGCGCTGGTGGCGGCCGGCGGGGTCCGCAAGTCGGGCACGCTGCGCGCCATCCGCCTCGAATCCACCCGCGGCTCCCGCCTGGTGGACCTCTACCCCGCCATCGCCGGCGAGGGCGGCCCCACGCCCGACCTGTCCATCCGCGAGGGCGAGCGCATCCTGGTCGGCCCCGTCGGCGGCGTGGTGGCGATCGGCGGCGAAGTGTCGCGCCCCGGCATCTACGAGCTGCCGCGCGGCACCGGCACCGCGCCGCTCGGCACCGTGCTGGCCCTGGCCGGCGACGCGCTGCGCCCCGCCGGCAACCGCTTCCTGCTGGAAACCACCGATGGCGAGGGCCGCCGCGCCTTCCGCGAGATCGGCCCGCGCGACGCCCTGCGCCGGGGCGACGCGCTGCTGGTCCAGCCGGGCTCGGACGTGCAGGCCGGCGGGCTGCGCCTGTCGGGCCACGTGCAGCAGGTGACGATGCGCGCCGCATCCGGCCGCGCCGGCACGCTGCGCGGCCTGCTGGCCGACCCGCGCCTCCTCCGCCCCGACCCCTACGCCCGGATGGCCGTGGTCTGGCGCATGGACCCGCGCGCCCGCACCCGCCGCTTCCAGCCCTTCGACCTGGCGCAGCTGCTGGGCGGCCGCGGCGACCTGCCGCTGGCCGAGGGCGACGAGGTCATCATCCTCGCGCTGGCCGACATCGCCTTTCTCGCCACGCCGGCCGTGCAGGTGGCGCTGCGCGGCGAGGTGCCGGGCATGCCGCCCGCCGGCGCCCAGCCCGTCCCGCGCGGCGGCGCACCCGCGCCCGCCGCCGTGCCGCCGCCGCAGGACTGCCCGGCGCTGACGCAGCTGGCGGTGGCCGCGCGCTCCTCGCCGCAGCGCTTCGCCCATGCCCGCGTCGCCGGCTTCCCCGAGATCGGCGCGCAGCCCTGCCCGCAGCTGTTCCTGGACCACCCGGCGCTGCTGACCTTCCTGCTCGACCAGGCGGTGCTGCTGACCGGCGAGGCGCGTGCCCCGGGCCTCTACCCGATCCTCAACGACACGGGGCTGGACGCGGTGCTGGCCGCGGCCGGCGGCGTCACCGACACGGCCGACCTGAGCTCCGTCGAGCTGGCGCGCGAGCCGGTGGAGCAGGCGGCCGCCATCCCGCTCTCGCGCACCCTGCTCGACCTGCGCTCGCGCAACTTCGCCGCCGTGCGCCTGTCCCCGCGCGACGGCATCCGCGTCCCGCGCGGCTTCGGCGACCGCGACAGCGGGCCCGTCACGCTCATGGGCGAGTTCCTGCGGCCCGGCGTGTACGACATCCGCCGCGGCGAGCGGCTCTCGGAGGTCATCGCCCGCGCCGGCGGCCTCACGCCCCAGGCCTTCCCCTACGGCGCCGTCTTCACGCGCGAGACCGTCCGCAACCGCCAGCAGGAGGGCTTCCTGCGCACGGCGCGCGAGATGGAGCAGGGGCTGATGCAGATGGCCGCCGGCCAGGCCGTCGTCGGCAGCCGCACCGGCACCGACATCGCCGGCGCCATCGCCGCCGGGCGCGAGATGGCGGGCGCGTTGCGCGAGGCGCGCGCGGCCGGCCGCATGGTGGTGGAGGCCAACCCCGTGGTGCTGGCCGGCCGGCCCGAGCTGGACGTGCTGCTGGAACCCGGCGACCTGATCGTGATGCCCAAGCGGCCGAACGAGGTGACGGTGGTGGGCTCGGTCCAGAACCCCGGCTCCATGCAGTTCACCACCGGCTGGCGCGCGCGCGACTACGTGAACGCGGCCGGCGGCATGCAGCGCTTCGCCGACCAGCAGCGCGCCTTCGTGGTGCTGCCCAACGGCGCCAGCAGCGCGGCGGGCCTGGGCTCGTGGCAGCAAGGCGGGCCGCCCGTGCCGCCCGGCTCGCTGGTCATCGTGCCCAACGACCCCTCGCCCTTCGAGCGCTGGGGTTTTCTCCGAGACATGACGCAGCTCGCCTCCCAGGTGGCCATCTCGGCCGCGGCGCTGGCGGTCATCGCCCGCGGGAACTGAGGGATTGCGCTGGGCGCTGCTGGCCGCCGCGTTGCTGGCGCCGGCCGCGGCGCTGGCCCAGGGCGTGGACGAAGTGCCCGCCACCCTGTCCAACTTCGGCCGCGTCGGCATCCTGGAGATGCCCAATGCCCGCTTCCGCCCCGACGGCACGGTGGAGGGAATGCTGTCCTTCCGCCACCAGCGCCGCTTCGGCGCGGTGAATTTCCAGGCCCTGCCTTTCCTGGAGGCAACCTTCCGCCTCACCGAGCGCCTGAACGCCACCACCGGGCGCGGCACCACCTCCGACCGCGCCTTCGACGTGAAGCTGCGCGTGTGGGACGAGAACGCCTGGCGCCCGGCCCTGGCCGTGGGCTTGCAGGACTTCCTGGGCACCGGCCTCTACGCGGGGGAATACGTGGTGGCCTCCAAGCGCTTCTGGGGGCTGGACGTCACCGCCGGCATGGGCTGGGGCAGGCTGGCGACGGGGCGCGACGTCCGCAACCCCTTCGGCCTGTATGACGGGCGCTTCGACGTGCGGCCGCGTAGCGTCGGAACGGGGGGCACCTTCGCGCTGAACTCCGTGTTCCGCGGGCCGAACGCCGGGTTGTTCGCGGGCGTGGAGTACTCCGTCCCCGCCATCGCCACGCCGGTCGGCGAGATCGACGGGCTGCGCCTGAAGCTGGAATACTCCGCCGACGCCCTGCGCGACGAGCGCGGCGGCTACCCGGCCCGCACCACCGGGCTGCGGGGCACCGCCGCCTCGCGCTGGAACGCGGGGCTGGACTGGCAGCCCAACCGCTTCCTCAACCTCGGCGCCTCCTTCGTGCACGGCACGGACCTGCTGCTGCGCGCCTCCATCCGCCTCAACCCGGAGGAACCGCCCGAGGTCCCGCGCACGCCGCCCCCCGCCCTGGTCCCCCGCCCCGCCCCCGTGCCCGAGACGGCCGCCGAGATGCGCGATCCCGACTGGCGCGAGCGCATCGGCCGCGCGCTGGGCGGCATGACCGGGCGCATCCGCATGGGCGAGGATGACGGCTTCGGCGAGGCGGACGCGAACGCCGCCATCGCCCGCCGCCTGTTCCCCGCGCTGCGGCAGGGCGGCTTCACCCCCATCGCCTTCGAGCAGCGCGGCGAGGAGGCGCGCATCTCGGTGGCCGGCGGCCGCTTCCGCACGCCCGCGCAAGTGGCCGGCCGCGTGGTCCGCCTGGCGCAGCCGCATTTGCCGCCCGAGGTGGAGCGCATCCGCATCCTGTGGGAGCGCGACGGCGTGGTGATTGCCCGCGTGATCCTGCTGCGCGAGGCCTTCGAGCACGCCGCCGCCGGCCGCGGCAGCGCGGAGGAAATTTTCTCCAGTGCCCAGCCCCTGCCTTCCTTCCCCGAACGAAGCGACGCCGAGGCGCGGCTGGGCTTCCCGCGCCTGTCCTGGGCCGTGGCGCCCACGGTGAACCTCCAGGTCGGCGACCCGCAATCCTCCGTGCGCTGGCAGCTGGGGGCGGCGGCCGGCGCGCGGCTGGAACTCGGCCGGGGCGTGGCACTGGCCGGCGGCGTGGCGCGGCAGCTCGCCGGCAACCTCGATGGCGGGCTGCCCTCGGATTCCGTGCTGCCGCGCGTGCGCTCCGACTTCGCCCGCTACGCGCGCGAGGGGCGCACCGCCATCCCCGCGCTCTATGCCGAGCGCCTGTGGATGCCCGCGCCCGACGTCTACGCCCGCGTCACCGCGGGCTTCCTGGAGCCGATGTTCGGCGGCCTGTCCACCGAGCTGCTGTGGCGCCCGCATGACCGCCGCTGGGCGCTGGGGGTGGACGTGAACTGGGTGGCGCAGCGGCAATACGACCAGAAGTTCGGCGCGCTGGGCTACAGCGTCGCCACCGGCCACGCCTCGCTCTACGCGGACCTGCCGTGGTGGAACATGTACGGCATCGTCCGCGCCGGCCGGTACCTGGCCGGCGACTGGGGCGGCACGGTGGAGCTGGGCCGGCGGTTCAGCAGCGGCGTCGAGGTCGGCGGCTTCGCCACCATCACCAACGTGCGCTTCCGCGACTTCGGCGAGGGCTCCTTCGACAAGGGCATCTACGTGCGCATCCCCTTCGACCTGTTCGGCCCGCAGTCGCGCTCCACCGCCGCGCTGAACATCCGCCCGGTGCAGCGCGACGGCGGGCAGCGCCTGTCGGTGGACAGCCCGCTGTGGTCCGTGGCGCGGGATGGGCGGGACGCGATGCTGAGGGAATCCGCGCCCTGGCTGCTGCGGTGACGGCGCCCTACCCCGGGTACGCCTTCACCTCCGTCTCCACGAAGCTCAGCGGCGCGCTTCCGCCGTTGACCACGTTGTGCTCCACCCCCGCCGGGCGGTGATACGCCACGCCGGCCTTGAGCGCCGCGCTGGCCGTCGTGCCGTCCGGGAACTCGATGTGCAGCGTCCCATCCGTCACCGGCACCACCACGTAGAGCCAGCCATGGCGGTGGAACCCCGTCTCGGCCCCCGGCTCGAAATCCCAGCGCACCACGCGCAGGTGCTCGTCATCCACCTGCGTGGTCGGGATGGCCGGCGGGCGGCAGCGCAGCGGGCCGCTCATTCCGCCGCCGCCCGCGCCGCCGGCATGCCGGGCAGCGGGATCGCCCCCGTCGCCACCCAGGCGGCCCAGGTCTCCTCCGCCAGCGCCGCGTCCAGCGGCAGGTGCGGCGGGCGGATGCGCCGCCACGCCATGTCCCCCCGCGCGCGCGCGATCACCTCGCGCAGCCCCGGGATCAGCGGGCGGGAGGCCGCGACCTTGCGCGTGGCCGCCAGCATGGCCTGCGCCGCGTCCGCCTCCGCGCCCGTGCGGCGGGCATGAACGATGCCGCCCCAGTGGCTGTTGGCGTTGCTCGTCGCCGTGATGCACCCCGCCCCGCCATCGAGGAGCATGCGCTGGAGGTTCTCGTCCGAGCCGGTGTAGACCTCGAAGCCCAGCGGGCCGAAGCGATCGGCCATCGCCTTGGTGTTGGCGTAGTCGCCCGAGGAATCCTTCACGCCCTTGAACACCCCCGGGAAGGCCTCCAGCAGCCGCGCGATCAGCTCCAGCGACAGCGGCACCGCGCTCTGCTGCGGGAAGTGGTAGAGGTAGAGCGCGACCCCGCCGCCCACGCGCCGCGCGACCTCGGAGAAATAGGCGAACAGCCCGTCATCGCCCGGCGCCTTGTAGTAGAAGGGCGGCAGCAGCAGCACGCCGCGGCAGCCCTGCGCGCGGGCGTGCTGCGTCAGCTCCACCGTCTCGGTGATGGAGCACACGCCGGTCCCCGGCATCATCCGCTCGGCCGGGATGCCGCGCGCGACCAGCCCTTCGACGATCGCCATGCGCTCGCGGCCCGAGAAGCTGTTGGCCTCCCCCGTGGTGCCCAGCACGCCCAGCCCGTCGCAGCCATTGGCCAGCAGCCAGTGCGCGTGGCCGGCCATGCGCTCCAGGTCGGGCGCCAGATCCTCGTCCAGCGGGGTGAGCACGGCGGCGTTCACGCCGCCATACAGGGCGTCCTTCATGGGGTGTTTCCTTCGATGGGAGGCAGGGTTCCGGCGCGCCGCGGCCATTGCCCCGGCCAGCGCGCCACGTGGGATTCCAGCGCGCCGGCCTGGCGCTCGGACACGCAGCGCCCGGCCACCGACACGCCCGCGCGCGCGACGCTGCCCGGATCGCCCGAGCGCAGCGGGTGCCAGGCCGGCAGGTCGCGCCCCTCGGCCACCAGGCGGTAGGCGCAGGTGGGGGGCAGCCAGTCCACCTCCCTCACCATGGCGGGGGTGAGTTGCAGGCAGTCCGGCACCCGGCGCAGGCGGTTGGGGTAGTCGCGGCAGCGCGCGGTGGCGACGTCCAGCAGGCGGCAGGCGACGGCGGTGTGGTGCAGCCGGCCCGTGTCGTCCTCGCGCAGCTTGTGCAGGCAGCAGCGCCCGCAGCCGTCGCACAGGCTTTCCCACTGCGCGGGCGTCATCGCCGCCAGGGGCACGGTCTTCCAGAAGGGGGCGGGCTCGCTCACGCCCGGCAGGATAGGCCCCGGTTCAGCGCGCGGCAAACCGCGTGAGCGCGGCGCGCAGCCGGTCGGCCCCCGGGTTGCGCCCCAGCCCCTGCACCACGACCTGCCGCGGCGACAGGTCCTCGCCGTAATAGGCCATCGCCCATTGCGAGCGCGCGGCCAGCAGCGAGCCCTCCAGCGACACCCCCAGGAACAGCCCCCGCGCGCGGGCGACGGAGACGATGTCCGCCCCCATGGCCGAGGTGGTGGCCCCGGCCAGGTTCGCCCCGAAGGAGGCGACGGAGACGCCGACATCGCCCCCGATGGTGAACTGGCTGTCCATCAGCGCGGCCAGCCCGCGCTCGGTGCGGACCAGCATCATGAGCGCGAGGTCCTGGATGCCGATCTGGAAGCCGACGCCCGCGCCGCCCATGCCGTAGAAGGCCGGGTGGGTCCAGCCGCCGGCCTCGCGCCCCAGCAGCACGCAGCCGCCGCCGCGCCCGCCGAACAGGAAGCCGGCGCGCAGGATGCGCGGGCAGATGAGCACGCCCCGCGCCTCGCGCAGCAGGGCCTGGAGGTGGTCGCGCGCCGCGGGGTCCACCTCGTTGAACAGCTCGGGCAGGGCAAGCGTGGCCTGGTCCACCAGGGCCTGGGCGTCGTCGCGCAGCTCCGCCCGCGCCGGCCCCGCGAGCGTGGCCAGCAGCGCGAGGAGGAGGAGCAGCAGCCTCACCGGCGCGGCGCCGCGGATGGCGGCGGCGGCAGCGGCGCGCGGGACACGCCGTTGGTCACCGGCGCGCGGCGGCCAGGCGCGGCGGGGATGGCGGCCGGGCCGGCCACCGGCTGCACCGCCCCCGGCGCGGCCTGGGCGGCGCCGTGGCGCAGCAGCGCGGCGCGCAGCGGGTCGGCGCCCGGGTTGTGGGCCACCATGTTCACCACGATGTCGCGCACCGTCACCTCGCGCCCGTAATAGGCGGCGTTCCAGTCGCCTTGCGGCTGGAGCACCGAGCCCTCGAGCGCCAGCCCGGCGAACAACCCGCGCGAGCGCGAGAAGGCCAGGATGTCCGCACCCAGCGCCGGGGTGGTGGCGGCCTCCACCGAGCCGCCGACATGGGCCACGGCCAGGGAGGCGTCGGCGCCGAACTTGAACTGCTGGTCGATCACGCTGTTCAGCGCGCGCTCGTTCATCAGCAGCAGCAGGGTCTGGCTGTCCTGGATGCCGGCCTGGAAGCCGATGGAGCCCGACCCCACCACGAAGAAGGCGGGCGAGGACCAGGAGCCGGCGGCGTCGCGCCCCAGCAGCACGCAGCCCCCGCCCTCGCCGCCCGCGAAGAAGGCGACGCGGAAGGAGCGCGGGCAAACCACCGCGCCCCGCGCCCGGCGCAGGATGGAGGTGGCGTCCAGCCGGTCGTTCTCCTCCGACAGGATTTCCTGCACGGTGAGCGCCGAGCGGTCCACCAGCGCCTGCGGCGCGTTGCCCGTCGGCGCCCCCGCACAGGCGGAGAGCAGCAGCGCCCCCGCCAGGATCATCGCATGCCGCATCGGCCAATCCCCGCAACCAGTTCCCCGGCCTCGATCCTAGCGCGGAATGGGCGGCGGGGGGAACCGGTCAGGGCGTCCAGGGTTCTTCGTTGACCGAGCCCACGCGCCAGTCCGCCCCGTGACGTTCCAGCCGCGTCAGCCCCAGGTTCTTCACCGAGAAGCCCAGCGCCTGCTGCGCGCTCAGCCCCATCGCATGCGCCAGCGCGGCGCGGATGGAACCGCCATGGGCCACCACCACCACGTCCTGCCCGCGGCATTCGGCGCTCAGCCGCTCCATCACCGCGCCGACGCGCAGCCGCACGTTGTCCATGGATTCGCCGCCCGGGGGGCGCTCGTCGGCCGCATGCGGCCAGAAGGGGTGGGCGGGGTGGCGCAGGCGCTCCACCAGCGCCTCATGGGTGATGCCCTGCCAGTCGCCCAGGTGCTGCTCGGCCAGGTCGGGTTCCTCGGCCAGTTCCTGCTCCGGGTGGCCGGCGGCGAAGATGGCGGCGGCCGTGGCGCGGGTGCGGCTCAGCGGGGTGACGAACCAGCGCGCCGGCACCGGCAGGCGCAGCGCCAGCCAGCGGTGCAGCGCCGCCTCCTCGCGCAGCGCCATGTCGCAGAGCGCGACGTCCATCGAGCCGTAGAGGATGGCCCTGGCCGAGGGCTCCACCAGCGCGTGGCGGACCAGGAAGAAGCGGGTGACGTCCATGGGCAGCCCTGTAGCCGGGGCCGGCGCGCGCTGGTAGCCATGCCGCCATGTTCCGCGACCGCCGCTACCCGCTCATGCTCGCCCTCGGCTTCTCGGCCGGCGTGCCGCTGCCGCTGGTGGCGGGGCAGGTGCTGCGGCAATGGTTCACCGAATCGGGCATGTCGCTGGCCCAGCTCGGCCTCACCGCGCTGATCGGGCTGGCCTATGCTTGGAAGTTCGTGTGGTCGCCCGCGCTGGACGCGGTACGCCCGCCGCTGCCGCTGGGCCGCCGCCGCGGCTGGCTGCTGCCCGTCCAGTTGCTGCTGATCGCCGCCCTGCTGGGCATCGCGCTCACCGACCCCACGCGGGACGCGACGGTGACGGTTGCGCTGGCCGTGGTGGTCGCCTTCCTGTCCGCCTCCCAGGACATCGTGGTGGATGCCTGGCGCATCGAGATGCTGGGCGAGGAGGAGGAGAAGCAGGCCTGGGGCCTGGCCGCCTATGTCTGGGGCTACCGCGCCGCGCTGCTGGCCGCCGGCGCGGGCACCCTGCTGCTGGTGGCGCCGCTGGGCTGGGGCGGCGCCTACGCCTATGGCGCGGCGCTGCTGCTGGTGGGCGTGGCCGCCACGCTGCTGGGGCGCGAGGGGATCACTCCCCCCGCCCTGCCCGCCACCTGGCGCGGCCGGCTGCGCCATTCGGTGCTGGAGCCCTTCCTGGACATGATGGGCCGGCGCCATTGGCTGGCGATCCTGCTCTTCGTCGCGCTGTTCAAGCTGGGCGAGGCGCTGGCCGGCGTCATGGTCACGCCCTTCTACCGCAGCGAGGGCTTCACGCGCGAGGACGTGGCGGCGGTCGCCACCGCCTTCGGCCTGGCGGCGACGCTGGCGGGCGCGGTGGCCGGCTCCTGGCTGGTCGGGCGCATCGGGGTGGGCTGGGCGCTGATCCTGACGGGGCTGGGGCAGATGCTGTCCAACCTGATGTACCTGGCGCTCGTCGGCGGCGGGCGGGACATGCCGATGCTGTTCGCGCAGGTGGGGGTGGAGAACGTGACGGACGGGCTGGCCGACGCCGCCTTCCTCACCTACCTCTCGGGCCTCGTGAACCGCTCCTTCAGCGCGACGCAGTACGCGCTGCTGAGCTCGCTCGCCGCGGTGCCGCTGCGGACGCTCGGCGCCAGCGCGGGTGTGCTGGCCCAGGGGCTGGGGTGGAGCCAGTTCTTCGTGCTGACCACGCTGGCCGCGTTGCCGGCGATGGCGATCATGCTGTTCCTGCTGTGGAAGCTGCCGCCAAAGCGTTGAGCGGCCGGCGACCGGACGCTAGGGAACGGCCACCAGCCCCGACATCCGGCACCGCAGCTCCGGCCCCGTGAAGGTGACGACGCTGCCGCCGCGCAGCGTCACCCGCAGGGCGGCCACGCGCACGCCGCTGGGCAGCTCCACGGTGAGGAACGCCGCGCGCTCCACCGCGCCCACCTCGTAGTCCGGCTGGGCGGGGGTGCTGCACACCACGTGGCATTCGCCGCCCGGCGGGCAGGCGAAGCGGCCGGGTTCCTGCGCCGCGGCGGGCAGGGCCAGCAGGGCCAGGCAGGGGATCGCGCGCCTCATGCCGCCGATGCTGGCGCGTCCGCCCGCCCCGGCGCAAGCGCCAAGGTGGCTGCCCAGCACGCGGCCAGCATCAGGGCTGCGCCGATGAGGCAGGCGGGCAGCCCGCCGAGCACGAACAGCAGGCCCGAAAGCGCGGTGCCGGCGAAGCGGCCGGCGGCATTGGCGGCGTAGTAGAAGCCCACATCCTCCGCCGCCTTCTCGCTGCCGGCATAGGCCAGCACTAGGTAGGAATGGACCGAGGAGTTGACCGCGAAGAGCACCCCGAAGAGGCAAAGGCCGAGCGGCACGTAGAGGTCCGGCCGCGGTGCGCCGGCCAGCATGGCCAGCGCCAGCGCGGCCGGGACGAGGGTAAGCGCCAGGGACCAGGCGCGCGCCGCCGGCACCTCGGTGCTCAGCCCATCGGCGCTGCGGCGCACCAGCGCGGGGGCCATGGCCTGCACCACGCCGTAGCCGATGGTCCACAGCGCCAGGAAGGCGCCCACCATCGTGAAGGTCCAGCCCGAGGCGTAGAGGAACACCGGCAGGCCGACCACGAACCACACGTCGCGTGCGCCGAAGAGGAAGACGCGGGCGCCGGCCAGGATGTTCACGCCCCGATTCTTGGCGAACAGCTCCCGCGCCGATTTCGATGCGCGGGCCCTGCCCATCAGCGGCGGCAGCGACAGCACGACGGCGAGCAGGACCGCGCCGAGCATGGCGGCCATGGCCCAGAGCGCGCCGCGAAAGCCCAGCGCCTCCAGCAGCAGCCCGCCCAGGAAGAAGCCCACGCCCTTCATCGCGTTCTTGCTGCCGGTGAAGAAGGCCACCCAGCGGAACAGGCGCCCGGAGGCGTCGCCGGCGGTCAGCTTGATGGCGGATTTGCTGGCGGTCTTCGTGAGGTCCTTGGCGACGCCGCAGATCCCCTGCGCCAGCACCACCCACCCCACGGAGAGCGCCGCGCCCCAGTCCGGCGACATGGCGGACAGCAGCACGAAGCCCGCGATCTGCGTGGCCAGGCCCACGGCCAGCATGCGCGCGATGCCGAAGCGCACCGCCAGCCATCCGCCCACCAGGTTGGCGCCGATGCCCGCCGCCTCGTACAGCAGGAACAGCAGCGCCAGGGTGAAGGGGCTGTAGCCCAGCCGGAAGAAGTGCAGCAGCACCAGCATCCGCAGCGCGCCGTCGGTGAGGGTGAAGCCCCAGTAGGCGGCGGTGACGATGGCGTAGTCGCGGGTGCCGGCATTCACAGCCCGACGCGCTCCATGTGGCAGGCCAGGTCCACCATGCGGCAGGCGTAGCCCATCTCGTTGTCGTACCAGGCGTAGACCTTCAGCAGCGTGCCGTCGGTGACCATGGTGGAGAGCGCATCCACGACCGAACTCCGCGTGTCGCGCGCGTAGTCGGCACTGACCAGCGGGCGCGTCTCGTAGCCGAGGATGCCGGCGAGCGGCCCCGCAGCGGCGGCGGAGAACAGGGCGTTCACCTCCCCGGCGGTGGTCTCGCGCCGCATCTCGAAGACGCAATCGGTGAGCGAGGCGTTGAGCACCGGCGCACGCACCGCGTGGCCGTTCAGCTTGCCCTTCAGCTCGGGATAGATCAGCGCGATGGCGGTGGCGCTGCCCGTCGTCGTCGGCTGGAGCGAGAGCATGGCCGAGCGCGCGCGCCGCAGGTCCTTGTGCGGGGCGTCCACCACGACATTGGTGTTGGTCGGGTCGTGGATGGTGGTGATCTGGCCGTGGCGGATGCCGATCGCCTCGTGCACCACCTTCACCACCGGGGCGAGGCAGTTGGTGGTGCAGGAGGCCGCCGTGACGATGGGGTGGCGCGCCGGGTCGTAGAGCCGCTCGTTCACGCCGACGACGACGTTCAGCACGCTGTCGAACTTGACGGGTGCGGCGACGATCACGCGCTTCGCGCCGCGGTCGAGATGGCCTTGCAGCGTCCCGGGCGTGAGGAACTTGCCGGTGCATTCCAGCACGACGTCCACGCCGAGATCGCCCCAGGGGATGTCGGCCGGCTTGGAATGCTCGGAATAGGTCATCCGGTGGCCGCCGACCCGGATCGCCGCATCGCCCTCGGCCGCCATGGGCGCGCGCCAGCGGCCCTGCACGCTGTCGAACTCCAGAAGGTGCGCGATAGCGGCCGCACCGCCCTTGATCTCGTTGAGGTGCACCACCTCCAGCCGGTTGCCGGCGCGGGGATCGTCCCCCTGGCGTTCCGTCGCGCCCATGGCTGCCCGCAGCGCGAGGCGCCCGATGCGGCCCATGCCGTTGATGCCGGCCCTCACCGCGCCATCGCCCGCGGGTCGGCCAGCTCATCCAGCCGTGCCTTCAGCGCCATGCGGTCCAGCGCCGCGAAGGGCAGGCTGGTGAAGATCGCCAGCCGGCGGTGCAGCGCCGCGTACAGCTCGTTGAGCAGCGTCGCGCGCTCGGGTGCGGTGCCGGAGAACTTCGCCGGGTCGGGCAGCGGCCAGGCGGCCGTCATGGCGGTGGCGCCGAAGTCCGGGCAGGCCTGCCCGTCCAGCGTGTCGCAGAGCGCGATGACGAAATCCATCCGCCGCGCGCCCGGCCCGGCGAACTCCTCCCAGGACTTCGACCGCAGCGCCGAGACGTCGTGCCCCATGGCGCGCAGCTGCGCCAGCACCTCGGGCAGCGGCCCCTCCGGCGCGGGGGCGGAGCCGGCGGAGAATGCGCGGAAGCGCCCCTCCCCCAGCCCGGCCAGGATGGCCTCGGCCATGATGGAGCGCGCGGAATTGCGCGTGCAGAGGAAGAGGACGTTGAACATGTGCGGCGGGTCCGTTCCGGGATCGAGGATGAGGTGCAGGTCGCCGCATCGCGCCGGGTCGCCCGCGCAGCACGCATCGGCCAGGAAGGCGAGCGGGGCGCGCAGCGCGGCGAGCTGGGCGGCGTAGATCACCTGCCGCCCCTGCCGCGTGGCGGCGACCAGCCCGGCGGCCTCCAGCGCATGCAGGTGGAAGCTGAGGGTGGACGGCGCGAGGCCGACCCGCGCCGCGGCCTCGCCCGCCGGAAGGCCGGACGGGCCGGCGGCGAGCAGGGTCCGCATCAGCGCCAGGCGGCTGGGCTGGCCGAGGGCGGAGAAGGCGAGGGCGGCGGCGGTGCTGTCCATGGCCCATCATTCCACAAGCATCGAAAATTTCGCGTGATGATTCGATGAAAATCGAAGTATCGGGCACCTCCCCTCGGCGCGCGGGAGGTGGGACGGTGGCGCCCCCCATCGCTGGAGCCCGCATGTCGCCCTTCCTCCTCACCCCCCTGCTGCTGGTCGCCTCCAACGCCGTCATGACGGCGGCGTGGTATGGGCACCTGAAGCACCCGAACTGGCCCCTCTGGTTCGCCATCGTGACCGCGTGGGGCATCGCCTTCTTCGAATATTGCCTCGCGGTCCCCGCCAACCGCATCGGCTACGCCTCAGGGGCCTTCACGGCCCAGCAGTTGAAGGTGATGCAGGAGGTCATCACGATGGCCGTCTTCGCCGGGTTCAGCGTGCTCTACCTCGGGGAGGCGATCCGCTGGACCTACGTGGCCGCGTCCCTCTGCCTCGTGGCAGCCGTGGTGTTCATCTTCCTCCCGGTGGACTGACTTTGCTCACCAGCGTTCACCCACATTGAGGATTCGTTGAGTTCAACAAGACAGCCCTGTTAGCCTCGGGGCCGGTTTCTAAAAGGGAGGCTAACGATGAGGTTGATGCTTCTGCTGGCAGCCGCGCTCGCCCTTTCAACTCCTCGTGGCGACGTATGGGCTCAGCAAGCCACAGACATCCAAGCACTTCAGCAGCAATGGCAGAGAACAGGTGAAGTGCAGACACAGCAAGTCTGTCGCGGAGTCGTTAGACTTCAGCGCCGCATCCATCAACATCAATTCCGCATTACGGGTCCTAATCCGCAGAACTTCTTCATGAGCTTTATTTCAGAAACGTCATATCATTTATGCGAGCACGGAAATTGTCGCATTACTTGCAATCTTGACTGCACGGTGACGTTTGGAGATACAAGTCTAACCCGCGTTCTTGAAATGGAGGGACCAGCCGGAAGGATAGTGGTCGAGACCAAGGGCTGGCTAATCTTCGGTGGGTCGTCCTCCAGAGAAGACATGAACTGCAACGAGGCGGTCAATCGCGTGTGACGTGCTCCCCTGAAATGGCTCCATTTTTCGGTAGAGTCCGATCCAGCAAGGGACGGACGAATTGACGTGCTCCCCTGAATGTATCCACTC